>FTAI01000169.1_pt1 | contig 21847 bp, 21 predicted proteins | sample 1638941 | NCBI WGS metagenome assembly FTAI01 (sample SAMEA3914813, study PRJEB12502) | metagenome | biome: forest; material: soil | place: Canada | collected 2011-07-07 | depth 0.3 m | reverse complement strand
CGCCCGCGACAGTCAGTCGCTGCTGCGGGAGGACCTGCGCCTGCTGGTGATGTCGGCGACCCTGGACGGCGCGCGCGTCTCGCGGCTGCTGGGCGACGCCCCGGTGGTGGAAAGCAAGGGGCGGATGTTCCCGGTGGAGACCCGCTATCTGGGTCGCGACCCGCGAACGCCGATCGAGGACCAGGTGGTGCGGGCGGTCCAGCGGGCCCTGTTGGAGGAGACCGGGGGCGTCCTGGTCTTCCTGCCGGGCCAGGGGGAGATCCTGCGCACGGCCGAGCGCCTGGCCGAACGCGTGCGCGACCCGTCGGTGGACATCGATCCGCTCTACGGCGCCCTGGACGCCAGGGACCAGGACCGAGCCATCCAGCCGGCGCAGCCGGGTCGGCGCAAGGTCGTGCTGGCCACATCGATCGCCGAGACCAGCCTGACCATCGAGGGCATAAGGGTGGTGATCGACGCGGGCCTGGCGCGGGTTCCAAGGTTCGATCCGGCCAGCGGGCTGACGCGGCTGGTCACTGTGAGGGTCTCCCAGGCCTCTGCGGATCAGCGGCGGGGGCGGGCGGGGCGCACCCAGAGCGGCGCCTGCTATCGTCTGTGGGACGAGCCGGAGACCCGGGCGCTGGTCCCCTTCGAGCGCCCGGAAATCCTGGAAACGGACCTATCACGGGTGGCGCTGGACCTGGCGCGCTGGGGGGCGCGCGATGCCGCCGGCCTGGCCTTTCTGGACCCGCCGCCGGCTGCCGCCATGGCCGAGGCGCGGGCCCTGCTGACCCGGCTGGAAGCGCTGGATGCGGCCGGCGGCCTGAGCTCGCACGGCCGCAGGATGAGCGAACTGCCCCTGCCGCCGCGGCTGGCGCACATGGTCATCAACGGCGCCGAGCGCGGGCAGGGCGCGCGGGCCGCGCGGATCGCGGCGGTGATCCTGGAACGCGGCCTTGGCGGGCGCTCGGCCGACCTGTCGGCGCGTGTCGACGACCTGGCGCGGGATCGCAGCCCCCGGGCCCGCGACGCCCTGGCCCTGTCGGACCGGTGGGCGCGTCTGGCGGGCGGCGCGGCGGAAGGGCGCGGCGGCGATGATGGCCTGCTGCTGGCGACCGCCTTTCCCGAGCGCATCGCCAAGGCCCGCGGCAAGCCCGGCGAATATCAGCTGGCCAGCGGCCGCGGAGCGTTCCTCGATCCCGCCGACGCCATGGCGCGAGAACCCTGGCTGGCCGTCGCGGAGCTGGGCGGCGGCGAGGCGCGTGATCGCATCCTGCTGGCTGCGCGGCTGGACGAGGAGGGGTTGCGGGCGGCGTTCCTGGGCCAGATGACCCGCGAGGAGCGGCTGGAAAGCGGCCCCTCAGGTCTGCGCGCCAAGGAGACACTCCGCCTTGGCCGCCTCGTGGTCGACGAACGGCTGATCGCCAATCCGGACCGCAAGCTGATCGAGGCGGCCCTGCTGGACGAGGTGCGTCGGCGCGGGCTCTCCGCCGTGCCCTTCGGCGAGGCGTCGCAGGCGCTGCGTGCGCGGGCGGCGTTCCTGCGTGCGATCGCCCCCGGATGGCCTGACCTTTCCGACGAGGGTCTGCTGGCGAGCCTGAGCGATTGGCTCGCGCCCCTGCTCAGCGGCAAGTCGTCCCTGTCTGGGCTGGGCGACGGCGCTCTGGAAGCCGCCCTTCGCACGCTCATTCCCTGGGACCTGCAGCGGCGCCTCGACGCCGAGGCGCCCGCCCGCTGGACGGCGCCCACGGGATCGAGCTTGCGCATCGACTACGCCGCCGAGGGTGGCCCACGGGTGGACGTGCGGGTGCAGGAGCTGTTCGGCATGGCCGCCCACCCCACCGTGGGCGCCGCAACGCCTCTGACCCTGGCGCTGCTTTCGCCGGCGCACCGCCCGATCCAGATGACCCGCGACCTGCCGGGGTTCTGGAAGGGCTCGTGGGCCGATGTGCGCAAGGACATGCGCGGCCGCTATCCCAAGCACCCCTGGCCCGAAGATCCGGCCACCGCCGCGCCCACCACCCGGGCCAAGCCCCGCGCCTAGGCGGTCCGTGCCCGCAATCGCGCCGGGGGCAGATGATTCTCGCGCCGAGGGCCGCCATTGAAGCGTGACGTTGCCCGATCCTCCCCGCGCCGCTAGCTTGCCTCGCAACTCGGGGGGAGCGCCGAGTCAGTAGTGGAAAAGGACAGCTAGATGGCGAATGTGCCAGTGGCAGGTCGCGGCCTTGGCCGGATCTTCCTTCGGAAGTCGGTGGAGCAGATCCAGTCCGAGCACGCCCACGGAGAGTTGAAACGCACACTGGGCGCCCTGAACCTGGTCCTCCTCGGCATCGGTTGCGTCATCGGCACAGGTATCTTCGTCCTCACCGGCCGGGCCGCGGCGCAGTTCGCCGGCCCTGGGATCATGATCTCCTTCGTCATCACCGGCACCCTCTGCGCCCTGGTGGCCCTCTGCTATGCTGAACTGGCCTCGGTGCTGCCCGTGTCGGGCTCGGCCTACTCCTATTCCTATGCGTCCATGGGCGAGGTGGTGGCCTGGGTCATGGGCCTGCTGCTGCTGCTGGAGTACGGTCTGGCCGCCTCCACCGTGGCGGTGGGCTGGTCGGGCTACGTCTGCAGTCTGCTGGCCGACTATCACATCATCATTCCCCCCGAGCTGACGGCGGCGCCGGGTGTCGCCATCAAGGACGCGGCCGGACACGTGATTGCCCACGGCGTCATGAACCTGCCGGCCATCATCGGCATCGCGGCGGTGACCACCCTGCTGGTGGTGGGGATCTCGGAGTCGGCGACCGTCAACAACATCGTTGTCGTGATCAAACTGACCGTTGTGATCGCCTTCATCATCATCGGCTCGCGCTATGTGCACCCGGCCAACTGGTCGCCCCTGGTCCCCACGGAAATCCCGGCGCGGCCGCCCGGCGCCAACATGGATATGCTGCATCAGATCGGACGGGCGCTGGGCGCGGTTATCACCGGCGACACCAGCCACAAGTACGGCATCGGCGGCGTCATCCACGGCGCGGCCGTGATCTTCTTCGCCTATCTGGGCTTCGAGGCGGTCTCCACAGCCGGCGCCGAGGCGCGCAATCCGGCCAAGGACATGCCCATAGGCATTTTGGGCGCCCTGGCGATCTGCACCATTCTCTACATCATGACCTCGGCGGTGCTCGTGGGGATCGTGCCCTACGCCTCGCTGGACAACCCGGCGCCCATCGCCACGGCGGTGAACCAGATCGGACTTCCCTGGTTCGCCAAACTGGTGAAGATCGGCGCCATCGCCGGCCTGTCGTCGGTGATGCTGGTGCTGCTCTACGGCCAGACCCGGATCTTCTACACCATGAGCCGCGATGGCCTGCTGCCCTCAGCCCTGGCGCAGGTGCACAAGCGGTTCAAGACGCCGTGGATCAACACCATCATCGTCGGCATCGCCGCCTGCGGCGCCGCCGGCTTCATGTCGCTGGACGCCCTGGCCGACCTCTCCAACGTTGGATCGCTGGCCGCGTTCTCCATCGTCTGCGCGACGGTGATCTACCTGCGCGTCACCGCGCCGAACCTGGTGCGGCCGTTCAAGGCGCCGCTGTATTGGCTGACCGGCGGCGTGGCCATCGTGATGTGCATCCTGCTGCTGGCCAGTCTGATGTCCACCGCCGCCACGCGGAACTTCTTTGGCATCTACCTGGTGATCGGCGTGATGATCTACTTCGCCTACGGGATTCACAACTCCAAGCTGGGTAAGGGCATTCCGGTGGGCGGTCACGAGCCGGAGCCGATGGAGCTGCCGCACACGATCGAGTAGGACCAGGATCGGGATTCAGGCCGTCGCCGCGTAGATCATCACGCCGGTGGCGACGGCCAGATTCAGGCTGTCGGCCCGGCCGCGCATGGGGATCTTGACGTTGACGTCGCAGATGGCGGCCAGTTCGGGCGGCAAGCCGGCCTGTTCGTTGCCCATCAGGATCAGGGTCGGGTCGCGGTAGTCGGCGGCGCGGAAATCGGTCGTGGCGGTGAGAAGCGTCCCGACCACCGAGCCTGGCCAGGTCTTCCGCCAGGCGATGAAGTCTTCGACCTCGGCCTTGAACAGACTCACGGCGAATACCGACCCCATGGTCGCGCGCACCGCCTCCACCGAATAGGGATCGCAGCAGTCGCCCACAAGGATCACCCCGCCGCAGCCGGCGGCGTCGGCGGTGCGGATGATGGTGCCGAGGTTGCCCGGATCACGCACCGCCTGCAGGGCCACCCAGCACCGGGCGGCTGCGGGGTAGAGGCCGTCCAGCGGCGCAAACGCCTGCTCGAACACCGCCAGGACGGTTTGCGGGTTATCGCGCTTGGAGATCTTGGCCAGGATGTCCCGGCTGACCTCGATGACCTCGCCGCCGGCCCGGCGCGCGGCGTCGGCGGCCCTGCGCAGCAGGGGGTGGGCGGCCGCGTCGGCGCTGTGCAGCACCATCCTGGGCGCATGACCCAGGTCCACCGCCTCGGTGACGATCTTCAAGCCCTCGGCCAGGAACAGGCCGCTCTCCTCGCGTTCCTTGCGCAGGTGCAGCGCCCGCGCCGCCTTCACGGTCGGGTTGGAGAGGGAGGTGATCGTTCGGGCGTTCAATGGGCGCTCCAACGGGCGAAGAACGACAGGCCGGCGCCGCGCTCGCCGCCATCCTCGATCAGGGCCAATTCGCCCCAGTCGATGGTCCCGCCACGGCCCTCAAGCGCCTGGGCCATCAGGCTGGCCAGAGCCAGGCCCGAAAGTCGCTCGGAATAGGCGTTGAGCAGCAGGAAACTGGCGTCGTCGGCCAGCAGGGCGCCGCAGTTCTCGATCAGCTCGGGCAGATCCTCATACAGCCGCCAGACTTCGCCGCCTGGGCCGCGGCCGTACTTGGGTGGGTCCAGGATGATGCCCTGATAGCGGCTGCCGCGCCGCACCTCCCGCCGCACGAAGGTGCGCGAATCTTCGCAGATCCAGCGCATCGGCCGGTCCTGCAGACCGCTCAGCCGCGCGTTCTCCCGCGCCCAGCCGATGGCTTTCTTGGACGCGTCGATGTGGGTGACCGAAGCGCCGGCGGCGGCCATGGTCAGGCTGGCGACACCGGTGTAGCCGAACAGGTTCAGAACCTTGGTGTCGGTCGTCGAGCCGGCCAGCTGGCCGGCCAGCCAGGCCCAGTTGGCCGCCTGCTCGGGGAACACCGCCAGGTGGCGGAAGGCGGTGAAGCGGCCCTGGAAGCGCACGTCCCGCCATCCCATGCTCCAGGTCTCTGGCAGCTTGCGGGCGAAGCGCCAGCGGCCGGCGTCCTCCTCGTCGGTGGGATCGAAGACGGCGTCGGCGCCGTCCCATTCGGCCTGGGCCAGGGCGGGCCGCCAGAGGCACTGCGGCTCGGGCCGGATGACGCGATAGGGGCCATAGCGCTCGAGCTTGCGTCCGCCGCCGCTATCGATCAGGGCGTAGTCCTCCCACGCCGTCGTCCGCATCACGAGCGGGGCGGGGGAGAGGGCGGGGCGGGTCATCCCGTCCGATTACGCGGCCTTGCGGCGTTTCGTCCAGGGCCCGGACGATCGCGAGGGGCGAGCCATCTTGCGGTGAACCCTCGATTCCCCTTTAGTAAGTTCAGGAAACAACCCAGGGGGCCTGTGGGTGACCGTGATTCTGAAAAAGCCGCAGAAGTCGGCGCGCAAGGCGAAGGGTGACGGGCACCTGCGGCGCGCGGAGATCCTGGCGGCCGCCGAGCGAATCTTCCTGGCCGAGGGATATGAGGGCGCCACGATCCGCAAGATCGCGGACGAGGTGGGGGTCTCGTCCACGGCGCTCTACATGCATTTCAAGGACAAGGACGAGATCCTTCTTGAGATCTGTACGGGCGCCATCGAGCAGCTCCTGTCCATCAACAGCGAGATTTCGGCCGAGCCGATCGATTCGGTGGCCCGCGTGCGCCGCATGCTCGAGGCCTACATCCATTTCGGCCTGAGCCACCCCAACGCCTATCGCCTGGTGTTCTGCTCCTCGCCCCTGGCCAACTCGATCCAGAAGCAGGAAGCCACCAACATGCTGGGCGCCGACTGCTTCGAGCGTTTCGTCGGGGTCGTGCGCGAGATCGCCGCCGAGGGACGCCTGCGCAGCGGCGACGCCCGCACGGCGGCCCAGACCCTTTGGGCGGCCTGCCACGGCCTGACCGCCATGATCATCACCAAGCCATCCTTCGAGTGGGCGCCGCCCGAGGCGTTCACCAAGGTGATGATGGACAGTCTGCTGTACGGGATGATCGCCGACTGAAGGATTTTTCGGCCCCGGCCTGTAACTTCGCCCGGCGATGGCGCGAATGGTTAGGCATGATGCGCTTGAAGACGTTCTCCGTTAGGCTGGCCTCGCTGATCGCAACGGCAGGCTGCGCCGCCGCTCCGACCCAGGCGGCCGATGCGGCCCATCCCACCGTGGTGGAGCTGTTCCAGAGCCAGGGCTGCTCTTCCTGCCCGCCCGCCAACGCCAATCTGCTGGCCGTGGCCGATCGGCCGGACGTCCTGGCCCTGAGCTTTGGCGTCACCTACTGGGACGACCTGGGCTGGAAGGACACCTTCGCCAAGGACCAGTACACCGCCCGGCAATGGGACTACGCCCGTGGCCTTGGCCATGCCAACGTGTTCACCCCGCAGGTGGTCGTGAACGGCCGCCGCGACGGCGTGGGCGCTGATCCGAGGGATTTCGCCGGCCTGATCCGCGCCGGTGAGCGCGGCGTGGACGGACCCGCGGTCAGCGTCTCCGGAGCGACGGTGTCGGTGGGTGCGGCCGCGGCTCCGCCGAGGGCGGCCGACGTCTGGCTGGCGCGCTATGACCCGCGCATCGTGCAGGTGCCGATCAAGCGCGGCGAGAATGGCGGCAAGACCCTGCCGCATCGCAATGTCGTGCGGCAACTGGTGCGGCTGGGCGCCTGGTCGGGCCAAGCCGAGCGGCTGACCCTGCCGGCCGGTGGCGATCCCAACCTGAAGACCGCGATCCTGATCCAGCTTCCGCGCGGAGGACCGATCCTGGCCGCCGCCCGGGGCTGAACCGCCGCACTTTGACAATCGACCTGAACCTACAACGGAGGAGACCCCTATGCCGATTGCTTCCCTGCGCCTGATCGCCGGCGCCGCGCTGAGCTTCGCCCTCGCCGGCGCAGCGAACGCCCAGATGGCGCCGGACCATATGATGAGCGGCGGGGCCATGGCTGCGGACCAGATGGCCGCCGGTCACATGGACAATGGCGCGATGGCCAAGCCGATGTCCCACGGCGGCATGTCTCATAGGCGCCACAAGCGCCACGCCGCAGGCGGCGCCATGCAGGGCGGGGTCATGTCGCCCGGCCATATGGAGGGCGGCGCGATGTCTTCCGGCGCCATGAGTCCCCACTAGGGCGCCGGAAGGGCGGGGCGGCCGAACGCCCTCACGGCCGCCCCGCTTTTTTTTCCTTGGGGTTTGGAGTTGGAACCGTGGGCGCAGCGAGCCTGAACGGGCTAGAGTTCCGCTTCGCGAGGGATGATGGCGGATCTGGCGCGGTGAATGCGAGCGTCTCGGGCGTGGAGACCCGGTTGAAGGCGCTGATGCTTCGAGGGCTGGACGGCGAGCGCGCCGCCCAGGCCGAACTGCTGTCCGATCTCAGTCGCTACCTTCGCGCCTATTTCGCCCGCCGGCTGGGCCGGGACGCCAGCGACATCGAGGACCTGGTGCAGGAGGCGCTGCTGGCCGTGCACCTCAAGCGCGCCTCCTACGACCGCAGCCAGCCGTTCACGCCCTGGGCGTACGGCGTCGCTCGCTACAAGCTGCTGGACCACTTTCGGCGGATCGGCTCGCGCGCAGAGGCGCCGCTGGAGAACGCCGGAGTTCTCTTCGCCGCCGATGACGCCGCGCCACGCGAAGCGCGCCGTGACCTCGGCCGGCTGCTGGAGGGCTTGTCCGAGCGCCAGCGCGAGCTTGTGCGGGACGTGAAGCTCACCGGCCTTTCGATCGAGGAGGCTTCGCGCAAGAACGGCATGTCCGCCTCGGCCGTGAAGGTCTCCATCCACCGCGGCATCCAGGCCATGGCAAGGAGGGCGCGCGATGAAGACCGATGATCTGATCGCCGCCCTGGCCGCCGATGCGACGCCGGTGCCCAGAGGGGCTGTATGGCGGCGCTGGGCCCTGGCGCTGGCCCTGGCGCTGGCGGGCTCGATCCTTTTCATGCTCGTGGGCTGGGGCGTGCGGCCAGACATCCATGAGGCCATGCGGACGTCGCCGTTCTGGATGAAGGCCGGCTACACCGTAGCCTTCGGCGTGGCGGGCTTGGTCCTTGTCGAGCGAGCGGGACGGCCCGGTGTTTCCCTGGGCTGGGGTCCGGCGCTGGCGGGCGCGGGCCTGGCGGCGATCCTGGCGCTGGCCGTCCATGAGCTGATGGGCCTGCCCATGAGCGACTGGCGCGCGGACATGATGGGCGCTTCCGCGCGCGTCTGCCCCTACCGCATCCTGGCCATCTCGGCCCCGGTGTTCGTGATCGCCATGCTCACCCTGCGCCGCATGGCCCCGACCCGTCCGGCCATCGCCGGCGCGGCGGCCGGCCTGCTGGCGGGGGGGCTAGGCGCGACGATCTATGGGCTGCACTGCCAGGAGACGGCGGCGGCCTTCACGGCGACCTGGTACACCTTGGGCATGGGGCTTTGGCCGGCTGTCGGGGCGCTGATCGGCCGATGGGCGCTGCGGTGGTGAGTCAGGCGGCGCTCTTGGCGCCGTCCAGGGCCGAGGCCAGGTAGGCGGCGACGATCTCCGCGTAGCTCGCGGCCTCGCCGGGCCGGCCGGCGTCCCGGCCGGCAAGTCTGACGCCGAGCACCGCCCACGCGCCGGCGGGAGTCGCCACCGGCCAGAAGTCGAAGGTCGCCTTCTCGATGGGATAGACCTCCGCGCGGGTGGCCAGCCGCGAGGAAAACGCGAAGGCGGCGGCGTCCATGTCGGCCGAAGACAGGCGGGCGCCGCGCGTGCCGGCGGCGATGGCGAGGGCGCCGTCCTTGGCGGTCAGGACAACCGCCGGCGCCTCGAAGATACGGCCCAGAGCCTCGGCGGCGGCGGCCGTGACCTTCGCCGGATCGCGCGTCTCGACCATGACATGCGCCAGGGCCTGCAACGCCCTGGCCTGGTCGGCGGCCCGCTCGGCGGCGACGGCGCGGTCACGCGACTGGGCCGCCAGGGTGCTGACGATGACGCCGACGATCAGCAGCAGTCCCAGGGACCAGAGGTCGACGGGGTCGGCGACCCACAGAGTGTATCGGGGCTCGATGAAGAAGAAGTCGCAGGCCAGAACCCCGGCGAAGGCGGCGAACAGCGAGGGACCCCACCCGAAGGTCACCGCCGCCAGAACCACCGGCAGCACGAAAGCCAGGGCCAGGCTCGGGCCCTGGATGAGGTGCTCGACCACAACGCCCAGGATCGTCACCGCGGCCACCCACGCCAGCGACAGGCCGTATTGCACGGGCCAGCCCAGCTCAGTGCGCCCGGATATCGGTGCGAGGCGCGGAGCAGCTTGCATGAGGATCTGATCGCTTGGAGCGGAGCGGGGCATGGAGGCCTCCAACTCATTGGCGCCGGACCAGCGTCCGACTGGGATCTCAGCCCTATGTAGGTCCGCCCCAATCAAGGGTCGATGGGGAACAGTGGCGGTAGAATAAAAGCGACGTAAGCGCGCATCTGCGTCCCCTGTTCAAACCCCTCTTAACAATTGCGCGCCAGAGTAGCGTCATGAGCCGCTTATCAGTCTCATCTTCGCCGGCGGAACGGCGCGTTTTGGAACGAACGCCGACCGCCCTGCGCGCCAAGGTGTTCCCCGGCGCGATCGATTGCGTCATCCGCGATTACAACGAACGGGGCGCCCGTCTGGCGTTCACCGAGCGACCCGCCGTGGACGAGAACGTCGTGGTGGTCATCTGGTCCAGCGGCCTGGCCTTCGAGGCTGTGATCCGCTGGCGCGCGGGCACGGAGATCGGCGTCCAGTTCCAGGTCGGTCGCGACCTTCGCCGCCCCACGCCGGCGCACATCGCCCCGATCCGGGCGCAGTGGATGAACCGTCGTCCGCGCCTCAGCCGCCGCAAACTGATCAAGTGCGCCGCCGTCATCGATGATCGCGCGGCGCGCCGTGGGGCCTGGAATCCCAGCTGAACCAGCCCCCGGAGCTTGCGGTTCGCACCGGCCGTCAAGCCGCGCCTACTGACGGAGCGGGGCGGCCGCGAGGGGTGTGGACGCGGCGCCGACCGCGGTGGAGACCGTGTAACCATAGCCGCCGCGCTTGAGGTCGGTGGCCAGGGTGATCGGGGCCGAGCCGCCGTTCAGGCGGGCGCGGTAGACCTGCGTCGCCTCCATGACGCGCATGACGTAGTCGCGGGTCTCGGAGAACGGGATGCACTCGATGAAATCCAGCGGGTCCGTGCTGCTCGAGCGAGGATCGCCGCAGCCCATGGCCCATTCGGTCGGCCGACCGGGGCCGGCGTTGTAGGCCGCCGAGGCCATGACGTAGGAGCCGCTGAACTGGGTCACCAGTTGGCCGAGGAAGGCTGAGCCCAGCTGCATGTTGTAGTCGGGGTCGTCGAGTTGGCCCGCCGAGAAGGGGATGCCCATGCGCCTTGCGACGACGGCGGCCGTTCCGGGCATCAACTGCATCATGCCGCGGGCGCCGGGCCCGGAGCGGGCGTGGGGATCGAAGCTGCTTTCCTGACGGGTGATTCCCAGGATGAAGGCAGTCTCGGGCGCCCCGGCCACCAGGGGCGGGGTGCGCAGGGGGTAGCCTCGCTCGGCCAGGATGAAGCCTCGCCTGGCGGCGTTGCGCACCGCGCGCATGGAGACTTCCTGGTCGCCGTAGCTGCGGGCGAGATCCACAAGCAGGGCCTCTTCCTGTCCGGTCGGCAGGGTGTCCGACAGGCTGGCCACGAACGACTTGAACGTGTCCTTGGCGCCGATCTCCGCGAGGGTCCGGGTTGCGCGCACGGCGTCCCGGCCCTCGAAGCGCGCGCGGTCGGCGGTGGTGATGTCCGGGTCGCGTTCCAGGGTGATGGTCTTGGCCCCCGACTTCATGGCCGAGAGCTGGCCGTAGAAGGTCGTGTAGTAGCGCGAGGCCTGGCCGTAGAAGATCTGGGCCTGCAGGGGATCGCCCAGGGCTTCGGCTGAACGGCCGCGCCAGTAGAGCGCGCGGCTCTGGGTGAGCGGCGACTGGCCGATGATCTGCAGCTTGGCGAAGTGGGTGTCGGCCAGGCGGGCGTCCTTCAGGCGCGCGAAGGCCAGCCAGCCGGCCATGAACTCGGCGTCGGCTGCATCGCCGCCGGCGGTGAGCCCCGTATGCGCGGCGATGGCGTAGGCGCCGTTGCTGTCGCCGGCCTTCAGGGCGGCGACAGCCTGGGAGCCATGCTTCCAGAGCCGCTCTCCGGCGCCGTCGAAGGGGATTCGGCCCGGCAGGTAGGCGGCCATGGTCCGGGCGGCGTAGGTATCGCCCCGATCGCGCGCCGCAAGCACGCGCTCATAGGCCAGCCCCGGCAGAACCTGCTGGCTGGGTGGCAGGGCCTCGACCAGCGCCTGGGCGTTTGAGGCGCCCTGGCGCAGCGCGATGCGGGCCATGTCGACAGCGCGCTGGTCGGCGGGCAGCAGGTCCAGCATGGCCCGGGCGGCCTCGCCCTGGGGTCCGTAGAGCAGCATGTCGGCGCGGGTGACGTGATCGTCCGTACTGAGCACGTCGCCGAAACGGGCCAGCATGGCGCGTTGGACGTCGATCTCGAAGGGGATGCCGCGCCAGGCCGCGCGGATCACGTCGGCGGCCTCAAGCGGCTTGCCGGCCGCCTTCAGCGCCGAAGCCAGGGCCATGGCGCCCTGCCCGGTAAGGGGGTCGGCGCCCCCGAACCAGTCGATGGTCGCCTTGGGACCAAGCCCCGCCGTTTCCAGCAGCTTCTCGGCGGCGATCTGGCGCCTGGAGGCGCGCGGCCAGCCGGCAAGGTCGCGGCGCGCCGTGTCGGCCTCCATGAAGCTCATCGAATCGGGGGCGCCGTCGACAAGCGCCCACAGGGCGATCTTGCGGGCCAAGGGGTCGGACAGGCCGGAGAGGGCGGTCCGGACGCCGCCGCCATTGCCGTTCTTGCCGGCGTTGAGGGCGGCGATGACGCCCTGGCCGTCGCTGTCGGAGAGGGGCTGGCGGTAGCCTGTCTGGGGCGTGCTGACGAACTGGCGCCCCGACGGCGAATACCCTCCCGGCGAATACCCTCCCGGCGAATAGCCGCCCGGCGAATATCCCGGCGGTGCGGCCGGCGCGGCGCCCGTCGGACCTGTCGGCGCACCGGCGCCAGGAACGTGAGGAACGTCCGGCGCCAGCGTCTGCGCGCCGGCCACGCTGGCGGCCAGGGCGATGGCGCCGAGGGCCGCAAAGCCTCTGACGGTCCTGTGGCTCAACCTATTCCGCTCCCTGGGTCGTACGAATCATCGTCGCCAGCCGTTGCAGGCGTGGCCGTGGACGACATATTGTCGGTTCGACTCTGAATGCCGCAACATCAAGCGGCGACATCACGGCCTTTTGCATCCGATGCCTGTACCCTTCTTCAAGGGCGTCATTACGGCGCTTGTTACCCCTTTTCGCGATGGCGCTCTCGACGAGACCGCCTTTGCAGCCCTGGTGGAACGCCAGATCGCGGGCGGCGTGCACGGGCTGGTTCCCGTGGGCACGACCGGCGAGACTTCGACTCTGAGCCATGACGAGCACAAACGCGCCGTCGAACTCTGTGTCGAAGTAGCGCGCGGGCGCGTTCCCGTGATCGCCGGCGCCGGATCCAACGCCACCGCCGAAGCCATCGACCTGGTCCGCCACGCCAAGACCGTCGGCGCCCATGCCGCCCTGGTGGTGACCCCCTACTACAACCGGCCCAGCCAGGAGGGTCTTTACCGGCACTATGCGGCGATCAACGACGCGGTGCAGTTGCCGGTGTTCGTCTACAACGTGCCCTCGCGCACCAGCGTCGACATCTCCAACGACACCCTGGCCCGGCTATCGAAGTTGCCCAACATCGTCGGCATCAAGGACGCCACTGGAGACATGACGCGCGCCAGCCTCCAGAGGCTGCTGTGCGGCCCGCAGTGGGCGATGCTGTCGGGGGATGATCCCACGGCCCTGGGCTACATGGCGCACGGCGGCCATGGCTGCATCTCGGTGACGTCCAATGTCGCCCCGGCCCAGTGCGCGGCCTTCTACAACGCCGTCATGGCCGGCGACTGGAAGGGCGCGCTGGCGCTTCAGGACAAGCTCGTGGGGCTGCACAAGGCGCTGTTTCTCGACAATTCGCCGGCGCCGGCCAAGTTCGCCCTGGCGCACCTGGGTCTATGCGACGAGGCCGCTCGGCTGCCTATCGCCCCATGCTCCGACGCGGTGAAGCCGGAGATCCTGGCCGCGATGGCGGAGGCCGGCGTGTCGTCATGAGCGGCAAGCTGATCGCCGAGAACCGGCGGGCGCGATTCGACTACTTCCTGGACGACGCTATCGAGGCGGGCTTGGCCCTCACGGGAACTGAGGTGAAGTCCCTGCGCGAGGGCAAGGCCAACATCGCCGAGTCCTACGTCTCGGTGGACGGCAATGAGCTGACCCTCGTCAACGCCCACATACCCGAATACGGCAAGGCCAACCGGTTCAACCATGAGCCGCGGCGACCGCGCAAACTGCTGATGCACCGCAAGCAGATCGACAAGATGATGGGGGCGGTGCAGCGCGAGGGCCGCACCCTCATCCCGACCAAGCTCTATTTCAACGACAAGGGCCGGGTTAAACTCGAAGTTGCGATGGCCAAGGGCAAGAAGATCCACGACAAGCGCGCCGTGGAAGCCGATCGCGACTGGAAGCGCGAACAGGGCCGGCTGATGAGGGATCGGGGATGATGCGGCGCTTGGGGCTGGTTGCGGGCGTGGGACTAGGCGCGGCGGCGCTGCTGTGGGGCGCGGCGTTGGCGAAGAGCGGGCATCACGGCGCGTTGGCCGGGGGCGCGACGGTGTTGCACATCTCCTCGCATCTGGCTGAAAGCGCCGCCGTCGTTGTCGATGGCGCAAAACCGGTGACGGCGCCGGGCTATGGCTCGACGGTCGTGGCGCTGGCGGCGGGTCATCACGTGCTGAAGGTGATCTCGCATGAGGGCGCCACATACCAGGGAACGCTGGACCTGAAGTCCGCGGACCTCATGGCCTGGCGCGGCAAGAGCTATTGGTGCGTGAACCTTCTGGAGGCCGCGCTCGAGCCCTATTCCAAGGACGAGTGCCAGGAAGACGTCACCGACGCCGGCTAGGCGCCGCGGGCCAGGGGCGTGAGGGTTCTGATCCTCGGCGGCTACGGCGAGTTTGGTTCGCGCCTGGCCAGGCTGGTTGCCGGCGAGCCCGGTGTCGATCTGATCATCGCGGGCAGATCGCTTGCCAAGGCGCGGGCGATGGCCGAGACCCTCGGCGCTGTTGCAGCCGCCTTTGACCGCGACGGGGACCTGGCGGCGGCGCTGGCGACGCTGAGGCCAGACGTGGTCGTCGACGCCAGCGGGCCGTTCCAGGCTTACGGCGCCGCCGCCTACCGCGTCGTCGAAGCGGTGATTGACGCGGGGGCGGACTATCTGGATCTGGCCGATGCAACCGAGTTCGTGGCGGGGGTCGCCAGCCTCGACGTCCGCGCCAAAGCAGCCGGTCGGGTGGTGCTGTCGGGCCTCTCGACGCTGCCGGCCCTGAGCTTCGCCGTGGCCCGGCGGCTGGCGGCGGACATGGACGTGCTGGTGAGCCTGGAAACCGGGGTCGCGCCGTCGCCAAGGGCGCCGCTCGGCCTGAGCGTCGTTGCGGCCACGGCCAGCTATGCGGGCGAGCGCGTCCGGCGGTTGCAGGACGGCAGGGCCGTCGACGCCGTCGGCCTGGTGGAAGCGCGTCTGTGGACCATCGCGCCGCCGGGGACGGCGCCGATGCGACGGCGGTTGTTCGTCCTGGCCGATGCGCCTGATCTGAAGCTGGCGCCGCAGGTCTGGCCCGGGCTGAAGACCGTCTGGACCGGAGCGGGGCTCGCGCCCCAGGGGCCCTTGCGGCTGCTGCGCCTGGTGGCCTGGCTGCGCCACAGCAAACTGGCGCCGCCGCTGACGCCCTTCGCGCCGGTCTTCCATTGGGTGATCAACACCCTGCGGTGGGGCGCGGACCGGGGCGGCATGATCGTTGAGGCCAGGGGATTGCGGGGCGGACAAGGGGTGGCGCGGACCTGGTCGCTGATCGCTGAGGGTGAAGACGGACCTTTCATCCCCGCCATGGCGGCGGCGGTTGTGATCCGCCAGATGGCCTCGGGACGCAGACCATCGCCCGGCGCCCGTCCCGCGACGCGGGAACTGGAGCTGGAGGATTTCGAGCCCTTGTTCGCCCGTCGGCGGATCGTCTGTGGCGTCTCGGCCGCCTAGCCTTAGCCTAGCCTTGGGCGCGCAGGGGTGCGTCCGCCGACTGACCCGCCCACGCCGGCGCCCAGCCTGGAGAGCGGCCGCGGCCGAGGTGGGATTCCGGCGTCCGGAAGACACCCATGCGCGCCAGCCGCTCGCCGGTCTGGTTGCACGATGTGACCACGGCCAGCGCCGGCGCGGCGATCAGGCCCAGGGTCACCGGCAGGAGCCAGCAGGCCGCAGCCTGATCAAACAGGCCGATGAGCGCCAAGGCGGCGCCGACGGCCAGATGGATACGGTAGTGGCTGACGGCGTCGAGGAAGGCGACCCCCTCGCTGGCGCGCCGCTGCGGCGCCCATCCGCTGGGCCGGCCGCGAAGGATGTCGGTGATGGCGATGACCTGGTTCATCATCATCATGGGGGCCATGAGGATCGACAGCGGCACGTCGACCAGGACGCTTGTGGCAATGCCGCGCCAGCCGCCGAAGTTGCTCCGCCGCCGGCCGTCTCCGATCGCCGCAAGGAAGGGCAGGAGCTTGCCGCCAAAGAGCAAGGCTGCGGTGAGACCCAGGAGCCAACCGGGCGGCGCCGCCGAGGGCGCCGGCGTGACGCGCAGGCGTTCGGCAAGACCGGCGGCCATCAGCAGCATCCACAACGGCGATGTCAGATAGGCCGAGGCGCCCATGAGCAGGTGCAGGCGTCCCACCCAATGGAAGCCCGCGCTGCCGAGCAGCCGAAGGTGCTGCAGGTTGCCCTGACACCATCGACGGTCCCGAATGGCGTGGTCGATGATGGTGGGGGGGAATTCCTCGTAGCTGCCTTCATCCAGCGTGATCATGTGCGTGGCCCAGCCCCGTCGCCGGAGCAGGGCCGCCTCGACCATGTCATGGCTCATGATATGGCCGCCGAACGGCTCAGGCCCCGAAAGCTGGGGCAGGCCGCAGCTCTCTGCGAACGCGCGCACGCGCACGATGGCGTTGTGACCCCAGAAGGTCGACTCCGCGCCCGACCACCAGATCAGGCCGGCCGACGCCACGGGGCCGTAGAAGCGGGCGGCGAACTGCTGCCAGCGGGCGAACAGGCTTGTCGCCCCGATCACGATGGGCGACGTCTGCAGCAGCCCGACGCCGGGATGACGGTCCATCGTCGCCGCCAGGCGCATCATCGCCTCGCCGCTCATCAGGCTGTCGGCGTCCAGCACGAGCATGTAGTCATAGGCGCCGCCAAATCGGCGCACCCAGTCGGCGATGTTGCCCGGCTTGCGCGCGTGGTTGATCGGCCGGCGCCGGTAGTAGATCGGGACAGGACTGTTCTTGCGCAGTCTGCGATAGGCGGCGTGCTCGGCGGCATGGGCGTCGACGTGGGAGTCGCTGAGCACGAAGAAGTCGAACAGCCCCGCGCCGCCGGCGTCGGCCACCGACCGGGTCATCTTTCGAAGACGCTCGAATATGGCCTCGACGTCTTCGTTGTAGATCGGCACCAGGACCGCCGTACCGCCTGTGGCCGCCCGGCCTGGTTCAAGTCCGGCCAGATCGCCGCCGCACCCTGTCGTTACGATAATGAAACCCGCGCAGGCGCTTAGGAACGAGAAGGCGATCCAGGCGAAAAGGGGGAAAAACAGCAACAGGAGGATCGCGTCGCGCAGGTCGAGGCCATCCTGCGCCAGCGACATCGTCAGGACGCTGCTCGCCAGCAGGCTGAGGCCCGCGGCGCCGCCGACCAGGAACAGGCGGCGCACGCCCATCCCCCGCGGCGAAGCTACGCAAGCGCGGATCTCGCAAAGATCAAACCGCTGCAGCGGCATCGCCAGCGGCGCGTCCGGCGGTAGATCGCCGGAGGGCCTCCAGGAACGGAACAGGTCTTTTCGGGAATCAGGAGGATCGCCCTCTAAGCTTTGCAGCAAAGGGGCGGTGACCTCGGCTCCGACAAGATCAAGTGCGTCAAAGCGTGTTACGCTTGAAATCAGAGACTCCATACGGACGCCGTAAAACGGTAAGCACGGCGACATTGCGGCCAACCGCGATCAAAAGAGCTGGTAGAGGCAAGTCTCCGACAAAGAGTCGCTCTTCAAACGCAATTCGCCGCGAAAGTCGACCGGATCGTTACCCGCCGGAGCGATGTCCGCGGTCATACGCCAAAGGTTAGCTTGGCCGACCACCGGATAGGCGTCGGTGCTCAAGATTCGTCCGCGCGAGGCTGTAACCTGCGCCTTGACGCCGCTGTCGCGGGTGAGGCCCCCAAGGCGCTCGCCCTGGAAGTCGATCACCAGCTTGGCGGCGCCGGCGATGGGCGGCTGCCCCGGGCGCCCGGCCTGGCCGGTCCAGGTGTCGACGACCTTGGCCAGAGGTGAAGGCGCCGGCTCCTCGGCCACCCAGCTCAGCCGATAGGCCAGATCGTGGCGGTCTCCGGCGCGCGCGGGCGCGGCGGGCGTCCAGAAGGCGACAATGTTGTCGTCCGTCTCTCGGTCGGTCGGGATTTCGTAGAGCACGACCGCGCCGGGTCCCCAGTCTCCCTTCGGTTCAACCCACAGGCTGGGACGTTTCTCGTAGAAGACGCCGTCGTCCTGGTAGTGGTCGAAGATGCGGTCGCGCTGAAGTAGTCCGAAGCCGTGCGGCCCATTGTCCTCGAAACTGTTGGTGATCGCGCGTGGCGGGTTGGCCAGCGGCCTCCAGAGCCGCTCGCCATGGCCGTTCCACATCGAAAGCCCGTCGGAGTCGTGTATCTCGGGGCGCCAGTCGGCGGCCTGGCGACGGTTGCCCTCGCCGTACCAGAACATGCTGGTCAGCGGCGCGAAGCCGAGGCTCGCCACATCGGCCCGCAGGCGCACGGTGAGGGTGACATCCTGGAACACGCCACGAGGCGTGCGCCGGTTCACGAAGCGATAGGCGCCCGCAACGCTGGGACTGTCGAGCAGGGCGTACACGGTCCAGGCCTCGCCGGGTCCATGTTCGAGCCAGAAAGCCGTGAAGCGCGGAAACTCCTCGGGACCCGCCCGTCCGGTGTTGATCGCCAGGCCGCGCGCCGAGAGGCCGTACTGGTCCAACGCCCCGGCGGCCCGAAAGTAGGAGGCGCCAGTGAAGGCCAGCCAGTCGCTCCGGCCGCCGGGCGTCATCAGGCGGAAGCCGGAAAAGCCGGCGGCCGGGCCGAGGTCCGGCGCGTGAGCGGCCGTCGGCTGGCCGAACAGGGCTTCATCGTAGATGACGCGGTGGGCCATTGCGGCCTGAACGACGTGAACGGCGACGGCGTCGCGGGCGTATTTGTAGAGATGGAACAGGCGCACGCCGCCGGTCTGGCCCCAAAGCGTCGCCTCCGGCCGATAGACGAGCTGGCCGGCCATGTCGTAGTCGATCCTGTCCAGGGCGGCCGGTGGCGACGCCGATGGCCGCCAGGGCTGTTGGGACAGGGCGATGGCGCGGGCTTGCAACGCCGACCAGCTGAAAGGCTCCCCGGGACCCAGCTTCGGGCCGGCCGGGCCTGCCTGGGCCAGGGTCAGGGTCGGGGCGAGGCCGGCGGCGGCCAGGGCGGCAATCAGGTCACGTCGGGTGGTCACGCGGGCTAACTGCGGTCGGCGGAGGGTGATTTCAAGGCGCCCATCGCAAGATGTGTCAGGCGCAGTCCAGGAGCGAGCGGGCGCGCTGGAAGACATCTTCGAACATCTTGGGCGTCAGGCGGCCCGTGTTCGTGTTGAGCCGCGAGCAATGGTAGCTGTTGATCAGGTGATAGCGGCCGACGACCGTCTCCGAACCGTGTCCGGGCGCCCCGGCCGAGCCGGCCAGGCCCAGGCCCTTCAACACGTTGCGGCGCGCCACGTCCCCCAGGGTGACGATCACTTTCAGCTTGGGCAGTTGCGCCAGGCGCGCGGCCAGGAAAGGCCGACAGGCGGCCTCCTCGACCGGGAGCGGCTTGTTGCCAGGCGGCGCGCAGCGGACGGCGTTGGAGACCATGCAGTCGACAAGGGTCAGGCCGTCGTCGGGACGGGCCCGGTACTCACCGCGCGCGAAGCCCGTCTTGATGAGGGTTTCGAACAGCAGGACGCCGGCGAAGTCGCCGGTGAAAGGCCGGCCCGTGCGGTTGGCGCCCTGGCGTCCGGGGGCGAGCCCCATGACCAGCAGTCTTGCGTCCGGATCGCCGAACGACGGCGCCGGTCCGTTGAACCAGTCGGCGTGAGCGGCGCGGTTCTCGTCGCGGTACGCCACCAGCCTGGGGCACAGCGGGCAGTCGCGGATCGGCTCGGCCGAAGCGGCGGCGATGACAGGCGGCATATGGAGTGTCCTTGAAGCCGAAGCCGCGGTTCAGTCGCGCTCGGTTTCTTCTTCCCGCTCTTCCCGTTCTTCCCGCTCTTCCCGGGCCGGCAGCTTGGAATCCTGGATGAAGCGGGGCAGGCGGGCGGGCCGGCCGATGATGTCGGAGAGGTCGGCCAGATCCACGAAGGCGTCGGCCTGGCGGCGCAGATCGTCGGACGCCATGGGCGGCTGAGACTTGACGGTCGAGACCACGGTGACGCGCACGCCCTTGCGCTGCACCGCCTCGATCAGGCGGCGAAAGTCGCCGTCGCCGGAGAACAGCACCACATGATCGGCGTGCTCGGCGATCTCGAGCATGTCCACGGCGATCTCGATGTCCATGTCGCCGCGCCAGCGCTTGCGGCCTTGGGCGTCGGTGTATTCCCGGGCCGACTTGGTCACCAGGGTGAAGCCGTTGTAGTCCAGCCAGTCGACCAGGGGACGGATCGGCGAGTAGTCCTGATCCTCGACCAGGGCGGTATAGTAGTAGGCTCTGATCAGGATGCCGCGCTTGCGGAATTCCTCGAGCAGCCGCTTGTAGTCGATGTCAAAGCCCAGACCCTTGGCCGACGAATAGAGGTTCGCCCCGTCGATGAACAAGGCAAGACGATCCGTAGGGTAGAAGGTCATTGACCCAACCTCTTGAAAGAATAGCTCAAAATGGATTGTCTCGCCGACGCGATCATCATCGCCATGGGGTCAAATCTTCCAGGTGATTATGCGTCCAGTACGATCCTTTTGGAAGCGGCGCTGTCGCGGTTCTCAAACGCCGGCCTGAACGTCGTGCGACGGTCGAGCTTGTGGCGCTCGGCCGCGTGGCCGGATCCATCGAAGCCTGAGTATCTTAATGGCGTCGCCCTTGTCGAGACGAGCCTGCCGCCGAGCGAAGTGATGGCGACGATTTTCGCCCTGGAAGTTGAGTTTGGACGCGCGCGGGACCTAAGGAATGCTCCGCGCACGCTGGATCTCGACCTGATCGCGTACGGACGCGCGCTGATCGAGACGCCGACGTTGATCCTGCCGCATCCCAGGGCGCACGAGCGGCTCTTCGTGATGGGACCGCTGGCGGAAATTGCGCCCGATTGGGTGCATCCGCGCCTCGGCGGCACGGCGGCCGATTGGGCGGCCAAGGCGCGCGTGGGCGCCGACGCCGAACCTGCGCCACCAGATTGAGGTATTGCGGCGAGGCGGCCGCGGGTCATAGTCCGGGCAGAAATTGGAGGGGATGGCATGGCGGACGGCAGACCAGTCACGGTGGCAAGTTCGGAACGGTTCGACCTGCCGTCCCGGATCCTGGGCCGGTCTCTGCGCATCCTGCTGGCCATGCCCTATGGCGATACGCCGCCGGGCGGCTGGCCGGTGGTGTATCTGCTGGACGGCTATGAGAACTTCGCCACTGGCGCCCAGATCGTCCGCGCGCTTGCCAACGCCCGGGAGGTCCGCGGCGCTGTCGTTGTGGGCGTGGCCTACGCCGATCCCAAGACCGGCGGTGACCAGCGATTCCGCGACCTGACCACGCCCTGCCCGCAGAAGACCCTAGATCGGATGGGGCGCAAGGACGTCGCAGAGGCGGGGACCGGGGGCCTGGATGACTATCTCCAGGCCATTCAGCTCGAGGTGAAGCCGGCGGTGGAGGCGCGCATCGCCATCGACCGATCGGACCAGACCCTGTTCGGCCACTCCCTTGGCGGACTGGCGGTGCTGCGGGCCTTGTTCCGCCTGACGCCGACCTACCGCAACTTCCTGGCGTCGAGCCCTTCGATCTGGTGGGACGAGAAGGCGGTGCTGGTGGACGAACCAGCCTTTGCCGCGCGCGTGAAGTCCGGCGAGGCGTCACCGCGGGTGTTCGTCACCGTCGGCGGGCTCGAGGAGACGCCGGGCAAGACCGATCCCTCGCGCGGCTATACCCAGGCGCAGTCAGACCGCATGGTCCGCCAGGCCAAGATGGTCGGCAACGCCCACGCCTTGGGAAAGCGGTTGCGGGCGATCGAGGGTCCGCGGGGGTTCGAGGTGGAAAGCTTCGTCTTCCGCGACGAAGGGCATGTCAGCGTGATTCCGGCGGCGCTCAGCCGGGCGCTGGCGTTCGCGTTGCGCCCCTAGTACTCGGAATCATAGGCTGCTGATGCGCCGGCCTTTGACGCTGCGTTGGTGGACCTTGGCCTTGGTCCATTTGAAGGGTTTTGAGTTGGTGTTGT
>FTAI01000772.1_pt1 | contig 21905 bp, 20 predicted proteins | sample 1638941 | NCBI WGS metagenome assembly FTAI01 (sample SAMEA3914813, study PRJEB12502) | metagenome | biome: forest; material: soil | place: Canada | collected 2011-07-07 | depth 0.3 m | reverse complement strand
GCTGCCGAGGTTCAGGGCCAGGAGGTTGGAGCGGCGGTAGAACAGGTGGCAGTCGAAGGCCCAGGTGAAGCCCATGCCGCCATGCACCTGGATGTTGTTCTTGGCGCAGTGCTGAAAGGCCTGGGTGGCCGCAACGCGCGAGGAGGCCGCCGCCTCCGGCAGCTCGGCCGCGCCGGAAGAAAGGGCCCAGGCGCCGTAGTAGCCGTTCGACCGGGCGAGCGTGGCGGATACGTACATGTCGGCCAGCATGTGCTTGATGGCCTGGAAGGAGCCGATGGGTCGGCCAAAGGCCATCCGCTCCAGGGCGTAGTCGCGGGCCATCTCCAGCGCCCGGTCGGCGCCGCCGACCTGTTCGAAGGCCGTCAGAACGGCGGCGTGGTCGAAGACCTGGCCGAGCGTTCGCCAGCCCTCCCCGCCGGCGCCCAGGAGCTCGGCGGGCGCGCCGTCGAAGGTGATGTCGGCATGGCTGCGGGTGGGGTCGATGGTCTCGACCACCGTGCGGGTCACGCCGGGGCCACCGAGGGCCACGAGGGCCAGGGAAACGCCGCGCTCGTCCTGGCCGGCGGCGGTGCGCACAGAGACGATGGCGAAGTCAGCGATGTCGCCGTCCGGGACCGCCAGCTTGGCGCCGCTGACCTTGCCACCGGCGAATTGGACCTGGATCGATCTTGGCGACACGCCGCCGACGCCCTCGGCATGGGCGAAGGTTCCGATCGCATCGCCGGCCGCCAGCTTCGGGAGCCAGGCGGCTTTCTGGGCGTCCGAGCCGGCCAGGAGCAGGAACTCCGTGGCCAGGAAGACGGACGAGGAGAACGGGACCGGGGCGATAGCGCGGCCCAGTTCCTCGGCGATGACGCAGAGCTCCAGGTAGCCCAGGCCGAGGCCCCCGTACTGCTCCGGGACCACCACGCCCAGGAAACCCATCTCCGCCAGGCCCTTCCACAGATCGGCGTCATAGGATTGCGGCCCCTCCAGCACGGCGCGGGGGACGGTGGTTGGGCACTTGGCGGCCAGGAAGCGGCGCGCCTCGGCGCCCATCTGCTTCTGTTCGTCGGAGAATTCGAAATTCATGGGCGTCGTCCTCGCCGGGTACCCTTTGGCCGGCCGCGCGCCGGCGCCGGCACCTTGAGCACCCGCGCCGCCGCCTGTCGAGAATGACGCGAGGAGAGGTGAATGGGGACGAACCGACGGCGGACTCTGGCGCCCGGCGCGCGGAATGGATACAGCCGGGCGCGCCGGAGTGCCCCGGTGGGGGTGCGGATCGCATGTCGTTGGAACGCCAATCGCCGGAACCGGTCCCCGAGAGGATCGATATCGGGCGAATCCTGTCGGGCAGCCTTGCCGTGCTGCGCACACGGCTGGGCGACCTGCTGATCGTGGCGGTGTTGTTCCTGCTCGTTCCACAGGTGCTGCTGGGCTTTGCGCCGGCCCAGTTCCCAGACCCGGAATTCGCCTTCTGGAACCTGCTGGCGGCCATTCCCGGACTGGTGTTCGATGGCGCGGCGAGCCTGATCGCCTATGGCGCGCTGACCGGCGCCGCCGGGCCGACGGCGGGGGATGCGATCCGAGCCGGGGTCCTGAAGCTGTCGCAGTTGTTCGTCGTGCTCCTGGGCGGCGGCCTGGCGATCCTGGTCGGACTGATCCTGCTGGTGGCGCCGGGCCTCTTTCTGGCGGCCGGCCTGCTGGTGGCCACGCCGGTGCTGATGATCGAGAACACCAACGTCCTCGAGGCGTTCAAGCGCAGCGTGAGCCTCAGCCGCGGCTCGCGCTGGCGGTTGCTGGGCGTGATGCTGGTCCTGGCGGCCATCACCCTGGGCGCAGCCACGCTGATGGTCTCCTTGGTCTCCGCGATGACGCTGGCGACCACCGACGAGATCGGCAAGCGGCTGAGCCTGTTCGTCTTCGGCCCGGTCCTGGCCCTGGTGATCCGCCTGATCGTCATGGCCGTCGTGACCAGCGCCTATGCGGAGCTCAAGCGCGTGAACGGCTCCGCCCGCGCAATCGCCAAGACGTTTGACTAGAGCGGGAAGAGGAAAAGGGGATACCGGTTTTCCGCCCGCATCCTGCTCTAAATATTTAGAATCGATCACGTTTCTTGGCTCTGGACTGATTCAGATTCAGTCCAAGCCAACGTGATCCGGAGGCGTCCCTATTCCAGCCGCACGGTCGTCTGCAGTTCGATGTCCGACGCCGAGCCACCCACCAGCAGGTCGTAGGCGCCCTTGTCGGCGATCCAGGCCTTGCGCCCCGGGTCATAGTAGCTGAAGGCGCGGGCGTTCAGGGTCAGGGTCACGGTCTTTGACTCGCCTGGCGCCAGGGCGACCTTGGCGAAGCCCTTCAGCTCCTTGACAGGGCGCTCCACCGCCGGTCCGCGCGGGCGGACGTAGAGCTGAGCAGTCTCCTTGCCGGGGCGCTGGCCTTCGTTCTTCAGGGTGAAGGCGACGGTGACATCGTCGCCGGCCACGACCTCTTCGGGCGCCTTGAGGTCGGCGTACTTGAACTGGGTGTAGGTGAGGCCGTAGCCGAAGGGGAACATCGGCGGCTCGGTGGCCCGGTCATAGTGGCGGTAGCCGACGAACAGGCCCTCGCCATAGTCCGCCTCCTCGGCGCCCGGATAGTGGGGGAAGGCGGGCGTGTCCTCGATGCGCTTGGGGAAGGTCACCGGCAGGCGGCCGGAGGGCTCGGCGGCGCCGAAAAGGATCCGCGCCACGGCGTCCGGTCCCTCTTCGCCGCCCAGCCAGGCGCACAGCACCGCCGGGACGTGGTCGATCCAGCGGAAGGCGTAAGGCGAGCCGCCGGTGAAGACGATGACGGTGTTGGGGTTGGCCGCCAGCACAGCCTCCACCAGGGCGTTCTGGTCGCCCGGCAGTTCCAGGTCGCGGCGATCGTAGCCCTCGCCTTCGCTGATCGAAGCGGCGCCGATGACGACGATGGCGGCGTCGGCCTTGGCCGCCACGGCGGCGGCTTCCTCGATCGAGCCGCGCGGCTGGCGCACGCCGACCACGACCTGCTCCCAGCTGACGCCCTTCAGGCTCTCGGGACGGAGGTATTCGATGGTGATGGGATAACCGCGGCCGGCCGTCAGGTCCATCGACGCGGTTCGTCGCTCGACGCGCATGCCGCCGATGTCCCAGTCGTCCACCTCGCCGGGCGTGGCCTCGTCCACCAGCGCCTTGCCGTCCAGCAGGATGCGGCCCTCGCCGGGCGCGCGGAAGGAGAATTCGTGCCGGCCATCCTTCTCGGGCCAGAACCAGCCGCTCCAGCGCAGGGCGCCCAGGCCCGCGCCGGCCAGGTTTGTGGAGTTGGTGGACACCAGCTTACCGATCTGACGTTCGGGCTGCTTGAGGAACGGCTCGGCCTCGAAGCCGCGGGTCTCGAAGTATTCGCAGAGCAGGCCCGCCTGCCCCCTGCCCTCGTCCGGGCTGAACATCACCGGCCGAGCGGCGGGCGGCGCCGGTTCGTTGTCACCCCCGTCGGCGTGGACCACTTCGGCCTGGACCACCCCGGCGCGGCCGGCCAGGAAGTCCTGGATCGCCTGGAGGATGGAGATCTGGCGGCCGGCGCGGACGGCCGAGGAGCCGCCGCCCTGGATCCGGCGGGCGGCGGCGTTGGGGCCGACCACGGCGACGGTGCGCATCTTGGCCGGGTTCAGGGGCAGGAGGTCGCCGTGGTTCTTGAGCAGGACCACCGCCTCCTCGGCGGCGGCGGCGGCGATGTCGCGGTGGCGTCGGGAGCGCAGCTCGCCGGTCGGCGCGGGCCGTCCGTCCAGCACGCCGGTGCGCAGGATCAGGCGCAGCATGCGGCGGGCGGAATCGTCGATCTGATGCTCGGGAACCTCACCCGCCTGCGCCGCCTTCAGCAGCTTCTCGCCGAACCAGCGCGCCGGGCCGGGCATCTCCAGGTCGTTGCCGGCGTTGGCGGCGGGGGCGGTCGAATGGACCGCGCCCCAGTCGGACACCACCACCCCATCATAGCCCCACTCCCCCTTGAGGATGTCGGTCAGGAGGTAGCGGTTGTCGGTGGCGTAGGTCCCGTTGATCTTGTTGTAAGAGGCCATGACGGTCCAGGGATTGGCGGCCTTCACGGTCATCTCGAAGGCGGCCAGGTAGATCTCCCGCAAGGTGCGTTCGTCGACCTTGGCGCTCACCGTCATGCGGCCCACTTCCTGGTTGTTGACGGCGTAGTGCTTGAGCGAGGCGCCGACGCCCTCACCCTGCAGGCCCTCGACGTAGGCGGTCCCCAGGGTCCCGGCCAGGAAGGGGTCTTCCGAATAGGTCTCGAAGTTGCGGCCCCAGTTGGGGATGCGCATGATGTTGATGGTCGGCGCCAGGACCACGCGGTTGTCCAGCGCCAGGGCTTCGCGGCCGATCGCGGCGGCGACCTGGCGAGTGAGGTCGGGATTCCATGTGGAGGCCATGGCCACGCCCACGGGAAACACCGTCGCCACCTCGCCCTCGTTGGAGCGAACGCCGGTGGGCCCGTCGGTCACCCGCACCGGCGGCACACCCAGGCGCTCGACGCCGTAAAGGGTGAAGGCGGCCGATCCGGCCATCAGCGACACCTTCTCCTCCAGGGTCAGGCGCGACAGCAGATCCTCGACCCTGGCCTCCAGGGACGCGTTGGCGTTGCGGAAGGTCTCGCGGGTCGTAGTATCCGTGCTCATGGCGCGGACTCCTCCATGCGTTTGCGTCTTCCTTGGTCGGCGGAAGACGCTTAGGCGAGGTTTGCGACGCGCGTGAGAGGATCGCAAGTCATGACCGACGCTCATTCCAAGGCTCTGGCCCAGGCAGCGGACGAGGCAGCGGCTACTGGGCCGGCCATCCAGGTGCGCTTCGACATCCGGTCCGGCGGCCGCGTCGCCTTCGTCACCCTGGACAACGCCCGGCGCCTGAACGTCATGAACGAGGCGCTGATGGACGCCTTCGTGGACGCCATGGCCACCTTGGCCCAGGACGAGGACTTGCGCGCCGTCGTGCTCACCGGCGCGGGCGACCGGGCGTTCATCGGCGGGGCGGACGTGGACGAGATGGCGGCCCTGCGCAGCCCCGACGCCGCCCGCGCCTTCATCCTGAAGGTCCATGCCTGCTGCGCGGCGGTGCGTGAGCTGCCCGTGCCGGTAATCGCCCGTATCAACGGCTACTGCCTGGGCGCGGGGCTGGAGATGGCGGCGGCCTGTGACCTGCGTGTGGCGACCCTGGGCTCGGTGTTCGGAATGCCGGAGGTGAAGCTCGGTATTCCCTCCGTGGTCGAGGCGGCGCTGCTGCCGGGGCTGGTGGGCTGGGGCCGGGCGCGGGAGATGCTGCTGCTGGGCGAGACCTTCGGTGCCGCCGACGCCCGCTCCTGGGGCCTGGCAGAGGAGGTCGTGCCGCTGCGCGACATCGATGTGGTGGTGGAGCGCTGGCTGGCCGCCCTGATGACGTCCTCACCCGGCGCCGTGCGCCGCCAAAAGGCCCTTATCCGGCGCTGGGAGGATCTGCCGCTGAAGGAGGCCGTCGCCGCCGGCGTGGAAGCCTTCGCCGACGCCTTCCGCACCGACGAGCCCGCGGCGGCGATGCAGGCGTTCCAGGAAGCCAGGGCCTCGCGGCGCGGCGGGGGTTGAGGACAGCCGGCGATGATCGAGAGGACTGCGAATTGCTCCTACGGGGTCTGTCGATCACCGCGGCGGGCGAGCCGGTCAAGATCTCGGTCTGCCACTGCCACGCCTGCCAGAAGCGGATGGACGGCGCGGCCGTGGATCACGGCGGGCTCGCACAGGGCCGTGGGCAGGCGGGCGCTGGCGGCGCTGGTGAGGGTCATGGCCGCCTCGATCCGCTCGCCCGCTCGCAGGGCTGTGGTCGGCCACGCCATCGCCGGTGCGCGAGCGGTCGACGCTGTAGTCGATGCGCGACGAGGTGATGCGGTGCAGGGCGGCGATGTCGTCCCGCAGGCGGCGGATGGCGGCGTAGCCGTCCGGGCTGAGCGAGCCGCGCGTGGAAGGTCTCGAACACGTCCTGGCGCTGGGCGCGGACGACGCGGCCGCCGGGGAGGCTGTCGACGGCGACGTCGGCGTTGGCGGGGAGGCGCAGGGCCCCCGCGTGGCGCCCCCCGGCTCACGCTCGCGCATGCGCTCGGCGGCGGGCGATCTCCATCGGATCGGCGGGGCGGACAGGATTGCGCTTGCGGACCATGACGTCTCGGGCTTTGGAATGGGAAAACCAAGATTGCATATAGCAAGACTTTGAGCAAACCTCACCGTTGCATATTGTGAGATGACGAAGCGGGAAAAACTTTGCATAATGCAGCATGCCCAGGGATCCAGAGCGCAACTTCCTGAAGGCTTGGCGCGAACGTCGGCGGATGACGCAGGCGCAGCTCGCCGAGGCCGTGGACACCAACGGCGCGGTGATCAGCCTGCTGGAATCCGGCGACCGGCGGCTGTCGGACAAATGGCTGCGCAGGCTCGCGCCCGTGCTGGGCACGACGCCGGGGCACCTGCTGGAGCATCATCCGGACGACCTGTCGGCGGAATTCCTGGATGTGTGGTCGCAGATCCCGGAGGAACAGCGCGAACAGGCGCTGGACGTGCTCAGGACGTTTCGGAAGAAGGCGGCGCGGTAACTTCTTCTGTCTGCCATCCCGGACGAAGCGAAGCGGAGATCCAGGACCGCCACAGACGCTGCCGCTCGCTTGCCATGCCGGCGCCGCCAGGGTCCCGGATAAGCGCTTGGCGCTTTCCGGGATGACAGTGTTGAGGGAGGCTGTGGCCGTCCCCTACCCCAACGCCCCCGCCAGCCCCAGGCCAGCCGCCACGGCCAGGCACCACAGCGGATTGTACTTGGTGAAATAGGCGACGCCGGCGGTGGCGGCGGTGATGATGGCCAGGCGCCAGCCGTGGTCGGCGGCGCGGACCAGGAGGTAGGCGCTAGAGGCGATCAGGCCCACGGTGACGGGAGCCAGGCCCGCGGCGATGGCGTTGCGCCACTTGGTCTCGCGGTAGCGGTCCCAGGCCTTCACCAGCCAGTAGGTCAGCAGGCAGGAGGGCGCGCACATGGCGGCGGTGGCGGCCACGGCGCCGGCAAGGCCCGCGGCCTTCCAGCCAACCAGGGTGGAAATCAGGAAGTTGGGCCCTGGCGCGGCCTGGGCGATGGCGAAGAGGGCCGCGAAGTCCTTGTCGCTCATCCAGTGGTTCACCTCCACGGCCTGGCGGTGGATCTCCGGCACGACGGCGTTGGCGCCGCCGAAAGCCATCAGGGAGAGGACGGCGAACTGGCTCATCAGCACGCCCAGGGTGCTCCAGAGCGGCTTCATACGGGCGACCTCAGCCGCCAGACGACGGCGATGCTGATCGGCGCGAGGATCAGCAGCACCCACGGCAGGGGCAGACGCATCACGCCCACGGCAGCGAAGGCCAGCAGGATGAAGGGTCCGGCGGAGAGCGGCCGGCGCTTGAGCAGGGGCTCGGCCATCTTGGCGGCCGTGGCCACGACCAGCCCGGCCGCCGCCGCGCCCAGGCCCGTGACGGCGCCCTGCAGCCGCTCGATCCCGCCAAAGCGGCTGTAGAGGGCGCCCAGGACGATGACGATGGCCATCGGCGCCAACACCAGGCCGCCGACCGCCGCGATCGCCCCCCCGGGTCCCGCGAACCGAGAGCCGGTGACGATGGACAGGTTGACGATGTTGGGCCCGGGCAAGGACTGGCAGAGCGACAGGGTCTCGTTGAATTCGTCGGGCGTCAGCCAGCCTTTTCGCTCCACAAGCATGCGCCGCGCGAAGGGCAGCACGCCGCCGAAGCCGGAGATGGCGATGCCCAGGAAGGCGGCGAACAGGGCCCGGGTGTCGGGTGCGGGCCCCTCGGCTCCCGCCGTCAGGGGCTGGGCTTCCATAGGGCGACGTTTTGGAACCGGCGCGCGCGATTCTCAAGCGGCGACGTTGGACGCAAGCGCCCTCAAGCCCCCGCGCAGGGGTAGGCCGCCTTCAGCGACATGTAGACCAGGTCGGGCGCGGCGTAGCGGCGGGTTTCGGGGTGCTCGGTCAAATAGCGCGACACCGCTTCGGTCATCTGGTCCGCGTCGATATCGGGCAGGCAGATGGCGGCGGCGCGGGCGACCCCGGCGACGGGGGCGGGCGCCTGCCCGGCCTGCAACGCGTCGCTTACCCCCAGCACATAGCCGCGGCAGGCCGCCTTGCGGGTGGCGAAGTCGGTGTCCGCCGGGCCGGCCGCGCAGCGCTGGTACAGCGCCTCGCCGGTATAGAACTCCCGATCGCTGGGCGCGGCGTGGGCGCCCGCGGCCGCGAGGAGGGCGCTCACCGCCGTCAGCGCCAGGAACATCCGCCGCATGATCTTCAAACTCCCCCAGGTGAAGGCGCGACCATGGGGTGAGTCGCGCGGTGGACTGAACAGGCTCGCGCTTCACATTTGCGTTTTGTATACATCGCGAATCTGGAATAACTTACGAATTGCAATGTAGCGCAAGAACGAGGATTGCCTGGTGAAAGACGTACACGACCTGCTGGCGGCGGAGAGGGCCTTTGGCGGCGCGCCCGCGCGGCGACGCTGGTGGCCGAGAGCGTGTTCGACGAGGTGCTGGAGCCTGGAGGGTGCTGAAGGCGACGCTGGAGCCAGAGGAGGTCTAGGGGTGGGCCAGAGAGGGCGGAACCCCTCACCCCAATCGCTGCGCGATCGGGCCCGTGTCCCTACCGAAGAGATCCTATGGGGCAGGCGGCGAGGTTCTTTCCCATCTCCCGAAGAGGAGAAGGAGGCCTGTGCTCGAAGAGCGTAGGAGGATGAGGGGTTCAGGCCTCCGGTGACTACACCCCCACCCGCTCATCCAGCGCATCCAACTTCGCGAGCAGAGCCCTGGCGCCAGCCTCTCCACGGGCTGCGGTGAGTTGGGCGGCGAGGGCTTGTCGGGTGCGCGCGGCGGCGATGTCGCGTTCGGTCTTGCCGTGCCACTTGATCATCCGGGCCCAGACCGGATCGATGATCTCCGTCCCCGGCACCACGCGGCCGTCCACCGTGCGCCACGGGTAGCTGCGCATCTCCGAGATCAGCACCTGCAGATAGCCGACGTGGATGGCCTCGTCGGTGCGGATGCGCTCGACCATGGTGGCGGCGAGCTCGGCGTTCGCGCGGCGGTCGGTGAACAGTTCGGGATCGCGGAACACGCGGCAGCACAGAGAAAAGAAAGACTCCGCGCGGATTTCGATCATCAGCACGTTCATCAGGAACTTGATGATCTGCTCGTAACCCTCGGGCAGCTGGGGCATTTCTCGGTCTTCCACCGGTCGGGCGATGGAGGCCGGCGCCTCGGGCATGGGATAGGCGTCCTTGCCGAACACCAGGTCGCGGGCGGCGAACCACATAGCATCGTGCGCCCGCTCCGACGGACGGGCCGGGTCGCCGCCCTCGTCCGCGCCGTGGGCGTAGAGCAGGCCCTGGTTCATGTGGCCGGTGGCGGTGTCGGCGATATCGTCCACGATCAGGCGCTGCATATCCGGGGCGGTGACGTTGCACAGGGCCTGGCCACGCGCCTCGATGATCCCGGTGATGGTGAGGGAATTCCACAGGGTCTGGCCGAAGCCTTCCCTGAGCAGCAGCTTCTGCTGTTCGAAGGTCGGATAGCCCTGGCGCTTGAGCAGATCGCCGGTGGCGTCGATGTGCGGCCAGCCGCGGGCCTTCAGCGCTTCGCCCCAGGCCTTCACCGCCGGCCAGCGCATGCGGGTGCGCGGCGAGACGTAGATTCCCGCAGCCGTGCCGTCGGAGACGAAACCGCCGTGCAGGCGGTAGCCGGCTTCTTCGTGCGGACGGACGTAATCATGGCTGCTCATGATCTCGTCTCGGGTGTAGCGAAGGCGGGCGTCCATGGGGTGTCCTCCGGGCAGGCCTTACAGTCGGCTCTTGATGGCCGCGGTTGTATCTTATCGCCGTTCACAGGGGCGGGAAGCTCTTTTGAACAAGCTGGCGCCGCTTCGGCCCCTTAAGGTCGAGTGCATGAACGAGGCAGAGGAGAGCGGCATGGCCGAGGAAGGTCTGGTGACGATCAGGAGCGCCAACGGCTTCGACACGACGGTGGCGCTGATCGAGGACACGATCGCCGCGCGCGAGCTGATCCTCTTCGCCCGGGTCGACCACGCGGCGGGCGCCAAGGCCTTCGACCAGGGGCTGGCGCCCACCCTGCTGCTGATCTTCGGCTCGCCCAAGGGCGGCACGCCATTGATGCAGGCCAACCGCATGACCGGCCTGGACCTGCCACTGAGAGCGCTGGTGTGGGAGGATGACGAGGGCGCGGTGTGGGTGACCTACCGCGAGCCTCACGCCGTGGCCTATCAGCATGGGCTGGACGGCCCCGACTTCCCGAGCCTGGAGGGCATGAGCCAGATCTACGCCGGCCTGTGCGCCGCGGTGGCGGTGGGCGCGGCCGAGGTGAAGCCGCAGTCCGCGGAAGAGGCCCGCGCGCGGGTCGCTGGACCTGGGCCCCTGCGCGGCCAGGTGAACGCCGGCGGCCAGGCCTTCGTCGCCGACGAGCCCTACAGCAACAACGGCACCGCCATGGGGCCCTCGCCGCACACCCTGCTCTCTTCGGGACTAGCGGCCTGCACGGCGCTGACTGTGCGATCCTACGCCGACCGCAAGGGCTGGCCGTTGACGCACATCGAGGTGGCGACCGAACACTTCAAGGACGAGGGCGCCAGCCCGCCCGACCGTTTCCACCGCAAGATCGCCCTGCATGGCGACCTGGACACCGAACAGACCAAGCGCCTGCTGGAGATCGCCGACCGCTGCCCGGTGCACAGGACGCTGGAAGGGGGCTCGCGAGTGGTGACGGAGTTGGTGGGGGCTGACCGCGCCGCCCTGGCCGGGCGGGTTGCCCGACCAGGGTCCCTGGCTTGACGCCAGGTCTTTGGGTGTCAGCGTTCTGGCGTCAGTAGTCGTCGGCCGCGCTGTCCGAGTTCATCGCAACGTCATAGCGCAGGCCGGTTTCCAGGCGATCGAGCCGGTCAACGATGTCTTCGCGCCGGGTGAGGGTGAAGGCGTCGTCGCGATAGTCGTTGTCGATCCGGATGATCCGGTCGAGCCTGGCGTTCAGGTCCGCCGCCTGGGATGCGGTCAGATAGCCGTCACCCCGCTCATTGGCGATGCGAAGACGAATGGTCTCTTCGCGGTTTGCGATGGTGCTCGCGGCGTACCGACCTGCCCCCAGGGTTTGCGCGGCCGCCGGCGCCGCCAGCGCGGCCACACTGGCCGCCGCCGCAAGGGCGATCAAGGCGTGTCTCATGGTCGGGCTTCCTCTGGTTTCTCGCCGCCACCATGACGGCAAGGCCCGTACAACGTTTGGGCGCAAAATCCCGTTCCAAGCTGAGCCCATTGCAAAGGCTCAGCTTTCCTAGGCCTTCCGCAGCCTCGGCGCCCGCGGCGCGCCGTGGAGTTCGGCCCCCGCGGACTTGGGCAGGGTGACGAAGAACAGGGTCGAGATCAGCGCCACGCCGCCGATGACCAGGAAGGTCGGGGTGATCAGGGCCGCGGTGAGCTTGTGCGTGTGGCTGTGCGCCAGGGACAGGTGCAGCAGGGTCGCCGCCATGCCGATGCCGATGCTCTGGGACAGTTGCTGGCCCATGGTCGACATGGTGGAGGCGCGGCTCATCTGGGCGCGGTCGATGTCGGCGAAGGCCAGGCCATTGAGGCTGGTGAACTGCAGCGAGCGGAAGAAGCCGCCGGCCAGGAGCACGGCGTAGATCAGCCAGTGGGGCGTGGTTGGCGTGAACAGGGCGTAGGCCATGAAGGTCACCGCCACGACAACGGCGTTGACGCTTAGCACCGTCTTGAACCCGAAGTGCGCCAGGATCGGCGGCGCGGCGGTCTTCATGACCAGGGCCGCGGCGGCGCTGGCGAAGGTCATCAGCCCGGCCTGGAGGGCCGACAGGCCAAAGGCGACCTGCAGCAGCAGGGCCAGCAAGAACGGAGAGGCGCCCATGCCCATGCGCATGAAGGCGCCGCCCACGACCGAGGCGCTGAAGGTTCGGGTCTTCAGCAGGCTGATGTCGAGAATGGCGTGCGGCGTGCGCCGGGCGTGCAGGACATAGAGCCCGAGGCAGATCAGGCCGGCGCCCATCATGCCCGCCACCAGCGTCGCGGGCAGAACGCCCTTGCCCAGGTTTTCGAAGCCATAGACCACCCCGGCCATGCCCACGCCGGTCAGGAACAGGCCCGGCCAGTCTAGCGGGGGCGCGGCGCCCTCCTCCCTGACGTCTTTGATGAAGCGGCTGACCAGGAACAGGCCGAGGATGGCGATGGGGATGTTCAGGAAGAAGATCCAGCGCCAGGATCCGTAGGTGACGATGAAGCCGCCGATGGGCGGGCCCAGCACGGGGCCCAGCAAAGCCGGCATGGTTAGCACGGACATGGCGCGCACCAGGTTGTGCTTGGGCGTCGATCGCAGCAGCACCAGCCGGCCCACCGGACCCAGCATCGCCCCCGCGGCCCCCTCGCACAGCCGCGCGATGAGCAGCTGCGGCAGGTTCTGGGCGAGCCCGCAACCGGCGCAGGACAGGGCGTAGGCGACGATGGCCAGCAGGAACATCCGCTTGGCCCCGAACTTGTCGGCCGCCCAGCCGCTGATCGGCAGGAACACCGCTGAGGCCAGCAGATAGACGGTAATCGCCGTGTTCAGGTTGACCGGATTCTCGTGCAGCGCCGTGGCCATGGTGGGCAGGGCGTTGTTGATCACGGTGGCGTTCAGCGTCTGCATGACCAGGGCGCCGCCGATGATCGCGGGCACAAGGGAGCTGAACGGCTCGGCGGCCTGGGCGGTGGTTTCCGGCGGCGCATCGGCCAGGGCCTCGCGGGGCGGCTCCTCCAGCAGGGTGGTGACGCCCAGGTCCTCGCCGTCCGCCTGCATGGCGACGTCGCTGACAAAGGGGGTGTCGATGAGCTCGCCGGCGGAATCCAAACCGCGCCCCGTGTGCGCATCGTCGAGGGGGGCGTCGTCCATCAGCGGTCCCCCGCCAGCTGTGACAGCGGCCCGGCCGCCGCGGCGAGCGCGGCGCGGGCGTCCGCGGACAAGGCTGAAAGGCGGGCCGCCAGCCAGTCGTTGCGGCGCCGGCGGATGGCGTCGAGGGCCTTGAGGCCCTTGGCGGTGAGGCGGATACCCACGCGGCGGCGGTCGTCCTCCTGGGCCTCGTCCCGGCCGATCCAGCCAGTGGCCTCCAGGCGCTTCACGTGGCTGGACATTGACGGGCGGGTCATCTGCTCGTGGTCGGCCAGGGCGCTCACGCCGATGCCCGGATGCTTCTTCACCACCCCCAGGATCTGGGCGTCCAGAGCCGAGCCCCCTGCCCTCTGGGCCTCCCGCCGCAGCGCCCGCGAGGCGCGAAGCAGCGCCGGCCGCAGGGTTTCGGCGAGATCGACGATCTCTCTTGGCGTGTTGGGGGCGCCGGCCGTGGCGTCGGGGCTCGCATTCATCGAGGTTCGGCAGTCCAGTTAGTTAGGATGCCTAACTATCGACCCGTGGCCCGCGCGGATCAACCCCATCGAGTGCGACATTGTGCTACGGTGCGCCAACACCGGAGGCGCGGATGCAGGCGAAATTCGTCTATGCGATCAAGTTCGTGGCGGACATGGACCGGGCCGTGGCCTTCTACCGGGACACGGTTGGGCTGGCGGTGAAGTTCACGACGCCGTTCTGGAGCGAGTTCGACACCGGCGAGGTGACGTTGGCCCTGCATCCGGCCTCCGAGCGCAATCCGGCCGGCGGCGTGCAACTGGGCTTCAGCGCCCCGGACCTGCCGGCGATCTACGGGGCGCGGGAAGCGGCGGGGTTGACCTTCTCCGCGGCGCCCATGGACGAGCACGGGGTGTTGCTGTCGCGCTTCGTGGACTGCGAGGGCGCCGAGGTCTCCCTCAGCGGCGCCTGAGCGTGGGCGAGAGCAACTACAGCGACGAGGCGTACGCTCAGATCCACGTGGGCCCGGTGAGCGCGCACAACGCGACCATAGCGCTTCATCCCTACGATCCGGCCTGGCCGGGGCTCTATGAGGCGGAGGCGGCGAAGGTGCGGCTGGCGCTCGGCCCAGACGCCGACGTGCATCATGTGGGCTCGACTTCGATCCCCGGGATCAGCGCCAAGCCGATCATCGACATGCTGCTGGCCGTGGCCGACAGCGCCGAAGAGACGGCCTATGTTCCCGCCCTTGAGGCGCAAGGCTACCGGCTGCACCTGCGCGAGCCGGACTGGTTCGAGCACCGGCTGATCAAGGGCGCGGACCCGGCGGTGAATCTGCACGTGTTCACGAGCGGCTGCGTCGAGGTCCAGCGAATGCTCGCCTTCCGCGACTGGCTGCGGACGCAGGACGACGAGCGGGCGCTGTATGAGGCGAAGAAGCAGGAACTGGCCGGACGGGTGTGGAAGTACGTCCAGCACTATGCCGACGCCAAGGGCGAGGTGGTCGAGGCGATCATCGCGAGGGCGTTGGCGGGGGAGGCCTAGTTCCCCCTCCCTGCTGTCATCCCGGACGGAGCGCTGCGGAAATCCGGGGCCGCCGGGAACGCGGGTGTTCGGCGTTCAGATCAGGCACCAGCGCTTGCCGCGGTCCCGGATAAACCGCTCGCGCGGTTTTCGGAGATGACAGTGGTTTAGGCGCCCCTACTCCGCCGCGATCGCCAGGGGCTTGCCGCCGGTGAAGCTGGTCTTGGCGGCGAGGTCGGATTTGGCCTGTTCGTACTCGGCCGAGAGGCGGGCGATGAGTTCGCCGGCGGTGGGGATGTGCTTGACCGCGCCGATGCCCTGGCCGCAGCCCCAGATGTCCTTCCAGGCCTTGGCTTCCTGGTTGCCGCCGGAGGCGAAGTTCATCTTCGACGGGTCGGCGTCGGGGAGGTTGTCCGGGTCGAGGCCGGCCCGTTCGACGCTGGGGCGCAGGTAGTTGCCGTGCACGCCGGTGAACAGGTTGGAATAGAGGATGTCCTCCCCTGAACTGTCGACGATCATGTCCTTGTAGCCCTGGACGGCGTTGGCCTCCTGTGTGGCGATGAAGGCCGAGCCGATATAGGCAAGGTCCGCGCCCATGGCCTGGGTGGCCAGGATCGACCAGCCGTTGGAGATGGCGCCCGACAAGGCGATAGGGCCATCGAACCACTCGCGCAGCTCATGCACCAGGGCGAAGGGCGACAGGCGCCCGGCATGGCCGCCGGCGCCGGCCGCCACGGGGATGAGGCCGTCGGCCCCCTTCTCCACCGCCTTGTGGGCGAAAGCGCTGTTGATCACGTCGTGCAGCACCACGCCGCCCCAGCCGTGCACCGCGGCGTTGACGTCTTGGCGGGCGCCCAGGGAGGTGATGACCACCGGGACCTTGTATTTCTCACAGAGGGCGACGTCCTCATCGAGGCGGTTGTTGGTCTTGTGGACGATCTGGTTCACCGCGAAGGGCGCGGCAGGTGTGTCGGGGTGGGTGCGATCCCAGGCGGCCAGCTCCTCGGTGATGCGGGCCAGCCATTCGTCCAGTTGCGAGACCGGCCGGGCGTTCAGGGAGGGGAACGAGCCGACGATTCCGGCCTTGCACTGGGCGATCACCAGGTCGGGCCCCGAGACGATGAACAGGGGCGAGCCGATGGCCGGCAGGCGGAGGCGGTCTCGCAGGACGGACGGCAGGGCCATGGGATGCTCCAGATAGGCGTTTGCCCGATCATCTAGACATGGTAAGCGTACGCTGTAAACACAGTTTTGCTGCAAGGCGCCATGACCCAGGCTGAAGCCCGCAAGACCGCGAACGACCACAAGACTCCGGACGGCCCCAAGGCCAGGGCAAGGTCGCCGCGGGAGCGCGAGGTCGTGCGCGAGGGCCTGCTGGCGGCGGCGGCCCGGCTATTCGTGGAGTCGGGCGAGGCCGGCTTTTCCATGCGCGCCCTGGCCGCCGAGGCCGGCTGCAGCCCCATGGCCGCCTACCGCTATTTCCCGACCAAGGAAGACCTGCTGACCGCCGTGCGCGCCGCCGCCTTCGAGCGCCTGGCGGACTCGCTGGAGGCGGTGACCGAAGGCGACCGGCGCAAGGCGTCCGACATCGGCGAGGCCTACGTCCGCTTCGCCAGCGAGCACCCGGCGGAATACCGGCTGATGTTCGACCTGACCCAGCCGGACGAAGATGAGCACCCCGATCTGGCCGCGGCGGCGACGCGGGCGCGCTGGTGCATGAACAAATACGTCCGCGAACTGGTCGACGCCGGGGTCCTGGCCGGCGATCCCGAGCTGCTGGGCTATGTGTTCTGGGCCGCGATCCACGGCCTGATCGTGCTGAAGCTGGCCGGCCGCCTCTCGAAGGCGCCGGATTTCGAGACGCTGCGGCTGACGACGCTTGGGGCGCTGATGCGGGGGTTGAGGGCCTAGCGGCATTGCGCCCCTCCACCATCCAGCTTTCGCCGGACGGCCCCCTTCCACCGTCTCACGAATGAGGAGAAGGGATCAGCGCGACTCTCCTTCCATTCGACCCCAGCCTTGAACTGAGGCGATGCGGGTGGCGCGGCGTGCGCGGCACGACGGACGGAGGCGGCGCAAGGCCGCGACACCATCGCCTAGCTCCGCACCCGCAGCCCCTCGAACACCGCCTCCAGCGCCGCCACATGCTCCCGGCCCGTCCGCGCCGGATCATCCGACGCGGCGCAGGCCACCGCCGCCTCGGTGACCGCGCCGACCAGCAGGCGCGCCAGGGGCTCCACCGGCTGGCGGGCCAGGAGACCCTGGTCCATCGCCGCCTTGAGGGCCGCCGGGATCATCCGGCCGAAGTGTTCGCTGTCGATCCGGCGCCATCTTTCCCATCCCAGCACGGCCGGCCCATCGCGCAGGATGATCTGGCCCATGGGCGGTTCGGCGCAGGCGGCGAAATAGGCGCGGGAGCCGGCAACCACGCCGTCCAGCACGTCCCTGGCATTGCTCGAGGCGGCCATCACGCGACGGACCAGGACCAGCGAGGTCTCCTCGAACACCGCTTCCAACATCGCCTCCTTGGCGGGGAAGTGATGGTAGACCGCGCCCTTGGCGACGCCGGCGGCCGCAGCGATCTGGTCCACGGTGGTCGCGGCGAATCCCCGGCGGGAGAACAGATCCTCCGCGGCCTGCAAGATCGCCTCCCGGGTCGCCGCCCGCCGTTCCGCCTGACTCACCATCGCTTGACGCTAGCACGAAAGCCGTCGCCTGGGTTTAACGAACCGACTTCGCGTCGGTATTTATCGACTATCAGTCGGTTTAGAGGTCCGCCATGCCCAATTCCGCTATCGTCGAAGCCTTCGCCGCCACGGTGGAAGCTGGCCAGTTCATCGAGGCGCTGGAGGGCTGGTACGCCCCCGACGCCACCATGCGCGAAAACGTTGGCGAACCCCGCGGCGGCCTGGCCGTCCTGATCGAGGGGGAGCGGCGCGTCATGGCCGGCGCCAAGACGATCAAGGCCCAGCGCCTGGGCCCGATCCTGATCGAGGGCGATCACGTGGCCATGCGCTGGGTGTTCGAATTCACCGGCGCCGACGACAAGGTGCGGCGCATGGAGGAGATCGCCTGGCAGCGCTGGGCCGGCGGGAAGATCGTCGAGGAGCAATTCTTCTACGATCCCGGGCAGATCGGACGGTAGACCTCAAGTGTCGGCTGCCTCAGTCGCGGCCGCCCTGCCCTTCCACTGGGCGGCGATGACGCCGGCCAGGGCCAGGACGCCGCCGAAGGTCTGCAGCGGGTTCATCGCCTCGGCGAATACTGCATAGGCCAGGAGCGCGGCCGCCACCGGCTGGACCAGGACCACCAGGGCGGCGGTCGCGGTCGGCAGGCGGCCCAGGGCCCAGGCGATCGAGCCCTGGCCCAGCACATGCACCAGCCCCAGGGCGGCCAAGGGCGCCCAGCCGGCCGGGTCGGCGGGCAGGATCCGCTCGCCCAGCGCCAGCGCCACCCCCAGCAGGATCGGCGCGCCGGCCAGGCTGGACCAGGCCATGACCCGTGTCGCCGACTGGGTGTCGCGCGCCCGGCGCACCGCCATGAAATAAAGGCCGTACCAGAAGGCCGTGGAGACCGAGAGGGCGTCGCCCAGGTGCGGGCGGCTCCCGACCGCGCCTGCGCCGCCGTTGGCCAGCGCCATGATCACGGCCCCCGAGACGGCGACCCCAAGGCCAATGAGGAACACCCCCCTGGGCCGTTCCTTGAACAGGAACCAGGCCGCCAGGGTGACCAGCACGGGGGTGAGGTTCGGCAGCACCGTGGCGTTGGCGACGCTGGTGAAGCGGATGCCGTAGTGCCAGCAGGCCAGGTCGAGTGCGAACATCAGGCCCGCGATCAGGTTGGCGGCGCCGGGCCGCCCCATGGTCCCTTCGCGCCGGAAACTGATTGCGACGAGGATCGGCAGGGCGAAGGTCAGGCGCCAGAAGCCGGTGGCGGCCGGGCCGGTCTGGGACAGGCGCACGAGGATCGGCGCGGCGCCGATGGCCAGGGCGCCGAACACCAGGGCCGCCACGGCCAGGCGTTGAGGCTCGGGATGCGAGGGGGACTCGACGGAGGTGGCGGTCATCGCGGTCTCATGCTCCGCCCTCGCCGCGGCGTCCAGCCGGCGCAAGGGAAGAACATCCGCCCGGCGCGGGGTGCGCTGGGCGGGCTGGTCTGGGTTCCGAGTCTCTAGAACGGGTAGTAGCGGAAGCTGGTGAAGACCATGTCGTCGGAGGTTTTCGGCGTACCGCCGACGCCGTCGAAGGCGGTCAGGTTGGTGTGGGAGTACTCGACCCCGACCCTGACCTGGCCGAAGTGGCCGGAATAGACCTTGTCCCAGAAGCCCACGGCCACCTGGTCGATCTGGCGCAGATTGGGGATGCAGGCGCCGCCTTCGGTCGAGCAGCCCGTCAGGATGGCGGCGGGGTTGCCAAACCCGAATGCGGAAGGACTGCCTGCAACGGTGAAGGTTTGTCGGCCCTCGCGCTCCTGGCCTCCGTAAACGTACATGTCCAGATCGGATGTCGCATGAAGGGTGCCGCCCACCAGGAACATGGTTTCGGAGATCGGCGACAGGGACCCGTCGGGCCTTACGACGGTGTCAGGCAACTGGCCGGACCCGTAGCGGCCGACCCCCTTGCCGGTCAGGAACGAGCCCTGCAGGTCCAGCCGATTGGGGATCACCGCATAGGTGAAGCCGCCGCCGACGCCGCGGCCGGTGCTGTTGAAGTTCCGGGCGCCGGTGGGGATGCCGAGCGCGTTGGCGGCGGCGAAGTCGACCCGGTCCAGGTAGGAGCGGAACAGGCCATAGACTTCCAGGTGCAGGGGCTGGGCGCCGCCGATCGTCGGCTCGTAGGCGATCTTGCCGATGACGTCCGGGTAGTGGTTGAGTGACAGGGGGTTGGCGATGTCGAAGCCGGCCGTGGGAATGGCGGTGGTGGTGGCCATCACGCCGGTTGCGGTCTGGGTGACGCCCGTCGGCGTCGCCGCGAAGGTGGACTGCGGGCTCTCGAGGGAGACGGCGACCCAGACTTCCTTGTTCCAGTTCTTGACGATGCGGACCTGTGGCTGGCGCGTCCAGGTGAAGCCGGGAACGTACTGCGCATCGACGACCGCGGGGATCACCTCATTGCGCGGCGTGATCCCCTTGTTGTTCAGCGTCGCCAGAGACCAGCTCTGGCCCGCCAGGATCTCGAGGCCCAGGTTGTCCCAGTCGATGGTGCCGTACACGTTTCGAATGCGCGGATTGTAGGAATTGCTCTCCTTGGAATTGGCGGTCTGCGCGGCGCCCTGGAAGTCAAGCTCGGCATAGAAGGCCGCATGGGTGTTCGGGTTGATATCGCCCTGCGCCAGGATCGACAGGCGGCTCTGGCGGGCGGTGCCGCGGGCCTCGCTGGTGTGTCCCGCCACGCTGTTGTTGAAGGGGATCGCGGAGAAGCTGGAGGCGATGTCCGCCGTCTCGGCCCGTGAGCGATAGATGCCCTCGGCGGCCAGGAAGCCGCCCAGGGTGATGCTGACGCCCTTGTAGTACAGCTTGTCGGTCTTGGGCTTGGCCGCTTCCACCGCCGCGTGCACCTCGGTGGGGATGGTCAGGATCTGTCCCTGGACCTGGGCCTCGGCGCGGTCGGCGCGGGCGGTGGCCTGGACCGCCTGATCGCGGGTGGCGGCGAGCTGCTGCTCGGTCTGGGCCTGGGTCGCGGCCTGACTGGATTGGACGGCCTGCACGTTCGACTGGAGCTGTTGGATCTGGTCCGTGAGCTGGCGGACCTGGTCCTTGAGCTGTTGCACCTCCCTGCGCGACCCACCGGCCGAGGCGTGCGCCCCGGCATGGTGGCGGCGAGCCTTCGGGTCCGATCCCGTCGGCGCTGCGACAGCGACGCTGGCGGCTCCGCATAGGAGTACGGCCATGGACATGGTGTTTGAAATGCGGCGCGCGCGCCGTTGGGTGTCGCTGGTCATCGGTGTCCCTCTTGCCACGCGGCCGTCATCGGACGCGTTCTCTGAAATCGCGGGAGCCGTAACCGGCAGGTGCTTCTGGAGATTGTCCTTAAATTTCAAGATTATGACGGGTAAGAGCAGACCATCACGGCGCCGTGTCAGGACGGTTTCCGATGTTGCGGAACGCAACTATCCCGCTGCCGGGACCTCGGAACGAAAAATCGCCCGGCGCAGGGTTGCGCCGGGCGAAGTCATGGGGACGGCAGGGGGGAGGGAGCCGCCCTCGCAGTCAGGTGAACGCGCTAGGCGCGTCCAGGTTCGTCAGGTCTAGAACTGCAGTTGGCTGCGCACGGAGATCACGTTGATCGTCTGACCGATCTGCGATCCTATCAGGTAGGTGCCGCCGCCAAAGTTGGCGCTGGGCGCCAGCCGGTTGATGTTCACGTGCTCGTAGTCGAGCATGAAACGGACCGTCTGGTTCCAGTACCAGTTCACGCCCACGGTCCAGATCTTCTGCTCGCCGCCGCGGATGCCGCCGGCCGCGGCGAGGGTCGCCGCGTCGGTGGCGGCCGCGCCCTGGTGGAAGTTCAGGTTCAGGTCGGAATATCGGGCCGCGACTTCCCAGGCGCCCCACTGACCGGACATCGGATTGAACGGGAATGCCACCACAGGACCGTCAAAGGCGCCGTTGCCCTTGTTATACACACGCGGCTCGCCGGTCAGGACATAGCTGCCCTCCAGGTACCAGCCCGTGAAGCGCGGGTTGGGAATGGTCGGCTGGGCGATCCGGTCGATCCCGTAGCGGAACCATTCGCCTTCGGCGTAGAAGTTGCGCATCTGGAAGCCGGCTTCCAGGCCGACAACCCAATCGTCCTTGGCCGGGATGCCGCCGGTGTCGACGAAGCGGGTGCCGTCGGTGCGGCTCTCGATCCGGTCGCGGAATTGGGCGGTGTAGCGGCTGGTGGCGGCGACGTCCGGACCGCCGGTGTCATTGGGACGGAAGACGTACTGTCCGCTCACGCCCAGGTGCACCAGCCAGTCGGTCCCCATGTGCGGGGCGACAGCGAAGCGACCGATCCAGGCCTTCTGCTCATCAAACGGCTGGCTGGCGAAGCCGCCCGTCGAGTTGAGGGTGCTGACCGTGTTGCCGGTTAGGGCGGTGGAACCCATCCAGTAGGTGGATATGCCCTGGTCCCCGCCTTCGCCAAAGTTGCCGTTGCCGTAGAACTGGATCGCGCTGCGGGAGTCGCCGGCGGCGACGTTGCGGGCCACTTCGGCCGGGGCCGGCCGTTCCATGAAGGCCATGGAGCCGGTCGACACGCTGGCTTCCATGCCGATCACTGGCTCGAAGGCGCCGAGCTTGATCTTGGCGTTGTAGGGCTTCAGCTGGGGCGGGGAATACTGCAGCCACATCTCGTGAATGTGCCCGGCGTCTTCGGCGCCGGAACCGCCGAATTCATAGAGCACGCCGTAGTCGATGAAGCCGAACACCTTGCCGTCAAGACCGAGGCGAGCTCGGCGGAAGTTGGTGCCGCTGTTCAGGTC
>FTAI01001113.1_pt1 | contig 22505 bp, 23 predicted proteins | sample 1638941 | NCBI WGS metagenome assembly FTAI01 (sample SAMEA3914813, study PRJEB12502) | metagenome | biome: forest; material: soil | place: Canada | collected 2011-07-07 | depth 0.3 m | reverse complement strand
GGCGTCGGCTCCCGCTATGGGAAGATCCACGATGGCCGCAAGCGGTCTCGCAGGTTCGCCAGGGGCGAAAGGCGCACGGAAATCTCGCAATTCGGCGCGCGCATAAGCGCAGGCAGGGGCCTTCCAGCGACGCCTACAATATCGATCTGGCGAGCGAGCCGCGTCACGCCACCCGGTCACCCAGCGCCCGCCTGGCCGGCCCGCAGGCCGCGAAGAACCGGCCCACCTCGGTGCGTTCGCCGCTCGTCGCCGTGATCCCATAACGGAAGTCGCCGTTGCGCACCGCGATCTGGCCGGTGTGGCGGAAGGCGGCGAGGGCGGGGGAGTCGACGCTGGTCTCGGCGCTCAGCAGCGGCGCCTGGCCTTCGGGATTCGGCTGCAGGCTGGCGGCCAGGACCGAGACGCCATCGTTTGACGCGAGCACCAGCATCGGCCGGGCGGCGTCGCGGGCGACGTCCGTGACCTGGACCTCGCCGGAGCCCTTGGCGCATTCGAGCATCAGGGCCACGTCGTCGGAATCGGCCAGGCCATAGGCCAGCTTCACGTCCGGACCCTCGTCCTGGAAATGGAGGCCAAAGCCTTCCGCCAGTCTCGGCCCGGCATCTGTAAAACAGCCGCCGAGGGCGGCGCAGGCGCCGGCGGCGACGAGAATGGTGAGCAGGTTGCGCAAGGTCGCCTCCCGGCTGTTAACCCTTAAGCAACCATCCGCCCCCGCGCCGGTTCCCGCCCCCGATCAGAACGGCATGAAGTGTTGCATCAAGGCCGTACCCGCGGGCGTCTTCTGCACATTGGCCAGGTCGCCGCGGCCGCCATAGTTGATCCGCGCCTCGGCGATCTGGGTGTGGTTGATGGTGTTGGAGGAGGTGATGTCCTCCGGCCGCACGATGCCGGCCACGGTCAGTTCGCGCACGTCGTTATTGGTCTTCACCTCCTGGCGGCCCTGGATCACCAGATTGCCGTTGGGCAGCACCTGGGTGACGACCACGGCGATGGTCAGGCTGATCTGCTCCTGGCGGTTCACCGTGCCGGTGCCGCCGGCCACGAGGTCGGAGTTGGTGTTGATCGCGCTGCCCGGGCTGAAAGCCTTGGGCAGGAACTTGCCCAGGGTCGACTCCAGGCCGAAGAAGTTGGTCAGGCCCGCCTTGTTGGTGCTGGTGCGTTCGGAGGCGGTGGCGTTGCTGGTCTTGGCGTTGTCGTTGATCGAGATCAGCACGGTCAGGATGTCGCCGACCCGGCCCGCGCGCTGGTCGATGAAGAACGCCCGGGCGCCCGAGCGCCACAGAGAGTTGGAAGACGCCGGCTGCGGGCTGGGCTCACGCACCGACGCGAAGGAGGCCACGCTCTGGTCCTGGCCGACCAGCATGCTGGGATAGCCCATCGGCGCGAGCTGAGGGCCTTTGACCGCCTGGACGACGGTCGAACAGGCGCCGAGGGGGGCGGCGGCGGCGAGGGCGGCGATAAGCAGGATGCGCATGGACACTCTTCTCAACGGATGGAGGCGAACTGAACGGGACTGGCGCTGGCGGCGCGCAGGCGCTGGGCCTCGGGGCCGACGACGGCCTGGTCTGGGCCGGAGGCGACCGCCTGGATGATCTTCTTGGAGGTGGTGTTGAGCACGCTGACCGGGTCGCCAACGGCGGCGGCGGCGAGGGCCGTGCCCTGCATGGTCAGGTTGACCCCATCGGACTGGTAGGCGACCTGGACGACGTCGTCGCGCTTGATCACCAGCGGGGCGGCGATGTCGCGCAGGGAGACCGGGGATCCGGCGCGCAGGGGGCGGGCGGCCATCTTGCCGATGACATCCTGGGCGTCGCGGGGGGCGCTGGCGGCGGTGGCGAAGTTCGGAACCTCGGAATAGCCGAGATCGCCGGGCTGGATGACGTCCCCGGCCATCAGGTTGCGGCTATATGTCAGGGCTTCGACCGTATGGCCGGCATGTTCGCTGGCGTTGGCGACGCTGAGCACCATGATGCGGCGAAGCCCGCCGGCGTTGTCCCAGTCCAGCCCGTGCTGGCGGGCCAACCGTTGCACCGCGCCGGCGTCGAGAACGGCGCTCTGGCCGACGGGCGCCGGGGTGCCGATGACCACCGGGGCCGCGGCCCCGGCGTTGTCGAAGAGGTCGCCCAGGGTGATCGGGCCACGGGCCGACGGCTCCCCCCGCAGCCGCACCGGCTGGTCGGCGAAGGCGGCGGGCGCCGCCATCAGGCTGGCGAGCGCCAGGATCGCCGCCATCGCCGGCGCGGCCCAGCGCGATCGGAAGGCGTCGCGGGTCATCGGCCTAGGACTTCATCTGGGAGTTGGTCGCCAGCATCTGGTCGGCGGTGGTGATGACCTTGGAGTTCATTTCGTAGGCGCGCTGGGCCACGATCAGCGAACTGATCTCGGTCACCGGGTCGACGTTGGAGGCCTCGGTATAGCCCTGCATCAGCGAGCCCATGCCATTGACGGTGGGCTGGCCGATGGTGGCCGCGCCGGAGGCGCCGGTTTCCAGGTAGAGGTTGCCGCCCTGGGCCTCCAGGCCGCCCTCATTGAAGAAGCTGGCCAGTTGGAGCTGGCCGACGATGGTGGTGGTGGTGGTCCCGGGCAGGGTGACCTGCACCTGACCCGTCGCGGAGATGGTGACCGCGGTCGCCGTCGGCGGAATGGTCGTCGCCGGCAGGACGGTGTAGCCGTCCTGGGTCACGATCTGGCCGGTCTGGTTGACCGAGAAGTTGCCGGCCCGGGTGTAGGCGGTCTGACCCGACGGCAGCAGAACCTGGAAATAGCCCTTGCCGCTGATCGCCAAGTCCAGCTGGTTGCCGGTCTGGGTGGGCGAGCCCTGGGTGGTGATCCGATAGACCGAGCCGGCCTTGACCCCGGCGCCGAGCTGGATGCCGGTGGGGGCGATGGTGCCGGTATCGGAGGTCTGCGCCCCGGCCCGCTCGACGTTTTGGTAGAGCAGATCCTCGAACTCGGCCCGCTGCTTCTTGTAGGCGACCGTGTTCATGTTGGCGATATTGTTGGAGATCACCTCCACGTTCAGCTGCTGGGCGGCCATGCCGGTCGCCGCGGTGCGCAAAGCCATCATGGCTCAGATTCCCTCTACTGGACCGACCCCAGCCGCTGGATCGAGCGGCTGGAGAGGTCGGCGGTGTTGTTCATCATGTTGCTGAGCTGGTCGTAGGCCCGGCTGATTCGGATCAGGTCGGTGACCTGGAGGACGGGCTGGACGTTGGAGGCTTCCAGCATGCCCTGGCGCACCACCGACTTGGTTGACGGGGTCGGGGCGGCGCCATTGTTCGTGTAGAGGCCGTTGCCCGCCTTGGAGAGGCCGGAGAGGCTGGAGAAGCTGACCATCCCGACCTTGCCGACGATCTGGCTCTGGGCCTGACCGGGCAGGGATTGGCTGACCGTCCCGTCCTGGGCGACCGAGGGCGGACCGCCAGTCAGGCTGAGGCTGATCGGGCCGCCCGACGCGTCGAGCACCGGATCGCCGGTCTGCGTCACCAGCTGGCCCTGGGCGTTGGTCGCGAAGCGGCCGTCTCGTGTGAACTGCGTCCCCGCGCCGGTGGAGACCTGGAAGAAGCCGTCACCGTCGATGGCCAGATCCAGGGGCGCGCCGGTCGACTGCAGGGCGCCCTGGCTGAAGTTGCGGGCCAGGCCCGTGTCGATGACGTACTGGATCGGCTTGGTGGAGCCGGGGGGCGTCTGCGGGTCCACCGCGACCGTCATGGACTCCACCTTGAAGCCGGTGGTGTCGGCGTTGGCGATGTTGTTGGCGGCGACGTCGAGTTCGCGACGCAGGATCATCTGCTTCGACAGTCCGACGTAGAGTGATGTGTCCATGGCCTTGGCCTTAATCGATCCGCCTCACTTGGCCGCACCCCCGCTGCAACACTCGCGCCAGTCGGAAAATTCAATAAAAACAACAATTAAGTTGGTTAATTTTTTGCCGAGGGACGATCTTCGCCCGGCAAAAATTGCAGCCTTTCGGGAAGGTTAAAAACCAGTCCTTAACCAAACCGGCGCGATTGGTGGGGTGACGAAGCAAACGGGCCGATCGCGGCCCCGCGGGGTGCTGCGACGCCATGTCCAAGGACGCGCCAAAGAAATCCGACGCCGCGGAAGAGCCCGTCGAGGGCGACGCCGAAGGCGGGGGCAAGAAGAAGCCGCCGATGATGTTGATCATCATCGCCGCGGTGGTCGCCGTGCTGGTGATCGGCGGCGGCACGACCGCCTTCCTGCTCATGAGCCACAAGGACCCGGCCGCGGCCGGCAAACAGGCCAAGGCCAAGCCCAAGGACGAGAAGAAGGGCGACAAGAAGGACGACAAGAGCGGCATCACCGTCGCCGACGGTCCCGACGGGGTGGTCTTCTTCACCCCGCCCGACATCGTCGTGAACATGCAGACCGCCGACGGCCGGCCAACCTTCCTGAAGCTGAAGCTGACCTTTGAACTGCCGGACAAGGCCACCGCCGACGATATCGAGCCGGACATGCCGCGCCTGCAGGACATGTTCCAGACCTTCCTGCGCGAGCTGCGGCCCGAAGACCTGCAGGGCAGCCAGGGCAGCTACGAGCTGCGCATGGAGCTGCTGCGGCGGGTGAACCTCGTCGTCGCCCCGGCCAAGGTCAACACCGTGCTGATCGAGGAGATGCTGATCAACTAGGCGCAAGTCTGGTTCGGCGTACCCATGGCGGAAGAGAACGGCACAGATCAGGACGGCGAGGCCGGTGAAGCGGCGGAAGGCGGCGCGGCGTCCTGGGACGCCGGCGGCCAACCGGCCGCGGCCGAGCGGCTGCTCAATCAGGACGAGATCGACAGCCTGCTCGGCTTCGATCTCTCCGACGAGGAAGGCAGCGACCGCAACGGCATCCGCGCGATCATCAACTCGGCCCTGGTCTCCTACGAGCGCCTGCCGATGCTGGAGATCGTCTTCGACCGCCTGGTGCGGTTGATGACCACGTCCTTGCGCAACTTCACCTCGGACAATGTCGAGGTCTCCCTCGACAACATCTCCTCGATCCGGTTCGGCGACTATCTGAATTCGATCCCCCTGCCGGCGATCCTGTCGGTGTTCCGGGCCGAGGAGCTGGACAACTACGGCCTGCTGACCGTCGATTCCAACCTGATCTACTCCATCGTCGACGTCCTGCTGGGCGGCCGGCGCGGCACGGCGGCCATGCGCATCGAGGGCCGGCCCTACACCACCATCGAGCGGGTGCTGGTGCAGCGGATGGTCGAGGTGGTGCTGGCCGACGCCAAGGCCGCCTTCGAGCCCCTGACCCCGGTCAACTTCAAGCTGGACCGGCTGGAAACCAACCCGCGCTTCGCCGCCATCGCCCGGCCGGCCAACGCCGCCATCCTGGTCAAGCTGCGCATAGACATGGAGGACCGGGGCGGCCGCATCGAGCTCTTGCTGCCCTACGCCACCCTCGAACCCATCCGCAAAATGCTGCTGCAGCAGTTCATGGGCGAGAAGTTCGGCCGCGACAACATCTGGGAAGGCCACCTGGCCACCGAGCTCTGGACCACCCAGACCGAGGTGATGGCGGTGCTCGACGAGCAGGTCGTTGGCCTGCGCACCGTGCTCGACCTCAAGGTCGGCGACACCTTTGTGCTCAACGCTACCGCCGACAGCCTGATCGAACTGCGCGCCGGCTCCATCGCCCTGACCCGCGGGCGGATGGGCCGGCGCAATCACAATATCGCCGTTCGGGTCGAGGCGCCGCTGACCCCGTTCGCCAAGACCGCGCTGCAGAGGATCGAATGAGTCCGGTTTCCCTCGTCATGAACCTGCTGCTGGCGGTCCTGCTGCTGCTGGCCCTCGGCTTCGGCTGGCGGCTGGAGCGGCGGCTGAAGGCGCTGAAGGCCAGCCACATCGACTTCGCCAAGGCGGTGGCCGATCTCGACCGCGCCGCCATGCGCGCTGCGTCGGGCCTGGCCGAATTGCGCGCGGCCACCGACGAATCCGTCGACCTGCTCTCCAGCCGCATCGAGCGGGCGCGGGAACTGAGCGGCAAGCTGGAAAAGCTCAACGATAACGCGGCCGCGACCGCCGATCGGCTGGCCTCGGCGCCCCGCCGCGAGCCTATGAGTCGCGAGTCCATGAGCCGCGAGCCCCTGGAGCGGTCGCCGGTCCGGGCGGCGTCGCCCGTCGAACCAAGACCCAGGACGCCCCAGCCGCGCGATGCCGGCGCGCGCCTCAGCGATCCCGTCGCCGCCGTTGAAAACCTGATCCTAAGGCTTTCCGAGCAAGACATGGTCGAGCCCGCGCCTGCGAGCCGCGCCGCGCCCCCGCCAAGGCCCGCGCGCACACGGGCGCCGATTGATGACGATCTGTTCGAAGGCCCCGCCTCCAGCGCCCTTCGCAACCTGACTGGATCTCGCCGATGAGTCGCATTCCCCGCCTCCTGCCCCTCGTCGGCGTCGCCGCCGCCGGCGTCCTGGCCATCACCCTGGTTCGCGGCGGCCCGCAGATGTTCGGCGCCGCCAAGGCCCTCGCCGAGGACGTCGCCTCGCCGGGCAAATCGGCCCTGCCGCCGGTCGGCGAGACCGCCAGCGCGGCGCCCAAGCCGGCCGCGCCGGTCTGCGCGCCAACCGCGGCGGAACTCGCCAAGGAAGCGGGGCTCTCGCCGGCCGAGCTGCAGGTCTTGCAAAGCCTCGGCACGCGCCGCGGCGAACTCGACCAGCGGGAAGGCGACCTCGACACCCAGGTCCAGCTGATCGCCGCCGCAGAGGCCAAGCTCGACGCCCGGATCAAGGAGATGAACGGGCTGAAGGACGACATCAACGGCCTGCTCGGCCAGGCCGACCAGCAGCAGGAGGCCGAGACCGCCCGCCTGATCCGGGTCTATGAGGCGATGAAGCCCAAGGACGCCGCCGGCCGCATCTCCCTGATGGACGACAGCGTGCGCCTGCCCATGGCGGCGAAGATGAAGGAGCGGGCCCTGTCGGCGATTCTGGCGCAGATGTCGCCGGAGGACGCCAAGTCGCTCACCGAAAAGCTGGCCAACCGCGTCGGCGGATCGGCCGCCCTCACCAACGCCCGCGCCGCGCTCAATCCGCCGGCCCAGACCGCGGCCGCCACCCCGCCCAAGCCGGCGCCCCCCGCGGCCACGCCTCCCGCCACGCCGCCGGCCGCCACCGCGGCCGCCGCGCCCGTCGTCACCGACGCGCCGCCCAAGCCCAAGCCTCACCGGGCCGCCCATGCGAAGGCCAAGGCCAAGGCCAAGGCCAAGCCGACGGCGCAGGCCGCCGCCGACACCAAGCCTACCCCCGCCAAACCCGCGCCGGCCAAGCCCGCCGCCGGCGCGGCGGCGCAAGCGACACCGCCCGCCGTCCCGCCCGCCGCCGGCGCGCCGCCGAAGGTCGGATAGCTTCGGATGGGGCTGAAGGCGCACTTGCGGTCGGGAGTCGCGGCGGTCTGCATCGCCGCCGTCGCCGCGCCCGCGGGCTGGACCTATGCGGCGCCCGCGCGCCCCGGACCCACGGCGCTCTCGGTCAAGGTGGCCGAGAACAAGGACCTCTCGCGGATCGAGTTCCACTGGGCGGGCGGCGCCCATCTGGCCGCCAAGCGGGACGGCCAGACCCTGGTCCTGCGGTTCAGCCGCTACGCCGCCCCCGACATGACCCGCCTGCGGGTCGATCCGCCGAAATGGCTGAAGACCGCTTCGGACCGCAATGTCGGCGGCGCCCTTGAGATCACCCTGACCCTGGCCGACGGCGCCGACGCCAAGTGGGGCGAGGCGGATGGGGCGATCTTCGTCAACCTCTTCGCCGCCCCGCCGGCGGCTGTGGCCGAAGCCGCTAAGCCCGCGGCCCCGGCCGGGGCCGCGCCCGCGCCCGCTCCCGACGCATCCAAGGGCCTGTCGGCTCCGGACCTGTCAGCACGGCCCGACCCCACCCCCGTCGGCGGGGTGGTCAAGATGCGGACGGAGATGAACAACGGCCAGGTGTCGTTGCACTTCCCGTGGAAGGCGCCCTTAGGCGCGGCGGTGTTCCGGCGCGGCGAGGCGGTGTGGGTGGTGTTCGACACCCCGGCGAAGATCGATATCTCCGGTGCGCCGCACGGGTTTCGCCAGGTCACCAAGATCCAAGCGGTTCAAGGCGCGGACTTCACCGCCGTTCGCATCGTCGCCCCGCCGGACATCGCCGCGTCGGTCATCGGCCAGGGCGCCGAGTGGACGGTGGTTCTCGGTCCCGAGGCCCAGCCCTCGACGCCGATCAAGATCACCCGCGACGACGCCGCCCCCACGGCCACCCTCACCGCCGCCCTCGCCGGATCGACCAAGGTGGTCTGGATCCAGGACCCCGTGGTCGGCGACCGCATCGCCGCGGTGACGGCGCTCGGGCCCGCCAAGGGCCTTGGAAACCAGCGCAGCCTCGTTGACATGACGATGCTGCCGTCATCGCACGGCTTGGCCGTGGAGCCGATGGTCGACGATCTGTCGATCTCCACCGACGGTGATCTGGTCAGCCTCGGCCGGCCACGGGGCCTGGACCTGTCGTCGAAGTCCGCCCATCCGATCGTCGAGACGGCGGTCAGCCTGCCCCGGCCGGCGGCGCGCCCGGGCCTGATCGACTTCACCGGCTGGTCGGCCACCGGCGACAAGGGATTCCTGGCGCGCTACGACGACCTACAGGCCGGCGCCTCGGCCGAAACCGTCGGCGGCAAGGACGGCAGCGTCGCCGCGCGGATGGCGCTGGCGCGGTTCCTGGTCGGCTCGGAACTGTCGTTCGAGGCGATCGGCGTCCTCAACCTCACCGCCAAGACCCAGCAGAGCCTGCTCGGCGACGCCGAATTCCGCGGCCTGCGCGGCGCGGCGCGGGTCATGGCCGGCCGATACAAGGAGGCCGAGACCGACTTTTCCTCGCCGACCCTGGCGGACGACCCCGCCAGCAGCCTCTGGCGCGGCTACATCGCCTCCAAGCTCGGCCAATGGGCCGAGGCGCGGCAATCCTTCTCCGAAGGCGCCGTGGCCCTCTACCAGTTCGACGGCAAATGGCGCGCCCGCTTCGCCCGGGCCGACGCCGAGGCGGCCCTGGAGCTGAAACAGTATCCGGTCGCCGAATCGGCCCTGCAGACCGCCCTGGGCGTCGACGTCGATCCGGTCGAGCAGCTCGACACCCGCCTGATCCAGGCGCGCCTTTTCGAGGCCGAGGGCCAGAAGCCGCGGGCTCTGGCCATGTTCCAGGCCATCGCCAAGTGCAATGTGGACTCCGTCGCGGCCCCGGCGCTGCTGCACGCCACCCGTATCCAGCTCGACAGCGGGGCCATCACTCCGATGCAGGCGGCCGATGTCTACGACGGCCTGCGCTATCGCTGGCGCGGGGACGCCACCGAACTCGACACCATCCGCGCCCTTGGCCAGATTTACCTGAGTCTCGGTCGCTATCGCGAGGCCTTGGAAGCCCTGCGGTCGGCGGGCAAGCGCCTGCCGGACCTGCCCCAGGCGGTCGGATTGCAGTCGGATCTGCAGAACGCCTTCCGCAGCCTCTTCCTCGACGGCCTGGCCGACGGCCTGCAGCCGATCCAGGCCCTGGCCCTCTTCTACGACTTCAAGGAATTGACCCCCATCGGCGCCGACGGCGACCTGATGGTGCGCAAGCTGGCCCGGCGCCTGATCGACGTGGACCTGCTGACCCAGGCGGCGGAGCTGCTGAAATACCAGGCCGACAACCGCCTGGACGGCGTGCCCCGCGCCGAGGTGGCGACGGACCTGGCCACCATCGACCTGATGAACCGCCGCCCCGAGGACGCCCTGGCGGCGATCAACGCCTCGCGCACCACCCTGTTGCCGAACGGCCTGGCGGCCCAGCGGCGGACCGTGGAGGCGCGGGCTTGGCTGCAGCTGGGCCAGTTCGACCACGCCCTGGAAATCCTGGGGCCGGACAAGTCCGCCGACGCCGGCACGATCCGCGGCGAGGTTGCCTGGAAGAAGCACGACTGGTCCGGCGCCGCGGCGATCTTCGAGCAGATGCTGGGCGACCGCTACAAGAACGCCGCGCCCCTCACCGGCGAGGAGGAGTCCAAGCTGCTGCGGGCGGGGATCGCCTACAGCCTGGCGGGTGACGACGCCGGCCTCGGCCGCCTGCGCGACCATTTTCAGAGCTTCATCGCCGGCGCCCATTCGCCGGACGCCCTGAAGGTCGCCCTCACCGGCCTCGGTGGCTCGGCCCTGACCACCGCCGACTTCGCCAGGGCCACCGCCGAGAACGACAGCTTCGCCGGCTGGGTCCAGGCGATGAAGCAGCGCTTCCGCGACCATCCCGCCGCTCTCGCGGCCCAGGCGGCCAGCACGCCGGCGCCCGCGACCAAGGGGTAAGATAGTAAGAAAGTAGGGCGCTTGGTCTGGCCTCGGCTCTGCCTCAGGTGATCTGACCCACTTTCACCGTCATGGCCGGGCTTGTCCCGGCCATCCATGAACACGGGCGGCGACAGCAAGTCAGCATTGCACGACGGGGCAGCGGCTCGCCGTGGCCGCACGAGGGATTATCGACCTCTGTTCGTGTTCTTGGATGGCCGGGACAAGCCCGGCCATGACGGAGCCAGGAGGGCCGAGGTCTTGCCTGGCGCGCCCCTCTAAGTCCCCGGCACGTGGTGGAAACTCGCCACCAGACTGCCCGCGACCAGCCGCCAGCCGTCGCACAGGACAAAGAAGATCAGCTTGAACGGTAGGGACACCACCACCGGCGGCAGCATCATCATGCCCATGCTCATCAGCACGCTGGCCACCACCAGGTCGATGACCAGGAAGGGCACGAACAGCAGAAAGCCGATCTCGAAGGCGCGTTTCAGCTCGGAGATCATGAAGGCCGGGGTCACCACATGGATCGGCAGGTCGGCGGCCTTGGCCACCCTGGGGGTCTTGGACAGCTTCACGAACAGGGCGAGATCGCCCGGGTCGACCTGGGCCAGCATGAAATTCTTCACCGGCTGGGCCGAGGCGTTGAACGCCTGCGGCAGCTCCATCTTGTGGTCCAGCAGCGGCTTGACCCCCGCCGCATAGGACGCCTGCAGGGTCGGCGCCATGACGATGGCCGTCAGGAACAACGACAGGCTGATGATCACCGCGTTCGGCGGGCTCTGCTGCAGGCCCAGCGCCGTGCGCAGGAGGCTCAGCACCACCACCATCCGCACGAACGACGTGGTCATGATCACAATGGATGGCGCCAGCGACAGCACGGTCAGCAGGGCCGCCAGCTGGATCACCCGGTCGGTCAGGCCCGCGCCGGTGCCCAGGTTGATGTTCAGGGCCTGGGCCGCGGCCATGGCCGGGAAGGCGAGGCTGGCCAGGGTGGTCAGGGACGCCAGGGTCAGGGCGCGCTGAAGGTCGGCCGGATGAATGTCCCGGGCGAATCTGTGGTGCAGGGCGGAAAACAGACGGCGGATCACTGGCGGGGCTCCGAGGCCAAACGACCGGAAGGGGGTGGGCCGGATGCGGGTTGCGAGGAAAGCAGGCGGCCTTCGCCGAGCAGGATCAGACGCTCCTCCTGATCGATGCGGACCAGCACAAGCCGGCGGCCGGGATCGAGCATCAGGGTCTCGATCACCGCCAGCCGCCGCGCGGCGCGAACGCCCTGGAACCGCTTGAGGGTTTCCGGCCCGAAGCGCCGCAGCCCGACCACGCAAAGGCCGATCAGGCCGAGGGTCACGGCCAGGCCGGCGATCATCCTGGCGAGGTCGGCGAAGAACATGCGGCGGTCTCGAACTGGCCGAGTCGCGCCCACGGCGACCGGTCACCAAGCTCTGGACGGAAGGGGTTAACGCCCGATTAACCTTGTTCGTTCACACTTTGCTGACCATGACGCTGGACCAGATTCCTCTGTTCGCGATGCTGAAGAGCCGGATGGGCTACCTCAGCGAGCGGCAGACCGTGATCTCCGAAAACGTCGCCAATTCCGACACGCCAGGCTACACGCCCCGCGACCTGCAGCCGTTCAAGATCAGCATGCCGACCGCGGGTTCCGGGGCGACCGGCGGCGGGCTGGCCATGGCGCCGGTGCGGGCCAATGGCGCTTCCCTGTCCGGCATCCCCATCCAGACGGGATCGACCGGTTCCAGCGCGTCGATCACCCAGGCCTGGAAGGCGCAGGACACCCCCGATACGGAGACCCGCCTCGATGGCAACAAGGTGGTGCTCGAGGAGCAGATGATGAAGCTGAACGACGCGCGAACCAGCTACGACGCCGCCGTAAGTTTCTACCAGAAGTCCATGGGATTGATCGAATTAGCACTGCGCACGCCCGGTAAGGGCGCCTAGTCAAGGAACCTGACCGATGGCCGATGACGTTCTGGGCGCCAGCGCCGCAATGGCCATCGCCGCCACCGCCCTGCGCGCCCAACAGTCGCGGATGCGGGTGATCGCGGAGAACATCGCCAACGCCGATTCGGTCTCCACCACCGCGGGCGGCGATCCCTATCGGCGCCAGGTGCCGGTCTTCACCCCCACGACCCTCGCCGGTGGTTTGCATGGGGTGGCCATGACCAAGACCGCCGGCGACCAGACCGCCTTTCGCACCGAATACCAGCCGGGCAACCCCAGCGCAGACGCGAAGGGCTATGTGAAGCTGCCCAACGTCGATCCCCTGGTGGAAGCCCTCGACATGCGCGACGCCCAGCGCGCCTACGAGGCCAACCTCAGCGTGATCGAAAACGCCCGCTCCATGCAGTCGCGCACCCTCGACATCCTCAAGAAATAGGGCCCTTAAACCATGGTCGCCCCGCTGATCGCCGCCAAGGCCTACGCCGCAGCCCTCTCCCAGGCGAGCGGCGCCGCCACACCCTCGGCTGTCGGCGGCGCGGCCCAGGGGGCGGACGGCGGGTTCGCCGCGATCCTGAAGAACAGCATGACCGATGCGGTGCAGTCCTCCCGCAACGCCGAAACCCAGATGGTCAACCAGGTCCAGGGCAAGGCCGATCTGGTCGACGTCGCCACCGCCATCTCCTCCGCCCAGGCCAGCCTGGAAACGGTGATGGCCGTTCGCGACCAGGTGATTTCCGCCTATCAGGAAATCATGCGGATGCCGATCTAGGGGCGCAGCGCGGGCAGGGGACACACACCACTTTCCCGCCATCGCCATTCTCACCGTTTTCCGCGATTGCAGGTGCGGGAAAGTGGTGTGTGTCCCCCCAAGTCCCCCTAAGGTGAGGTCATGACCGACCCGATGATCGCGCTGCGGCGGGTGACCAAAACCTATGGCCCGGCGGCGACCCCGGCGGTGAACGCGGTCTCCCTGGAGATCGCGGCCGGCGAATTCGTCGCCCTGGTCGGCGGCTCCGGCTCCGGCAAGACCACCACCCTGAAGATGATCAACGCCCTGATCCGCCCCGACGCCGGCGAGGTCCGCGTGGGTGGCGAGGCCATCGAAACCCTGGCCCCCCACCTCCTGCGCCGCCGCATCGGCTACGTCTTCCAGGAGGTCGGTCTTTTTCCCCACCTCACCGTCGCCGAGAACATCGCCATTACGCCGAAGCTGCAGGGCCAGCCCAAGGCCTGGCTCGCCGCCCGCGTCGATGAACTCCTCGACCTCGTGGACCTGCCCCGCGACTTCGCGGCCCGCGCCCCCCGCGCCCTTTCCGGCGGTCAGCGGCAGCGGGTTGGCGTCGCCCGCGCCCTCGCCGCTGCGCCTAAGATCATGCTGATGGACGAGCCCTTCGGCGCCCTCGACCCGGTCACCCGCGACGCCCTCGGCGCCGAATACCGCCGTCTTCACGAGCGCCTGGCCCTGACCACCGTCATGGTCACCCACGACGTCACCGAGGCGGTGCTGCTGGCCGATCGCATTGTGATCATGCACACGGGCGAGGTGAGGGCCGACGGCGCCCCCGCCGCCCTCCTGGCGCACGACGACCCGGAGGTGCGCGCCCTTATCGAAACGCCCCGCCGCCAGGCCGAACGGGTGCGGGCGCGGCTGGAGGCGGCGCATGGATGAGCGCATCGCCGCGGCCTGGAAACTGCTGCCGGGCTACCTCGGCCAGCACGTCCTGCTCAGCGCCTCGGCCCTGGTTCTGGGCCTCGCCCTCAGCCTGCCCCTGGCCGTGGCCGCCAGCCGCTTCCCCCGCCTGCGCTGGATCGCCCTGACCCTGGCCGGCCTGATCCAGACCATCCCCAGCCTCGCCCTCCTGGCCCTCTTCTACCCTCTGCTCCTGCTGCTCTCGGCCCTCAGCCGCTCCGTGCTGGGCGCGGGCTTCTCCGCCCTCGGTTTCCTGCCCTCCCTCCTGGCCCTCACCCTCTATTCCATGCTGCCGATCCTCAGGAACGCCGTCACCGGCATCCTCGGCGTCGATCCGGCGGTGGTGGAGGCCGCCCGCGGGGTCGGCATGACCGACCGCCAGCGTCTGTTTCAGGTCGAACTGCCACTGGCCGCCCCGGTGATCATGGCCGGCGTGCGCACCGCTGCGGTCTGGACGATCGGCGCGGCCACCCTCTCCACCCCCGTCGGCCAGACCTCCCTGGGCGATTACATCTTCTCCGGCCTGCAGACCGAGGACTGGGTCCTGGTCCTCTTCGGCTGCGTCGCCGCCGCCGCCCTGGCCATGATCGTCGACCAACTGCTCGGCCTGATCGAGACCGGCGCGGCCCTGCGTGATCGCCGCCGACTGATCGCGGGCTTCGGCGGCCTTGTGGTCGGGACTCTGCTTGCTCTCGCGCCCCTGGCGACCGGCGGCGTCCCCGCCGACCGGGTGGTGGTGGGCGCCAAGAACTTCTCCGAGCAATCCATTCTCGCCGAGGTCATGGCCGAGCGTCTGCGCAGGGCCGGCTTCACCGTCACCGAAAAACTCGACCTGGGTTCGGCCCTCGCCTACCAGGCCCTCGCGGCCGGCGAGATCGACGCCTATGTCGACTACTCCGGCACCCTCTGGACCAATGTCCTGAAGCGCGCGGACAACCCGCCGCGCAAGGTGCTGCTGGACCAGATGACCGCGGACCTGCGCAGGCGCGCCGGGGTCGAGGTGCTCGGCCCCCTGGGCTTTGAGAACGCCTACGCCCTGGCCATGCGCCGTGATCGCGCCAAGGCGCTGGGCATAACCACCATCGCGGACCTCGCCAAATACGCCCCGCAGATGACCCTGGGCTCGGACCTGGAGTTCCTCTCGCGCCCGGAATGGAAGGCGCTGCGCGAGGCCTATGGCCTCTCCTTCCACGCCGAGAAACGCTACCAGCCGACCTTCATGTACAAGGCCGTCACCGGCGGCGAGGCGGACGTTATCTCCGCCTTCTCCAGCGACGGCCGTATCGCCGCCGACGACCTCGTCGTCCTCACCGACCCCAGACAGGCCATTCCGCCCTACGACGCGGTGATCCTGGTCTCCCCCAAACGCGCCCACGACGCCCGGTTCAAGGCCGCCTTGACGCCGCTCCTGAACGCCATCCCGGTGGAGACCATGCGGGCGGCCAACTACAGCGTCGATCGCGACCGGCAAAAGCTGACCCCGGGCCAGGCCGCGCGGGCGTTGAGGCTAGGCCGGTAGGGGAGGCGGGGTCTTTCGTGCTCGACCGCCATCGCGCGGGCCTCGACATGGGCGCAAAGGGCGAACTGGTCGGCGTGATGACGAGGTTTGCAGTCCGCTCTCCTTCGTCGCTCTGATTGTCGAGCGAAGCGGCGGTGCGGCGGAAGGTCGCGGGCGGAAAAGGGTGTAGACTGCTAATGTATAGTTGTGTTTGAGGATTCGTACCCTGTCGCTAAGGTAGAGCTCACCTCACACCAACCGGCTAAGTCGTAGAGAGAGCGCAGGTCGTAGTCTTATTGCGACCCAGTAAATTGGCAATCCTTCCGTTAGTGATCGGAATTATCGTCTATCAACCCGCCTGTTAGAGCGTTGACGATCACCAGTTTTTACTGATTTTTCTTGGCTCCGCGCCAGTCAGGGGAATCAACGTATCCTGATGATCAATTAAGCGTTGTTGTCGCATTTCAACCGTGAAACCCTGGAGTCGGTTCGACGATGGCGCCATTGGAGCCAAAGGATTGGGTAAATCTCGAGCGCGTGCAGTGCTTGCTTGTCGATGATCATCCTGACGACGCGAACGTCCTTACGCAAATCATCAGCGGCCTAGGTATTCGGCAATTCAAACAGGCTAATAGCGTCGGTCATGCCGAACGCTTGCTGCAGGAGCAGGAGTTCAGCCTTATGCTAATAAACGCCAACCTGCGGCTATCGAATGCTTACGACCTCACGACCTGGCTGCGCCGATTGGACACGCCGCCAAACTGCTATGTTCCCGTCATCCTCGTCGCCGGCCATACGCCGAGGTCGCAGGTCGAGCGCGCGCGGGACTGCGGCGCGAATGTGGTCCTGACCAAGCCCGTAAGTGCAAAATCAATGCTTGAGCGGATTATATGGGCGTCGCGGGATAATCGGACCTTCGTCAGGTGCGACGACTATGCCGGTCCGGACCGGCGCTTTCAGCAGGGCGGTCGGGCCCCGCGCGGAACGAAGGGGCGCAGGCATGACGACAATGTCGCGGAATCAGATGGCGGCGCATAGCCTGACGACAGCCCTGAGGCTGGCGGAGGGGACCGAGTGAGCAGCGCAATATTCGTCCAGTGGCGCAATCCGCTGACCGCCCAGGTGGCCAGGCCCGGCGGACTTCGCATCGGCGCGGCCCTTGAAAAGGCCGAAGAGAACCTGGCGAGCATCAGGGACGATTGCGTGGCCGGCTTCGACGAGCAACTCGCCGCCTTGCTCAGTCTGAACAAGCCGGGCCAGCTTGAGCCGCCGGAAGACGCCCGGCGGGAGACCTATCGCATTGCAAACGAGATCTACGGCCTGGCCGGGGTGTTCGGCATGACCGAGCTCGGGCAGGCGGCCTACAGCCTTTGCGAACTGGTCGATCGACTGGGCGCCCTGGGCCGGTGGCACCAGCCCGCGATCGATGTCCACGTGGCTGCGCTGCTCCTGCTACGCAGCCCCGAGCCCGACATGGACGCCTCGACGCTCTTGGAACAGCTGCACACCGTGGTGGCTCAGATCAACCTGCTGGTGCGATAGCGCGCCCATCGGCGCTTCCGGCAAGGTCCCGGCGCCGGCCGGCCGCCGTCCCCTTCAGTACTCCAGCTTCGCTCCTGTCTCCACGCCCCGCCCGATCGGGGTGAAGTCGAACGCCGCCCACATGGGCCAGATGGCGTCGATGTGGCGGGCGTTTTGCCCTGGCTCCGCTGGCGCGAACGCCAGTTCGGTAGCGTACTGGTGGCGGATCGCCCCCGCCGCGTCCTTGGTGAACACATTGAGGATCGGCCGCTGCGAGCCTTCGGCGGTCTCGCTGTGATAGTCGGGGTGGTAGGTGTTGTGGGCGTCTGACACCAGCCGCAGATTCCGCCATCCGCGGGGCCGGGTGAAGGCCAGTATGCGGTCGATAGGCGATCGGGCCGCCACGGCCAGGGCAACCCGCTGGGTGATGTGCGCCGCCTCCCCGTCCAGGCTGTCGAGCATGGCGGTGCAGGATGGGCAGGGCCGCTCCATCGCCGGGCCGTACATGTAGGAATAGAGGATCAGCACATCCTTGTCGCCGAACAGTTCGGACAGGCGCACGGCGCGGGCGTCGTCCCCCTCCTCGAACACATAGTCCTCACGCACCTCGCCCCCGGGCGGCAGGGCGCGGCGCTGGGCGGCCACCGCCTCGGTCTGCCCGCGCAGGGCCATCTCCGCCGCCAGCAGCCGGTCGCGGGCGGCGCGGTATTCGGCGCTTTCGTTCGGAAAGCGGACATCGTGGATCGGGGTTTGGCCAGTGTCGGGCATGGCGGGCTCCTGTTGCCGAAGGCCTATCCTAACGGGTCCAGAGGGACATGTCGGCGGGCGAGGCGGGCATAGCCGGCGCGCCAGAGCGCGTGGATCAGCGCCGGTAGGATGATAAGGTTCGCGAGAGCGCCCGTCACCAGGCCGCCGAGAATGATCAGGGCCATGGGGCCAAGGATTTCGCGGCCGGCCTGACCGGCTTCGAAGGCCAAGGGAGTCAGGCTAAGGGCGAGCAGGACCGAGGTCATCAGAACCGGAGTCAGGCGTTCGCGCGAAGCGATGATCACGGTTTCGAGCGACCAGGCGTTCTGATGCGACTGCACAAGCTCGTCGAGGCGGCCGAACAGCAGGATGGCGCCGCGCATGGACACCCCGAACAGGGCGAAAAAGCCCGCCAGGGCGCCGGTCGAAAGAACCCCGCCCATCATCCATAGGACGGCGGTTGCGCCGACAAAGGACAGCAGGGTGGAGAGCAGGATCAACGCGGCTGTCCGTCCGTCAAACGCGATCGATAGCAGGGCCAGGACCGCGAAAAGCGCCGCGGCGTAGTTGATAAGCAGATCCCGGCGCGCCTCGCCGGCCGCCTTGGCCGAGCCGCCGAACTCCAGGAAGGCGCCCGGCGGCAGTTTGACCTTGGCCTCGATCGCCTGGCGGGCCTGGCGAATGAATCGGTCGGCATTGTCCGGGCTCGCGGTGATGATCTCCCGACGCAGGCCGCCCTCGTGGGCGATCGTCACCGGCCCGTCGGTCAGATAGACATTGGCCACCGTCTTCAGCGGCACGGATACGCCGGAGGTCGAGCGCAGCAGCAGCTCGCCCACGGCTTCGGGGTCGCGCCGCAGGGTGTCCTGGGCGCTCACCGCCAGATCGACCACCCGGCCGCCGACATGGATCTGCCCCACCCGCTCGCCGGCGAAGGCGGCCTGAACGGTGTCGAGAACATCCGCGGCGGACAGGCCGTAGAGGGCGAGTCGCGGGAAGTTCAGGTCGACGCGCACCACCGGCCCCCGGGGCGCGGCGTCGGTGCGGACATCGCGGGCGCCCGGGAGGGTCTTGATCGTTGCGGCGATCTGGCCGGCCGCGGCGCCCAGGGCGTCGAGGTCCTGACCATAGAGGCTGATCTTCACCGGCGCGGCGGCGCCCAGCGCCCGCTGGGTGGCGTCGAACCGGGACGCGACCGTGGGTGACAGGCCCGGATGGTCTTTCAACGCCTCGCGAACATTGCGGGCGATGCGGTCCTGCGCGCCGGCGCCGAGCCCCGGCTTTAGGGCGATGTCGAAGGCGGTTCGCTCGGGGCCCCAGCTGTCGTCGCCGGTGGCGTCGCGGCCGATGCGCTGGGCCACCGAGGTCACGCCGGGGATCTTCAGGATCTCTGCGCTGACGTGCGTGCCGTAGGCGCGCATCACCTCCAGCACCGTGGACGGCGGAGCGCTGGCCTGGGCCACAAGGGCGCCGTCGTGAACGCTGGGCAGCAGTTCAAACCGCGAGACGGCCAGCCCGGCGATCGCCACGGCGGAGATGGCGAGGACGCCGATCGTCGCGGCGCCGGCGCGGGCGCCGACCCACTCCACCCAGCGCGCCTGGCGGTCCTTCAGCCGGACCAGGGCCCGCGGCTCCGGGGGCAGTCCGGCATGATGGTGGAAAAGCAGGCAAAAGGCCGGGGTGGCGACGGTGGCCACCACCAGGGAGGCCAGGGAGGCGGCGATGATCGCCGCCGCCAGCGGACCCAGCAGGGCGCCCTGCTGACCCTTGAGCAACAGCAGCGGCGCCAGGATGATGATCACCGCGCCGGCGGCGTAGATCACCGGCGCCCGCACCTCCAGCGTGGCCTTGAGCACGACCTCAAGGTCCGACTTGTGAGTGTGCTGGGCGTCGGCGAGCCGGGTCATGACGTTCTCGACGCCGATCACCGCGTCGTCGATCACCACCCCCAGGCCCACGGCCAGCCCGCCCAGTGTCATGGCGTTGAGCGACCAGCCCAGGCTCCGCAGGGCGATCACCGCCGCCAGCAGCGACAAGGGTATGCTGACTAGGGAGATCAGTACCGCGCGAGGCTCGCGCATGAAGACGCTGAGCACCAGGGCGATGAGGACCGCGCCGATCAGCAGATCTCGCGCAACGCCCCCGATGGCGGCGGTGGTGAACGTCGCGGGGCGATCCAGGGTGGCGTCCACCGTCACGCCCTGTTCGGCCATCGCCGGCCGCAGGGTCGCCAGGGCGCCCTCGACGGCGTGGGTGGTCTCAAGGGTGTTCGCGCCGTATTGGCGGGCGACCATGACCAGGACGCCGGGCCTGCCGTTGATGAGAGCGTCGCCGAAGGCTGGTGCGGCCGTCTCGACGACGTCGGACACATCGGCGATCCGCACCGGCGCGCTGCCGGGGGTCTGGATCTGGCCGGCCGCCACATCGTCGGGGGTCAGGGCCTGGCCGCGAGGTTCGATCGCCACGCGCTGGTTTGGGGTGTCTATGAACCCCGCGCCGACCACGCTGGTCGCCCGCTTGACGGCGTTGAGGATGTCCAGGAACCCCAGATCGCTGTCGGAGAGGTCGGCCGGGCGGGCGCGGACCTCGATGCGCCGCGCCTGACCGCCATAGACGGCCACCCGGGCGACGCCGGGGGCTGACAGCAGCCTTGGCCGCACGGTCCATTGCACCAGATCCCTGAGCGACATGGGGTCGAGCTTGGCGCTGGTGAAGCCGATCTTGATCGTATCCGCGCCCTGATCGGTCAGCGGCGCGATCCTGGGCGGCGCGGCCACGCTGGGCAGGGTTCCGGCCAGGGCGGCCAGGCCCTCGGCCACCGACTGCCGGGCGCGGAACGGATCGACCCCGTCGCTGAATCGAACGGTGATCAGGGAGAGGCCCGCCGCCGACTCCGACTGGACGGCGGCGACCCCGGCCGCGCCAACCAGCCGATTCTCGATCGGCCGGGTCACCAGATCCTCGACCTGCTCGGCGACCAGACCGGGCGCTTCGGTCTGGATGGTGGTTTCGGCGGGCGCCAGGTTCGGCAGCAAATCCACCCGCGCGTCGCGAATCGTAAACCCGCCCCAGATCAGGAACAGGAGGCAGGCCCAGGTGATCAGCCGCGGCCTTTCCAGGGACCAGCGGACGATCCGGGCGAGCATCAGCGGGCCTCGGCGGCGGCGGTCTGTTCAGCGGCGAAAAGCGCGGCCGCGCCCTGAACGACCACCTGGTCTCCCGGGCTGAAGCCATCGGCGACAAACAGGCCGTCCGTCTGGGGCACCGGATTCTGCACCAGCCGTCGAACAAAGCCGGTCTGACCGTTGCGAACGTAGGCCCATTCTGACCCCCGAAAGCGGACAATCGCCCCGCGGGGCAACAGAACGCCGGTTTGCGGGCTGGAGGATTCGATGTGCGCGCTCTGGGTCAACCCAATCGAAAGCAAAACGGAGGACGGCCCCGTCACCTCGACGATCAGGCCAGAGGATTGCAGCCGCGGCTCGGCCTGGCGGGCGGGTCCGATGACCGCTCCGCGCACCGAGTCCGAGCCGACGTCGATCTTCACGACGCGCGCGCCCGTCTGACCGTCGTTGTTGTGGGTGTCGACATGGACCAAAGCGGCCTCGCCCTTTGAAAGCGCGGTGGCCAGCCGGTCACGGGCGCCGGCGCTCATCCGGGCGACACCCGGGCCCCATTCCAGTCCGACCCGGCGCCGCAGCAGGGTCACCTTGAGCGCGTCCTGGCGGGCCTGTGAAACGGCGGCCTCCGTGTCCTTGTTGGAAACGCCGCCGCCGGCCGTGTTGAGCGCGCGCAGGCGGGCGGCCTCGGTCGTGGCGGCGGCGGCGGCGGCCACGGCGGTGTCCAGGTCGGCGATCAATTGGACCAGGGGGCCGGGGTCGAGCACCTTGGCGAAGGCGTCGATTTCCCCGGCCCGGCGGGCGGCCGACAAGGCCTGGCTGGCGACGCCGAGGTGGCGCTGGACGTCGAGACTCAGATTCAGGTCCGCCGCCCGGACCGGCGCGGGAGCGAGCGCCGACAGCCACAGAGCAACCGACGCCAAGACGAACGTTCTGCCCATCAGCCCCCCCGTCATGGCGGCGCGCCGCCGCGCACCGCTCTTAGGACGGCAGGTCACGCCTGAAAAGAGACCAAGGGGAATGGCCGTTATTCCCCCTCGAAGTCGGACGCCCGGTCCCCCATCAGGAACCGCGGTCCCGCGCCCGCCCGCGCCGCTCGGTCCCCGGGATTGTAGAGGGCGCAGCGGTCCAGGGACAGGCAGCCGCAGCCGATACAGCCGTCCAGCAGGTCGCGGGTCTTCTCCAGCATCGCGATGCGGGCGTCGAGGGCGCCGCGCACCCGGGCGCTGATCGCGGTCCAGTCGTCCCGGGTGGGCGGACGGCCCAGGGGCAGGGTGGCCAGTTCCGCTTCGATCTCGGCCAGGGTCAATCCCAGCCGCTGAGCGATCAGGGCGAAGGAGAGGCGCCGGATGTCCGAACGCGGAAAGCGGCGCTGGTTGCCGCGCGTCCGCGCTGCGCTCAACAATCCGCGCGCCTCGTAGTACCGGATCGCCGAGACCGAAAGGCCGGTGCGGCGGGCGAGATCGCCGATGGTCAGCATTGTGGAAGGCGAGGTCATGGTGGGCCGTTTTATAGCTTGACCTCAAGTTAGCTTGAGGTTGTACGCCCGGCAATGGGCGCGATCGGCCGCCCGCGTCTGGAGCCACCCCATGCCCGCCCCCCGCATCGAGCACGTCAATGTCACCGTCACCGATCCCGACCGCGCCGCCCGGTTGATGGAGGCCCTGTTCGACTGGAAGGT
>FTAI01000227.1_pt1 | contig 23759 bp, 18 predicted proteins | sample 1638941 | NCBI WGS metagenome assembly FTAI01 (sample SAMEA3914813, study PRJEB12502) | metagenome | biome: forest; material: soil | place: Canada | collected 2011-07-07 | depth 0.3 m | reverse complement strand
CCCCCTGCTCGCCACCGCCGACGTCTGCCCCGCCTGCGGCGACGTGGCCCTGGTGCGCAAGGGCCAGAGCCTGATCTGCGAGACCTGCGGCGTGCGCCAGCCCCGCGCGGGTGAGGCGGAGGGCTGAGGCGTGCTCACCTGGCCTTAAGCTTGCCAGTGTAGGTCCCGCTAGACTCGTTTTTTGCGGAGGCCTGTGCCGATATGAAACCGTTTGCCGTCCTCGTGGGCGCCGCCGCCGTTCTCCTGGGCGCCCTGCCCGCCGCCGCCCAGAACGCCGGCCAGATCGCCCACGCCCGCGCCGGCGCCTCGTGCCCGCGCTGCAACCTCTTCCAGGCCGACTTCGGCAGCCGCGAAATGAAGGGACGCAACTTCGCCGGCGCCCGCCTGCGCCAGGCCGACCTCAGCGCTTCCGTCATGAATCACACCAGCTTCGCCGGCGGCGACCTGCGCGACGTGAACGCCTACGGCGGCGTCTTCTCCAGCGCCAGTTTCGCCGGCGCCAACCTGACCAACGCCACCTTCGTGGGCGCCTATCTCCAGGGCGCGAACTTTCGCGGCGCCACCCTGGATGGCGTCAACTTCTCCGGCGCCGAAATGGATCACGCCGTGGGCCTTACCCAGGCCCAGCTTCGCGGCGCCTGCGGCGACGAAGCCACCACCCTGCCGCGAGGTTTGCGCCTCCGCCGCTGCGGCTAACCCGGCTATTACAACGATTTAAGTGGCGCCGGCGGCGGGATGGCAGCAGTAAGAAGGTCCAGGGACTTCTACCAATAGGACACCCGCCCTTGCAGGCATCTTCGCTCATTTCGCGCCTGTCGCTGGCGCTCAGCCTCTCGAGCCTGATCTCGGTCATGGCTGTCGGCCACGCCTACGCCCTGGAAGAAGACCGCGACGTGCCGCGCCTGGTGTCCTTCGGCGGGATGTGTCCCAACTGCGAACTCTCCGGCCGTAAGCTCACCGGCGCGCGTTTCATGGGCGCCAATTTCGCCGGGGCCGCCCTGGTGGGCTCGGACCTGCGCGGCGCCTCCTTCTTCGGCTCCAACTTCTCCGGCGCCGACCTGACGCGCGCCGACCTGCGCGGCGCCTCGATGATGGGCGCAGCCTTTCTGACGGCCAACTTCACCGAGGCCACGCTGGACGGCCTGCAGGCCAAGGGCTCCACCTTCGCCAACGCCAACCTCTCCCGCGCCCGGTTCGAGGCCAGCGATCTGCAGGGCTCGAACTTCACCCGCGTCAGCGCCCACGGCGTCTCCTTCGCCAGCGCCTCGCTGGTGGGGACCAACATGGCAGGCGGCGATTTCGAGCACGCCTCGTTCAAGGACGCGACCCTGGCGGGCGCCAACTTCTCCGGCGCCCAGCTTGGCGGCGCCGATTTCCGCGGCGCGAACCTGACCCGCACCCTCTTCGCCGGCGTCGACCTCACCAGCGCCCACGGCCTGACCCAGGACCAGCTCGACGAGGCCTGCACCGACGCCGGCACACGCCTGCCGGCCGGCCTCACCGGCCATGCCTGCAAGCCCGGCCGCGTGGTGGTCATGCGCGGCCCGCCGCACCCGCCGGCGCCACCGGCTCCGCCTCGCTAGGCTAGACCTTCACCGGCAGCGCCAAGCGGATGTGCAGCTCGCGCAGCTGCTTCTCGCTCACCTCGGACGGCGCGTTCATCATCAGGTCCTGCGCCTGCTGGTTCAGCGGGAAGGCGATGACCTCGCGGATGTTCTGCTGGCCGGCCAGCAGCATGACGATCCGGTCCACCCCCGGCGCCATGCCCGCGTGCGGCGGCGCGCCATAGCGGAAGGCGTTCAGCATGCCGCTGAACTGCCGCTCCACCTCGTGCGCCGAATAGCCGGCGATCTCGAAGGCCTTGAGCATCACGTCCGGCCGATGGTTCCGCACCGCCCCCGACGACAGCTCGACCCCGTTGACGACGATGTCGTACTGGAACGCCAGGACATCCAGCGGATCCTTGGTGTTCAGCGCCTCCAGCTCGCCCTGCGGCATGGAGAAGGGGTTGTGCGAGAAGTCGACGTGGTTGGACTCCTCGTTGAACTCGAACATCGGGAAGTCGACGATCCAGCAGAAGTCGAACCGCCCCTCGGCCACCAGGCCAAGCTCGGTCCCCACCTTGGTCCGCGCCGCGCCGGCGAACTTGTAGAAGCTGGACGGATCGCCGCCGACGAAGAAGGCCGCGTCGCCGACCTTCAGGCCCAGCTGCTGGCGGATCGCCTCGGTGCGCTCGGCCCCCAGGTTCCGCGCGATCGGCCCGGCCGCCTCTTCGGCCTGGCCCTCTTCCTGGCGCCAGAACACATAGCCCAACCCCGGCTGCCCCTCGCCCTGGGCCCAGGCGTTCATCCGGTCGCAGAACGCACGCGAACCGCCCCCCGGCGCCGGCAACGCCCAGATGGCGTTCTTGGGCGTCTCCAGCATCCGCGTGAACACCCCAAAGCCGCCGCCCCGGAAATGCTCGGACACGTCCTGCATCTCCAACGGGTTGCGAAGGTCGGGCTTATCGGTGCCGTACTTGGCGATGGAGGTGCGGTAGGGGATGCGCGGGAAGGGATAGGGTGTCACCGACTTGCCGTCGGCGAACTCCTCGAACAGGCCGTGCAGCACCGGCTCCAAGGTCGTGAAGACGTCTTCCTGGGTGGCGAAGCTCATCTCCAGATCCAGCTGGTAGAACTCCCCGGGCGAACGGTCGGCGCGGGCGTCCTCGTCGCGGAAGCACGGCGCGATCTGGAAGTAGCGGTCGAAGCCGGCCACCATCAACAGCTGCTTGAACTGCTGGGGCGCCTGCGGCAGGGCGTAGAACTTGCCCGGGTGGATGCGCGAGGGCACCAGATAGTCGCGCGCGCCCTCCGGGCTCGAGGCGGTCAGGATCGGCGTCTGGAATTCGGTGAAGCCGGCGCCCACCATGCGGCGACGGATCGAGTCGATCACCTTGGAACGCAGCACCACGTTGCGGTGCAGGGTCTCGCGCCGCAGGTCCAGGAAGCGATACTTCAGGCGGATGTCTTCGGGGTAGTCCGGCTCGCCGAACACCGGCAGCGGGAGCTCCGCGGCCTCCGACAGCACCACGACCTCGCGCACGCGCACCTCGATCTCGCCGGTGGGCAGGTTGGGGTTCACAGTGTCGGCGGTCCGGGCCACCACCTCGCCGTCGATGCGGATCACGCTCTCGGCGCGCAGGCGCTCGATCATCTCGAAGCCGGGCGTTTCGGGGCTGAGCACCAGCTGGGTCAGGCCATAGTGGTCGCGCAGATCGACGAACATCAGCCCGCCGTGATCGCGCTTGCGATGGATCCAGCCAGACACGCGCACATTCGCGCCCTTGTCCGCGAGCCGGAGGGCGCCGCAGGTGTGGGTGCGATAGGCGTGCATCGTTGTGTCTCTGAAATGATGGGGTTTTTGGAGGCGCGGAAGGGCGCATGAGCCCTGCCCAATGTCAAGGCAATCACGGCTTTCACGCGCCTGCGACCTCGCGCCATTTGCGACTCGCGAAAATGCAGCCCATATTGGGGTTCCTGTTCAACAGCTGAAAGGAGGTGATCCAGTGTCTCATTGTCTCCAACCGTGGTCCCAAGCGACCTGGAGCCTCAAGACCGAGGTTCGCACCTGACAGCGTTTGACGCTCGAAGGTTTTAGGTCGCGATCCGCCGCATAGTCGGCGGGCCGCGGTCCCGACGATGGAGGGCCGTCCGTTTACCGGGCGGCCCTTTTCGCTGGGCGCAACCGTTCGTCTGTCCTGCACATTCCTGAGGCGACCGCGCTGCGCGGACCAGGATCGTCGCTCCATGAACGCCCAGGCCATCTTGCCTCGGTCCTGGAGACCATCGCCACTGGCGTCCGCGGGCGCCGCCGCTGGGCGTTGTGGCGGGGCCCGACCCAAGGCGTGCCCGCCGAGGGGCCGGCGGGCGCCCGGCTCGAGGTCTTGGTGGAGGACATCCGCCAGGCGGTGAAGCTACCGGCGTGAGCCGGTCCGGGCCCGAGGTCCGATGATCTCGGCGCCGTCGACCGGTCCGGCGCCGTCCGCCACGACCGGAACCATTTCCGACAAAAGCGGTCCGGATGCGAAGTCGCGTTGGATGACCTTGCTCCTGTCGCCCTTCAGCACCTCCCAGCGGGTCGCGTCCCCCTCCCGCCAGATGCGAATGTCGAAGGTGAGGCGGTCCAGCGTAAGGTCCCGCAAGGTGAGGTCGGGCAACCAATCGGGCAGGACCGGATCGATGTAGAGGCGGAGATTCGGCGCGTCCGGCTGGAAGCCGACCAGCATCTGCAGCATCGAAAAGCACGACCCCGCCGCCCAGGCCTGGGGCACGTTCGCACCCTTGTACTGCACCGGAAAGCTGGTCGGCGTCTTTGCCAGGCCGGCGTAGAGCTCGGGCGCCTGGTGCTGCAGGAAGTAGGCGGCCGCCCCGCTGACATCCCGCGCGATGCGGTTGGCCTCCTGCGCGAAGCCGTAGCGCCGAAACCCCAGCGCGATCAGCCCGTTGTCGTGCGGCCAGACCGAGCCGTTCTGATAGGAGTGCGGGTTATAGGCCGGGTGGGCCGACGACAGGGTCCGGATCCCCCAGCCGCTCCACATGTCCGGTTGCATGAGCCGCTCCACCACGCGCGCGGCCCGCTCCGGCGGCACGATGCCCGACCACAGAAGGTGCCCCGGGTTGGACGCCACGCTCAGCACCGGTCGCTTCTCGCCATCCAGGGCGAAGGCGTAGAAGCCCGACGCCTCGTCCCAGAAGACGTCGTTGAACCGATCGAACAGCTGCGCCGCCTTGGCGCGCAAGGCCCGCGCCCGGTCCGGCCGGTCCAGGACGTCATAGATCTCCGCCATCCGCAGCCAGGCGTCATAGACATAGCCCTGCAGTTCGCAGAGCGCCTTGGGGCCCTTGACGAGCGAACCGTCCGGATAGACCACGGCCTGGCCGGAATCCTTCCAGCCCTGGTTCTCGTAGCCTTCGGGCGAACGGGTCTGGTATTCCTGGAAGCCGTCCCCGTCGCGGTCGCCATAGCGATCGATCCACTCCAGGCACTTCTCGGCCGCCGCAAGGTGGCGCTCCAGCAGCGTCTGATCGCCGGTGCAGCGCCAGGCGTTGTGCAGCACGATGAGGTACAGCGGCGTGGCGTCCGCCGTGCCGTAGTAGGGCGTGTGAGGAATGAGCTTGAAGTGCGCCAGCTCGCCGGTCCGAAGTTCATGCATGATCTTCCCCGGCTCGGCGTCGCGGAAGTCGTCCACCTCGGTGGCCTGGTGGCGCGCCAGGACGTCCAGGGATCCCCGCGCAAAGTCTGGATAGATCATGGCGTTCTGCAGCGAGACGATCAGGCTGTCGCGGCCGAACAGGCCCACGAACCAGGGCACGCCGGCCGCTGGAACGAACTCCAGGTGGTCCGTCCCCCGGATCGGCAGGCGCAGGGCCGCCATGTCCTCCACGGCCTGGTGGTAGAAGCGATAGAACTCCTCGTTGCTGGTCGAGATCTTCATCGCCCTGCGCCGCCAGTCCTCCAGGTCCTTGCTCTCCTTGGCGTCCAGGCAATTCTCGGCGCAGTGCTTGGGGGCCTTGTGGACCGTCTCGCCGTCATCGAAGTCGTAGGTCAGGCAGGCGTGCCAGGCTTCGCCCGGCTGTAGCCGGATGTCGAAGGTGATGCGGCCATTGGCATAGGCGGCCTTGCTGCCGGCGTTCTGGATGCGGATCGTCATTCCGCGCTGGAAGTCCTGGTTGACGTAGGAGGTGCGAAGCCAGCCGGACCGCGCCTTCCACTCCGTCGCGATCCGCCCCCGCCGCACGATCCGGCCGGACTTCACCTCGAAGAGGTCGGCGAAGTCGGCGCGGATGGCGATTTCCAGATTGAAGCGCACCGGCAGCACGCCGTGGTTGGTAAGGTCGATGTCCTCATGCAGCCCGCCGCCCAGGGACCGGCTCAGCACCAGCCCCAGAGCCCCGGCCTCGACGTCGCCGTTCTCGGTCGCCAGGCGGCGATTCGCCAGGAAAACGCGGGTGGCGTAGTAGGCGACGTTCGCCGCGCTCAGCAGGTCCCAGGGCTCGCCGTTGGCGAACAACCGCCAGCTCGAGATCAGGCGCGTGTCGCAATGATAGAGGCCCTTCTCCGTTGGCCAGCGGATCTGACCGTCCTCATCGGTCACCATGAAGCAGTGGCCCTGGTTGAGGGCCAGTCTGGGCGGGCCGACGCTGATCTCTAGCGGCACGGCTGGTCGACCTCCTGTTTGCTCACCCCTTGGCCGCCTGTTCCACGTGTCCGCCGAAGCCGAAACGCATCGCCGACAGCAGCTTCTCGCCGAAGGTGTGCTCCTCGCGCGACCGGAAGCGGGCGAACAGCGCCGCCGACAGGACGTCCGCTGGAACCGCCTCCTCCAGCGCCGCCTCGATCGTCCAGCGACCCTCGCCGCTGTCGGCGACCGCGCCGGAGAAGCCGGCCAGATCGCCGTCGCGCGCCAGGGCCTCGGCGGTCAGGTCCAGCAGCCATGAGGACACCACGCTGCCCCGCCGCCAGACCTCGGCGATGTCGGGCAGGTTCAGGTCGAACCGTTCGGCCTGGGGCAGGCTTGTCAGGGTCCGGTTCCTGAGGATGTCGAAGCCCTCGGCATAGGCCTGCATCAGGCCGTATTCGACGCCGTTGTGGATCATCTTGACGAAGTGGCCGGCGCCCGCGGGACCGGCATGGATGTAGCCCTCCTCGGCCCGGCGATCGGCGCCGTCGGGACGGGGCGTGCGCGGGATATTTCCTACGCCCGGCGCCAGCGCCTTGAAGATCGGATCCAGGCGGTCGACCACGTCCTTTTCGCCGCCGATCATCAGGCAGTAGCCGCGCTCCAGCCCCCAGACCCCGCCGGAGGTCCCCACGTCGACATAGGTCTGACCCTTGGCCTTCAGCGCTGTCGCGCGGCGGATGTCGTCCTTGTAGAAGCTGTTACCGCCGTCGATGACCGTGTCGCCCGCATCCATGAGCGCGCCTAGCGCCGCGACGGTGTCGTCGGTGGGTCCGCCGGCGGGCAGCATCACCCACACCGCCCTTGGCGGCTGCAACTGGCTCACGAGATCGGCCAAGTCGTAGGCGGGCGCGCCGCCGTCCCTGGCCAGGGCCTCCACCGCCTTGGCGTCCCGGTCATAGACCACGCACCCATGCTCCGCCCGCATCAGCCGGCGCGCGATGTCGCCGCCCATCCGGCCAAGTCCGATCACACCCAGTTGCATCCAGCGTCCCTCTACCAGTCGCCAAGCCTCAGCCCAGCGAGCGTTCCACCGCCTCGGCGAAGCGCCGCAGGCCCGCGTCGACATCGCGTCCCAGATCCAGACGCAGGATACGCCGGCCGCGCCGCGCCATGACCTCGAAATCGCCGCGCGCCTGGGCCGCCTCCACGAGGCCGAAGGTGTATCGCTGGCCGGGCACGGGAATGTCTTGTTCAGGCTGGGCGGTGATCTCGAGGAAGACGCCGCTGTTGGGCCCGCCCTTGTACGCCTGCCCGGTCGAGTGAAGATATCGCGGTCCAAAGCCCAGCGCGGTCGCGCTCCTGGTCCGGTCCCGCAGAGTCTTTCGGACGCCCTGCAGCACCTTGGCGTAGCGGGGAGACCGATCCAGATAGGCCAGCAGGCCGATGTAATCACCCTCGTGTGCGCGTCGGAAGTGGGCGCCCAGCATCGCTTCGAGGGCCCGCGTCCCCGCACTCTGGTCCAGCACCTCGGCGTTTCGGCCATCGGCGTAGAGGCTAAGCTCGCCCTCACGCATCAGCGCCGCATCGCCGTCCGGCCTGGCGCCACGCTCGTAAGCCTCGGTGAGTTTGCGGGTTTCTATCTTGGCGGCCTCGACGTCGGGCTGGTCGAAGGGATCTATGCCGATCACCGCGCCGGCCACCGCCGTGGCCATCTCCCAGCGGAAGAACTCCTGGCCGATCAGGTCCCGGCTGGCCAGGATGATGCGCACCACCGGATGGCCCGCCTCTTCCAGGTCACGCGCCAGGGTGTCGAGCTCGACCTCGTCTTGGTCGCCCAACCGCAGATAGACGAACAGGCGATCGTCTCCATAGGCCCGCGCCTCCCCCAAGGGCTCGGCGGCGATGGGGATCAGCCCCTTGCCCTGCTTGCCGGTGGACTCGGCCAACAGCTGCTCCAGCCATGCGCCAAGGTCGGCGATCGGCTCGGACGCCAGGATCGTCACCTTGTCCCGGCCGGCCTTCGCGGCAGCGCCCAGCACCGCGCCCAGATGGACGCCAGGATTGGACGCCGGAGGCGCGCTTGGACCACAGGCTCTGGTCATCCGTCCGGTGGCGGCCAGGAACTGGGCCAGGTCGACCCCCATCACGGCCGCGGGGACCATCCCGAAGTTGGAGAGCACCGAATAGCGGCCGCCGATCGTCGGATCGCCATGGAACACCCGCCTGAAGCCTTCGCGGCGCGCGGTTTCCTCCAGCGTCGATCCGGGGTCGGTGATGGCGATGAACCGGGCGGCGGCGGCCTCGCCGAGCGCAATTGCGGCGAGCTCGAAAAAGTGGCGCTGCAGGATGTTGGGCTCCAGCGTGGAGCCGGACTTGCTGGAAACAATGAACAGCGTCCGGGCCGGATCGATGCGCGCCTCAACTTCCCGGATCTGCTCCGGGTCGGTGGAGTCCAGGACGATTACGACGGGCCAGCCGTTGCGGCCGCCGAAGGTCCTGGCCAGGACCTCGGGCCCAAGGCTCGATCCCCCCATTCCCAGCAGCACGGCATGGGCGAAGTGTGCGCCGTCCACCTCGCCCTGGAACGCGCTGAGGGCGGCCTGGTCCACCGCACGGCCGAGCCCGGCATCCAGCCAGCCCAGCCACTTGTCCGCCTCGCCCCCGACCCACAGCGAGGCGTCCTTGGCCCAGATGCGGCGCGTCCAGCCCTCGGCCCGGGCCCGCTCCAGCACCTCGTCGACGGCCGCCGCCAGCGCCTCGGGCAGCGTGAAGCCCTGGCTGTTCAGCCCGTGTCCCAGCACGGTCTGACGCTTTGTCGCCACCGCGCCCAGCAACTGGTCGAAGGAGTCGGCGAACAGCCGCACCCCATCGACGAGCAGCCGATCGGTCACGCCGCGCAGGTCCAGGTGCAGCCGCTCCGCCTCGGCCAGAACGCCGCGCGCCCGGTCCAGTCCGGCGGTCAAGGTCCGCGCCACCTGGCCGTGGTTGCGGAAAGCCTCCAGGGTCTTCACCGGCATGGTGTTGATTGTGTCCGGCCCGATCAGGGACTCGACGTAGAGAACGTCGGAATAGGCCGGATCCTTGGTTCCCGTGGAGGCCCAGAGCAGTCGCTGCGCCCCCGCCCCCGCCTTTGCCAGCGCCCGCCAGCGGGGCGTCTCGAGCATGGCCAGGGAGTGCTGATAGGCGATCTTGGCGTTGGCGATGGCGACCTTGCCGCGAAGGGCGCGCAGCACGTGCTCGTCCGTCCCGGCGCCGGCCTTCAGCCGCCGGTCGATCTCCTTGTCGATGGCGCTGTCGATGCGGCTGACGAAGAAGCTGGCGACGCCGCGAACCTTCGAGATTTCCCCGCCGGCGGCCAGCAGCGCCTCCAGCCCCGCCATATGCGCCTCGGCCACCGCCAGATAGGCGTCGATGCCGAACAACAGGGTGACGTTGATGTTGATCCCCTCGCCGATCAGCTGGCGAATGGCCGGAACGCCGGGCTTCGTGCCGGGGACCTTGATCATCACATTGGGCCGGTTCACCGCGCCCCACAGTCGCCGGGCCTCCGTGATGGTGGCCCCGGTGTCCATGGCGAGATAGGGCGACACCTCCAGGCTCACATAGCCGTCCGCTCCGCCCAGTTGGTCATAGACCGGCCGGAAGAGATCCGCCGCCGCCTGGATGTCGGCGATGGCCAGGGCCTCGTAGAGGTCGCCAGGCTCCAGGTCGCCGCGTCCCAGGATCGCCTCGATACGGTCGTCGTAGTCCTGCCCCTCGCCGATCGCCTTCTCGAAGATCGAGGGGTTCGAGGTCATGCCCTTCAGGCCGTCCTCGGCGATCAGCCGTTGCAGCTCGCCGTTCTCCAGAATCGTGCGGTGCAGGTAGTCGAGCCAGACCGCCTGCCCCTGTTCGGCCAGCTGCTGGAGTCGATTGCTCATCACGCGCCCTTTCCACCCTTCGATCCGCCCGCCAGTCGCCTGGCGGCCTCCAGGACCTTCTCCGGCGTGAAGCCGAACTTGCCGCGCAGATCCTTGGCCGGGGCCGAGGCGCCGAAGCTGTGCATGGCGATGATCTCGCCCTCCGGCCCCACGTAGCGGTCCCAGCCCAGCGGCGCGGCTTCCTCCACCGCCAGCCGCGCCGTCACCCCCGGCGGCAGGACCTGGCGGCGGTAGGCCTCGTCCTGGGCTTCGAACAGGCTCCACGACGGCATGGAAACCACCCGCGCCCGCACCCCTTCCTCGGTCAGGGCTTCATAGGCGGACACGCACAGCGACACCTCGCCGCCGGACGCCATCAGGATCACCTCCGGCGCCCCGCCGCCGCCGTCGGCCAGCACATAGCCGCCGCGCGCAACGCCTTCGGCCGGCGCATAGACGGCGCGATCCAGCGTGGGAACCGCCTGCCGCGTCAGGACGATGCAGGCCGGCCGCAGCGTCTGCCCCAGGGCGACGCGCCAGGCTTCCGCGGTCTCGTTGGCGTCGGCCGGGCGCAGGGTGATCAGGCCCGGAATGGCGCGCAGGGCCGCCAGTTGCTCAATCGGCTGGTGCGTCGGCCCGTCCTGGCCAAGCTCGATGGAGTCGTGGCTGAACACGAACACCACCGGCAGCTCCATCAGCGCCGCCAGCCGCGTGGGCGGGCGCATGTAGTCGCTGAAGATCAGGAAGGTGCCGGTGTACGGCCGCAGGTTCGACAGGGCCAGGCCGTTGGCGATGGCCCCCATGGCGTGCTCGCGAACCCCGAAATGCAGGTTCCGGCCGCCGTAGTCGCCGGCCTGGAAGTCCCCCGCGCCCTCGAACTCCAGATGCGTTTTGGTGGACGGCGACAGGTCGGCCGAGCCGCCCAGCAGCCACGCATAGCGCTGGGCGACCGCGTTCAGCGTCTTGCCCGAGGCCTCGCGGGTGGCCATGCCTTTGGCGTCCGCGGGGAACACCGGCACGTCGGCGTCCCAGCCCTCCGGCAGTTCGCCGCTGCGCATCCGGCGCAGCTCCTCCGCCCGAACGGGATCCGCCTGCGCGTAGCGCTTCAGCGCCTCTTCCCAGTCCGCCCGCAGCCGCCGGCTGCGCTCGCCCAGGGTGGCGTCGAACTGTTCGGGGACCCCCTGCGGGACCAGGAATTGCGCGTCCTTCGGCCAGCCGTACGCCTCCTTGGTCAGCTTCACCTCGTCCGCGCCCAAGGGGTCGCTGTGGATCTTCGAGGTGCCCTGCTTGTGCGGCGAGCCATAGCCGATCACGCTGCGCACCCGGATCAGGGTCGGCCGGTCCTTCGCCCTTTGGAAGGTCGAGAGCGCGTGGGCGAAGGCGTCGGTGTCGTTGGCGTCGGCGACCTCGAGCGTCGCCCAGCCATAGCCCTGGAAGCGGCAGACCACGTCCTCGCTGAACGCCAGGTCCGTCTGGCCCTCGATGGTCACGCGGTTGTCGTCGTAGATCCAGCAGAGGTTCGACAGCTTCAGGTGCCCGGCGAGCGACGCCGCCTCGCCGCTCACCCCCTCCATCATGTCGCCGTCGCTGCACAGGGCATAGACCCGGTAGTCGAACAGGTGCTGGTCCGGCCGGTTGAACCGCGCCTCCAGCCACCGCTCGGCCATGGCCATGCCGACACTATTGGCCGCCCCCTGGCCCAGGGGGCCGGTGGTGGTCTCCACGCCGGTGGTCAGGCGATACTCGGGATGGCCGGGGCAGACGCTGTCCAATTGCCGGAAGGCCTTGATGTCGTCCAGGCTTACCGCCGGCCGGCCCAGCGGCCGACCCTGCGGGTCCGCCGCCTCCACCCCCGCCAGGTGCAGCAGGGCGTAGAGCAGCATCGAGCCGTGCCCGGCAGACAGCACGAAGCGGTCCCGGTTCGGCCACGTCGGGTCCTTGGGGTCGTAGCGCAGGAACCGGCTCCACAGGGTATAGCCCACCGGGGCCATGCCCATGGGCAGGCCCGCGTGTCCCGACTGCGCCTTCTCCACAGCGTCGATGGCCAGGGTGCGAATGGTGTTGATGGCCAGCAGATCGATGTCGGACGCCATGGCCTCGCCGGACGCGCCCTGCCGATGTTGTCGGACATTCACCGCGGTCATGGTCAATCCTCCCCGGCGTCGCGCCGTTCGGCTGATGTCGCCAGTGTTCGTTCGAGCGGCATCGCCACGCGCGGCGCAGGGCGCGTCCGTCCGACTTGCTTGCCTAGTGGCAACGGCTCGGCGGGCGGCCGGTTCCTGGCGGGGACGGCCGTTTTGGGTTTCAGGACGGAGACGTTTGGGGGCCGCTAGCGATCCCTGGGAATGGACTCCACGTCGACGCTGTTGTCTTCGACGATCTCCTCGGCGCGGGCTGCCAGATCGTCATCCTCGTCGTCCGCCAGAGCCTGGTCGGCATCCGCCTCGACGATCTCCTGATCCTCCATCTCCTCGGCGATCTGGGCGGCCTCGTCGTCCTCATCGCCCTCGGCGCTGGTCACGTCCAACAGGTCAGGCAGTTCCTCGAACGTGCCCCTGCCATCGTCGCCGACGCCCAGGGTCTCCTCGTCGAAGGCTTCCGCGGCGTCCTGATCGTCCGCTTCGCCGTCCACTTCGGGATTGTCAGCCATGACTTGGCTCCTTGACCGTCGGGTCACTAGAACCCCGCCGGCACGCCGTTGTTCCGGCCCGAAACGTCGCTGCCGGGCCGCGCGTTAGGGCGCCGAAGGAGCAAGCGTCATGCCCAAGAACGAACATCGATGGTCGGCCGAGGTCACGCGGCGCAGCGACGCCCTGGACCTGGAGCAGGACATCTTCGAATCCGGGGATCCCAGGCAGATCGCCCTGTCCCTCAAGCGATCGGCCGAACACAGCCGCCGCCGCAAGGCCGAGCCCTACCGCTCGGCCATGTCCATGCTGACGTTCTACATCAATCGCGCCGGCAAGACCCTGTCCGCCGACCGCCGCAAGACCCTGGAGGCCGCCAAGGGCGAGCTGCGCCAGGCGTTTGGGCGGGGGTAGGCAGCTTCAGAACGAAATGCAGGCTGGCGCTTCGAGCACGATCACCTGGTCGTGGCGATAGCTGTTGCGATAGGCGTCGCGGATGGCGTGAACTTTGTCGCGTTCCCGCTCGGCGCCGGTCAGCACCAGCAGCACAGCCCTGGCCGGCTCCCGGGCGAAGGGGCCGTGGCCGCCCTGTCCATACACGTCCGAGACCGACAGGCTGCCGGGGAACCGCGGCGTGACCTCACGGCTGACGAAGGCGCTCCAGTCGGCGTCGGCAATGCCGGCGCCCGATCCGCCGAAGAACAGCTCCGCGCTGGTGGCCGGTTGGAGGTTCGCGGGACAGGCGATCGACGGCGCCTTGGCCACGACAGGTCCGGCAAGGAGCGCCAGGGCCAGGGCGAGGGTGACGGGCTTCATGGGCAGTGCTCCGAATCGAGCCAACACCGCCACCCTAGCAAACCTTGCGCCGTGACGCCGTGCGCACGAAGGACCCTGGACCTGCAATCCCCGCGCGTGGGGACGGGCGCAGTCAGGCCCCGATCAGCTCGCGTCCGATCAGGAACCGCCGGATCTCGTTGGTGCCCGCGCCAATGTCGTAGAGCTTGGCGTCGCGCAGCAGCCGTTCCACCGGGAACTCCTTGGTGTAGCCCGCCCCGCCCAGGGCCTGGATCGCCTCCAGAGACACCCGCACGGCATTCTCCGACGCCATCAGGATCGCGCCGGCGGCGTCGAACCGCGTCGTGCGACCGGCGTCGCAGGCCCTGGCCACCGCATAGACGTAGGCCCGGGCGGAGTTGAGCGCCACGTACATGTCGGCGATCTTGCCCTGCATCAGCTGGAAGCTGCCGATCGGCTTGCCGAACTGCTGGCGCTCGCGAACATAGGGCAGGACCACGTCGAGGCACGCCTGCATGATCCCCAGCGGCCCGGCCGACAGCACCGTGCGCTCGTAGTCGAGCCCGCTCATCAGCACCCCGGCGCCGCCGCCTTCGGGGCCCAGGACGTTCTCCTCGGGAACCTCGCAGTCCTCGAACACCAGCTCACCGGTGTCGGAGCCGCGCATGCCCAGTTTGTCCAACTTGCGGCTGACGCTGAAGCCCTTGAAGCCCTTCTCGACCAGAAAGGCGGTGACGCCGCGGCTGGCGCCCTCCGGGTCGGTCTTGGCATAGACCACCAGGGTGTCGGCGTGCGGCGCGTTGGTGATCCAGAACTTCGTCCCGTTCAGGACATAGCGGTCGCCGCGCTTGTCGGCGCGCAGCTTCATGCCGATCACGTCGGATCCGGCGCCCGCTTCGCTCATCGCCAGGGCGCCCACGTGCTCGCCGCTGATCAGGGCGGGCAGGTAGCGACGCTTCTGCTCTTCGGAGCCCCAGCGGCGGATCTGGTTCACGCACAGGTTCGAGTGGGCGCCGTAGCTTAAGCCCACCGAGGCGGACGCCCTTGAGACCTCCTCCATGGCCACCACATGCTCCAGGTAGCCCAGGCCCAGGCCGCCGAAGTCCTCCTCCACGGTGATGCCGTGCAGTCCCAGCTCGCCCATCTGCGGCCAAAGCTGGCGGGGGAAGTCATTGCTGGCGTCGATCTGCGCCGCCAGGGGCGCGATGCGGTCAGCGGCGAAGCGGGCGGTCGTGTCGCGGATGGCGTCGGCGGTCTCGCCGAGGCCAAAATCCATGAAGGGGCCGTGGTTCGGGATCATGGACGGGGCATTAGCATGGCCCCGACCCGCCCGCGAGGGATCGCGGCCTCAAGCCTTCTTCGGCGTCTGCGTCTTCTTCGACGCCTCGGGGCCGGCCAGGCGCATCAGCAGCATATAGGCCGCCGCGGCGGTGCAGCCGATGCCCAGGATGCCTACCGCCAGGCCCCACACCAGGGGATCCAGGCCGCCCAGGCTCTCCGGCGGCGCGGCGTTGAAGCCGAACTTCACGGCGGCGGTGAACAGGGCCAGGCCCAGGAACGCCAGGCCGACCCAGACCAGGATGCTCGCGGGCTGCCGCTTGGCCGGGGTCTTGGCTCGGAAGGCAAAGTCGCCGGCCAGGGCGGGGCTGGGCTGGACTTCGGAGGCGGCCGTGGGGTCGGTAGAGACGACGTCGATGTCGCGCGGAACCTCTTCGCCCGCCTTCGGCAGCGGGGGCTCTTCGGCCGTCGGCGCCGACGGCTGGGCCGGCTCGGGCTTGGGCGGCGATTGCCTGGCGAGAGCGGGCGCCGCCTTGGCTGCGGCGTCCTGGGCCGCCTTGACCGGCGCGGCGATCAGCGAAACCGGGCCAGGCTCGGCCGTCAGCGCCTCCAGGCGCGCGGTGACGGCGGCGGCGGCCGCTTCGGTGGCGGAGGGACCGGTGTCTTCCAATGGGACGAACCGCGGGGGGGTGGCCCGCTCGGCGATGGCGCGGGTCCCGGCCAGGTCCGTCTTCAGCACCGTCGGCGTGTCGGTCAGGGTGAAAGGCGCGACGTCATAGTCGATCTTGGGCGGCAGCACGGGGCTGGGTGCCGGCGCCCAGGCGTCCACCGGCTTCAGGAACAGCGATTTCTCATAGCTGCGCCGGCGCACCAGGGCGTCGACGACGATGCGTTCGCCCTCGAAGTCGGCTCGCCGCCACAGCTCCATGGCCAGCGCCGCTTCCAGCATCCGGCCTTCGTTGATGCGTCGCAGGGTCGTGGAGCGGCGGAAGTTCTCCAGGCCGATGTTGAAGGCGAATGAGACCAGCGCGTCGAACTGGTTCTGGTTTAAGGGGGCGTAGGTCCACTCGTTCACCGCGTGGGCTACGTTGATCAGGTCGTAGAGAAGCAGCGCCTCGGCGTCGGCTTCGGCGATCTGGGTCCCGCCACGCGCCGTGCGGGTGTGGCCGTAACCGATCGTCCAGCGACCATCCTCGAGCTCCGCCGCCTTGGCGCGGAAGCCTTCGAAGCGCTTGATCAGGGTGATCGCCGCGCGAGAGACCTGATGCCTGGGTGTCATGGCCCTTTTGACCCGGAATGGAACACTGGGCCTACCAGCCCGCCCCTGCCCGGCAAACACCGGGCCAACCTAGAATGGGGTGACCGCGCGCCCCTCTTGTCCCGAAGTCAGAACGCGTGGGGCGCCTCAGCCTTCCTGCTCCCGCGAGGGGAGACGGACGAGAGAGCGCCGGCCCGGTGAGATCCGGCTCGGAGGGGACCCTACAGCAGAATCAGGGCGGCGATGGCGAGCACCGCGAAGAATCCCATGAAATCTGTGAGGAACGTGACGAAGATCGAGGAGGAAACGGCCGGGTCGCGTCCGGACTTCTCCAGCGCCAGGGGAATCAGGATCCCGCCCACCGCAGCGGTGAAGATGTTGGCCACCAGCGCCAGGCCCACGGTCAGGGCCAGTTTCCAGTCGTGGTAGAAGAAGGTCACCGCCGCGCCCATGGCGACAGCGACGATCAGGCCGTTGATGATTCCCGCCCCCATCTCGCGCCAGATGATGCGCGCGGTGTTGGAGGCGTTCAGTTCGCGGCCCGCCAGGGCGCGCACGGCCACCGCCAGGGTCTGGGTCCCGGCGTTGCCGCCCACCGACGAGACAATCGGCATCAGCACCGCCAGGGCGACGATCTTGGCGATCTCGTCCTGGTAGAAGGCGATGGCGCCCACCGCGACGGTCTCGGTGACCAGATTCAGCACCAGCCACAGCAGCCGTGAGCGCACGATGCCGAAGGTCGTGGCGTCCCGAGGCGCATCCGAGACACCGGCCAGGGCCAGCATGTCCTCTTCGCTCTCTTCCTGGATGACGCCGACCACGTCATCGACGGTGATCTGGCCGACCAGCCGCCCGCCCGGCTCGACGACGGGCGCCGAGATCAGGTGGTACTTGTCGAAGATGTAGGCGACCTCTTCCTGGTCCATGTCGACCGGGATCTCGGTGACCGCCTCCATGATCTCCGACAGCAGGGCCTCGCGCTTGGCGCGCAGCAGGCGGCTGAGCGAAATCCCGCCCTGCGGGCGGTTGGCCGGGTCGACCACATAGACGTCGAAGAACAGTTCGGGAATGTCGTCGCCGGACTTGCCGACGTAGTCGATGGTCTGGCCGACGGTCCAGAATTGCGGCGCGGCCAGCACCTCGCGCTGCATGAGGCGCCCGGCGGTCTCGTCCTCATAGGCCAGCGTGCTCTCGATGGCCGTCCGCTCGATGTCCGGCATTGCCGCCAGGACGGCGGCGCGCTTGTCGTCCTCCAGGTCGTCGACCACGTCGGCCGCATCGTCGGAGTAGAGATCGCCCAGGGCCTTGGCCAGGGTGGCCGGCGGGACGATCTGCAGCACTTCTTCACGGATCTTGCCGTCCAGCTCCGAGAGGATCTCGGCCAGGGCTTCGGGCGCGATGTGAGGGACGATTTCCTCGCGGTAGTCTGACGACAGAAAGCCCATCAGATCGGCCACGTCGGCCGGATGCAGCGCCGCCACCAGTTCGCGCACGCGCTCGCCGTCACCGCGATCAGCGGCGTCGACGACCATTTCAACAAAGTCGGCGTTCAGGGCGTAGTCTTCGCCCAGGGCCAGATCTTCCAGATCCTCGGGGGGGTCCTTGGATTCCAGTTCCGCGGAATCGGTGGCGTCGTGGCTCATGGCCCCTCCTCCCGAACTGGCGCTTTAGCGGCGTGTTGCTGCGACCCTGTCGTCCCTTGAATTCACTGGTGCGGTCGAGAAGACTCGAACTTCCACGGGTTACCCCACAGCGACCTCAACGCTGCGCGTCTACCAATTCCGCCACGACCGCATCGTGGTGAGGCGCGGGGGTTAGCAAACGCTGCGGCGCTTGTGAAGGGCGTGCGCCCCAATGTCCGTAAACTGGGCTAGTAAGCCGCGCCGGCCATGAAATCGTAAACGTCGGCGGCGCGGGTGACGGAGATTGAAATCTTGTCGTCACTGATCAGGATTTCGCCGCGGGCGACCGGGTGGTTATTGGCCAGGATCCAGACCTCGTCATTGGCCTTGGCGTCCAGCGGGATCACCGCGCCGCGGCCCATGCGCAAGAGTTGCTGCATGGGCAGGGTCGAACGGCCCAGCACCACCGAGATTTCGACATTGACCGCGTTGACCTGACTCACGAATGCACACACCCCAACCTGGCGGTCAGCCCACCCCACGCTTTGCATGGGACGCCGCACGCCCCCACATTGCAGGCCTATGCTTGACCGCTCGTTAAATACGCTCAGCGACTTCCACAGATCCGACGACCTTTCCGTCGAATGGGCGGCCTCGTCGCGTCCTGTTCCCTACCTGGACGCTGTCGCCGCCATGGAGGCCCGCGCCGAGGCGATCGCGGACGGCCGCGCCGGCGAACTGGTCTGGCTGCTGGAGCATCCGCCGCTCTATACCGGCGGTGTTTCGGCCAAGGCCGGCGACCTGCTGGCCCCCGATCGCTTCCCCGTGTTCCAGAGCGGCCGCGGCGGCCAGTACACCTATCATGGCCCCGGCCAGCGGGTGGCCTATGTGATGCTGGACCTTCGGGCCCGCCGACGTGACGTGCGCGCCTTCGTCGCGGCGCTGGAAGCCTGGATCATCGGCGCCCTCGCCCGCTTCAACGTCGAAGGCCAGATTCGCCAGGACCGCGTCGGCGTCTGGGTCGAGCGCCGGACCGCCGGCGCGCCGCCCCGGGAGGACAAGATCGCCGCCATCGGCGTGAAGCTGCGCCGCTGGGTGAGTTTCCACGGCATCAGCCTCAACGTCGAACCCGACCTCTCCCACTTCGATGGCATCATCCCTTGCGGTGTCACCCAGCACGGCGTCACCAGCCTTGTGGACCTCGGCCTGCCGGTCACCCTCGACGAGGCCGACGCGGCGCTGAGGGCGGCGTTTATCGAGGTGTTTGGTCCGGTCCGGGACGTACCGGCGTCGTAGCTCGCCATCGCCTCGCTCGCCAGCGCCTCAGTTGTGTCCGGCTCACGCGCGTGGTTACAACGGCGAGGCCCGATCCGGGACCGCCGCGCCTCAGAGCCCCTCCCCCGCATGCGCCTGATCGAACGCTATCTCTTTCGCCAATTGCTGGGCCCCGCCCTGCTGGCGACGGCGGCGCTCTCGGCGGTGGCGATTCTGACCCAGACGCTTTCCGGCCTCGACATCCTGGTGAACGATCGCCAGAGCCCGCTGGTGTTCGCGCAGATCACCTTGCTGGCCATGCCTCAGCTGGTGGTGATGATCCTGCCGGTGGCGGTGCTGGTGGCCGCCCTGGTGGCGCTCAACCGGCTGCATACGGAGCAGGAGATCGTGATCTGCTTCGCCGGCGGGATGAGCCGCTGGCGGGTGGCCTCGCCGGCCCTGCGCCTGGCGATCCTGGCGTCCCTGGCCTCCCTGGTCCTGTCGCTGTGGATCCAGCCACTCAGCTATCGACTCATGCGGGCCGTGCTGCAGGACGTGCGCAGCGACCTGGCCGCCACCATGGTCAAGCCCGGTCAGTTCACCCACCCGGCGCCGGGCCTGACCGTCTACGCCCAGTCGGTGGACGACGATGGCGTGATCCACAACCTGTTCATCGACCAGAACACCAAGGGCCGCGACGTCACCGTCACCGCCCAGGAGGGCCGGTTCGAGGCGCGCGGCGGCTTTCCGATCCTGATGACGCGCCACGGCGCCAACCAGGAGTTCTCCAAGACCGGCGTGCTGAATTTCCTGGCCTTCGACGAATACGCCTTCGACCTGCGCGTGCTGATCCCGGCGCGTCAGGGGGTCCACTACAAGCTGTCGGACCGGTACCTGCACGAGCTGTTCTCCCCGGACCTGCGCCTCGCCTGGGAGCGGGCGAACCGCAAGAAGCTGATGGCCGAGGGCCATGCCCGTCTGGCCGGCGCGCTCTACAACATCGCCTTCATGGCCATGGCGCTGGCCGGCGTCCTGGCCGGGCCCTTCAGCCGCATGGGCTATGGCGAGCGCATCGCCGCAACGGCTCTGGGCGCCCTGGTGCTAAGGACACTGGGGTTCGCCGCCCAGGCCGCCGCCGGCGGCGCGCCCGCCTTCAACGCGCTGCAGTACCTGCTGCCGCTCCTGGCCACGGCGGGCGCCGCCTTCATCCTGTTCGCGCCCCTGCGCCGGCGAGCGCCCCTCGCCGCGCCCGTCCGTCCCGCCCTGCGAAGCCAGCCGGCGTGAGCGACCCTGTGAGCCGCATCCAGGTCTACGTCCTGACCCGGACCTTGATCGGGGTCGGCGCCGCCCTGGCCCTGATCTCGGCCGTGATCGCCCTGGTCGACTTCGTGGAGCTGTCGCGCACCCTGGGCGGCCTGGTCGAACTGAGTTTCGTGCAGCTCCTGGGATTGACCCTGCTCAAGTCACCCTCGGTGATCCTCAAGCTGCTGCCCTTCATCTTCCTGTTCGGGGTCATGGGCGCTTTCGTGACGCTCAACCGGCGCAGCGAACTGGTGGCCATGCGCGCGGCGGGAATGTCGGCCTGGCGATTCGTCCTGCCGGCCGCCGGCGCGGCCTTCGTCATCGGCCTGGTCACCATCGGCGCCCTCAACCCCGCCGCTTCCTGGCTGAGCGCAAGGTTCGAGGACCGGCGGGCGGGCTTGACCGAGGGCCGCGGCGGCGGGCCGCGGGAGATGTGGCTGCGCCAGGGTGATGAGCGCAACCAGATCGTGATCCACGCCGCCTCGCACGATCTGGTGAAAGAGACCATCCGCCTCAAGGACGTATCCATCTACATCCAGACCGTCGGCCGTGACGGCGGTTTCGTCTTTTCCCGGCGCATCGAGGCGTCGCAAGCCGAACTGGTTCCAGGCGCCTGGCGACTCACCAACGCCCGCGAGGCGCTGCCCGGCGCGGATTCGGTGCGGTCCGAACAGCTCGACCTGCCCTCGCCGCTGGACCTGAGGACGGCGCTGGAAAAGTTCGCATCGCCGGACTCCATCGCCTTCTGGCGCCTGCCCGCCACCATCGAACACGCCCAGTCGGCGGGATACGCCGTCGCCGGATATCAGCTGCGGTTGCACCAACTCCTGGCGACACCGCTGCTTTTTTCGGCCATGTCAGTGCTTGCAGCGGCCTTCTCCATGAGGCTGATGCGCCTGGGCGGCCTTGCGGGCCTGGCGGTGATGGGTTTGGCTGTGGGCTTCGCGGTGTTCTTCTTCAACCAGCTCTGCGGCGCCCTGGGGTCGGCTGGCGTCATTCCGCCCGCTCTGGCGGCCTGGACTCCGCCGGTCCTTGCCTTCCTGTCGGGGGTCACGGTGCTTTGCTATACCGAAGACGGCTGACTCGGGTGGAGAGGGCGGCCAGTGGGCGGCCCCAGGGGTGACTAGGCGGGCGGCGTGGATCGGGTGAGGGTCGGGTTCGAATGACGTGCAGCCATGCGGCCACTGGGCGGGCGAGGACGGCTTTGCTGGCCGGCGCGGCGCTGGCTGCCATCGCCGGCGCCCAGGCGGTGGCCGCCACCGACCCCGCGGTTCCCACGGTCCAGCCCCCGCCGCCGGCGGTGATCAGCCCGCCGGCGCCCGACGACGGCCTGACCGGCGACGGCTTCTACCTCGAGGCCGATCTGCTCACCCAGGACAACGCCTCCCACCACTACACCGCCACCGGCAGCGTCGAAGCGCGCTATAACGGCCGCGTCCTGCGCGCGCAGACAGTGGACTACGACAGCCAGACCGGCGTCGTCACCGCCCGGGGCAATGTCCAGGTCCTGAATCCCGACGGCACCTCGGAGTTCTCCGAGGCGGCCACCCTCGACAAGGATTTCAGCGCCGGCGTCGCGCTTGGTTTTTCCACACGCCTGCAGGGCGGGGTGAAAATCGCCGCCGCCACCGCCACGCGCAGGAACGACCAGATCACCGAACTGCATGACGCCATCTACACGCCATGCACGGTCTGCGCAGACGGCGGTCGCAAGCAGCCAACGTGGTCGATCCGCGCCACCCAGGTGGTCGAGGACAAGAAACGCCAGATCGTCACCTATCACCATGCGATCATCCAGGTGCTGGGCGTCGGCGTCTTCTACCTGCCGGTGATGTGGACCACGGACCCCTCGGCGGACCGGAAGTCCGGATTCATGACCCCCTTCGCCACCTATTCGCAGAAGCGTGGCTTCTCCTACACCCAGTCCTGGTACCAGGTGATCAGTCCCTCCCAGGACATCACCATCACGCCGCAGCTCAATACCAAGGTGAACCCGTTCCTCAGCGTGGACTGGCGCCGGCGGTTCTACTCAGGTTCCATGGATGTGCGCGCGGGCTACACCTATTCCAAGGACTTCGATTCCCACGGCAACCTGTTCGGCAGCCTGACCTCGCGCAGCTACATCCTGGCCAAGGGCGCCTTTGATATCAACCAGGACTGGCACTGGGGCTTTACCGCCGAGCGCGCCTCCGAACCGCTGATCTTCGACAAGTACGACATCTCCAACGTCTTCATAGAGCGCGGCCTCTACGCCGCCGACGACCGACGGCTGATCTCGCAGCTCTATGTGACCCGCCAGACGTCGCTGTCCTACTTCTCCGGCGCGGCGATCAGCGTCCAGGGCCTGCGCTCGGACGATGTCAACAGCACCTTCCCCATCATCGCGCCGATCATCGAAGCGCACTGGGAAGCGCCCAGCGCGATCCTTGGGGGCCGCCTGCGCCTGGCGGCCAGCGGCGTGGTCCTCACCTTCAACCGCTCGCCCAGCGATCCTCTCCTTGCGGGCGTGGACAGCCGCCGCGCCACCTTCCAGGGCGACTGGCGCGGGTCGTACACCTTCTCCAACGGCCTTCGCGTAGAGCCCTTCTTCCAGGCCCGCGGCGACGTCTACAGCCTCAGCAACCTGCAGCCGCCCTATTCCCCGAACGCGACCATCCCGCGCGGCTTCGTCACCGGCGGCGCCGACATCAGCTACCCCCTGATCAAACAGGCCGGCGACGTCACCTACATCCTCGAGCCCCTGGCCCAGATCGCCATCTCGCCCAACGCGACCCTCGACCCGCGCATCCCCAACTATGACAGCCAGGTCTGGGAACTGGACGAGACCAACCTGTTCCAGATCAACCGCTCGCCCGGCTACGACCTCTATGAAAGCGGCCAGCGCCTGACCGTCGGCGGCCGGGCCACCGCCTTGCTGACCGATGGGCGAAGCGCCAGCGTGATGATCGGCCGCAGCTTCCGCGCCAACGCCGATCCGGCCCTGCCGGCGAACACCAGCCTGGACACCCAGTCGTCCGACTACATCCTGGCGGCGGAGGTCACTCCGACCCCCGGCCTGCACCTGTTCTCGCGCTGGCGGCTGGGCGCCGACGACTTCGCCATCCACCGCCTGGAGGCCGGCGGCGACTTCTCCACCAAGCGGATCTCCGGCTATATCCGATACCTGGAAGAGGTTCAGGCCCCGACCGGGGGCAACTTCCGCGGCCTGGACTTCCGCGGCAACGTCTGGGCGACCAGTCACTGGGGCGTGTCGCTCTATGGCATCCGCGATTTCGACACCGACCAGTGGCTGCGCCGCGATATCGGCGTGGTCTATCGGGACGACTGCGTGCGGGTCGAGGTGATCTACCGCAGCGACCAGACCACCAACGGAACTTTAGGACCTTCGAAGTCGGTGGTCCTTCGCCTAACGCTCGCCACATTGGGGAATTCAGGCTACAGGCCCTGAACAAACACCTCGCCCACCCGCGGGAGGGCGAGCCTAGCCGTATGAGGATACGCAACATCTATGCGCTGGCTTGGTAAGATCGCGGGCGCGAGCGGCGCTGTTCTCTGCTTGAT
>FTAI01000660.1_pt1 | contig 23760 bp, 21 predicted proteins | sample 1638941 | NCBI WGS metagenome assembly FTAI01 (sample SAMEA3914813, study PRJEB12502) | metagenome | biome: forest; material: soil | place: Canada | collected 2011-07-07 | depth 0.3 m | reverse complement strand
CTGGTGAAGAACGGCACGCTCAAGACCTACAAGGGCTTCCCGCACGGCATGCCGACCACGCAAGCGGCGACGATCAACGCCGACCTGCTGGCTTTCATCCGGACCTGAACTGCCGCCGGCCGCCTCCTCGCCTGGCGGCGGGGCGGCCGCGATCACGAGGAGCCTGTGGCCCCCCAGCCGCCGGCTGGGTCGTCCCCGCCTCGCGACCGCGGCCGTTGCCGGCGGACCGTCCTTTGGGAGCCCAATCATGCCGGACGATGGCGCGGCAGTACCTGCGGGCCTGAACCGAATTCTGGCGGACTGCTTCGTCCTTCGCGCCGGTCTTCAACCCGCGACGTGGCGACTCCACCGCGGCGACGGCGCCGAAATCGAGCGGCTTCTCCAGGACCTGATCGTCTTCCTGGACGAGATGGCGCGTTCGACGGCGGTCCGGATCAGGGTTCTAGGCGGCAAACCGCCGGGTGGCTTCGACGAACTGATACGCTTGGCCTCATGTCGCCGCCCCGAGGTCGGGACTGGAAGTTCGCCCGCCGAGGCGCTTTCGCTGGAGGTCATGGCGGTCGTCCGCGACGTCCATACGATGGCGCAGATCGCGCGGGCGAGCGGCGACGAAGCCACCGCGCACCTCCTGTTCGGACGCGTGGGATTCCTGGAGGAAGCGACGTGGCGCCTGGGCGCGCTGGCCGCGGCCGATCGGCGTCCCACCTCGTGCTCCGGCCCGTAGCCACCGCGCCTGGTCGTCGGCCGCAGCCGCACGACCACCGACCTGGGCGCGGCGCTCACCGCATCGGAACACCTCAAGCCTCGGAGCCGGCCGCAACGGAGCTGTGCCGGCGCCGACAAGCCGAGGGGGTAGAGCCGAAGCAACGGCGGAAAAGCCTCGAAAGATGGGCTTGGTCCGCCAGCCCGGACTCCAAGGCGACCTGAGAGAGCGGCAGGTCCGTCTCCAGGATCAATCGCTTCGCGTGAAGCAGGCGCCGCTGGACCATGTAGGCGTGGGGGGGAATTCCCAGGCTCGCCTTGAAGGCCCGCGCGAAGTGGTTCTCGCTCAAGCCCACAAGCGCCGCGAGGTCCGCCGTACTCAGCCGCTCCGACAGGCGGATCTCGATATGCCGCTGGACTCGGGCGGCTTGCCACGGCGCCAGGCCGCCCGCCTTGACCTCGGGCGCCTGCATGTCCGCGAGGGCCGCTCCCCTTTGCGCGAGCAGAAATTCCAGGCGATCCAGCCATCGGTCCGCCGCGGACGGATCGCGCCGGATTTCGGCGCGCGCCCTGGCCAGGAAATCGATCAGCACCATGGAAGCTTCCTGGGAGACGCCGATCTCGACGGCGCCCTCAAGGGCTGAGGCGTCCTTCACCGCAGCTCGCATTCAGTCTCCTGTGTTGATCCCGACTCCGCCGCCGGACGGCGCTCAGGGTCCGACGTGAAACGGCGGGCCGCTTACCGCCGCGTCCGATAAACGGACCGCGTTGCAGCCACACCCACCGCGCGCGTCGCAGCCGCCGCTCTCGCACGCCCCGTGGAGCCGGCCTGACGTCTTTCCGCGAGGCGGGCATGGAGGATGGAAGGGTTGACACCCCTCCGCGTGCGATCACCCCGTTTCCGTCCGCTGCGGGCGCCGCGCACCATTGGAGAATGGCTCGAAAACGGACGCATCGTTAAGCGCCGGGACAAGCCGGATAGCGGCTCGGCGTCACGGCGCCCAACAGTGGCGTCGCGGCGCGCTCGGACGCCTGCGACGACACTGGAGGCGCCGGATGATCGGCCATGTTGTTCACGGCGCAGGATCCGCGCGCGTCCTGGTGCTGCACGGATGGCTGGGGGACTGGTCTGTCTTCCAGGCGATGACGCCGGCGCTCGATCCTGACGCCTTCACCTTCGCCTTCTTGGACGTCCGCGGGTACGGTCGGTCGAAAGATCAGGCCGGCCCCTACGACATGGCCATGATCGCAAGCGACGCCGCGGCCCTGGCCGACGCCCTGGGCTGGGAGACCTTCGCCGTGGTCGGCCACTCCATGGGCGGCAAGGCCGCGTTGCGCCTGGCGGTGGATCACCCGGCGCGCGTCGAACGGATCCTGGCGCTGACGCCGGTGTGGGCGGGCGCTGCGCCGTTCGATGCGCCGACGCGCGGCCTCTTCTTCGGCGCGGTTCAGGATCGCAGCCTTCGCGCGGCGATCATCGACAACACGACGGGCGGACGCCATCCCAAGGCGTGGTCGCGCGCAATGGCCGAGCGATCGGCCGCGGATTCGACAGACGCCGCCTTCGAGGCCTATGCGCGGTCCTGGATCGACGACGATTTCGAGGCGGCCGCGCGCACCATCGGACAGGAGGTCCTGGTGGTGGTCGGACGGCACGACGCCGGCGTGACCGAAGACGCGGTGCGCGCCACCTGGCTGGCGCAGCTCCCGAGCGCCCGTCTCGAGGTGCTGGACGGCGCGGGGCACTATCCGATGATCGAGACGCCCTTGGCTCTGGCGGGGATCTTCGAGCGGTTCCTGTCCAAGGACGGCTGACCGCTCGATCAGGGAGCCGGCAGATCGGCGTCGCTTGGGTGGAGCTGGGCGATATAGTTGGCCACAGCATGACGTTCGTCAGGCTGCAGGCGCGGAACGATCATGCTCATCAGCTTCCCGGGATGGGCGCGGGTCTGCATCCACTGGGTCAGCTGGGTTTCGATATAGGACGCCTTCTGGTCGCCGAGCCTCGGGAAATCCGGCTCGATGCCGGCGCCGGTCGGGCGATGGCAGGTGACGCAGGCGGGAAGGTCGCGATCCGGGTCGCCCTGCAGGTAGATGGTGCGGCCAAGCGCCACCGCGGCCGGGTCCGGGGCGACGCCCGGCTCCGCGCGATAGTGGGTGTAGTAGGCCGCGACATTGGCCGCGTCGGCCGCCGTCAGCCCGGCCGCGATCGGCCCCATCACGGGGCTGATCCGCTTGGGCGGCGCGCCCTCATGCGACTGGAACGCCAGGATCTGCTTTTCGATATATTCGGGATATTGCCCGGCCAGCCGCGGGACCGCGTCTGACGCGCCGTTCCCGTCCACACCGTGACACGCGGCGCAGACCCGCTCGACGACCGCGCGGCCCGCGACCGGGTCGCCCTTGAAGGCTGGCGGGGCTTGCGGCTTCGTGGGCGTGCAGGCCCCCAGGACCAGGACGCATCCGGTGATCGCACAGCCGGCCCAGGCGCGCCGCCGCGTCGACATCAGCCGACCCTGTCGGCGGCGGGCGCGTCGGCCGTGACGGGATTGGCCAGCACGCCCAGGCCGTCGATCTCGACCTCGACGCGGTCGCCTGGGCGCATGTGCACCAGGCCGGGCGTCGGGAAGGGTCCGTACTGGCGACTGAGATCCAGGCCGTCCGCGTCGTCCGGCTGGGGTTTCAGGGCGCCGGGCGTGCCCATGGCGATCATGTCGCCGGACCGCAGCCGGTAGCCCTGGCTCAGATAGCTGATCACCTGGGCGACCCCGAACAGCATGTCGTCCAGGCCCGCACGCTGCCGCACGACCCCGTTGATCCGGGTGAGCACCGAATGGCTCGCGGGATCGCCGAATTCGTCGGCTGTCAGCAGCCACGGCCCGTAGGACCCTGAGGCTTCGAAGTTCTTGCCGAGGCCGAACTGCCGGTTGTGCATCTGGTACTCGCGAACCGACCCCTCGTTCACGCAGGTGTAGCCGGCGACGTGGTCCAGGGCGCGCTCGACCGGGATGTGCCGGCCGGCCCGTCCGATGACGACGCCCAGTTCGCCCTCGTAGTCGAAGGCCCGGGCGACGGACTCCGGCGGCGCGAGGATGGGTTCGCCGGCCCCCACGTAGGACGCCGCGGTGCGCAGGAAGAGGTGCGGGTGATCGCGCGAGGTGGGTAGGCCCGTCTCCTCGATGTGGCTCTTGAAGTTCAGGGCCAGCGCCCAGAAGGCGTTGGGACGGCCCAGGAAGGGCTTGAGCGCGACGTCGGCCAGCCGCCGGTCGCCGACCGCACCTTCGGCCGCGCGCCGCAGGCGGGCCAGGCCGTCCTCGGCCTCGAGAATCCCGACCAGAGTCGCGGGAAGCGTCGCGGCGATGTCGGCGACGGCCGCGAAATGGGTCGGGCTGGTGACGATCCCAAGCGCCGTTGCGCCGCGCTCGTCATAGGCGATGATCTTCATGGTGCGTCTTTCAGCGGTCAGGGAGCGGGGGTGGCGCCGATCGCCGTCAGCGCTTGGCTGAGGGCGGCCTCGTCGACCTCGGAGGGCGCGCCGCTGGCGCCCATGGCGCCCAGGAGCACCCCGTCTTTCCAGATCGGCAGCGAGCCGGTCGCGGGCAGCATGGGCGCGCCATAGCCGAGGCTTCCCGCCACGCCCCAGACCATCGGATTGTCGCGATATCTCTGGGCGAGCGCATTTCCCGGCTGCCCGCCCGTCGCGACGCTCGCGAAGGCCTTTCCGCGGGCGACCTCGATCGTCACGAAGGGCGCGCCGTCCATGCGGCCGGCCGCCACCAGATGGCCCGCGGTGTCGACCACGACGATGCTGAGGGCGACCCCCCGGTCCTTGCCGAAGGCCATGGCCGCGGCGATGGCGCGCGAGGCTTCGTCATAGCTGATCAGGCTGAGGGTGAGCGGAGAGGCGGTCATGACGGCTCCTGGACTGCAAGGGGATTGGCTCGGCCCGCCGTGGCGGTGGCGCGCACCATCAGCACGATGAGGACCGCGGCCGCGAGGAAGGGGACGGAGAGGACGAAATAGAGCGATCGGGTCGGCCAGCCGGCGGCGACAAGCAGACCCATGGCGGACGGACCGACGACGGCCCCCACCCGCCCGACCCCCAGCGCCCAGCCGACGCCGGTCGCGCGGGCGGATTCCGGATAGGCCGCCGCCGAGACCGCAAGGAGCGCCCCGCCGGCGGCTGAGGCGAACACGCCGGCCAGGCAGGCCAGCGGCGGCAGCCAGGCGGCGTGCCGGGTGGCCAGGCCGATGGCCGCGATGAACAGGGATGAGAACACCAGGGCGCCGATCAGGGCGCGCGTCGGGCGGATCCGGGTCAGGAGCGCGCCGGTCGCCAGCGTGCCGGCGACCCCGCCGGCGTTGTTCAGCGCCAGGACATTGGCGGCCGCGGACGCCGACCAGCCGGCGCGCTGGAGCAGCGCCGGCGTCCAGAACGCCATGACGATCAATGCCGTCCAGGTCATGAACGACCCCAGCCAAAGCCAGGCGGTCATCGCGCCGCGGCCTTCGGCGAACAGAGCCGCGATCGGCGCCTTGGGCGGAGCCGTCGGCTGCGCGGGGCCGCCGACCTCCCGCGACTCCGGCAGCGCCCAGACCAGCAGCAGGGCCAGCAGGGCGGGCGCGGCGAAACCGACCTCGAAGACCGCGCGCCAGCCCAGGGTTGGCAGGATCGCGGCGCTGACGAAGGCGGCGCACATGCCGCCGAACGGCACGGCGGCCCAAAGCGTGGTCACGACACGCGCCCGTTGCGCCGGCGGCGAATACTCCGATGCCAGGCTGACGAAGTTCGGGCTGGCGCCGCCCAACCCGAGACCGGCCAACAGGCGGAAGGCGATCAGGCCGTCGAAGGACTGGCAGAGCGCCGTGCCGAGCGAGCACAGGCCGAAGACGACCGTGCCGGCGATCAGCAGGCGCTTGCGGCCAAAGCGGTCACCCAGCGCGCTGAACAGCATCGCGCCGACGATGAAACCCGCCTGGGAGGCGCTGAACACCAGACCGAAGACGCTCATGGGCAGGTGCAGCGAAACGGAGATCGCCTTGGCGGCCGGACCGATCGCCTGGGTGTCGAAGCCGTCGAGGAAGGCCACCAGGGCGCAGAGGCTGATGACCCGCCATTGCAGGGCGGTGAGCCGGGGCGCCGCGCCCGACGGCGCCGAAGTTGCGGTGGCGTCCGACACCTTCAGCCGCGTCGCATGGCGGCGGCGATCCTCGCCTGGCCGGCGGCGTCGAAGACCGCCTTCGGGAGCATACCGTGCACGGTCTTGGCCGGGACGTTGGCGTAGACCGTGCCGGTCTGGTTGGCGTACTGGGTGATCCGGAAGCTGCCGACGATGCTGCAGAGCGCATAGACGTCGACCCGCGGCAGGCCCGTCGCAGCGCTGATCCAGACGATGGTCTGCCGCAGCGCCGCGGTCAGCGCGTCCTCCAGGCTGTCGCCAAACCCCAGCGTGATCCAATGCGTCGAAGTCTCGGCGATCGGCCCAGCGAGCGGCACGCGCTTGTGCAGGATATATTGGATCCGCAGGTCTTCCATGGCCGTCTCGATGGCCGTCTGGTCGACCACGCCGTCGCCCTGGGCGGCGTGCGAGTCGCCGGTCCAGAGCCTTCCGCCGGGAACCTGGACCGGCAGGAACAGGGACGTGCCCTCGACCAGTTCGCTGAGCACGATATTGCCGCCATAGGCGCCGCTGAGGATCGCGCTCACCGGCTTGTCACCCGCGGGCTGCACCGCCATCACGCCCTGGATCGGACGCAGGGGGATGCGCACGCCGGGTGCAAACTCCGCGTGGGTCCGCGCCGTGTTGAACTTGAGGTAGTGCAGGTAGGGCTCGCTGAAATCGGCGGGCAGCGCGCCGACGCCCTTCGGCGCCGAGTTCCAGCCCCATGCGATCGGCCTCAGCCGAAGCATACGGCACTCGATGACGTCGCCCGGCTCCGCGCCCTTCACGGTCACCGGCCCGATCAGGGAATAGGGCCCCTGGGCGGCGTATCTCTTGCGGATCGGCTCGCGCTCGGCGAACGACATCCCATACTTGGCTTCGTTGAGCCAATTCACCCAGGTGTCGGGGTAATGCACGACGTCGCCGGACTCGATCTCGAGCACCGAGGGGACCGCGGGATCCATGACGCCCACCTTGACGGTGGCGGGGGTTGACGGAAGCACGTGGACCTTGCCGGGCGCCTCCGCCGCGCGCGACGCGCCCGCCGCGAGACCAGCCGCCGCGGTCGTGATCATCGCCGCGCGCAGCACGTTGCGGCGACTGAGCGCGTTCGGGTCCGGCTTGTCGGCTCGGGGCATCGCGCCCTCCCTTGTCATGGCCGCACGGCGGCCTGGCTGCCCTTCGTAGCCAGCTGTGCGCCAGCGTTCTTGCCGGATCGTCCGACTTCCGGCTCCGCCGGGCAAAATCGGCCGCCGCGCCGGCGCTAATCGGACGATCCGGCAAGGCTCGCGACGGACCGGCCAGGGGCGGTCTGCCGATCCGGCTAGGCTGGCCGAAACAGGAGCCGGCCATGTTGAAGATCTGGGGACGCGCGGATGCGCCCAATGTCCGCAAGGTGCTGTGGGGCTGCGAGGAACTGGGCCTCGCCTACCAGCGGATCGACCATGGCGGACCGTTCGGCGGCGGCGACGACCCCGCCTACCTCGCCAAGAACCCGAACGGCCTTGTCCCGACCCTGGAGGACGGGACGTTCGTCCTTTGGGAGTCGCACGCGATCCTGCGCTACCTGGCGAACGGCGCCGCGGGCGATGCGCTCTATCCGTCGGAGCTCCACCGGCGCGCCCTCGTCGACCAGTGGCTGGACTGGCAGGCCGTGCACCAGGCCGCGGCGGTGCGTGGCCTGGTGCGTGCGCTGGCGCAGCCTGGCGGCGTACCGGCGCCGGCGCTCGAAGAGGCCGAGCGCCTCTTTGAGATCCTGGAGGACCGGCTTGGCACCAGCGCCTATCTGGCCGGCGAGAGCTTCACCCTGGCCGATATCGCCGCCGGCGTCGGCGCGGCGCGCTGGCTGACCTTGCCGATCGCCCGGCCGGACCTGCCGGCCCTTGCCGCCTGGTCCGCGTCCCTGGCCCAGCGGCCGGCGTTCCGCAGGATGACCGGCGAGGTCGCCTGAGCGGATCGGCCCTAGGCGATCGACGAGGAGAGCCGGGCGACCGCCGCGATCGGCGACGCCGCCTCGCCGAATTCCGCCCCGCCGCTGGTCTGGCGGCGGAACTCGCTGGGCGAGACCCCGATGTGCTGGGTGAAGAACCGGGTGAAGTTGCTGTGCGCGCCGAAGCCCAGTTCATCGGCCAGCTCGATCAGCGGCCGCTCGGTGGTGCTCAGCCAGCGGGTCGCCACGGCCATCCGCACACAGTCGATGTAGTGCTGGGGCGAGACGCCCACGCAGCGGCGGAACTGCTCGAAGAACCGGGAACGGGACAGGCCGACCCTGCGGGCGACTTCATCGATCCGGGGGTTCTCCAAGGCGTGCTCATGGATGTAGGTCAACGCTTTGCGGATCCGGTAGTCGATCGGGCGGGCGGTCGCCAGGATGTCGCGCTCAAGCGCCGGGTCGGCATACTCCCGCGTCACGGCATCGATCAGGTCGATCAGCAGGTCCTCGCAGGTTTCCTCCGATCCCGTGACGTGGCTGGAGATCGCCGCGGCCAGGCGGTTGGCGTTCAGCCGCACCTCCGGCGAGATCGCTTCGCGCGAATTGGGAAACAGGCTTTGCGCCCTGGGGTTTCGGTCCGCGAGGACACGCACGAGCCACTCCGGCTCGATGATCAGCGACAGGATCATCGTGGGCCGGTGGTCATTGGCCAGCTTGGCGTGCGGCACCCACGGATTGAACAGCAGCAGGCTGTCGTCGTCGAGGGACAGTGTCTGGTTGGCGGAACGGAAGGCCGTGTCCGCGCCGCCGAGCTTGAAGATGATGTTGAACTCGCGGTGGGTGTGCTCGACCAGCGCCTTCTCCGTCAAGTTGACGGTGGCGCGCCCGAAGCGGCCCTGGAGTATCCAGATGGGTGTTCCCTGGTCCATGCGAGTCCCTCTCCCAATTCCCATCTGCGTTCGACAGGCCCGGACGTTCCGCCTCTATTGTGGTGTTTACCCGCAATCGAGCGATTTCGAACGCAAATTCGGCCGTGAGCCGGCCCCGCGTCCAGACTCTCGGACCGTATGATAAGCGGCAGGATCAGGCCGACGACGGCCGGCCGGACGCCTGTGCGATCTTCCGGCGCCTGGCCGATGGATCGTCATTGGCCAGCGCATGTGGGGCGACCGCGCCCGCTCTTCAACCCGGAGGCGCTGTCAGTGAAGGTCGCCACGAGCGCGGACGCCGTTGAGGCGCCTTACATGTCCGGCTTCGGCAACAGCTTCGCCACGGAGGCGGTCCCAGGGACCTTGCCGATCGGCCGCAACTCGCCGCAACGGCCGCCGCACGCGCTCTATGTCGAGCAACTGAGCGGCACGGCCTTCACCGCGCCGCGGGCCGAGAACCGGCGCACGTGGCTCTACAGGATCACGCCGAGCGCGGCCCAGCCGCCGTTCAGCGCCGCGGCGCTGCCGCTGTGGCGGTCGTCGCCCTTCGGCCACAGGACCAACCCGAACCGCCTGCGCTGGGACCCCTTGCCGGATCCGGACGGTCAGGCCGATTTCCTGGACGGCATGGTGACCATGGCCGGGAACGGCGACCTGGGCGCGCGCTTCGGGGCGGCGATCCATGTCTATCGGGCCAACCGGTCGATGATCGACCGTTACTTCTACAACGCCGACGGCGAGATGCTGATCGTGCCCCAGACCGGCGCCGTCAACCTGGTCACCGAACTCGGCGTATTGCCGCTTCGGCCCGGCGAAATCGCCGTGATCCCCCGGGGCGTTCGGTTCGCCGTTCGCCTGGTGAACGGCATTGCGCGCGGCTATGTCTGCGAGAACTACGGCGAGCCCCTGCGCCTGCCCGAGCTGGGGCCGATCGGCGCGAACGGCCTGGCCAACGCGCGCGACTTCCTGACCCCGCGCGCCAGTTTCGAGGATCGCGCCGGACCCGTGGAGCTCATCGCCAAGTTCGACGGCGCCTTCTGGACGACGGAGCTCGGGGCCTCGCCGCTCGACGTCGTCGCCTGGCACGGCAACTACGCCCCTTACAAATACGACCTCGACCTGTTCAACGTGATCGGTTCGATCAGCTTTGACCATCCCGACCCTTCGATCTTCACGGTGCTGACGTCGCCTTCGGATCGCGCCGGCACAGCGAACCTCGACTTCGTCATCTTCCCGCCGCGCTGGATGGTGGCCGAAGACACCTTCCGGCCGCCCTGGTTCCACCGGAACGTCATGAGCGAATATATGGGCCTCATACGGGGGGTCTATGACGGCAAGGACGAGCGGTTCGCGCCCGGCGGCGGCTCATTGCACAACTGCATGTCGGGCCACGGACCGGACGTGGCGACCTTCGAAAAGGCCACGGCGGCAGACCTGGCGCCGGTGCGGCTCGACGGCGCCCTCGCCTTCATGTTCGAGACCCGCCTGGTCCTGCGGCCGACCCCTTACGCGCTCAGCACTAGCGCCCTGCAGGACGACTACGACTCGGCCTGGACGGGCTTGCAGCCGCGGTTTGGCGGAAGCGGCGCCTGAGGTCCGGCGTTCGAAGCCGGACGGTATGGCAAGCCAATGGATCGCACAGGCAGCGCGGAATTTCGCGGGTGGGCATGGTCGCCGCGGATCGCCGCAGCGCGGTCCCACTCGATGCGCGGCTCGGTCCCTGGCGGCGCGGGACGACGCTCGCCCCACAGACGGCCCACCGGAGCGAACAGATGAATCAACAGTTGCGAGGCGCCGAGGTGAGCGAGGTCGTGGTGACCGGCGCCAGTCGCCGCCTCTCCAATCTCATTGGCCGGCGGCGCCGCGCCGGCCTGCAGCTGCGGTCCTGACGGAATGCGGCTGGCGAGCCTGAAGGGCGGTCGCGACGGACAGCTGGTGGTCGTCGCCGCCGACCTCGCCCGGTGCGTTCGCGCGGACGCCGTGGCGCCGACCCTGCAGGCGGCGCTGGACGACTGGTCCGCCATAGGCCCGAGGCTGCGCACCCTTGCGAGGGGGCTCGAGGCCAACCCCGGCTCCGGCGAGCCCTTCGAGGCGACCGCCGCGGCCAGTCCCCTGCCCCGCGCCTACCAGTGGGCCGACGGCTCCGCCTACGTGAACCACGTCGCCCTGGTGCGCCGGGCCAGGGGCGCTGAGACGCCGGCCAGCTTCTGGGAGGACCCGCTGATGTACCAGGGCGGGTCCGACGGGTTCCTCGGCCCCCGCGATCCCATTCCCCTGGCCGATCCGGCGTGGGGCTGCGATTTCGAGGCGGAGGTCGCGGTGGTGACCGGCGATGTGCGCCAGGGCTGCGGCCGCGCCGAGGCCCTGGATGCGATCCGCCTGGTGATGCTGGCCAACGACGTCTCGTTACGCAACCTGATCCCGGCCGAACTGGCGAAGGGCTTCGGCTTCTTCCAATCGAAGCCGGCCGGCGCGTTCTCCCCGGTCGCCGTCACGCCCGACGCCCTGGGCGAGCGCTGGCGGGAGGGCAGGCTGCATGGCGTCCTGGCCGTGGACCTGAACGGGCGGCCGTTCGGCCGGCCGGACGCCGGGGTCGACATGACCTTCGACTTCGCCACCCTCATCCAGCATGCGGCGAAGACCCGCGATCTTGTCGCCGGGACCATCGTGGGCTCCGGAACGGTGTCCAACCGCGACGCCGGCGGCGGGCCCGGCCGACCCGTCGCCGACGGCGGCCTCGGCTACGCATGCCTGGCGGAACAGCGCAGTCTCGAGGCGATCCTGGGATCCGCGCCGGTCACGCCCTTCCTGCAGGCGGATGATACGGTCCGCATCGAGATGCTCGACGCAGAAGGCGCAAGCCTGTTCGGGGCGATCCAGCAGACGGTCAGGTCGTTTCCGTAGCCCGAAGGGGCGGCCGCGGCGCGACAGGCTAGTCGCCTCAGATCCCTCTGATCCGGGTATGCTTACGACCGGCCAGGGAGCGCCTCCGCTGCGCAGCGGCGCGCGTGGCCTCAGGGGCGTCCACGCTCGCCATGCGGAGCGAAACACCGTCGGGCGCCCGCGGCAAGGCCAGCGACATGGCGAAGCGCGGAGCCCGACGGGCGTTTGAGAAGGACGTCGCTCAGCTCACTTGAAGCGCCATGTGCCTGTCACGAAGAACTCCCTCGGCCGGTTGACGTGCGCGACATTGAAGGGCGCGCCGATATCGTATGACGGGGAGTAGATCGTGTTGAACCGCGTGCGCGTGAGGTTCGAGACGTTCGCCGAGATCTCCCACCGCTCGGTGGTGAGGCGCGCGCCAAGATCGACAAGCGAATAGGGCCTCTGCTTCGCGGAATCCTGGGGATCCCAATAGGAGGTCCCGGTGTAGGCGCCATTGGCGCGCGCGCCGAAGGTGTAGCCGCCGGAGAATTCGTGCGTCCACTCGAGCGTCAGGTTGCCCGACACCTCCGGCGTGAAGGGCGCCTTCAGACCCTTGAGGTTGATAGGCAGCGTCGTCTGAGGATCGATGAACGGCGTGTCGCCCCAGATCGCGCGTGTGAAGCCGACGCCCCCGCTCAGTTTGAGATCGTAAGGCAGCTTGGCCGAAAAATCCGCCTCGACGCCATAGTTGCGGGAGGGGCCGATGTTGGTCGTGACCTCGTTGAGACCTGACGGCGTGAACTGGATGTTCTGATAGAGCCGGTTCTGGTAGTCGATGAAGAAGGCCGCGGCGTTGAAGATCAGCCCCGGCGCCGGCGACGACTTGACCCCGACCTCGTAGCTCTCGGCCACCTCCGCGTTGTAGGCGTGGACGACCCCATTCTCCTCGATCTCGTCGGCCGGCTCGAAGCCCCGGGCGACGGTCCCGTAGACGTTCAGATCGCGGTTGAATTCATAACGCACGGAGGCGCGGGGCGAGGCCTCGACGCCGTTGAGATGCGCCGAAGCGTCCAGGATCGGATCGAAGCCGTCGTTAAACGCGTGCTCCTTGCTGGCATAGTATTCAAGCCTGAGGCCGAGTTCGAACTTCCAGGCGCCCCGCTTGTAGCCGACGTTGCCGAAGCCGGCGAATTCCGACTGGTGCTTGATGTCTTCCTGGTGGGCGTGGCCGACGACGATCGGATTGTTCACGTCCCCGGTGCTGAAGTTGTCGATATTCAGGAAGCGCGTGTCGTGGCCTTGGTAGAAGAGGCCGACAAGCCAGTCGAGATTTCCCTTGCCGGTCGAAGCGAGCCGGATCTCTTGGCTGTAGTTGGTGTGATACTGGTTCTGCTGAAGCTCGTCGATCGGGACCGGCTTCTTCGCGAGGTCGGTGACGCCCTTGTTGTAGGAATGGAAGTAGGCGCTGATCGAGGTCAGCTCCACGTCCTCCGACAGTTCATGGTCGACCTGGACCACGGCTGACCACAGATCGCGCCGGAAGGACGGGACGTAATAGTCGTTCACGCTGTAGGAGAAGGTGTGATCGTTGGGCGGCGTATAGAGCAGGTTCTCCGCGCCGGTCTTGAAGTGATCCCCGCTGAGATAGAGATGGACCTTCGTGTCCTCGTTAGGCCGCCAGAGCATCGTCGCCCGCCCGCCCTGGTCGAGGGTCTTGCCGTAGGTCTGCTTGCGGAAGGTGTCGAATATGTAGCCATCCTGCTGGTCGTCATAGGCGCTGAGCCGCAGCGAGAGCTTGTCGGTGACCGGGCCTGAGATCACGCCCGACAGGTTGTGCGCCGAGAAGGATCCGAGTTCCCCCGTGACCTGGGCCGTCAAGGTGTCGGTCGGTTCCTTGCTCACATATTTGATGGCGCCGCCGATGTTGGCGCCGCCGTAGAGCGTGCCTTGCGGCCCCTTGAGGATCTCGATGCGCTCGATGTCCTCGGGCCGCATGATCTGGCCCTCGAAGAGCTGCACGTCGTTCACATAGAAGCCGACCCCCTGCACCACGCCGAACGAGCCGACGCCGCGCAGGGTGACGTCCGGCGAATTGTCGTTGCGCTGCACCATGTGCAGGTTGGAGACCAGGGTCGCGATATCGTCGATCTGCGTGATGTGCTGCTGCTGGATCGTGGCCGACGAGATCGAGCTCACCGAGGCCGGAATGTCCTGGATGCTTTCCTCGCGCTTGCGCGCTGTGACGACGAGTTCGTCGATCTCCGTGGGTTTTCGATCCGTCGCCGCGAAAGTCTGGGCCAACGCCGGCGTGCCGAGCGCGATGCACATCGCCGCGCTTGTGAGCCACAGGCCCCGACGCGTGCCGCGCGCCTGGGCGTGGCAGCCCCGGCGGCTCTTCCATTCCGACGTCCTGATCATGGAACCTCCCAGTGGCCTGTCGCAACGCGGCGTCGCATCACGTCCGACCCTGGCGGCCGGCTCTTTTGGCGCATGAGTGGGAAGATGCGCCACCCCGCCTTTGGTGAGCTAACCGTGCGGCGCCGCAGCTTATCGTTTGGTCCGAAAACTCAGGGCGTCCCCGCGGCGCCGGTGGCCATGCGGAACCGCAAACCGGATGCCAGGGTCATCGACAGGACTTGCGGGTCAGCGCGCCCGCGACCGCCCGGCTAGCCTGCGCCGTCGGATGGATCGCATGGAGGACCTTCGCTTGCGGCTCAGGCTCAATTTCTGGAACATTCTCGCGCCGATCCTCCTTTCGGTCCTGCCGCCTGGCGCCGCCCCACATGCTGCTGCGCGCACGCCCCAGACGGCCGAAGCCCGCCGCTTCGCGCTGCTGAACACGGTGAAGGTGGGCGGCGAGGGCAGCTGGGACTACCTGCAATACGACGCCCTGCGGCAGCGTCTCTATATCGCGCGCGTGGGCGGGACCCTGGTGCTCACGGGCCCCGACCTCAAGCCGGCGGGTTCGATCGCCGCACGCGCCGGGACCCGCGTGCACGGCGTAGCCCTCGCGGAACCCTTGCATCTCGGCTTCACCGGCGATGGCGCAGACCGCACCTCGACGGTGTTCGACCTCGCGAGCCTCAAGGTGCTTCGTCGTGTGAAGCTGCCGCATGCGCCCGACGCCGTCGCCTATGACCCCTATAGCCACGCCGCCGTGGCCGTCGCCGAAGACGCCCCGTCTCTGATGGCCTTCGATCCCCGTACCGGCCGCGTGATCGCCGAAGTCAAACTGCCGGGATCCCCGGAGGCCGCGGTCGCGGACGGGCGAGGACACCTGTTCGTCACGCTTTCGGACGTGAACGAGATCGCCACGGTGGACACGCGGCGGTGGCGCGTCGAAGCGCACACCGCGATCGGTGGCGGGTGCGAGGAGCCGACCCCTGTCAGCCTCGATGACGCCGGACGCCGCCTGTTTGTCGGCTGCCGCAGTCGCGTCATGGCGGTTCTCGACACGCGCTCCCGCCGCCTGCTGGCCAGCACGTCGCTGTGCGACGGCGTGGATACCTTGATCTACGAGGCCAGGTCTCGAACGGCCCTGGCCAGCTGCAACGAGGGCGTGCTCGATGTCTTCGATGCGGCGTCGCGCGAGGCCTACCCTCTCCGCCAAGCCGTGGTCACGGCGCCGGGCGCGCGCACCATGGCCTTCGACGAACGCCGCCAGCGCGCATACCTGCCGGTCGCGGACAAGGGGCCGCTCCTGCCCAAGACCGAGGATGTGCCGGCGCGTCCAGCGATCGTGCCTGAGACCTTCAGGATCCTGACCCTGGCCCGGTGACCTGGCGCGGGTCCATGCGCCGGAGCGCGGCGAAGCCATCGCCCGTTTGCCGCCGCGCTCAGGCGGTGGTCAACCGTGCGAAGGCCTCGCCGAATTCCCCACCCACGCTGTCGAGGTGCGTGGGGCCGGCGTCGAAGCTCCAGCGTGTCAGCCTGGGCGGCGGCGACAATCCGAGCGCGGCGAGGCGCGACTCCGCCGCAAGTGCGCGGAGCGCGCCTCGAAGCATGGCCACCGCGCCGTCGCCGGTGACGCCCGAGACGACGCCGGCGTCGAGCAGGCTGGGCGCAAACGCCACCGAGGCGGCGCCCGCGCGGACCGCCTCACGCACGGCGACCCGAATGGCCCGCTCCAGGAGGCCGGACGAGAGGGTCTCCGGATCGCCGAGGCCGATGATCAGGAGTTGCTTGGCGCGCACCCCCGCAGGTGGCGTCTGGATAAGCAGCGTTTCCATCTCGTCCGCGCGAAAGTCCCCGCTCGATCGCAGCGCCGTCAGAGCTCCGCCCAAGGCCTGATCCAGGTGAAGGAGACCGCCGCGGATCACGGCGCCGGCCGCTTCGCGCCTGAACATGCAGGCCACGGAGAGCGCCACATCGGCGTGGGCGCCGTCCCAAGCCACGACGTCAAATTCCACGCCCTGGGCTCGGCCGATCGGATGACGCCTGGGCGCTTCGGTATCGGGCATGGCGGGTCCTCCTTGAGAAAATCCGACGCAGCGGGAGCCAGCCGAGCGCGCCGTCGGTTTGACGCCTGGTCACCCTACGAGGTTTGAGGTCTCGGATGGACGCTCTCCCCAGAGGGGGTTTTGCCGGTTCGGTCCTTTGGATGTGCCGAGCGACTGGGCCGTGATCTATCGCGCAGACCGCCCCCCGCGTCTTGGACGGGTCCACCGTGTCAGCTTTGCGCGGCGTCGGCGGCCGCCGGATGTGCGAGGCCGCTGGGTTTGTTCAAGACGGCTGCATCCGATCCTGAACACTCAAAGTCAGACACTTGCCCCTTCGCAAGGCGAGGCGCCCTTGCGACGGGCGATGAAATGACGGCGCTGAACGTGGAGGATCCGATGACGAACGGCGCCGCGCCGATCCGGAGGTACGAAGCGGCGATGGTGGGCCGGGCGTGCGCCTAGTTCGCCTTCGAAATCGGCGGACGCTGGGCTTCGCCGCCGCCATTGCGCTGGCCGCGGCGCTGGTCGCGCTTGGCGTGACCTGGCGCCCTGCGATCGCGCCGATTGCGGGTCCATCGCCGCTGTCCTTCCCGGCCGACCAGGTCGAACGCGGCGCCGGCCTCGCCAAACTTGGCGACTGCGCCGTCTGCCACACGGCGGATGGCGGACGTCCGCTGGCCGGCGGACGCCCCCTCCCAACCCCCTTCGGGATCATCTATTCCGACAACCTGACGCCCGACCCGGGCACGGGGATCGGCCTCTGGTCGGCGGCGGCCTTCCGCCGTGCGATGAAGGACGGGGTCAGCCGCAGCGGAGCCCATCTCTATCCTGCGCTCCCCTATGACCACTTCACGCATGTCGCCGACGCCGACCTGGACGCGATCTACGCCTTCCTCATGACGCGGCGGCCGATCCGGAGCGTTGCGCCGGACAACCGATTGATCCCACCGCTGGGATTCCGCCCGCTGCTGGCCGGCTGGAAGTTGCTGTTCCTTCATCGGGGCGCGGTCGCGCTCGACCCGGCCCGCTCCGCCGAATGGAATCGCGGGGCCTATCTGGTCGAGGGCCTCGGCCACTGCGGGGCCTGCCACTCGCCGCGCAATCTTCTCGGCGCTGAAGCGCGATCCCGCGCCTATGCCGGCGGCGTCGCCGAGGGCTGGCGTGCTCCGGCGCTCGATGCATCCAACCCCGCGGCGCGCAAGTGGACCGCCGAGGCGGTCTACACCTACCTCAGGACCGGAATTTCCCCCGACCACAGCGCCGCCGGCGGGCCGATGGGGCCGGTCGTCGAAGGCCTGTCGTCGGCGCCCGACAGCGAAATCAGGGCCATCGCCGCCTACATCGCCTCCAGGATGGGGGGAACGGGCGTCGGGGCGCCTGGCCCAGCGCCCACCGACCACGTCGTCGCGGCGGCGGTCAGCTTCCCCGCCGGCGCGACGCTGTTTGCAGGCGCCTGCGCCGGGTGCCATGGGATCGGGGCGCCGATGATGGGACACGGCCGCCCGTCGCTGAGCTTGGCCAGCGATCTGCGGGACGCCGACCCCACCAGTGCGGCCCAGGCGGTGCTCAGCGGGATCGAGCCGCCCGTCGCCGGCCGTGGCCCGAAGATGCCGGGGTTCGCCGACGGCCTGACCGACGTACAGGTCGCGGCTGTCCTCGCCTATGCCCGCGCCCGCTACACCGATCGGCCGGCCTGGCCGAAGCTGGAGACGGCGGTTCGCGAAGCGCGCAAGGAGAGCACCGAGCCATGACCGTCTCGATCCATGTCAACGGCGCCGACCATCAGGTCGACGCCGCGCCGGATACACCGCTGCTCTACGTGCTTCGGGGCGACCTGGCGTTGAACGGCGCGAAGTACGGCTGCGGACTTGGCCAGTGCGGCGCCTGCACGGTCCAGGTCGACGGCAAGGCGGTCTTCTCCTGCCTGCTGCCGGTCGCCGCCGTCGTGGGCCGCAAGGTGCGCACCGTGGAAGGCCTGGGCTCGGTCGACCGGATGAGCCCGTTGCAGCGCGCCTTTGCCGACGAACAGGCCGCCCAGTGCGGCTACTGCATCGCCGGGATGATCATGCGGGCCCAGGCGCTCCTCGACAAGACTCCCAAGCCGAACGAAGCCCAGATCCGCCGGCACATGCAGCCCAACCTCTGCCGCTGCGGGACGCACATGCGCATCCTGCGCGCGGTGCGACGGGCCGCCGGCCTCCCGGCCGAAGGGCCTTCGTCATGAGCGCGCGTCACCACCAGACGCGGCCGACGCGCCGACAGGCGCTCGTCGGCGGCGGCTTGCTCGTAGCCTTCAGCTTCGCGTCCAGCAGCACTGCGCAACGCATCGCGGCCGGGAAAGGCGGCCCAGCTCCAAAAGCTATCCGCCCGGATCTGCCCGGTAGCCTGAAGACCACGCCGATCCTCGATGCCTGGATCCGGATCTTGCCCGACGGGCGCGCCACGGTGTTCTCGGGGAAGGCGGAGCTGGGTCAGGGCATCCGGACTGCGCTGCTCCAGGTGGCCGCCGAAGAGCTGGACCTGCCGGCGGCGTCCATCACTTTCCTGACCGCCGACACGGCCTTGACGCCCGACGAGGGGCTGACGGCGGGCAGCCATTCGATGCAGGAGGGCGGGACGGCGCTGGCCAACGCCGGCGCGAACGTCCGGCAGTTGCTGACGGGGGCCGCGGCCAGGCAATGGGGGCTGGCGCCTGAGACACTGACCACCAGCGGTGATGGCCAGGTCGTGGCGCCGGACGGCCGCCGCCTGGGCTATGGCGCCCTGGCTGCTAAGCTCTCGCTGCACGTCGAGGCGGTCGCCAATGCGCCGCGCCGCGATCCGGCCCACTACCGGACGATGGGACGCGACCTGCCTCGCGTGGACATCCCGGCCAAACTCACCGGTGGCGAAGCCTATGTGCAGGACCTTCGGATGAAGGGCATGCTGCACGCCCGCGTCGTGCGGGGCCCGAGCTACGGAACCCGGATCAAAGCCCTGGACCTCGAGGCTGCCCGATGGATGCCGGGCGTGGTGGCTGTCATCCGCAAGGGCGACTTCGCAGCCGTGGTCGCCGAAAAGGAATGGCAGGCCATCCAGGCGATGCGCGTCGCCCAGGCGCCGGATTACATCCGGACCCTGCCCCCGCTGCCCGTGGCGGAGGGTCCCCACCGGCTGAAAGCCTTGCCGAGCCGCGAGATCGTCGTCCTGAACACCCGGAATGGCCGTCGTCCCGCCGCGCACACGATCCGGGCTTCGTACAGCCGGCCCTGGTACAGTCATGGCTCGATTGGGCCCTCCTGCGCGGTGGCGTTGGCCAAGGACGGCGCTCTGACGCTGTGGTCCCACAGCCAGGGCGTGTTCGACATGCGCCGGGCGATCGCCGAACTGGTCGGCCTGCCGCCGGAGAAGGTCCGCTGCATCCACGCGCCCTCGGCCGGCTGCTATGGACAGAACGGCGCTGACGACGTGACTGCCGAGGCCGGCCTGATCGCCATGGCGCTGCCGGGCCGCCCGATCCGGCTGCAATGGATGCGCGAGCAGGAGTTCGGTTGGGAGCCCTGCGGCTGCGGCATGGTCACTGAGGTCGAGGCGTCGCTCGGTCCGGACAAGCGCATCGCCCGCTGGACCTATGAGGTGTGGAGCAACTCGCACAACAATCGGCCGGTCGGAGCCGGCGGCTTCGCGGTCGCCCAGCAGCTCGATCCGCCGACCCCGGCGCCGGCGCCCAAACCGATTCCAATGCCGGAGGGCGACGGCGATCGCAACGCAAACCCCCTGTACGACTTTCCCAACATGGACGTGCGCTACCACTTCGTTCCTGAGATGCCGCTCAGGGTCTCGGCGCTTCGCTCGCTCGGCGCACATCTGAACATCTTCAGCCTGGAGAGCATGCTGGACGAGCTCGCGCTCGCCGCGGACGTAGATCCGCTGGCGTTCCGCCTGGCGCACATGAGCGACCAGCGGGCGCGGGCGGTGATGCAGGAGGCGGCCCGTCACTTCGACTGGGCGCATCGCCCGCGCGGCGATGGCCGCCGGGGCTGCGGCATGGCGTTCGCGCGCTACAAGAACATCGGGGCCTATTGCGCGATCGCCATGGAGATCGAGGTCGAGCGCGAGACCGGCGCGATCTCGGTCCGCCGCGTCCAGGCCGCCGTGGACGCCGGGCAGCCGGCGAGCCCGAACGGCCTGCGCAACCAGGTCGAAGGCGGGATCGTGCAGTCGCTGAGCTGGGCGATGTTCGAGGCGGTGACCTATGACGACTCCAAACGGACAAGCTTCGACTGGGGCTCCTACCCGATCCTTCGGTTCAAGGACGCGCCAGGATCGATCGACGTCCATGTGATGGACCGCCCGGGACAGCCGTTCCTTGGGGCCGGCGAAACGGCGCAGGGCCCAGCCTCCGCCGCCCTCGCCAACGCAATCGCGGACGCCACAGGCGCGCGCCTTCGCGACATGCCGCTCACACTCGACAAGGTGAAGGCTGCGATTGGATTGAGGTCCTGACCGCAGTACGGATTGACCCGATGACCCATTTGTATAATTGGTCATTCAACAGGGAGAGTCCGATGACCAGTCTTCAAGGCAAAACCGCCGTCGTCACCGGAGCCTCCTCCGGGATCGGCAGAGCGATCGCTCACCGGCTTGGCGCCGAAGGGAGCCATGTGTTCATGAACGGCCGCAGCGCCGAGCGGCTTGGGGCCGTGGCCCGGTCCATCGAGGCGGCGGGCGGAGAGGCCAGCTTCGGCGCCTTCGACCTCAACGACGGCGAGAGGCTGCAAGCCTTCGTCGCCGAAGCGGCGGACCGGACAGGGCGGCTCGACATCATGGTCAACGCCGCCGGCGTGGATCACCCGGGCTCGATCGAGGACGGCGAGGTCGCCGACTGGCGGGACATGTTCGAGACGAACGTCATGGCGGTGCTGGTGGGAAGCCAGGCGGCGATCCGGGCGATGCGCGAGAAAGGCAGCCAGGGACACATCGTGATCATCTCGTCCTACGCCGGCACGGGCGAAGGATTCCGGGTCTATGGGGCGACCAAGGCGGCCGTAAATTCCATCGGCAAAGCTCTGCGCGCCGAACTGGAAGACGAGCCCATCCGCGTGGTCACGATCATGCCCGGAGCCGTCGCCACCAACTTCGGCCGCAACCACCCGCCCGAGTTCGTGGACCGCGTCCTGCAAGCCGTCGGAATTCCGTCTGATTTCAAGACCGGCGAGGTGCTGTCCGATGAGACGCTGGAAACTCTCAGGGCTCGGGCGTCGGCCTTCTTCGCCGCCCCGGACGACATCGCCCGGGCTGTGCTCTACGCCGTAACCCAGCCCCATGACCTCAGCGTATCGGAAATCCTCGTTGGCCCCCGCAAGTCCTTCCCGCAGCATGCCTGAGGCCTTGGCCGACGGCCGCGAAAAGCGGATCCGCATCCTGGATGCCGCCCTGAGCCTGTTCTTGCGGTACGGCGTGAAGCGCACGTCCATCGACGACGTCGCCCGCGAGGCGGGCATAGCCAAGGGCACCGTCTATCTGTCCTTCAAGTCCAAGGACGCCCTCTTCGGGGCGATCGCCGAGCGCCTCTGCGCGGAGACGCTGGCAGAGGCGCGCCGGACCGTCGCCGAATCAAGGCCGGCCACGGAGCGGATCGTCGCCGTCCTGGATTGCTACATCGGCAAAGCCCATCGACTCGTCGCGCGTTCGCCGCATATCGCCGAGCTGACGGCCTCGAAGGCGGCGAATTCGGCGGAGGCCTACGCGGCTCTCGACCGGGACATGAACGCGTTGCTCGACGGTTTGCTCGCCGAAGCGGGGGTGGCCCGGGCCGGCGCCCGCGACATGTTCCTTGCGGCCGCCCTCGGAACGGCGCGGGGCGAAGAGATCACCGAAGCGGCCTACCTCACGCGCCTGGGCGCCATGGTCGAGGTCCTGGTGGCCGGCCTCCCCGAGGCCTTCCCTGCAAGCCTTGACGACGGAGCCTCAGGTCGGCGCTGAGCGCCTGGGGTTTGTAGCAACCGCGTTCAAATCCAGCAGGAATCGTCGTGCGCCCATCATGGATTCCCTGCCAGCATCCGTCGCGGACGCGCGACGGTTGGGCCGCGGTTGATTGAGGGCGTCATGTTCAAAACACCATCTTCGGCGACCGGTGATCCTTGGACGATCCGACGGACGGCAGGCCGGCACACCGCACGGATGTCACGAACGACAGCCCCGGACGTGGCGGCCGGCGAGTCCAAGGGCCTGCCAGGTCGGCTCACGGTGCGAACACCAGGCGCTGCGGCCGCGGCCCTCGTCCGCTACGCAGCCATGAGCGCCGCCGTGGCGGTGGCGGCGAGCCCGGCGCCTGCCGCCGCACAGGACGGGACCCAGGACTGGCCGAGCTACAACCGCACCCTGGGCGGCGACCGATATTCCCCGCTCACGGAGATCAATCGCCAGACGGTCTCCAAACTGAAGGTGGCTTGCACCTATGACACCGGGCTGACGACCAGCTTTCAGACCGGCATGATCGTCAGCCGCGGGGTGATGTATTTCACCACCGAGAAGGACACCTTCGCGATCGACGCGGCGGCCTGCGCGCTGAAATGGCGCCGAACGGAGGACTACGCCGCCGTCAGTCCGCTTCAGGTCAATCGGGGCGCCGCCCTGCTCGGCAAGCGGCTGTTCCGCGGCACGGAGGACGGGCGGGTGCTGGCCTACGACCTCGACAGCGGCGCCGTGCTCTGGAGCCAGAAGATCGGCAAGGACGCGTTCGGCGAAACCACGCCCGCGGCGCCGATCGCCTGGGACGGCAAGGTCTTCATCGGCGTCGCCGGGGGCGACAACAAGGGGATGAAGGGCCGGATCTACGCCCTGGACGCGGCTACCGGGGCCATCATCTGGACGTTCAACATGGTGCCGGACGACAAGGCCCCGCTGGACGATCCGGATCGCCGGACCTGGGGCAATGCCCCGGGCGCCCCCATCACCGGCGGCGGGACCTGGACCTCCTACACCCTCGATACGGCCCGCGGCCTGCTCTACGTCCCCGGCGGCAATCCCGCGCCGGACTTCCTGGCCGCCAAGCGTCCGGGCGCGAACCGGCACACATCCTCGATCGTCGTGCTCGACGCGCGGACCGGCGGCCATGTGACCGACTATCCGATGATCGATGGCGACTTCCACGACTGGGACGCGTCGGCCACACCCATCCTGGTCACCCTGCGCTCGGGACGGCGTCTGCTCGTCGACGCCATCAAGGACGGCAATCTCTATGGCTTCGACCTGTCGACCGGCGCGAGGCTCTACCGCCGCCCCGTCACGACGATCGAGAACGCCGAGGCGCCGATCACCCCCAAGGGCACGCGCTTCTGCCCCGGGACGCAGGGCGGGAGCGAATGGAACGGTCCCGCCTACGACCCCCGCGACGACACGGTCTACACCGGCGCCGTCGACTGGTGTGTCACGGCCACCCTTGCCGACGACGCCTCGATCGCCGCCGTCGCCGCCGGCCAGCCCTGGGCGGCGGAGGCCAATGAAAACCACAAGTTCGGAGTCTTCGATCCGGTGTCCAAGTGGGCGGGCTGGGTCTATGCGACCGATCCGCTGACCGGCGGCGTCAAATGGCGGCGGAAGCTGCCCGCGCCCATCCTGGCCGCCGTCACGCCGACCGCCGGAGGCTTGGTGATGACCGGGGATATGGCCGGAAATTTCTATGCGCTGGACTCTTCGAGCGGCAAATCGCTGTTCACGTCGAACCTGAACGCCGCGCTGGCGGGCGG
>FTAI01000488.1_pt1 | contig 24054 bp, 29 predicted proteins | sample 1638941 | NCBI WGS metagenome assembly FTAI01 (sample SAMEA3914813, study PRJEB12502) | metagenome | biome: forest; material: soil | place: Canada | collected 2011-07-07 | depth 0.3 m | reverse complement strand
GGGTTCCACGGGGGGGGCGGATTCCATGGCGGCGGTGGGTTCCACGGGGGCGGCGGATTTCATGACGGCGGCGGATTCCATGGCGGCCATTTCGACCATCACGGCTATGGCTATGGCGGCTATCCGTACTTCTTCGGCGGCCTGGGACTGGGACTAGGCTATGGGGCCTACTACGACCCCTGGCTCTATGACTATCCGGGCTACTACTACGGCAGCGCCTACGACGATGACTCGGTCGTCGATCCGGAGGCCGAGGTTTCACAAGTCTCGCCGGATCAGGCGCAAGGCTCGTGGGTCTGGGATTCGGCCCAGAACAAGTACGACTGGATCCCTAACTGACCTCACGCCCTGGCGGCCGACCAAGGCCGCCGGGGCGGGGGGCCCCGCCCTGGCTAGTTACCCTGCGAAGGCGGCAGGGTCTGACTGTCGAACACTTTTTGCTGTTGGGGCGTCAGCTGCGTGTAGAAGGCCGTCACGGCCTGGCCGCGCTTCTGCAAGTCCGCCAAATTCTGAGCCATATCCGCGTTGAGCAGGGCGATACGCCGCGGCGTCGTCAGTTTCGCAAGCATCTGCTGCGTCATCTGCTGGCGCGCATCCGCGGCCGGGTTCGGCGCGATCGCGGCCGTATAGGCTTTCCAGGCGCTCTCCTGGCCCGAGCTGAGATGCAGCGCGTCATGAAGCTGGGTCGTATCGCCCGCCGCCGTTTGCGCCACGGCGCCCGAAGCCAGCGCCAGGCTGGCGCACAAAGTCGAAAGCAGGATACGCACGGAAAGTCCTCTCTAAAGCGTCGCCGACAACCTAGCTAGGTCGCCCACCACGCCGCGCAATGGACCGCCGCGAATCTGTGGCAGAGTCGGGAAAAAGGGCCGTCCTTCAAAGTCGATCCAGACAAAGACCGTGCGGGAGACCGACCTTCGCCATGACCTACTGCCTTGGAATCCTGCTCCAATCGGGCCTCGTCATGGCCTCCGACTCCCGCTCCAACGCCGGCGTCGACCAGGTGATCCAGGTGTGCAAGCTGGCGGTGATCGCCCGTCCCGGCGAGCGGGTCATCGCGATCCTCTCGGCCGGCAACCGCGCCACCTCCCAGTCGGTGGTCACCCAACTCCAGGAAGCCGCCGGCTCCGGCAAGGACGGCGAGGACCTGCACGCCGCGCCAACCCTGTTCCAGGCCGCCGAGATGGTCGGCGCCAAGCTGCGCGAGGTGATGACCCGTGACAGCCGGTACGTCGAACCCTACGGCGACGCCGGCGCCAGTTTCCTGGTGGGCGGCCAGATCGCCGGCGAAGCGCCCCGCCTGTTCGAGATCTATTCGGCCGGCAACTTCATCGAGGCCACCGACCGCTCCTGCTTCCTGCAGATCGGGGAAACCAAGTACGGCAAGCCCATCCTGGACCGCGCCCTGGCTCCCGACAGCACCATGGCTCACGCCGCTAAGCTGGCGCTCCTGTCCTTCGACGCCACCATCCGCAGCAACATCTCGGTGGCGCCGCCCATCGACCTCCTCCAGTACGAGGCCGACACCTTCTCCGCCGCCAACCTGGTCACTCTGGAGGATGAGGATCCTTACTGGCGGGACCTGCGCCAGGCCTACAGCGAAGGTCTGGCTGACCTCATCGATCGCCTCCCCGCGCCGCCGCCGGATGTAGCCGTTCACACCTAAGATGTAAGTGAGTACTCACTTGCATTGTTTCGGCGATCTGATATTCCCATTCGCTCAACACGAGCTTGGGAACCATGACCACCTTACGGGACGCCTACATCACCGGGACCAGCGCCATCCTGCCCGGCGCGCCGGTGGGCAATGACGGCATTGAGGACCACATCGGCCGGATCTGCGGGCGTGACAGCCTGCTGGGCCGCCGGGCCCTGCGCTGGAACGGGGTGAAGACGCGGCACTATGCGCTGGACAGCAACGGCGCCGCCACCGACAGCAACGCCGGCATGTGCGCCAAGGCGGTGCTGGGCGCCCTCGACGACGCGGGCCTCGGCCGAGGCGATCTTAGCTACCTGGCCGCCGCCACCACCCAGGGCGACTACCTGGTCCCCGGCCACGGCGTCACCGTCCACGGGGAGCTGGGCGGCGGGCCGCTGGAGGTGGCCAGCTTCCAATCGGTCTGCGGCTCCTCCCTGATGGCGGCCAAGGCGGCGTGGCTGAACATCCGCGCCGGTGAGCACGAGGTCGCCACCGCCTGCGCAGGCGAGTTCTCCTCCCGCTGGTTCCGCCCGGCCTTCTACGAGGGCACGGACCTGGTGGACGCCAAGGGCCGGCTGGCCGCGGAGGCCGACTACCTGCGCTTCACCCTGTCGGACGGCGCCGGGGCCATCATCGTCGAGCCCGCCCCCTGTCTGGGCCGCCTGTCGCTGAAGATCGAGTTCATCGACGTGGTCTCCCTGGCCGGCGACTTCGAGCCCTGCATGTGGGCCGGCGCCCCGACCGCGACCCGCGCCGACGCCGCCAGCGCCTGGAGCCACGCCGGCCCGCCCGCCGCTCACAAGGCCGGCGCCGTCGCCCTGCTGCAGGATTTCGAGCTTCTGAAGCGGGTGATCCGCGCCTGGGTCGGGGTCTATCTGAAGAAAGTCGACGAGGGCCGGATCGTCCCGGCGGCCGTCGACTGGCTGCTGTGCCACTACTCGGCCCAATCCCTGCGCGACGAACTGATGATCCTGCTGGAGAAGACCGCCGGCGCCGTCCCGGCCGAGAAATGGTTCTCGAACCTGCCCTGGGTCGGCAACGTCGGCTCGGCCTCCATCTGGGTGATGCTCGACGAATTCATCAAGAGCGGCCGCCTGGCCCGGGGCCAGAAGGTGCTGTGTGTCGTCCCCGAGAGCGGGCGCTCCCTGGTGGGCTTCATGATGCTGGAGGCGGTGTGATGGACGGTGATCTCCCGACGACAGGAGACGACGTCAGCGACGTCCTGCGCCGCCTGGCCGTGGTCTTCACCCAGTTCGAGGGCCGCCTCTCCCAGACCCCCCTGATCCGCAAGCTCACGCGCGGCCGCTTCACCATCCAGGACTACGCCGCCTTCCTCATCGGCCTGCGCCAGCAGGTGAAGGACGGGGCGCTGTGGATGTCCCGCGCGGCCTCCAACATCGACGACGACCATCTGGAGCTCCGCTCAACGCTGATGCGCCACGCGGTGACCGAGCACCGCGACTTCCGCCTTCTCGAGGCCGACTACGTCGCCGCCGGCGGCACGCTGGCCGAAATCCGGGGCGCCGAGAAGAACATCGGCTCCGAAGCCCTGTCGGCCTGGATGTTCCACGAGGCCTCCAAGCCCAACCCCTTCGGCCTGCTGGGCGCGATGTGGATCATCGAGGGCCTGGGCCAGTTCAAGGCCCTGGAATGGGGCCGCCTGGCGCAGAGCCGGCTTGGCTTGCCCGACGAGGCGGTGCGCTTCCTGGTCTATCACGGCCAGAACGACGTCACCCACATCGCCCAGTTCGAGGACATGCTGGCCCTGGTCCTGCCCGACCCCATCGTGGCCCGGCGCATCGTGCGCACCGCCGAGGTCACAGCCCGGCTATACGCCCTGCAGATCGAGGAGATCGCGCCGTGACCAACGCCGCCTTCGATCCCGCCAGCTTCGATCCCAAGGACCCCGACCCGTGGCTGGCCCTCTACCTCGACCAGAGCCTGCCCATCGCCGAGGTGGCCAAGACGGCGCTGCTGCGCGGCAACCGCTCGTGGTCGCGGCGCTGGATGTTCAACGTCGTGCGGCCCTTCGTCTTCGCCTTCTTCCTGGCTGTGAAGCTGTTGCGTGGGATCTCGCCGCACTGGCCCAAGCTGAACGGCTTCCTGCACAAGACCATTCACTGGGGCCTGCGCACCTTCGCGACCCCCGACGCCAACACCCTGATCCTGCGTCACTTCCACGTGGGCACCGAGCTGCTGGCCTTCATCAAGGCCAACGCCGGCCCGGTGAGCATCGAGACCGTCCCCCTGCGCCCCACGACCCTGAAGGCGCTTGAGGACAACGTCTTCCTCCAGCACGACCTCAACGTCTTCAACTTCATCATCCAGCTGAACATCAGCCTGCGCGAACAGGGCCGCGATCTGGCGCCCGTCGAGCACCTGGACCTGTCGATGATCTCCGACGATCCCTTTCCGCTGGAGCCCCTGGCGCGCGGCCCGCTCAACTTCGTGGACGTGCAGACGGCGATCGAGTTCTACACTCCGCTCTACGCCCTGATGCTGCCCCGCGCCGACTTCGTCCGCGCCGCCGGCTCCCTGCAGCTGGACGAGACCATCGCCATCTACATCGCCAAGATCCTGGGCAGCGACTACCATCTGGCCTTTGTGAAGAACGGCCACCCCCTGGTGCCGCTGTCCACCCTCCAGGCCGGCTACCGCCTGATGATGCACGGCCTCGACTGCGAGGGCCTGCACGGCTGGCTGCGGCAGATCAAGGCCAGGCAGACAGCTGGTCTGCCGCTCGATCCCAGGGCCCCGACGCGGGGGGTCTAGCGACGAGGCCTGACCCCCTCAGCCTCCCACGCCCCTGCGCGCTGGGGTCGCCGGGCGCGCAGGAACCTCTCGTTCGAAGGAAGTGGCCGCCAACGGCCGATCGCGCAGCGATTGGAAGGGTGAGGGGTTCAGGCCTCTCCGCCTTTCCCTAAGCCGCCTGGTCGCCGAACTGCAGCCGCGCCAACCTCGAATACAGCCCGCCGCGCGCCGACAGCTCCACGTGCGTCCCCTCTTCCACCACCTTGCCCTGGTCCATGACGACGATGCGGTCGGCTTCCAGGACGGTCGCCAGGCGGTGGGCGATGACCAGGGTGGTGCGGCCGCTCATGGCGTCGTGCAGGGCGCGCTGCACCAGGCGTTCGTTCTCGGCGTCGAGGGCGCTGGTGGCTTCGTCCAGCAGCAGGATCGGGGCGTTGCGCACCAGGGCGCGGGCGATGGCCAGCCGCTGGCGCTGGCCGCCCGACAGGGTCTTGGCCCGCTCGCCCAGCGGCGTCTCCAGGCCCTGCGGCAGGGCCTCCAGGAAGGTCTCCGCCTCGGCGGCGCGGGCGGCGGCCTTCAGCTCTTCGACGGTGGCCTCCTCGCGCCCGAAGCGCAGGTTCTCCAGCGCCGAGCCGGAGAACAGGGCCGCGTCCTGGGCCACCAGGGCCATGCGCTCGCGCACCTCCGCCGGATCGGCGTCGCGCAGGTTGACGCCGTCGATCAGCACTGCGCCGCTCTGGGGGTCATAGAAGCGCAGCAACAGGCGGAAGACCGTGCTCTTGCCAGCGCCCGAGGGCCCGACCAGGGCCACCCGCTCGCCGGGCCGGACCTTCAGGTCGAAACCGTTCAGCGCCGGCATGTCGGGCCGGCCGGGATAGGTGAAGCGCACGTCCTCGAACGCCACCGCGCCCAACGCCGGCCTGGGCAGCGGCGTTACCTTGGCCGGCGCGGCGATCGAAGGCTTGGCGTCCAGGACTTCGGAGATCCGTTGCATGGCGCCCGACGCCTTCTGCACCTCGCCCCAGACCTCGCCCAGCGCGCCCACCGAGCCGGCGGCCAGCACCGCCAGGATGGCGAACTGCAGCAGCGTTCCGGCCGTCATGGTGTGGGCGATCACCGCGTGCGCGCCCAGCCAGAAGATCGTCGCCACGCCGCTGAACACCAGGCTGATCACCAGGCCGGTCATCATGCTGCGCGCGCGGATGCGGGAAAGCGACGTGGCGAAGGCCGCCTCCACAGCCCCGGTGAAGCGCTGGGCGGCCGTGCGCTCGCGCCCAAACGCCTGCAGGGTGTCCAGGGCGTCCAGGGTTTCGCCGGCATAGCCCACCGCGTCGGCGAACCGTTCCTGCGCCCGCACCGACAGGCTCCGCACCCGGCGGCCGAAGAAGAACAGCGGCCCCAGCACCGCCGGCGCCAGCAGGGCCACGAACAGGGTCAGCCTGGGGCTGACGATGGTCAGGTAACCCAGCGACCCCACCAGGGTCAGGGTGTTGCGAAGGGCGATGGACGCCGAGGAGCCGACCAGGTTCTCGACAATGGTCATGTCGGTGGTCAGGCGCGAGAGCACCTCGCCGGTGCGGATCTGAAGGAAGTAGGCCTGGTCCAGGGTAAGAACGTGGCGGTAGATCGCCGCGCGCAGGTCTGCCACCACCCGCTCGCCAAGCTTGGTGATGAAGTAGAACCGCAGCGAGGTCGCGATGGCCAGCACCGCCGCGACGCCCAGCAGGATCAGGAATGTCCGGTTCAGGCTGTCGGCGGTCTGGCCGCCGAAGCCCTTGTCCACCACCAGACGCGCCGCGCCGGAGAGTCCGAGGCTGGCGCCGGTGGAAAACAGCAGGAAGAAGACCGCCAGCCCCGCGTCGCCCCAGTGGGCCGCCAGGAACGGCCAGAGCTTGCCAAGCGGCTTCAGGTCGCGCCGCTTGGGCCGCGCCGCCGCGGCGCTGGCCATGTCGGCCTTCAGCAGCTCTCCCGCGCCGGGGCGGCCCGGAACCGCTGTTGCGCCTTCAATCGTCATGCACCGACCCTTGCACTCATGGACCCGTCTCGTGTATAGGCGCGCGTTCGTTTCGGGCCGTCTTAGCGGCGGCCCTCCCGTCCAGCCTCAAGTCGGTCTGCAAGCGCCATGAAACAAGACACCCACCCCGACTATCACTTCATCAATGTGGTGATGACGGACGGCACGACCTATCAGACGCGGTCGACCTACGGCAAGGAAGGCGCGACGCTGAACCTGGACATCGATCCGAAGACCCATCCGGCGTGGACTGGCGGCAACCAGACACTCCTGGACCGCGGCGGCCGCGTTTCGCGCTTCAACGCCAAGTTCGGCGCTTTCACGGGCAAGAAGTAGCCCTTCTCCCCATCGGCGCCCTCCGGGCGCCGAACACTCTTGTTCATGCCTGGATGTGCAGCGCGGCCTTAGCGGCCGAACGCGTCCTTCAGCCGCGCCATCTGCGCGAGCACCGGCGACGTCGTCTCCTGCGTCCCGTCCGCCTCGACATACATCCGCCGGTCCAGGTGACGGACCCGGTCGTAGAGCCGTTCGGACCGTTCAAGGAGCTGGCTGAGGGGGCCAGGCAGGGCGTCGCGCGACGTTCCTGCCGCAGGGCTCGTCTCGGCCCCGAGGCGATAGCTGGCGTCGCAGGCCGCGGCCGGCGCCATATGCCCTTCGCGCACCGAGCGCTGGACCAGCAGCCAGGACGCCACCTGCATCAGACGTGTGGTCAGCCGCATGCTCTCGGCCGCGTAGGCTAGGGCGTCGTTGCGGGACAGCAGCTTGGACTCCTGGCGACCCGCGCCGTCCAGGTAGGCGGCGGTTTCCTCGACGAGGTCCATGCCTTCCTGGAAGGTACGCTCGAAGAGCTCAGACTTGGCGAAGTCCTGAATCACGCCCGCTCGCCACTGAGCCGCTTCACTCGCGCCTAGGTTACTCATCCGCCACACCTCTTGTCGGGCTCTGAACTGTGGCCCGTCCTCGCGTCTGCAACCCTCATGCCAGAATAGACGGCGACCGGCCGATCCTGGACGAGCCCCTGCATTCTAGTCTTTTCGGAAGAACAATGCATCGGCCGCGGCCCGTCCAGCCTGTTTCCGGTCGATCTGCGCCCTCGCCCGATCAATCTCCGCCTGCAGCGCTTCGATCCGCTCACGCAGCTCAGTCACGCCGAAGAGCTCGAGATCCTCGCGCGCGAGATCGACAAGGCCTTGGCCGCGACCGCGTCTGATCTCCGCCGGTTCCTCCGCCATCCTGGCCTCCATCGCGTTCAGGCTCTATCTGAACCCCGGCCGCGTGGTCGCGCAAGATTAAGGGAGCCCAGTATGAGCCAGATGATGACCGCAATCGCCGTCGAAGGCGGCAAGGGACCTGCCGAGGCCTTGAAGCCTGTCCAGGTCGAGCGGCCGTCGTCGGGTGCGGGCCAGATTCTGATCGCCGTCAAGGCCGCCGGCGTGAACCGTCCCGACCTCTTGCAGCGTCTTGGCTACTATCCGCCGCCGCCGGGAGCGCCAGCAACCCTGGGCCTGGAGGTCGCCGGCGAGGTGGCGCAGGCCGCCGGGCGCTGGAAGGTGGGCGACAAGGTTTGCGCGCTGTTGGGCGGCGGCGGCTATGCGGAATATGCCGTCTGCGACGCTCGCCACGCCCTGCCCATCCCCGCGGGTCTCAGCTTCGTGGAGGCCGCGGGCCTGCCGGAGACCGTCTTCACCGTGTACGCCAATGTGGTCGAACTTGGCGCCTTGAAACCGGGAGAAACGCTGATGGTGCACGGCGCGACCTCCGGGATCGGCGTCACGGCGATCCAGATGGCCAAGGCCGCCGGCGCCAGGGTGATCGCCACCAGCCGCGGGGCCCGCAAGGCCGATCAGGCCCGCCAGATCGGCGCCGACGTCTCCATCGATGTCACCGCTCAGGACTTCGAGGCGGTAGCCCAGGCCGAGGGCGGGGTCGACGTCGTGCTGGACATGGTTGCAGGCCCCTACTTCCCCAAGAACCTGGAAGTCCTGAAGACCGGCGGCCGCCTGGTGCACATCGCCTCGCAGGCGGGCGGATCGGTGGAGCTGCCGATCATGCGGATCATGCAGAAGCGCCTGCTGATCACCGGCTCGACGCTTCGCCCTCGCGACGCCGACGAAAAGGCGCGCCTGGCCGCCGCGGTGGAGCGGGTGGTCTGGCCGTGGATCGAGGCTGGCAAAATCAAGTCGGTCGTCGATCACACCTTCCCGCTGGCGGAGGCCGCAAAGGCGCACGCGACGCTGGAAGACGGCTCTCACCTGGGCAAGGTGATCCTGACGGTCTGATCGGTCGGCCCGCTTGCTGGAATCGCCGCGCACGACCATAAGCGCGGCGAAGCCTGTCGGGGGGTGACGACCGTGAGAGGGATCGCCGTCTTCAGTGGTTCGGCCCACCCCGAACTGGCTCAGGCCATCTGCGCCGAGCTGCGCACCCCCCTTTCGCCGTCCCGTGTCAATCGCTTCGCCAATGACTGCCTGGAGGTCCAGCTCCAGGACAATTGCCGCGAACGGGACGTGTTCCTGATCCAGCCCGTTGTCTCGCCGGTGCAGGAGCACCTGGTCGAACTGCTGCTGATGCTGGACGCCGCCCGCGGCGCCTCGGCGGGGCGGATCACGGCGGTGATGCCCCACTACGCCTATTCCCGGTCGGACAAGAAGGATGCTCCGCGCATTTCCATTGGCGGCCGGCTGGTGGCCGATCTGCTGGTGACCGCGGGCGCCAACCGGGTGCTGACCATGGCCCTGCACTCGCCGCAGGTGCACGGCTTCTTCAGCGTGCCCGTCGACCACCTGCACGCCCTCAACGAGCTGGCGGCGCACTTCCAGAACCTGGACCTTTCCAACACTGTCGTGGTCTCCCCCGACCTGGGCTACGCCAAGGAGGCGGCCGCCTTCGCCCGCATCCTGAACTGTCCGGTGGCCGCGGCGGCCAAGCAGCGCTTCCCCGACGACAAGGTGCGGATCAGCGCCATCATCGGCGAGGTCGCCGACCGCGACGTGATCATCCTGGACGACGAGATCGCCAAGGGCAGCACGGTGATCGAACTGATCGCGCGCCTGCACGAACAGGGGGTCCGCTCGATCCGCGTGGCCTGCACCCACGGCCTGTTCGCCGATGGCGCGGTTGAGCGCATCGGCGCCGAGCCCGACGTGCTCGAAATCGTCTGCACCGACACGGCGCCGATCCCCGGCGCCGCTCGCTCCGGCAAGCTGAAGGTGTTGTCCATCGCCGCGGCCCTGGCCGAAGCCATCCGCCGGATTCACAACGGAGAATCGGTCAGCGCCCTCTTCCATCCGGACTAGGTTAGGGCGGGCAAACTTGACTAATAAACCACCTACATTGCGAGGAGATGGGTGAACCCATCCTCCATCGGAACGTTTACCCCTGACGGGACGAACAATAGATCAGATCGTCAGGACAAACATCATGAGAAAACTTCTAATTTCTCTCGCCGGCGCCGCCGCCGTGCTGGGCGCGGGCGCCGCTTCTGCTCAGCCCTATCACGACAATTGGGATCATCGCGATCGCGGTTACAGCGATCGCGGCTACAATGACCGCGGCTACAATGACCGCGGCTACTACCACGACCGGGGGTACCGGGATCACGGCTGGGGGTCCAGCTGGTGGGGCCACCGCCGCTATGACCATGGCCGCTACGCCTACGGCCGCCAGGTCTGTGACTGGCGCCATGGCGAGCGGGTCTGCTGGTACCAACGCTAGGAAAGTTGGCCTAAGGTCCCCTCAGGGGGACGTCCACCCCACGGGCTCGGCCCGTGGGGTTTTGGAGTATGTGACCTATGGCGTTTACCCCCCGCCTGGCCCCTCATTTCACTCGATTGCTCTTCGTCGCCGTCATCGGCGTCACGGGCGGCCTCATGGGCGTGACCGACGCAGCCCGCGCCCAGGATTACGGACAGTCTGACCAACAGGGGGCGGACCAGCAGGGCGAGGAGCAACAGGGCGGCGACCAGTACCGCTGTGACGACAGCCGGACCCGTTGCGCCTACTACCGATGCGACCCATCGGGCCGGAGTTGCGAGCGCAGCAGCGACTGGCAGTTGCGAGACTACAACCACGGCGTCGATGGCGACGCGCCGCGCGAAGATGACCGGGCGGACGCCGACCGGAACAACAATGACGCACAACGCTACGGCGCCGACGGAAACGGCTCCGATAGCGATCGCAGCGGTTCCGACCAGGGCGACGACTACGTCCGCAACGAGCAGGACCAGGGCCGGCCGCCCCCGCCCACCGCCGCCCGGCGCGACGATGGCGCGGAGTACCGTTGCACGGACGACGGCCAACGCTGCGCCTACTACCGCTGCGACATGGACGGTGAGAACTGCCACCGTATCAGCGGCTGGTCGTCTCGCGCCGATTCAAACCGCCGTCCTGACTACAATGGCTGGTAGGAGAGCATCGGTGGAGAGGGCGCCAAAGGTCGCGGCGCGCGATTGACGTTTCAAAACCTTTCGCGACGTCCTATAGATGCAATCTACCAGACGCCCGGCCGAAAGGCCGGGCGCCGCTGTTTTGAGGACACGCCCAAGAGGCCGAGATGACCGATATTCTTATGCCCAAAGCGACCGCCGTCTGGCTGGTCGACAACACGTCCCTGACCTTCGAGCAGATCGCCGACTTCTGCGGCCTGCACCCCCTGGAAGTGAAAGGCATCGCCGACGGCGAGGTGGCGCGCGATATCCGTGGCGCCGACCCGATCGCCAATGGCCAGCTCACCCGCGAAGAACTTGACCGGGCCCAGTCCGACTCCAAGTACCGCATGAAGCCACAGAAGAGCCGGCACGCCGAACTTCTGAAACCTCAGAAGAAGGCGCCGCGCTACACGCCCGTTTCGCGCCGCCAGGACCGGCCGGACGCCATCGCCTGGTTCGTGCGCAACCATCCCGAGGTGACCGACGCCCAGATCAGCAAGATCCTGGGCACCACCAAGGCCACCATCGACCAGGTGCGCAACCGAACCCACTGGAACGCGGCCAACATCAAGCCGGTGGATCCGGTGACCCTCAGCCTGGTCACTCAGCTGGAACTCGACGCCCTGGTGAAGAAGGCGGCCGAAAAAAAGGCCAAGGACGACGCCAAGCGCGGCATCGTCGAGCCGGAAGGCGCGTCGCTGCGTCCCGCGTCGGAGACCGGCGTGCTGGAGGTCGAACCCGAAACGGAGATCGAAGACGATCACTTCGAGCCCGACCATCACGAACCGGATCATCACGAGGATGACGAGGACTAAAATCTCGCGAGCGCGCCTTCTCCAGCGCGGGGAAGGCGCCTCACTTGGGTGGATGAAATTGGACCCTCAGGTCCGGGTCAGTGTACTCGGGATCGGAGGGTTTCCATCTGTTCCTTGAGGCGTAGCTTCTGTCGCTTCAACTCCATGAGCCTGACATCGTCGGCGTAAGGTCGGCTGATCTCGTCCTGGATCTCACGTTCGAGCGTACGATGACGCATGCCCAGTTCGCGGATGCGGGCTTCGATGGCCATGTTTGGCGACTCCTCTTCCTAGCCTGGCGAGAAGCAAACACCCCTCACCGGCGATAGTCAGATCACATATAGTTTCATCCACGTTCGCATGCGGATCGGCCGCGCAGGCGCCCTGACCGCGGGCGCGGGAGCCTTCAAGAATGGCTGACGGCGAGCAAAGGCGCTTGGTGGTTGGGATTTCGGGCGCCTCCGGCGTGACCTATGGCGTACGCACGCTGGACGCGTGCCGGGCCCTGGGCGTCGAAAGTCACCTTATCGTGAGCCGGGCCGCGGCGCTCACCCTGGCCCAGGAGACGAAGCATAGCCTCGCGGACCTGTCGGCCAAGGCCGGCGTGACCTATCGCGTGGGCGACATCGGCGCCTCCATCGCCTCGGGGTCCTTCTCCACATTGGGCATGATCGTGGCGCCCTGCTCGATCCGCACCATGAGCGAGATCGCCACGGGGGTGACCGCCTCGCTGCTGACGCGGGCGGCGGACGTGACCCTCAAGGAGCGCCGCCCACTGGTATTGATGGTGCGCGAGACGCCGCTGCACCTGGGACATCTGCGCACCATGGTGAAGCTGGCCGAGATGGGGGCCACGATCGCCCCGCCCCTGCCGGCCTTCTACGCCAGGCCGCAGAGCATCGAGGAGATGATCGACCAGTCCGTGGGCCGCGCGCTGGACCTCTTTGGTCTGTCCTGGGACGTGGTGCGCCGCTGGGGAGAGGACCTGCCGACAGTGGCGGGCGACGGCGAATGAGGCGCCGCCGGTGAGGCTCTGGGATTTCGCCCTGAAAATCCATGCCCGCCCCGGTGTCGAGGCGGTCTATCTGCGCCTGCAGGACGACCACCGGCAATGCGTCTCCTTCCTGCTCTGGAGGCTCTGGACCGTGGTCGAGGCGCGGCCCGTGGACGCAAGGCTGCTAGGGGACGCGGCGCTGGCGGCGAAGGGCTGGGAAGCCGCGGCCACCCTGCCGTTGCGCGGCGTGCGGCGGCGGCTGAAGACCCCTGTGGCGGCCATAGACGCGGCCGGACAGGCGACGCTTCGCGAGGCGATCAAGGCGGCCGAGCTGCAGTCCGAACGCCTGCTACTGGAGGCCCTGGAAGCTCTGACGCCTGCGCCGTCCGGCGCCGCTCAGGACATCGACCGCGGCCTGATGGCGGCGGCGCTGGCCTGGGGCGGGACGCCGGCGCCCCCTGCCCTGCTGCGCGTTCTGGCCGACGCGGCGGGATGACCGGCTTGCCGCGACAGGGCGGTCTGGTACACCAAGTCCAAAGTCCGCCCCCAAGGCGCAAAGCATGAATGACGACGAACTAGACGCCGGGTCGGAATCGGCGGTGCGGGCGCAGATCGCCCATCTGCGCCAGGAGCACCAGGATCTGGACGCCGCCGTGCGGGCGCTGGAAACCCAGCCGCAGGCCGACCAGCTGCAAGTCGCGCGGCTGAAGAAGAAGAAGCTGATCCTGCGCGACCAGATCGCTAAGCTGGAAGACGGCCTGACCCCGGACATCATCGCCTAGCCGGTTCCAAGTCCAAGAACAGCGGTACGCCGAAAAGCCCTGCCGCATGCTTGCCCTGGCGAACCAGAGGGGCGCAAATCGCGGCCTTCGACGCCGAGGGGCGAGTCGGGGACATCCCATCCATGGATCACGATGCGGCGCTGCACATGGCCGCCCAGGCGGCAGCCTTCTGGACGGCGTTGCTACTGCTGCTGATGCTGGTCATGTCGCTGCTGGTGGTCCGCCAGCGCCAAACACACAAGGTGGAGTTCGGGGACGGCGGGGCGCCGTCGCTGGCCCGCGCGATCCGCGCCTTCGGCAACGCCGCGGAATACGTCCCGGCCGGCATTGGCGGCCTGATCGCCCTGGCGGCGGTCAGCGCCCCGCCGATGGCCCTGCATATCGCCGGCGCCTTGCTGATCACCGGCCGGATCTCCCACGCCTTCGCGCTCAGTCGCTCGTCGGGGACCTCGGTCCTGAGGGCGGCCGGCATGCTCCTGACCTGGCTGGCCTATATCTTCCAGATCGTCGCGCTGATGATCTTCGCCCTGATCTGAGGGCGCCGCGCCGACCTCCGCTTGCGGGCGCCCCCGCCATCCGCCATATCGCCAGGATGGATGAAAACCTGCTGCAGGAAGTTGTCGCCGCCGCCTTGAAGGCCGGCGCCGACTCCGCCGAGGCCGCCTTCGCCGAGCGCGCGGCCCTTTCCGTCACGGTCCGCCTCGGGGCCCTCGAGGAAGTGGAGCGCGAGGAGGCCAGGGACCTGGGGGTGCGTGTGTTCGTCGGCCAGCGCCAGGCCACCGTCTCCGGCTCCGATGTCTCCGCTGAGGGCCGGGGCAAGCTGGTGGACCGCGTCGTGGCCATGGCCCGGCTCGCGCCGGAGGACCCCTACGCCGGCCTGCCGCCCACCGACCGCCTGGCCCGCGGACCGCAACCCGACCTCGGGGTCTTCGACCCGACGGAACTGGGCCCCGAAGCGCTGGAGGCCCAGGCCCTGGCCGCCGAAGACGCCGCCCGCGCCATCGAGGGCGTCACCAACTCCAATGGCGGGTCCGCCAGTTGGTCGAACTCGGCCTGGCGGCTGGTGACCAGCGACGGATTCTCCGGCGTCTACCGCGCCTCCACCTTCGGTCTCTCGGCTCAGGCCATCGCCGGTGAAGGCGCCGGCATGGAACGCGGCGGCGAGGGACGGGCCACACGCTGGCGCGAGGACCTGCCGGCGCCCGACGCCATCGGCGCCGAGGCGGGCCGCCGCGCTGTCGCCAGCCTGAACGCCCGCAAGATCGCCTCGACGACCGCGTCAGTGATCTTCGAGAACCGTCTGGCCACCTCCCTGCTCGGCCCCCTGATCGGGGCGATCTCCGGCCCGTCGGTGGCGAGGGGGGTGTCGTTCCTGAAGGACAAGCTTGGCCAGCAGATCTTCGCCAAGGGGATCACCCTGACCGATGACCCGCACCGCCTCCGGGGCCTGGGCTCCTCTCCCTTCGACGACGAAGGGGTGCGCAACCAGCCCATGAACATCATCGACGATGGCGTGCTGACCACCTGGCTGCTCAATTCCAGCTCCGCCAGGCAACTGGGGCTGCAGACCACCGGCCACGCCTCGCGCGGCCTGGCGGGACCGCCGGGGGTAGGCCCCTCGAACATGACCCTGCAGCCCGGGACATCGGATCAGGCGGCGCTGATGCGCGACGCCGGCGATGGTATCCTGGTCACCTCGATGTTCGGACCTTCGCTGAACGCCAACACCGGCGACTGGTCGGTGGGCTGTTCGGGCTTCTGGTTCGAGAACGGAGAGATCGCCTATCCGGTCACCGAGATCACCGTCGCCGGCAATTTGATCGACATCTACGGCCGGCTGGTTCCAGGCTCGGACCTGAAGATCCGCGGCGCCTCCAATTCACCGTCCATCCTGGTGGACGCCCTGGCCATCGCGGGCAAGTGACGGCGGATCTCGATCTGATCCTTGCGGCGGCGCAAGAGGCGGGCGAGCTGATCATGCAGCGCCGCTCCGCGGGGCTGACGGTGGAATACAAGCACGGCGGCTCGCCGGTCACCGACGCCGACCTGGCCGCCGACGCCTTGCTGAAACGTCGCTTGATGACGGCGCGGCCGGACTATGGCTGGCTCTCCGAAGAGACCGCCGACAACGCCGAGAGACTCTCAAAAACCCGCATCTTCCTGGTCGATCCCATCGACGGGACCCGCGCTTACCTGCGCGGAAGACCCTGGTTCGCGGTCTCCATCGCCGTCGTGGACGACGGGACGCCGGTGGCGGGCGTGGTCCTGGCGCCGGACCTGGACGAGACCTACACGGCCGTCGCCGGCGGCGGCGCGTTCCTCAATGGCCGGTCCATCGCCCCAAGCGTGCGGACCCAGCTCGAGGACGCGGCGATGGTGGGCGACAAGGCCCTGTTCGCCCACCCCGACTGGCCCACACCCTGGCCCCCGATGCGGATCGAGAGCCGCAACTCCCTGGCCTACCGCATCTGCCTGGTGGCCAGCGGCGCCTTCGACGCGGCGGTGTCGCCGACGCGCAAGAGCGACTGGGACCTGGGCGCGGCCGACCTGGTGGCGCGCGAGGCCGGCGCCCTCATCTGCGACCGGTATGGACGGCCCTTCGTCTACAACCGCCCCGATCCCAGCCAGGCAGGGCTGCTGGCGGCCGCGCCGGGCCTGGCGGCATTGATCCTTGAGAGGGTGCGGCCTATCGAGGGGGCAACCTAGCTCTCAAGCCTTTGGGGCCCAAATCGATGCCCGACTCCCAGCTTCTGCACCTCGTCATCGGAGGGGAACTGGAAGACGTCGCCGGAAACACCTTCCGCGACCTCTCCAAGATCGACCTGGTCGGCGCTTACCCAAACTACTCCGAGGCCTACCGGGCCTGGAAGGCCAAGGCGCAGGCCACGGTGGACAACGCCCACATGCGCTATTTCATCATCCACGCGCACAAGCTGCTGGACCCGGAATCCGACCACCACCCCGACCACGATCACTAGGCTCAAGGCGACTATTCCCGGCGCAGCAGGCGGTCGGCGAGGAGCTTGCCCCACCAGCCGGCGCGGAAATCGGCCTTGATGCCGGCGGGGTCATAGGCCGGGCTTTCCACCCATTCCAGGAAGCTGAGACCGGCCGGTTCACCCTCGGCCAGATAGCGCTCGAAGACATAGTCCAGGACGCCGGTCAGCCCCGCCTTGACGTGCAGATAGCGCGGAGACAGCTGGGCCAGCGCTTCACGGATCGGGCGGCGCTGGCCAAAGTGCATGTAGAGCACGGACATTAGACCCGCCCGGTCCGCGCCGGACTTGCAGTGCATCAGGGCGGGATACTCGATGCTCTCGAACAGGCGCTTGGCGCCCAGGATCTGCTCGCGGCTGGGGACGTCTCGGGACGCGACGGTGAAGTTGCGGAGCGCAAGGCCGTGCCGGCGGCAGGCGTCCTGTTCGAGGGCGTAGAAGGCGGCGCCGAAGCCGCCACGCAGGTTGATCACCGTCTTCACGCCGCGGCGGGCCCACGCCTTGAGCTGGAAGGGCCAGGGCTGGTTGGCGCGGACCAGTTCGTCCGAGAGCCAATGGGCGTTGGAGAAGGCAAGGCGCAGGTAGGCGTGGTCGTTCCAGAGGTAGTCGAGGTAGGCGCGCAGCCGTCCGCCTGAAGTCGTTAGGTCGAAGCTGGGCACGCGCGTTCCTGACCTGAATCAACAGCCTAAGTACGGTGGTGCGGGCGGGGATGCAAAGGCGGCCGGCTTGACACTGGGGGCGGCGCGGACGACGGCTGGCGGCGATGAGCAACCCTGTCGGTGAGGGCAAAGCGGGCGCGGTGATCGCCCGGCTGGCGCGGACCTACCTGGCGCGGCACGGGGCGGGGCTGGCGCTGGCGCTGCTGTGCGCGGTGCTGTTCGCAGGGCTGCAGGCGCTGTTGCTGAGACTGCTGCAGCCGGCGGTGAACGACCTGATCGTGCATCCGAAGGCGGGCGCGCTGTTGTGGCTGCCGTTGGCGATTGTGGCCCTCGCCGTAGCCCGCGGCATGACCCAGGTGATCCAGACCGTCACCGTCAACACCATCGGCAATGCCGTTGTCGGCGATCTGCAGCGGGATCTGTTCGGCGCCCTGGTCCGATCCGACCTGGCGCAGTTGCGGACCGCGCACAGCGGCGGCCATGTCGCCCAGGTGCTCTATGACGCCGGCCTGGTTCGCGAAGCGACCACCAGCGGCCTGATCAACCTGGCGCAGCAGGGGCTGGCCCTGGCCGGCGCCCTGGCGGTGATGGCCTACATGGACTGGCGGTTGACCCTGTTCGTGCTGTTGATCGGCCCGGTGGTCGCCCTGGTGCTGCGCCGCTACGCCAGGCGGACGACGCGGGCGGCCAAGGGGGCCATGGACGCCACAGCCGACCTTGCCAAGGTGATCCTGGAGAGTCTGGCGGGGGTTCGGGTGGTCAAGCTGGAGAACCGGGAGGCTTTCGAGGCGGAACGGGTGGGAAAGGCGATCGCGCAGCGGCAGGCGCATCTGGTCAGCGGCGACAACGCCCGCGCCGCCGCGGCGCCGGTGTCGGAGACCCTGACGATGGTCGTGATCGCCGCGGTGCTGGCCTACGAGGGCTGGAAGGCGTCGGCCGGCGCGCCGGATCCGGGGGCGTTCACGGCCTTCCTGGCGGCGCTGCTGACGGCGGGGCAGTCGCTGCGGCAGGTGGCGAGCCTGTCGACGGTGGTGGCGCAGGGGGCGTCGGCGGGGCGGCGGCTGCTGGCGGCGCTGGATGTCCCCCCGGCAATAGCCGATGCGCCGAGCGCAAAGCCGCTGACCGGCGAGGTGGAGGCATTGGCGTTCGAGGGGGTGAGCTTTGCCTACGGCGACGGCGCGCGGGTGCTGAGCGACGTCAGCCTTCAGGTCCGGCGGGGCGAGATCGTCGCCTTGGTGGGGCCGTCGGGCGCGGGCAAGAGCACGCTGCTGAACCTGGCGCCGCGGTTCTACGATGTCACCGGTGGCAAGGTCACCGTGGACGGACGGGACGTGCGCGAGGCGACCCTGGCCTCCCTGAGAAGCCGGATCGCCCTGGTCACGCAGGAGCCGTTCCTGTTCGACGACACCGTCGCCGCCAACATCGCCTACGCCCGGCCCGGCGCCAGCCTGGACCAGATCGAGGCGGCCGCCCGCGCGGCGGCGGCGCATGAGTTCATCGCGGCTCTGCCGGAGGGATATCAGGCGCGCGTCGGCGAAGGCGGCATGTCGCTGTCGGGCGGCCAGCGCCAGAGGATCGCCATCGCCCGCGCCTTCCTGAAGGATGCGCCGATCCTGCTGCTGGACGAGGCCACCAGCGCGCTGGACAGCCAGAGCGAGGCCCAGGTGCAGGCGGCGCTGAACCGGCTGATGGCGGGACGCGCGACCCTGATCATCGCCCATCGGCTGTCCACGGTGCGCGAGGCCAGCCGGATCTATGTGCTGCAGGCCGGCCAGGTGGTGGAGCACGGGGACCATGGCGCGCTGATGCGGGCCGGCGGCCTCTATGCCAGGCTCGCGGGCTCGCAGCGGCTGGAGCCGGCGGCGCAATGAAGCGCCTGCTGCGGATGGCGGCCGTCCAGACGATCCTGGCGCTGCTGGTGGCGGCCTACCTGCGCCTGCTCTTCGCCACGCTGCGCTGGCGGTACGAGGACATGGCGACGGCGTCCCGGGTGATCGACGCGCCCCAGGGGATGATCATCCTGTTCTGGCACGGGCGGATCGTGCCGGCGATGGCCTGCCGGCGGCTGCTGGGACGCAAGCCGCGCTTCGCCCTCATCTCCCTGTCGCGGGATGGCGCCTTCATCGCCAAGGCGGCCGAGTGGAGCGGCGTGCCGACCATACGCGGCTCGATGGCCAATCCCGCCAAGGATCGCGGCCAGGCGCCGTCCAAGGGCGGGGCCCACGCCTTCTGGCGGATGCTGCAGGCGCTGAAGGACGGGGCGGCGGCAATCGTCACCCCCGACGGTCCGAGGGGCCCCAGCCAGCGGATGGCGATCGGAGCGACGCACCTGGCCAGGCTGTCGGGGGCGCCGGTGATGCTGTGCGGCTTCGCGGTAGCGCCCGCGATCGCCCCCAGGAGCTGGGACGGCGCACGCTTCCCCCTGCCCTTCTCCCGCGCCGCCCTGGCGGTAGAGGGGCCGTTGTACCTCGGCGCCGAGGCGGATGACGCGGCGATGGAGGTGGCGCGGGCGGACTGGGAGAACCGGCTGCGCGCCGCCCAGGTCCGGGCGGAGGGGTTGCTACGGTGACAGCCCGGCCCGCAAGCGCCCGCCCTCTGAGCCTCGCCGTCTACGCCCTGGCCGCCTGGGCGGCGGATCCGCTGGCGCCGTGGCTGCTGCGGCGGCGTGCACGGCGCGGCAAGGAGGATCTCGAGCGTCTTGGCGAGCGGCAGGGGCATGCCGGGCGGGCGCGGCCGCCGGGTCCCCTGGTCTGGCTGCACGGCGCCAGCGTCGGCGAGGCGCTGTCCATGGCGCCCCTGATCGACCGCATCGCGGCGCGGCGGCCGGACCTTAGCATCCTGGTGACCACCGGCACGCGCACGTCGGCGCAGGTGCTGGCCGGCCGTCTGCCGGGCGGCGTCATCCACCAGTTCGCGCCGCTGGACACGCCGCAGAGCGCGCGCCGGTTCCTGGCCCACTGGCGGCCAGGACTGGCGATCTTCGTGGAGAGTGAGCTGTGGCCGAACCTGTTGCTGGCCGCCAAGGCGTCCGGCGCGCGCCTGGCCCTGGTTTCGGCGCGGATCACGGCGGCAAGCGCCCGCGGCTGGTCACGAGCGCCCAGCGCGGCGCGCGCGGTGATCGGCGCATTCGACCTGATCCTGGCGCAGGACGAGGCGACGCGCGGGCGCCTGGAAGCCCTGGGCGGACGGTTCGATGGCTTCCTGAACCTCAAGGACGCGGCCGATCCGCTGCCGGCCGACGACGCGGCGTTGTCGGAGCTGAGGGACCAGGTCCAGGGCCGTCCGGTGATCCTGGCGGCCAGCACGCACTTGAGGGAGGAACGGCTGATCGCGGCGGCCGTCGGGGCTCTGGAAACGAACCAACCGCCCCTGCTGGTCATCGCGCCGCGGCACCCTGAGCGGGCGGGTGAGATCGCCGCGGCGCTGGCCGACCTGGGCCTGGCGCGGCGCAGCCTTGGCGAGACAATTGCGCCGGGCACCGGTGTCTATCTGGCCGACACGCTGGGGGAGATGGGGCTATTCTACCGCCTGGCCGACGTCACCGTCATGGGCGGCGGCTTTGAGGAGGGTGTGGGAGGGCACAACCCGCTGGAGCCGGCCAGGCTGAGCGCGGCGATCGTCAGCGGGCGCCACGTCGCCAATTTCCGGTCGATCTACGAGGAGATGGCGGCGGCGGGGTGCGTCCTGCAGGTTGGCGGGCGGGACGAACTGACGGCGATCCTGCACAATTTGCTGGCGGACCCGCAGCGGCGATCCGGCCTGGGCGAGGCGGCACGGAGGTTTGCGCAGGCCAGACGGGGGGATTTCGGGGCCGCCTGGACGAAGCTCCAGCCGATGTTGCCCGCATGATCCGCTTGGCGACTCCCCGCTGGTGGTATGTGCGCCGCGGCGCGCCCAGCCCTTTGACCCGGATGCTGCTGACGCCGGCGTCGTGGATCTGGGCCTGGGCGACGGCGCGGCGGCTGGCGCGCGGACACCCCTACGACCCTGGCGTGCCGGTCATCTGCGTCGGCAACGTCACCATGGGCGGCACGGGCAAGACGCCGGTGGTGCGGGCCTTGGCGCAGCGGCTGGCTGAGCGCGGGCGGGCCGCCAGCGTGGTCGCGCGCGGATACGGCGGGCGGCTCGCCGGGCCTGTGCGGGTGGACCTCGGCCGACACGGCGCAGCGGACGTGGGCGATGAGCCGGTGATGCTGGCCGCCGACGGCGATGTCTGGATCGCCAAGGACCGGGCCGCGGGGGTCAGGGCGGCGGCCGAAGCGGGCGCACGGGTCATCGTGCTGGACGATGGATTGCAGAGCCCGGCGGTGAGGAAGACGCTGTCGATCCTGGTGGTGGACGGCGAGACGCGAAAGGACGAGTGGCCGTTCGGCGACGGGGCGGTGTTTCCCGCCGGACCCATGCGCGAGCCCCTGGCCGCGGGACTGGCGCGGACCGACGCGGTGGTGGTGCTTCTGCCCGCCGACCTGGCGGCAGCCGATCCGGCGCTGCTGGCCCTCTTCGCCGGCAAGCCCGTGCTGACCGCCCACCTCGAACCAGCGGCGCCCCCGCCCGGGGGCAAGCAGCTCGCCTTCGCCGGCATTGGCAAGCCATGGAAGATGGAACAGGCCCTGATCGCGGCGGGCTGCGACCTGGCGGATTTTGCGCCCTTCCCCGACCATGCGCGGATTCCGGAGGGGGTCCTGAGGTTCCTGGCCGACCGGGCGGCGGCGCAGGGGGCAGGGCTGCTCACCAGCGAGAAGGATTGGGCCAGGCTGACGGCAGCCTGGCGGGCGCGTGTGACGCCGTGGCCGGTGCGGGTGCGGTTCGATGACGTGGCGGCGCTGGACAGGGTCTTGGAACGGGCGACGGTCTAAGGAACGTCGTCAGGGTCAAGGGTGATGATGTCGGAACCAGTAGCGATGGAAGGGATACGGCCGATAGATCCAATGATGTCCGTACCAGACCCACGGCTCGTACCAGGGCGGCGCCGTATAGACGACGTCGGAGTAGACGACGGCTGGAGCGAAAGACGGGGCGCCCGGCCTCAGGACATAGCCAGGCGGACAGCCGGGGCTGGCGGATCGACCGATCGCGCCCCCCGCCACGGCTCCGACGGCCCCGCCCGAAACAGCCCCCAGAGCGCGGTCATGGCGCCCGGCCAGTCCTGATCCGACGACCGCGCCCAGCAGCCCCCCGATCACGGCCCCGGCGGCCGTGCGGTCGGCCCGATCGGCGACACAGTTCCGCGCCGCCCAGCGCTCCGCCTCGTAGCTGTAACGATCATCTTCCTCACGGGCCTGGGCAGAGCTGTCGAGCCGTGCATCGCTCGGCTGGTACCCCGGCGGCGGCGGCACATTGTAGCGCCCCTGCCCGACATCCGACGGCTGAGCCGCCGCTCCGCCGCCAATGGACAGCACGCACCCGCAAGCCGCCAGCACCAAGGCTGTTCTCCGCCGTCGAGCGTGGAGCATCCCGCTAACCTCAAGAGGCGGCGCTCGGAAACTGCCGCCCCGCAGAAAAAATCCCGGCGGAAGTCGCGCCGGCCGCTCCCTAAGCGCCGACGGTCTCCAGCAGGTTCACGGTAATCTTGTTCTCGACGCTCGTGACGCCTGGAGCGCGCCAGGCGGCCCGCTCGGCTTCATGGCGCTCGGCCCAGGACCTCACCTTGCCGCGCAGGATCACCTTGCTCCCGTCGGCCTCGACGGTGATGCGGTTGGCATCCACTTCGGCGCTGCGCTTGAGCGCTTCCTCGATCCGGCTCTTGATTTCCGAGGGGGCCACCCGCGGCTTGATCAGGATCATGTTGGAGACACCCTTGACGCCACGGACGTGACGAACGGCGGACTCGGCCCGTTCGCGCTGGAAGTTCCACTCGGCCTCACCCTCGAGCGTGACCCAACCGGCCTTGACCACCGGGGTAATGTGCTCGTGCCAGAACGGCAGCTGGCTCTTGATCGCCACCGCGGCGTCGCGGGCGATTTCAGGATCGGGTCGCTGATCGACCGACGGCAGGCGCACCTCGATATCGTTCGCAATGCCCGCGACGCCGCCCACCCGCTTGACGTCCCGCTCGGCCTGCCACTTCTGACTATAGCTGCGCACATAGCCGGTCAGCGCCACGACCTGGTCCTTTACGGCCACGGCGACGTCCGCCGCGTCGATGTCCGGATCCCAGCGCAACTCGTTTTCTACGTCCCTTTTGATATCTGCGTCGGCCTTCATGAGACAATTCTCCATGATCGATTGGCGTGTCCAACCAAGCCACGGCGCAAGAGCCGCCGGCTCCGTTCCACAGCCCGCCCCCTAACGCGTTCCGGAGCCCCGCGCCCTGACCACCGTCAGTCGGCCCGTCGAAGGCGCGAGCGATACTTCATTACGGCATTGATCTTTATAAATTATTTCGGCCGTGGCGGAGAATTCCTTAGGCATGAACCGGACTGGTCCCCGCATCGCAATAGCGCAGGATGGGGGAGTTCGGGGCGGGTAGGAGACGCAACATGCCGACCCCCGCATCCATCGGTGTCGCGTGGCCGCCGCCAACACTTCCGCTGGCCGGACGCCGCCCTCCCCGCCTCGCCGGCCTTGTCGACGGATCGCCATCGACTTTCGGTCCCGGCGAGAGGGTGTTCGACGAGGCGGACAAGGCGGACAGCCTCTACGAAGTCATGGAAGGGATGGTCCGCACGCTCCGATTCGGCCAAGGCGGCCGGCGCATGATCTGCGAGTTCATCGTTCCAGGAGAGTTGTTCGGACTTGAGAGCGCCGCGACACACCGCTGTTCCGCCGAGGCCATCGATCAGGCGACGATGCTGCGATATGAACGCGCGCGCCTGGAAAGCAGGGCCCTTGTCGATCGAGCGGTTGCAACTCAGCTTCGGTCGTGGTTGACGTTGCGGGGCGAGCAGGCAGCGGGACGCATGCTGCTGCTTGCGCGCGCCAACGCGCTGCAAAAGATCGCC
>FTAI01000639.1_pt1 | contig 24089 bp, 22 predicted proteins | sample 1638941 | NCBI WGS metagenome assembly FTAI01 (sample SAMEA3914813, study PRJEB12502) | metagenome | biome: forest; material: soil | place: Canada | collected 2011-07-07 | depth 0.3 m | reverse complement strand
GGAAATCACCGATCAGGCCGTTCATCTTGGCCTGCAGCAGTGACGAGGACGAGTTGGAAAAAGCGTTGCCGAGGATCTGCATCATCACCAGGCCCGGCACGATGAAGGTCCCGAAGCTGACCCCCTCCACCATCCGCCGGTTCGGCCCGACGGCGACGACGAAGACCATCATATAGAGCAGGGCCGTCACCACCGGCGCGGCCAGGGTCTGGGTGCCCACCTTCCAGAACCGGCGCACTTCACGCAGGTACAGGGTCTTCAGGCCCTCCCAGTTGACGCCGTCATAGGCGCGAGGCGGGGGCGGGATGACGGCGAGCGCGGGCATATCCTTCATGGGCCCTCATTTGCGCCCACCGAGCGTCTCGCGCAAGTCGCACAGCGTTCCATCAACATCTTGATCCTGTGGACAGATCATGGGGCGCCTATTGTGTCCGTTAGAGGTTTGTGCACGATATCTAGTAGGCCATCGGTAGCGACGGCTGTTGGGGACACAAGATGTGGGCCCGGGCGTTTATGGGGAACGCCTCGCCCGTCTTGCAACAGGGGTTGGAGGGTTTCAGTCATGGGTTGGACCGACGAACGCGTTGAAACACTTAAGAAACTCTGGCTCGACGGCCTATCGGCCAGCCAGATCGCCAAGCAGCTTGGCGGCGTCACCCGCAATGCGGTGATCGGCAAGGTGCACCGTCTGGGGCTCTCGGGCCGTGCGGCGCCCTCCCAGCCCGCCCGGCCGGTCTTCAAGCCCGCCCGGCCGGCGCGTCCCGTTGTCGCAAGCCAGCCGGCCGTCCGCCGCGCGGTGGCCGCCTCCGAGATCGCGCCGCCGCCGCCCCGGCCCGCGAACTATGTGGAAGAGCCCGGCACCGCCACGGTGCTGACGCTGGGCGCCCACATGTGCAAGTGGCCGATCGGCGATCCCTCGACGGACGGCTTCACCTTCTGCGGTCGCCGCTCGGGCGGCGAAGGCCCCTACTGCAACGAGCACGCCCGGGTCGCCTACCAGCCGCAGCAGACCAAGAAGAAGTCCGGCGCCAATGAGCTGGCGCGGTCACTGCGACGCTACATCTAGTTCGAGCCCTCCCTCCCCTTCATGGGGAGGGTCCGCCCGAAGGGCGGGGGTGGAGAAGGTCCTTGAAGCCCAAGAACGCCCAGCAGCGTGGGCGGGCGTGACCGGACTGCCCCACCCAGATCGCTGCGCGATCTACCCTCCCCACGAGGGGGAGGGAGGGATTACAACGCTCCCATGACCGAAATCGCGCCTGACTCCGAGCCCGCCACGCCCGCCGGCGTCGACGGCAACGTCCAGGCCTATTCCGTTTCGGAACTGGCCTTCGCGCTCAAGCGCACCATCGAGGACGCCTACGGCTTCGTGCGCCTGAGGGGCGAGCTGTCCAAGGTCACCTTCCACGGCAACGGCCACGTCTATCTCGACCTGAAGGATGAGCGCGCCTCGATCTCCGGCGTGATCTGGAAGGGCACGGTCCGCTCGCTGAACGTGCGGCCGCAGACCGGCCTGGAGGTCATCGTCACCGGCAAGGTCACCACCTACCCGGGCCGCTCCCAATACCAGATCATCATCGAGACCATGGAGCCGGCGGGCATCGGCGCCCTGCTGGCGCAGCTTGAGCGGCTGAAGGCGAAGCTCGCCGCCGAGGGCCTGTTCGAGACAGGGCGCAAGCGGCCCCTGCCCTCCATGCCCCGGGTGATCGGGGTGATCACCAGTCCCACCGGCGCGGTGATCCGCGACATCCTGCACCGCATCCGCGACCGCTGGCCCTGCCGGGTGATCGTCTGGCCGGTGGTGGTCCAGGGCGACCAGGCCGCCGTCCAGGTCCGCGCCGCCATCGAAGGCTTCAACCGCCTGACGACGGACGGCGCCATCCCGCGCCCCGACCTGCTGATCGTCGCCCGGGGCGGCGGCTCTGTAGAAGACCTGTGGCCCTTCAACGACGAGGCCCTGGCCCGCGCCGCGGCGGCCAGCGCCATCCCGCTGATCTCCGCCGTCGGGCACGAGACCGACACCACCCTGATCGACTTCGTCTCAGACCGCCGCGCCCCCACCCCCACCGCCGCCGCCGAGATCGCCACCCCGGTCTTCGCCGAGCTGGCCGCCGCCGTGGCCGACTACGGGCGCCGCATGCTCCAGTGCGGCGAGCGGGCGCTGGAGCACCGGCGCTCGCGCCTGTCGGCCGCCGCCCGGGGCCTGCCGCGCCCCGCCGACCTGCTGGCCATCGCCACCCAGCGCCTGGACATCGCCGCCGGGCGCCTGGGCGCGGCGTTGGAGAAGAATGTCTCCGCCCACGGCCAGGATCATCTGCGCGTCGCCGCCCGCCTGCGCCCCGGGCTGCTGGAACGCCCGATCCAGGTGCGGCGCGAACGCCTGGCCGGCGTCGCCGCGCGAATGGCGCCTGCCGTCCAGCGCGGCCTGCAGCGGTCCATCGAGCGACTGGTCTCCCTGGAGAAGCTGCGCCTTTCGCTCAATCCCGACGGCCCCCTGAGCCGCGGCTTTGCCCGCGTCCACCATGCCGACGGACGCCTGGTCCGCGGAGCGGGCCAGTTGAGCGACGGCGAAGAGGTGCGCATGCACTTCATCGATGGGGACCGCCAGGCTGTGGTGGAGGGCGCGCCTTCCGCGCCGGCCCAGCCCCCCGCCGCGCCGCGCCCGGCCCGCGCCAAGCCTCAGGCCGCCGGCCAGGGCGACCTCTTCTAGTTTCGTTGCCCCGCACCTATTTGGAACCGACCCCGAACACGCTAAACTGGCTCCATGAACGCGCACGACCGAGACTTCACCGGCAAGGCCAACGAAATCGCCACCGTCCACTACGGCGACGGCGAGATCGCGGTGCTCAAACCCGGCCGCTATGTGATCTGCGCCGTCTCCGGCAAGCGCATCCCGCTGGAAGCCCTGCGCTACTGGAACCCCATCCTCCAGGAAGCCTACGCCGGCCCCGCCGAGGCCCTGGAACGCTGGAAGGCGCTGAACGAACCGGGCTGAGCTCCCAGTCGGCTTGGCTCTAGCCCTCGCCCCACCGGAGGTGGGCAGAGGGTTGGCCAAGGGCCGCGTGACGGAGCAATCCGCATAGAGCCAGCAAGCGGCGGCGAGCGCTTGAAGAGCGCCTCAAAACCCTGCCGCCGCCAACGCCGCATAGTCCTCCGCCGGCCAGCGGCGGTGGACCCAGAACCACTCTTCCGGCCGCTCGCGCACCCGCGCTTCGATGAAGGCGTTGATCGCGGCGACCCCAGCGGCGATGTCGGCCGTGCGGTCCCCGGTATCGGCCAGGGCAATGGGCTCATGCACGATGCAGCGGAACCGCGCCCCGCCCACCCGCTGCACCGACATCGGCTGCAGCACTGTCCCGAACCGCAGCGCCAGGCGCACCGCCGCCGGCAGGGTCTGGACGTCGCGGCCGAAGAACGGCGCCGGCACGCCGCCATCGTACCTCTGGTCATTCATCAGCGCCACCGACACGCCACCCTGCAGCGCCGCCAGCAGCTCACGCGCTCCATCCGCCCCCTTGGGCGCGAACAGACGCACGCCATAGCGGAACCGGCTCTCCTTGATGCGGGCGTCGACATAGGGGTTGTTCGCCGCCCGATAGGTCATGTCGCAGACCACGCCCGAGGCCACGATGGTGGCCGGCATCACCTCCCAGTTGGAGAAATGCCCGGAGACGAACACCACCGGCCGGCCGCTCGCGGCGATCGCGGCCAGCTGCTTGCCGTTCACCACCTCCACCCGCCCGCTGGCCGGCGTCAGGCGATCGACGATGGGAAATTCGGCGAAGGCGCGCCCCACATTGCGCCACTGGGCCGTCAGCAGGCGGGCCCGCGCCGCATCGTCCAGCTCCGGGAAGGCCAGGCGCAGGTTCCGCTCCGCCGTGCGGTGCTGGCGTGTGAGGGGACCGATTGTCACACCCAGCCAGGCGCCAAGGCTCGAAGCCGCCTCAACCGTCAGGGCGCGGACCAGGATGGTGAACAGGTCGAAACCCAGCGCTTCCAACCGCCACTGGAGATCCTGAGCAGCGCCGCCGCGGGTCTTAGCCATCGCTCTCATTAGGCCAGGCGCCGCCCCCAGAGCAACGCACGCGCCACGGGTGCGGGCCGTCCGGCACACGCCTTGCCGATCACAGGACCAGACGTGCCGTTTCGGCACACTGACTGACAGATCGGGGCGTTCACCATGGGCGATGACATCGACGTTCACCTGGGCAAACGACTGCGCCGGCGACGCCGCCTCCTGGGCCTGACCCAGCAGCAACTGGCCGGCGCCTGTGGCGTGCGGTTCCAGCAGATCCAGAAGTACGAATGCGGCGCCAACCGCATCTCGGCCGCGCGCCTTTGGCAGCTCTCCGAAGCCCTGGAGGTGCCGGTGGGCTACTTCTTCGACGGCCTCTCCGAGGGCGGATCGCGATTTCGCGAGCGGGAAGCCGAGCGCAACGACGCGGGCCCTGGCGAGCTTGTAGCGCGCAAGGAAACCTTGGATCTGATCCGAGCCTACTATCAGCTGGGCGAACGTCCGCGGCGCCGGCTGCTGGACCTCGCCAAGTCCCTGAACGGCGATATCGACGCCGCCTGAGGTTTCGGCTTGGAGCGCGCGGCGTTCGCGGGAGCACACCCGCTTCCGCCTTGCACGCTCCGGCGCCCGCCGTCGCGTGGCGACGGATCGTCCCGTTCGACTTGGGGGTTAGGACGGAACGGACCCGCGGCTGCGGCCGCGGGTGGGCCGCTTTCCAGGTGGGCGCGTGCGGCGCGCTCGGCTACACCGGGTCTCATGCTGAGCCCCGACCGCCTCGAAGCCCTCGACGGCTTCCTCCTCGACCTCAATCGGGCCGCCGCCGACGTGATCCTGCCCCTGTTCCGCGCCGACCATGGCCTGGACGACAAGAACCCGGACGGCGCCTTCGATCCCGTCACCGCCGCCGACAAGGGCGCGGAGGCGGCGATCCGGGCGCTGATCTGCGAGCATTATCCGCAGCATGGCGTCATCGGCGAGGAGTACGGCGAGGACCGGCCGGACGCGGAGTTCGTCTGGGTCCTGGACCCGGTGGACGGCACGCGCGCCTTCATCGCCGGCCTGCCGGTGTGGACCACCCTGATCGGGCTGCGCCACCTGGGTCGCCCGGTGCTGGGCTCCATCGGCCAGTGCTACACCGGCGAGATCTACATCGGACACGCTGGCGGCTCACGCCTGGTCAGCCGCGACCCCACCAAGGCGCTCAAGGTCCGCAAGGGCGTGACCCTGACCTCGGCCATCATCGCCACCACCGACCCGCACGGCTGCTTCAACGGCGCGGAGATGGGCGCCTGGCGACAGGTCCGGTCGGCCGCGCGCCTGGCCCGCACCGGCTGCGACGCCTACGCCTACGCCCAGGTCGCCGCCGGCCGGATCGACCTGGTGGTGGAGGCGGGCCTGAAGAGCTGGGATATCGAGGCCGCCATCCCGATCCTGGAAGGCGCCGGCGGCTTCGTCACGGACTGGGCCGGCGCCCCCGTCGGCCGGTTCGGCGGCCAGGTCGCCATCGCCGGCGATCGGGCGGTGCTGGACGAGGCGCTTGTGGCGCTGCGGCGGGCGGCGACTGCTTGAGGTTCGGCGAAGGCTAGCCCTGGCCCCCCCTTGCGGGGCAGAGGGTTGGGCGAGGGGCGCCGACGACGGGTTGCGTCAAGAGCGTCCCGTCACGCTGACGCCCCCCTCACCCAACCCGCTCCCCATCTTCGATGGGCAGAGGGCCAAGACCCTTCGCCGCCAGTTCGTCGAACGCCCGCCAGAACACCGCGCGGATGTCGTCCGTCTCCTGCAGGATCTCGTGGTAGGCGCCCGGAATCTCCACGAACCTTCCGCCTGGAATACGCGCGGTGACGCGCCGCTGGCCGGCGACGTCCACCAACTTGTCGGCGCCGGCCGCCACGACAGTCACCGGAATGTCGAGCCTGGGGACGCCCGGTCCGGCTTGCAGCACCGCGATGGCCTTGAAGGCGAAATCCAGCCAGCCCCAGGTCGGTCCGCCCAGCGCCAGGTCGGGACAGGCCTTCACCTGGTCCTGGTTGCGATCGTAGCGCGCCCGGTCGTGGGTCAGCACATTGGTTTCGAAGGTCTCTGCGATCGGGCTCGTGGAGCGTCCCTGGACACCCGAGCCGCCGCGGCCGGCGCTGGTCAGGGTCGTCGCCAGGGCCCGGCCGAGGGGTTTAGGGATCGGCCCGGTCTGCAAGCCCAGCATCGGCGCCGACAACACCGCGCCGGAAAAGCCCTTTTGACCCAGGGCGAGTGCGAGAAGGGTCAGGCAGCCCCCCATGGAATGGCCCACGGCGATCCAGGGCTTGGGCAGGCGCGCCTCATAGGCGGCGATCAAGGCCGCGTAATCGGCGACGAAGTCCTTGAACCCGTTGGCGTGGCCCATCAGCCGGTCGGGGAGCAGGCGCTGCGACAGCCCCTGCCCCCGCCAGTCGTGCGCCAGCACGGTGAAGCCGCGCCCGCGCAGTTCCTCGATGACCTCGAAGTACTTCTCGATCGGCTCGGTCCGCCCGCCGCTCAGCACCACCGAACCGCGATCCTGTCCGATCGCCGCAAAGAGCGCGGCCCGCAGCCGCGCCCCGCCGACGCCTTCGAACCAGGCCGCCTCGCCGCCCGATGGAACCGGGGCGGCGGGCGTCGCGATCAGGGGCGCAGGCTCGCCCGTCACTAGCGCATCTTGTTGAAGAGCGTCTGCATCTTGCCTTGCAGGCCCATGGCCACGCCCATGTCGGACAGCTGCAGGCGCCCGCTCATCACCGCGGTCATCGGGTCCAGCTTGCCCTCACCCATGGCCACCAGGTCGTCCAGGGCGATGGTCATGGTCAGGTCGGCCGGCTTGTCTTCATTGGAGACTTCGGCGCCGTTGATGTAGACGACGCCGTCGCCCTTCAGATTGAATTTCAGGCTCTTGCCGAGACCGGAGTCAGCCCCCACGGCCGTCTTCATGCGGTCGGTGAGTTCTTGGAGCGTGGCCATGGACGAAGGTCTCCCTAGGGGGTTGGCTTAGGATTGAATTCCTCTTTCGCCCCTAGCCCGACCCTGCGCCTGGCGCAAGTGAACAGTGTTCAGACCGGGGTCCGGCCAACCCCGCGTCCGAGGGCGCAGCCCTCTTGAACCCCTCTGGCCGCGCCCTAACTACTGCAACGAAGGCGCTGGATTTCCGGGCCTTCCGGGTCACGCGCGAGGCCGAAACGGCTCGCGGACGATCCGCACATCAATGCAACCTTGCTTGCTCAAGAAGGATGTACACATGCGCACCATCGATTTTTCGCCGCTCTACCGTTCCGTCGTCGGCTTCGATCGCCTGGCCGATCTGCTTGACGCCGCCACCACCGAGACGGCCAACGGCTATCCGCCCTACAACATCGAGCGGACCGCCGAGAACGCCTACCGCATCGAGATCGCGGTCGCCGGCTTCAAGCCCGAGGACCTGAACATCGAGGTCAGGGAAAACCTGCTGACCGTTCAGGGCCGCAAGGTCGCCAACGACGAAGCCAAGCGCTACCTCCATCGCGGCCTTGCCGAGCGCAACTTCGAGCGTCGCTTCCAGCTGGCCGACTATGTGGTGGTGACCGACGCCGGCCTGGCGGACGGCCTGCTTTCCATCAGCCTCAAGCGCGAACTCCCCGAAGCGCTCAAGCCCCGCCGGATCGAAATCGGCGTGGCGCCGGCCAAGGACGCCGGCCTGATCGAAGCGGAGAAGGCCGCCTAGGCCTCGCCTCCCCGACGGGCAACGAAGAGAGGGGCGGCGTCTGCGCGCGCCGCCCTTTTTTCATGGCTGAATTCTAGATATCCACGCCCAGGTCCAGTCCGGTCACCGACGACAGATCGGCGCCGCGCAAGGTGGCGCCGATCAGCAGGGCGCCGGTGAAGTCCGCGCCGTTCATGTCCGTACCATCGAGGTTCGCGTCGCTGAAGTCGGCGGCCTGGGCTTGGGCGTAGCGCAGCCGGCAGCCGGCCAGCGACGCCGGAGTCGAGCGCGAGGGACCCAGCGGCAGGGCGCCGATCTGGGCGCCGCGCAGATCCGCCTTGGTCAGGTTGGCCCTGGCCATCCTGGCCCCGCGCAGGTCGCAGCCCTTGAGCACGGCGCCGCGCAGGTCAGCGTCCTCCAGGTTGGCGCCCTGAAGGTGCGCCGCGGTGAAGTCCATGCCCACCATGCAGGCGCCCTTGGCGCTGAGGGCGGTCAGCCGCATCCCCTTGAGCGCATCGCCCAGCGCCCGCAGGTCCTCGCCGTCCAGCTTGCCGGCCTGGCCGGACTTGGCGCCCGTGGCCACCCAGGCGTGGTGGCTCTTGGCGATCTGGGCCAGCAGGGGCGCGCGCATCAGGGCGGCGTGGCTGGGATGGGTGAGGCAGCCGGCCATGTTCGCCCCGGCGGTCCGCGCCCGGCCCATGTCGACCCCGGTCAGCACGGCGCCTTCCAGATTGGCGCCTTCCAGGTTCGCTCCGCCGACATCGGCCCCTTCCAGGATCGCACCGGAGAGGTTGGCCTCCTTGAAATTGGCGCTGGTCAGGATCGCTCCGCGCAGGGAACAGTCTGAAAAGTCGGTGGCGTAGGCCGAGGCCTCGGCCAGGTGGGCGCCGTCGAGGCTGGCGCCGGTCAGGATCGCATGGTCCATCTCGCCACTGCGCGTCTCGTGGCGCATTGAGTCCAGCCCCTTGCGGGGATGGGGGATGGAGATCTGGCCAACGCGGAAGTCGGCCTGCTTGAGATTGGCGTTGGTGAGGTTGGCGCCCTTCAGGCAGGCGCCGCGCATGTCCGCCCTGGTCAGCACACCCTGCCGAAGGTCGGCCTTGCGCAGATCGCAGCCGAACAGGGTGGCTCGCTCAAGCTTGGTCCCGACCATCCTCGCCCCGTCGAACGTCGAACCGGTGAAGTCTGCGTCGCTGAGATTGCGGCCCGAAAAGTTCAGGCCCGACATGTCCACGAAGTGCAGGGAAAGTCGCCTGCCGCCTGGCCGGCCCGCCCCCACACGCTCATGCGCCTCGATCATCATATCCAGCTCGCCCTGAGTGAGGCGACGGCGACCGGAGAAGACCTGAGCAGGGTTCATGGATGAGGAATCGGCTTCGCGTAACGGTGATTCGTGCACTTAGCACGCCAATACCGACCGAAGCGTTAAGCTTAAAGGATCAGAAAACGCCTTCGAGGCCCCGGGCGCCTTCGCGGACGGCGTCGGTCACATCGACGCCCTTCAGGAAGGCGCCGGTGAAGTTGGCGCGCGACAGGTCCGCGCCGAAGAAGATCGCCTGGCGCACGTCCGCTCGGGCCAGATCCGCGTTCTTCACAATGGCCTTGGTCAGGTCGCAGGGCAGAGTCCGATTGGGGCCGATCACCAATGGTCCAAGCTGGGCGTCGCGCAGGTCCGCACCGGTGAGCTTGGCGCCGATCAGCCGCGCGCCCCGCAGGTCCGCCCGGCGAAGGTTGCAGGCGCGCAGGTCCGCGCCTTCCAGATGCGCGCCCTGGAGCTGCACCCCGCTCATGTCCAGGCCGTAGAAGGTGGCGCCCTTGGCCGACAGGGCGGTGAGGTTGAAGCCGGTGATGGACTTCAACGAGCGCAGGTCGGCGTTGTCGAACACCGAGGGCTCACCCTCGCGGCCGCCGGTTTCGCACCAGGTGGCGTGGGCGCGCAGCATGTCGTCGTAGGGCAGCTCGCTGACATCCTGGCCAACCGTCTTATCGGTCAAGGCGCCGGTCATGTCGGCGTTGCTGACGTTCCAGGAATAGGTCTTGGCCCCCACCAGGATCACATCGCGCATGTCGGCGCCGGCGAAGTCGGCGCCCGACAGGTCGGCGCCGGCGAAGTTGCACCCGCTCATGTTGGCCTGTTTGAAGTTGGCCCGCACCAGCTTCGCATCCTTGAGGATGGCGTCGGAGAAGTCGGCCTTCACGGCCATCACGCCCGAGAGGCGCGAGCGCTCCAGGTTGGCGCCGGCCAGGATCGCGCCCTGGGCCTGGGTGCCGCGGTCGACGTGCTCGAGCACGCGCAGGCCCCGCTCACGGTCGGCCGCGGCGATGGCGCCCTCGCGCAGATCCGCCTCGAAGAGATCTGCGCCGGTGAGATTGGCGTTTCGCAGGCAGGCGCCGCGAAGGTCGGACCGGCGCATGGACGCTTCGGTCAGATCCGCGCCCTGCAGGTCCGCGCCAAAAAGATTGGCGTTGTCCAGGCGCGCGCCGCGCAGCTTGCAGTCCACCAGGAGCGCGCCGGTGAAGTCGGCGTCGCAGAGATTGCGCCCGCAGAGGTCGAGACCGCTGAGGTCCTTCCACGTGAACACCGCCCGCGCGCCGCCCATCCGCGACGACCACAGCCGGTCGTGGCGCAGGCAGATGACGTCCACCTCAGCCTGCGTGAGCTTGCGATGTTGCACGCTCTGGGCGGCGGCTTCCGACATGATTTCCCCGAGTTTGAGAGACTCGGTAACTGTATTGGGCTCTGATTAACGCAATACTTCCGGCCCCTTCCGGCCAAGGGCCCGGCGCGGTTTGGCCGCAGGCGCCGCGCGCTATTGGACGATGAGTTGAAGCTCTTGTCCCCCAACACCGTCATCCTCGGCCGTAAGCGCCGAGGATGATGGGTCAGGTTCCTAGGCCGCAGCGGGGATCGCCTCCGCGCGTCCGGCGTCCAGGTATCGGGCCGACGTGGGCTTCAGATCGGAGGTCAGGTCGATCAGCAACGGATTGCCCGTGGGGATCTCCACCGCCACGATCGCGTCATCGGGCACGCCGAACAGCAATTTGACGATGGCGCGCAAGGAGTTGCCGTGCGCCGCGATCAGGATCGTCTCCCCCGCCGCCAGCTTCGGCGCGATCGCGTTCGACCAATAGGGCAGCACCCGCTCCAGGGTCGTCTTGAGACTCTCGGTCGTCGGCAGGCCCTTCACGCCGGCGTAGCGGCGGTCGCGGCGGAAGTCGAAGGGCCCGCCCGGCTCCAACGGGGGCGGCGGCACGTCGTAGGACCGACGCCAGACCTTCACCTGCTCCTCGCCGTGCTTCAGCGCTGTCTCGGCCTTGTTCAGCCCCGTCAGGCCGCCGTAGTGGCGCTCGTTCAGGCGCCAGTCCTTATGCATGGGGATCCAGAGCTGGTCGGCCGCGGTCAGGGCGATGTCCCCGGTGCGGATCGCGCGGGTCAGCACCGAGGCGTAGGCGCGGTCGAAGGCGATCGCCTCGGCCTTGATCAGCTCGCCGCCCCGCTTGGCCTGCGCCTCGCCCTCGGCGGTCAGGTCCACGTCCACCCAGCCGGTGAAGCGGTTTTCGAGGTTCCACTGGCTCTGGCCATGGCGAAGAAGGACGAGACGCGGCATGGAGGCTCCTGCACCGGTGTGGCGCGGGGCTAGGGCGCAGCGCTCGCGCCGTCAAGCATGGCGGGCCAAAGCCGTGGCCGATCCGCCCATCGCTGGGCTATAGCTGACCCATGCCCGACCGGATCGCCCTGCCGCTGCTGGCGCTCATCGCCCTGGCCATGATCGCCCTGGCGCTCGTCTGGCCCCAGGGCCAGGGGAGCCGTTCGCCGGGCGCGCTGGGGCACGCCATGACAGCGGCCTCGCCCAAGGCCCCGGCGTCGCCGCCCCCCTCGGCGCCAAAACCGCCCCGTTGAACCCGATCCGTCCACAACCGTTTGAGCCCGGCCCCCGACGCATGCCAAAGAGACGCCATGCTGCCCGCCCCCCGCGCCGACATCGCCGCCAACACCCTGGCCTATGAGACCGTTCCGCTGGTGAAAGCCACCGGGTTCCGGGAGTACGACGCCCGCTGGCTGCTGGACACCGAGATCAGCCTGTTGGGCCTGCAGGCGCTGGGGCTGGGCCTGGGAACGTACATCCACGAACTGGGCAAGCGCCGCATCGTGGTCGGCCACGACTACCGCTCCTATTCCCAGTCGGTGAAGCAGGCCCTCACGCTTGGCCTGCTGTCCGCCGGCTGCGAGGTGTTGGACATCGGCCTGGCCCTGTCGCCCACCGCCTACTTCGCCCAGTTCGACCTGGACGCGCCGTGCGTGGCCATGGTCACCGCCAGCCACAACGAGAACGGCTGGACCGGCGTGAAGATGGGCGCCCAGCCGCCGCTCACCTTCGGCCCCGACGAGATCGGCCGCCTGAAGGACATTGTGCTGGGCGGGGCGGGTGTCGAACGGCCGGGCGGAACCCTCACCCACGTCCAGGGCGTGGCCGAGCGCTACATTGCCGACGTCGCCTCCCGCTGCAGCCTGACGCGCCCGCTCAAGGTCGTCGCCGCCTGCGGCAACGGCGCCGCCGGCGCCTTCGCCCCCGAGGCGCTGCGGCGCATGGGCGCGGAGGTCGTCGAAATGGACTGCGACCTCGACTGGACCTTCCCACGCTACAACCCCAATCCCGAAGACGTCGAGATGCTGCACGAGATGGCCAAGGTGGTGCGCGCGCACGGCGCGGACCTGGCGGTGGGCTTCGACGGCGACGGCGACCGCTGCGGCGTGGTGGACGACACCGGCGAAGAGATCTTCGCCGACAAGATCGGCCTGATGCTGGCCAGGGACCTCGCCCCGCTCTACCCGGGCGCCAAGTTCGTTGTCGATGTGAAGTCCACCGGCCTCTACGCCACCGACCCGGTGCTGGCGGCCAACGGCGTCCAGACCGTCTATTGGAAGACCGGGCACAGCTACATCAAGCGCAAGACCGCCGAGATCGGCGCCCTGGCGGGGTTCGAGAAGTCCGGCCACTTCTTCTTCAATCCGCCGCTCGGCCGCGGCTACGACTGCGGCCTCACCGCGGCGGCCGCCGTCCTGTCGATGCTGGACCGCAACCCCGGCAAGCGGCTCAGCGAAATGCGCGCCGCCCTGCCCGTGGCCTACACCTCCCTGACCATGAGCCCGCACTGCGCCGACGAGGTGAAGTACGACGTCTGCGCCCAGATCGTGAAGGAATACGAGGCCTTGGCGGCGTCCGGGGGCAAAATCCTCGGCCGCGCGATCAAGGAGGCGATCACGGTCAACGGCGTGCGGGTGGCCCTGGAGGATGGATCGTGGCTGCTGGTCCGGGCTTCCTCCAACAAGCCCGAGCTTGTGGTCGTGGTCGAAAGCACCCGCTCGGCCGACGACATGCGCGACCTGTTCCACAAGGAAGTGAAGCCCCGCCTTGCCAAGTGGCCGCAGATCGGGGCCTACAACCAGGAAATCTGAGCCATCCGGAAGGCGTCTTAAAACTGTGCCGTTCGCCGGCCAGAAAGTCCTCCGGATACTGATTTAGCCAGGAGCCTCCATGCGCGTCGCCATGATCGGTACGGGATACGTCGGCCTGGTCTCCGGCGCCTGCTTCGCCGACTTCGGCCACACGGTCACCTGCATCGACAAGGACGCCGGCAAGATCGAGCGCCTGAGGGCCGGCGAGATGCCGATCTTCGAGCCGGGCCTGCAGGTTCTGGTGGATCGCAACGCCCAGGAAGGCCGCCTGACCTTCACCACCGACGGCGCCGAGGCCGTCGCCGAAGCCGACGCGGTGTTCATCGCCGTGGGCACCCCCTCGCGCCGGGGCGACGGCCACGCCGACCTGACCTATGTGCACGCCGCGGCCGAGGAGATCGCCGGCCAGCTGAGCGGCTTCACCGTGGTGGTCACCAAGTCCACCGTTCCGGTGGGCACCGGCGACGAGATCGACGCCATCATCCGCCGCGTGCGGCCGCACGCCGACTTCACCGTGGTCTCCAACCCGGAGTTCCTTCGCGAAGGCGCGGCCATCGAGGACTTCAAGCGTCCAGACCGCGTGGTCGTGGGCATCGAGGACGAGCGCGCCCGGCCCGTGATGACCGCCCTCTACCGGCCCCTGAACCTCAACGAGACGCCCATCGTCTTCACCGGCCGGCGCACCTCCGAGCTGATCAAATACGCCGCCAACGCCTTCCTGGCCCTGAAGATCACCTTCATCAACGAGATGGCCGACCTCTGCGAGAAGGCCGGTGCGGACGTCCAACAGGTCGCCCGGGGCATTGGCCTGGACAAGCGGATCGGATCGAAGTTCCTGCATGCGGGACCTGGCTACGGCGGCTCCTGCTTTCCCAAGGACACCGTGGCCCTGGTGCGGACCGCATCGGCCCTTGGGATCCCCCTGCAGCTTGTGGAGACCACGGTGCGGGTCAACGACGCGCGCAAGAAGGCCATGGCCGGCCGCGTCGCCGCGGCGCTGGGCGGGGGCGACCTGAAGGGCAAGACGGTCGGCGTGCTGGGCCTCACCTTCAAGCCCAACACCGACGACATGCGCGAGGCGCCCTCGCTGGACATCATCCCCGCCCTGCTGGCCATGGGGGCCAGCATCCAGGCCTACGATCCCGAAGGCCACGAGGCCCGCCAGCTCCTGCGCGACGTGGATTTCAAGGCCGGCCCCTACGAGGCCGTCACCGGCGCCGACGTGATGGTGATCCTCACCGAATGGGATCAGTTCCGGGCCCTGGACCTGGACCGGGTCAAGTCGCTCATGCGCCGCCCGGCCATCGTCGACCTGCGCAACATCTACCGCCCCGAAGAGGTCCGCGAGAAAGGCTTCGCCTACTCCAGCGTCGGACGGGCGTAGCGCGCTACTTCAGCAACGGCAGCGTCACCCACAACGCGCCGGCCCAGAACGCCACGCCAAGGGCGGCGACGAACAGGATGCAGGCGATCGGCTTGGCGGCCTTCTCGGGGCGCGCGGGCATGCCCTCCACGCTCCAGGCGGGGTTACGGCGCATTCGGCCTCCCTAAAGGCTCATTCTCGTTTTAACGCGCCGGTCGAGCGACGCGCTCCCGGAAGGTTACGAGAAATTTAGGTTATGTCGAGGGTGCAATTGTCGCGCTTGAACACTGGCGCCGGTCGGCCCGCACGATAGTCTGACGCTGAAATCGCATCCGCCGGAGGGAATCATGCCGAAGTACACCATGCGCGGACGCGCCTGCGCCCTGCTGACGGCCAGCCTGGCCCTGGTCCTGGCCGGCTGCAACAAACCCGCGCCCGCCGCCATCGGCAAGCCCCTGACCGGCCAGCCCGCCGCCGACGCCAAGGCCTTCCTCGACGGCCTCTACGCCCACTACAAGTCGGCAAAGGACCACAGCTTTTCGCCCATGGACGCGGCCGCGCGCGAGGTCTTCGACCCCGAGATGATCCAGCTGATGGCGGACGACTCCAAGATCCTGAAGGGCGAGGTCGGCGCCATCGACGGCGACTTCCTGTGCGATTGCCAGGACTACGAGACCATCGACGCCACTGTCGCGGTCCAGTCCGCCACCCCCGCGACCGCCAAGGCCACCGCCGACTTCAAGGTCTTCGACAGCACCCACCACAACAGCTTCGACCTGGTGAACGTCAACGGCGCCTGGCGCATCCACGACGTCACCGAAGCCGGCCAGCCCAGCCTGCGCACGATGCTGCGCGACGAGATCAGGGAGATGTCCAAGGGAACGCCGAAGAAAGCCGATCCGAACGTCGCGCCTTGACCGCTTGGCGAGGCCTGACCCCCTCATCTTCCCACCGCTTCGCCGCGGGCCCCTCCTTATTCCCCTCCAGGAGAAGCGAAATTCTCTGCCGGCCAAGCTGGGAACATCTCTTCCGACGAAGGCGGAGCGCTGACGAGGGAGCGATGCGTAGCATCGGCAGGCGATCGCCAGCGGCGATTCCCGCGAGCAAGGCCTGTCGCGCAGCAATGGAGGGTGAGAGGTTACGTCCTCTCCAACGATCCTAGACCGCCGCCGACTTCACCGCCCCGGCGATCTCCCGCACCAGCTGGCCGACCAGCTTCTCGTCGTCGCCCTCGGCCATGATGCGGATCAGGGGCTCGGTGCCCGACGCGCGGACCAGCACCCGGCCCGACCCGTTCAGTCGCTGCTCGGCGGCGGCGATGACGCTCTTGACCGTCTCGTTCTCCAGCGGCTTGCCGCCGGCGAAGCGCACGTTCTCCAGCTTCTGCGGCACCGGCTCGAACTGCCGCGCCAGGGCGCTCATCGGCTTTCCGGACCGCACCAGCTCGGCCATCACCTGCAGCGCCGCAATCAGGCCGTCGCCGGTGGTGGAGTGGTCCGACAGGATGATGTGACCGCTCTGTTCGCCGCCGAGGTTGAACTTGCCCGCCCGCATCTTCTCCATGACGTAGCGGTCGCCCACCGCCGTGCGCTCCAGCTTCAGGCTCCGCTCAGCCAGGAACCGCTCCAGCCCCAGGTTCGACATCACCGTGGCCACCACGCCGCCGCCCGACAGCTTGTCCTTGGCCGCCCAGGCCGCCGCGATCAGGGCCATGATCTGGTCGCCGTCGACCACCAGGCCCTTCTCGTCGCAGATCACAACGCGGTCGGCGTCGCCATCCAGCGCGATGCCGATGTCGGCCCGGTAGTCCTTGACCGCCTTGGCCATGGTGGCCGGATAGGTCGAGCCGCATTCCTCGTTGATGTTCAGGCCGTTGGGGGACACTCCCACCTCGACCACCTCGGCGCCCAGCTCATAGAGGGCCGTGGGCGCGACCCGGTAGGCGGCGCCGTGGGCGCAGTCGATCACCACCCGCAGGCCGTTGAGGCTGAGCGTGCGGGGGAAGGTCGCCTTCACCAGCTCAATGTAGCGCGCCTGCGCCTCGTCCATCCGCGCCACACGGCCCAATTGCTTGGGCTCGGCCAGGCCTTCCTGCAGGCCCTCGTCCATGTGGGCCTCGATCTGCGCCTCCACGGCGTCCGACAGCTTGTAGCCGTCGGGGCCGAACAGCTTGATGCCGTTGTCGGCGAAATTGTTGTGCGAGGCGCTGATCATCACGCCCAGGTCCGCGCGCATGGAGCGGGTCATCATCGCCACTGCCGGCGTCGGCAGGGGGCCGAACAGGCGCACGTCCATGCCCACGCTGGTGAATCCCGCCACCAGGGCCGGCTCGATCATGTAGCCGGACAGGCGGGTGTCCTTGCCGATCACGACCAGGTGGCGCCGGTCGCCGCCGGAACGGAACAGCTTGCCCGCCGCCATGCCGGCGCGAAGGGCCACCTCGGCGGTCATCGGAAACAGATTGGCCTGACCGCGGATGCCGTCGGTGCCGAAGTAGCCGCGCTTGCTCATGCCTATGCGTCTTTCAATCGCCGAAATGATGCGAAACTGAGATTTAGATGACCCAGCCTTTGCCGATGCTAAACGCCTCGTTCTCAGACAAGGGTCAGCGCTAACATTATCCCGGCCCCAGCCGTTCCACCAACATCGTTTCCGAAAGGTAAGCCAGCGCATGTGCGGCATCATTGGCATCGTCGGCGTGCAGCCGGTGACCGAGCGTCTGATCGACAGCCTCAAACGGCTTGAGTACCGCGGCTACGATTCCGCCGGCGTCGCCGCCGTGGTCGGCGATCATGTCGAACGCCGACGCGCCCAGGGCAAGATCCGCGCCCTGGAGACTGTGCTGGACCAGGCCCCCCTGGTCGGAACCGTCGGCATCGGGCACACCCGCTGGGCCACCCACGGCGCCCCGTCCGAGCGCAACGCCCACCCCCAGCGGGCCGGCCGCGTCACCCTGGTGCACAACGGCATCATCGAGAACTATGCGGAACTGCGCGAGGAGCTGAAGGCCGAAGGCCGGACCTTTGAGAGCGACACCGACACCGAGGTCATCGCCCAGCTGCTGGACCACAACATCAACGGGGGCGCCGAGCCGCTGGATGCGCTCAAGGCCACCCTGGACCGCCTGACCGGCGCCTTTGCGCTGGGGATCCTCATCGACGGCGAGGACCAGCTGGTCATGGGCGCCCGCCGGGGCAGTCCCCTGGTGGTGGGCCATGGCGTCGGCGAGATGTTCATCGGCTCCGACGCCCTGGCGGTGGGCCCCTTCACCAACCGCATCACCTATCTGGATGAGGGCGATTTCGTCGCCATCGACCACACCAGCGCCCGCATCTTCGACGCCGCCGGCAATCGGGTCACCCGGCCAGAGCGCATCGTCTCGGCCGCCGCCGCCCTGGTGGAAAAGGGCAACTACCGGCACTTCATGGAAAAGGAGATCCACGACCAGCCGGACGCCTGCCAGCACACCCTTTCGGCCTATATTGATCCGGTCACCGCCACCGTCTCCTCGCCGGGTGTCGACTTCGCCAAGGTGACCCGCCTGCAGATCGTGGCCTGCGGCACCGCCTCCTACGCCGGCATGATCGCCCGCTATCTGTTCGAGCGCCTGGCGGACCTGCCCACCGAGGTCGAGATCGCATCGGAGTTCCGCTACCGCCAGCCGGCGCTCAGCCCCGGCGCCCTGGCCCTGGCGGTCTCCCAGTCGGGCGAGACCGCCGACACCCTGGCCGCCCTGCGCTGGTGCAAGGCCCGCGGCATCCAGACTGCCGCCCTGGTGAACAGTCACGAATCCACGATGGCCCGTGAAGCCGACGTGCTTTTCCCCACCCACGCGGGGCCGGAGATCGGCGTGGCGTCCACCAAGGCCTTCACCTCCCAGGTCGCCGCCCTCACGGCCCTGGCCATCGCTGCGGCCCGTCAGCGCGGCCGCATCGACGCGGCGGAGGAGGCGCGCCTGGCCGGCCTGCTGCTGGAGACGCCCCGCCTGATCGCCCAGTCGATCGCCACCGAGGAGGTCGTGCGCCACATCGCCGCCGACATCGCCAAGGCCCGCGACGTGCTCTACCTGGGCCGCGGCGCCATGTTCCCCCTGGCCCTGGAAGGCGCGCTGAAGCTCAAGGAGATCAGTTACATCCACGCTGAAGGCTACGCGGCAGGCGAACTCAAGCACGGCCCCATCGCCCTGGTGGACGAGGCCACCCCGATCATCGTCATCGCCCCCACCGACGAGCTCTTCGACAAAACCGCGTCCAACATGAGCGAGGTCATCGCCCGGGGCGGGCGCATCGTGCTGATCACCGACGAGGCAGGCGCCGCCCACGCCCCCGAAGGCGCGCGCGTGATCATCGCCCCCACCTGCGATCCGATCATCGCCCCCCTGGTCTTCGCCGCCCCAATCCAGCTTCTGGCCTACCACGTCGCCGTCCAGAAAGGCGCCGACGTCGACCAGCCGCGGAACCTGGCCAAGTCGGTGACGGTGGAGTAGCGGGCGGAAGCATCGGCTCGCTTTTTGCAATCCCCATTTTTTCGCCGTCCCTTAGGCACCCTTGGGCCCCGGGATGCGCCACGGCGCGGCCCCGCCGGGGCAGGCTACGTCCCGAGGGTCCTGAACTCGTGAGGGCGAGCGGCTCGTGCCGAAGGGCGAGCCGAGCACTGCCGGCGGCCGACGCGCTGCGCCGCTCCGATGCCGCTGCGCGACCCGGGACCTCGAAAGCCCCCACCCCACAGAAAACCCCCGCCCGATCTCCCGGACGGGGGCTTCATGCGGCTCCAACAGCGCCCGATCTACTGGGACTTGGAAGAGTCGCTCTTGGTCGTGGTCGTGGTGGTCGACGAGCTGCCGCTCGGGGCCATGGCCGAGCTCGACGCGGACGTGGTCGCCGGCGACATGGCCGAGGAGCTCGCGCTCGTATCCGCCGGGGCCGTCGTCGTGGTGGTGGAGTCCGTGGTGGTGGTGGTCGTCGTGGCCGAGGTGTCAGCTTTCTTTTGGCAAGCGCCCAGGCCACAGGCCAAGCCGACCGCCAGCATGACGGCCACGGTGGTTCGATTGGTCATAGGATTTATCCTCCAGATGCGCGGCCGTAACGAACACGGAAGCGTGATGGTTCCTTGATCGGCGCAAATGATTTTGAGAGCGGGGCGCGCTCGTCTATCCCAGCGACAGCAAGAGGGGCCCGATGCGACCTGTACGAAAGGCTGTCCTGCCGGTGGCCGGCTTTGGCACGCGCGCCATGCCCGCGGCCAAGGCGACGCCCAAGAACCTGCTCACCGTCTTCGATCGGCCCATCCTGGCGCACGTGGTCGAGGAAGGTCGCGCCGCCGGCATCGAGCATTTCATCTTCGTGATCGGCCGTGGCCAGGGCGCGATCGAGGACTACTTCGACCACAACGTCGAACTGGAATCCCAGCTCGCGGCTAAGGGCAGGACCGACGTCCTGGAGCAGGTCACCGCCGACCTGCTCCAGCCCGGCCAGATCAGCTTCGTGCGCCAGATGGCCGCCCATGGCCTGGGTCACGCCGTCTGGTGCGCCCGCGAGTTGATCGGCGACGAGCCCTTCGCCGTCATGCTGCCCGACATGCTCATGGACGCCGCCCCCCCCGTCCTGAAACAGGTGGTCGACGCCTATCAGGCCGTGGGCGGAAACATCGTCGCGGTCGAGCCCGCCCCTCCCGGCCAGGCCCACAAGTACGGCATCGTCTCCCTGGGCGACGCCGACGCCGGGTTCGAGGGCCGCCTGAAGGCCATGACCGGCATGGTGGAAAAGCCGCCGCCCGGTACGGAGCCCTCCAACCTCTTCATCTCCGGCCGCTACGTCCTGCATCCGGAAATCTTCGCCCTGCTGGGCGACCACCAGCGCGGCGCCGGGGGCGAGATCCAGCTCACCGACGCCATGCTGCGCCTGATGGCCATCCAGGACTTCCACGCCCTGGAGCACCAGGGGACCACCTACGACTGCGGCGACCTCCTGGGCCTGCTGCGCGCTAACCTGGCCTATGGCCTCAAGCACGAGGGCCACGGCGCGGCCGTGCGCGACATGGCCAGGACGCTCCTGGACAGGTGAGCCAGGGGCGCATCCTGATCTTCGGCTACGGCGGCGTCGGCCGCGCCCTGGCCACGCGCCTCAAGGCCGAAGCCTGGTCCATCGCCGCCACGGCGCGCAGCGCGGACGCCGCCGCGGCGCTCGCGGCGGAGGGCGTCGCGCCTTTCGACCCGGCCGATCCCGATGCGTCGGCCCGGGCCGTTCAGAACGCCGCCGCGATCCTGGTCACCGCCCCGCCGACCGACGCCGGCTGCCCGGGCCTTGCCGCCCTCGCCACGCCCCTCGCGGCGCGAAAGGGCGCGGCGGCCTGGATCGGCTACCTCTCCACCACCGGCGTCTATGGCGACCACGCCGGCCGCTGGGTGTTCGAGGAAACGGCCCTTGCCCCCCTCTCAGCCGAGGCCGTCCGCCGCGTTCAGGCCGAGGGCGGCTGGACTGCGCTCGCCGCCGGCATCGGCGCCCCACTGGCCATCTTCCGCCTGCCCGGCCTCTACGGCCCCGGCCGCTCCGCCCTCGACCGCCTGCGCGCCGGCGAGGCCCGACGCCTGACCCGGCCCGGCCAGGTGTTCTCCCGCCTGCACCTGGACGACGCCGCCTGCGGCGTCGGCGCCGCCATCAGCCATCCAAGACCCCGCGCCATCTACAATCTCTGCGACGACGAACCGGCCCCCAACGCCGACGTCATCGCCCATGCCGCGCGCCTGCTCGGCGTCCCCATCCCGCCTGAAGCGCCCCTGGACCTCGCCCCCCTCTCACCGCCCGCCCGCCGCTTCTGGTCCGAAAACAAGCGAGTCTCCAACGCCCAGGCCAAGGCCGAGCTGGGCTGGCGGCCGGCCTACCCCACCTATCGCGAAGGCCTGGCGGCGGTGCTCGCCGCGGGAGGCTAAGGCCCCTTACTCACACCCCTCCGGCCCCGCGGCCGCCAGCAACGCCGCCCGCCCCTGGCTCAGGTCGCGGCCATCCCGGCGGGCCGGATAGGGAGCGGTTCCGCGCAGGCCGCGCCAGAGGGCCTGGTTGAAGGCGGCGGTGTCCAGGCGGTCCTCACGGCTGAAGTCCTGCCCCGCCATGGCCGCGGCCCACCAGGCGCCGTCGTGCGCCGGGCGCGCCGGACAGGCCGCCTCCGCCGCGGTGGCCAGCGGCAGCGGCAGCTTCGTGGTCCGCAGCGCCGCCGGGACCTTGGCCTGGTAGGTCCAACTGGCCTGAGCCGGATCGAACACCTGGCTCATCGGGATCGCCAGGGCGTCGTTGAGCCCCAAGGGCGCGATGCCCAGAACCGCCTCGATGGTCCGCACCAGGTCGACGGTGGTGTAGCGGGTGGAGACCACCGCCCCCTGCTTCACATAGGGCCCGGCGATGAGGGCGAGCGAGCGGTGCGCGTCCACGTGGTCGGGCCCGTCCTGGGCGTCGTCCTCCACCACCATGACCAGGGTGTCCTCGGCGAAGGGGCTCTTGGCCACCTTCTCCACCAGCAGGCCAACGGCGTAGTCGTTGTCGGCCTGCTCGGTCTCCACGGTGTTCACCCCGTCAATGCCCTCGTCGAAGCTGCCGGTATGGTCGTGCGGCAGGCGCACCAGCATCAGGTTGGGCGCCTCGCCCTTGGCCGCGAAGCCGTCGAACTCCCGCGCCCATTCCTGGAACCGCCAGAAGTCCGGGAAAGCCTGGTCGAAGCCGCGGTAGTAGAGGTCCGAGCGCTCCATCAGCGCCGCCTTGGTCGGGGTGAACACCTTCACGCCGGCCTTGAAGGGATCGCGCTCAAGTGGCGTTCGCGCCGCCCCGGCGCCCTTGTAGTAGAGCGTCAGGTCGCCATAGAAACCCCAGTTGCGCACGCTCAGCCCCGCCCGCAGCGCCCCGTCCCAGATGTAGCCCTGCCCCTCGGCGCCCCCCGGCCCATCCGGCGCCGCCACGTCGCGCGCGCCTGGCAGGATGTTCGGGTCCCTGGGCGCCAGCGGATTGGCGGCGACACGCTGCGCCGCGCTGGCGAAGCCCATGTTGAGGCCGCGGTTGTCGCCCTCCTGGTCGTACTGCAGGCCCCGATTGGCGTAGTTCACCGGCGCCTCGCGCTCGGTCCAGTCGTTGGTCCGCGCCGCCGTGGTCCAGTTCCAGCCGGTGTTGCTGCTCTCGCCGCTGTCGAAGAAGGCGTCCAGGTCCACGAACTGCCCGGCCAGGGCGTGCTGGTTGGGGGTGATCGCCCGGCCGAACACGGCCAGCTTCGGATCACCGTTGCCCACTTCCAGGTCGCCCAGCAGCTGGTCGTAGGTGCGGTTCTCCTTGACGATGTAGATCACGTGCCGGATGTGGCCCTTCACGAAGGCCAGGGTGGCGGCGTCCTGGTCCGACAGGGTCCGGCCGAAGTGGTTGTTCGCCGCTGTCACCTGCGTCAGCCGCCCCAGCTCCGCCGGCGGCGGCGCAGGCAGGGTCAGGAAGCCGGCTTTTTCCAGTTGCCAGACATAGCTGTTGCTGGCGCGGCAGGCGTCTTCGGCGCCCGGGGCGATCGACAGGGTGTTGCGGCAGGCGCCGGGATTGGGCCCGGCGTTGCTCTTGCCATTGACCACATAGATCTGCCGCCCGTCCGGGCGCATCGCCACGCCGGTGGGATACCAGCCCGTGGGGATCAGCCCCATCACCGCCGAGGCGGTTCGCCCCTCTCCGGCGCCTTGGTCATCGTCCCCGTCGCCGTCGGCGTCGCGACCCTTCGGGGCCTTCGCAGCCTTCACGCCGGCCGCGGCGGCGCCGAGCGCCACCACCGCTACCGCGTTCTGCCCGCCGTTGGTCACCAGCAGGGTGCGACCGTCAGGCGAGAGAGCCAGGGCGTTGGTCCCCGCCCCGCCCAGGCCCTTGGCGGCCCCCAGCATCGCCGGCGGCGCGGCGGTAGGGATGGTTTCAACGATCCGGTTGGAGCCGGTATCGATCACGGCCACCGCATCGGAGTTGTCCAGGGCCGCATAGAGCCGGCCGGGGCGGGCGGCCAGGGCCACCGGCTGGCCCACCGTCTTCACCCGGGCGGCCACGCGGGCCCGGCCTGGGCCGACGTCCAGGGCGATGACCTCCCGATCCCGCTCACTGGCCACATAGGCGCGGGTGTTGCTCACGAAGAGCGCCGCGCGCGGATAGCTGCCGCCGCCCTGCCCGGAACGCTTCGGATCGATGACGCCGGGCCGCAGGTCCGTCTCGGTCACCTTGCCGGTGAGCAGGTCGACCAGGCTGACGGTGTCGTTCTGCACGTTCGCCGCCAGCAGCCGCCGTCCGTCCGGGCTCACCGCCAGACCGGCCGTCTCCGGCTTGACCTTCAGCCCCAGCCCCTGGGCGTGGCCCAGGGCGAACCGCCGCCCCGCCTTCATCTGGCCGGCCGCCCCCACATACTCCAGCACCGCGTCATCCTCGCCCGCGGAGACGAAGAACCTGTCGGCCTTGGCCGCCCAGGCGATGCCAAGGAAGGTGTTGGGCGCTGTGAGCACCTGCCGCTTCACCGGCGCGGGACCAGAGACGTCATAGACGAAAATGTACTCGTTCGACCGCTCCGCGATGGCCTT
>FTAI01000292.1_pt1 | contig 24110 bp, 27 predicted proteins | sample 1638941 | NCBI WGS metagenome assembly FTAI01 (sample SAMEA3914813, study PRJEB12502) | metagenome | biome: forest; material: soil | place: Canada | collected 2011-07-07 | depth 0.3 m | reverse complement strand
CTGATCGCCGACGCCATAGGTGCACCAGCCCAGCCCCAGCTCCGACAGATCGCCGGTGCCGACCACGATGCCCCGGTGCTGGTTGGCCAGGCGGAACAGATAGTCGGTGCGCAGCCCCGCCTGCACATTCTCGAAGGTCACGTCATACACCGGCTTGCCGTCCGCGAACGGATGGCCGAGGTCCCCCAGCATCTGGGTCGCGGCGGGGCGGATGTCGATCTCCTCCCCCGTCGCACCGATGGCCTTGATCAGGGCCCAGGCGTTGGCCTTGGTGGCGTCGGAGGTCGCAAACCCCGGCAGGGTGTAGGCGAGGATGCGGTCGCGGCTCCAACCCAGCTTGTCCGCCGCCCGGGCGCAGACCAGCAGGGCCTGGGTGGAATCGAGCCCCCCGGACACCCCGATCACCGCCCGCTCCGCCCCGGACGCCTCCAGCCGCTTGGTCAGGCCCTGAACCTGGATGTTGTAGGCCTCGTAGCAGTCCTCGCGCAGCAGCACGGGATCGGAGGGCACATAGGGGAAGCGCTCGACGATCCGCTTCAGGGCCAGCGGCTCTTCCGGCGCATCGAGGGCGAATTCCACCCGGCGAAAGTCGAAGATGCGATGGGCCTCGTTCTGGACGCAGTCGCCGAAGGTGTTGCCGCGCATCCGCTCCTGGCGGATGCGGCCGAGGTCCACGTCGGCCACGGCGATCACGTCGCCGGCGAACCGCTGGGTCTCCGCCAGGGCCTCGCCCAGTTCGAACACCCCCGCCTGGCCGTCCCAGGCCAGATCGGTGGTGGATTCCCCCGGCCCGGCCGCCGTGAAGACATAGGCGGCCACCGCCCGCGCCGACTGGCTGGCGCACATCAGCCGGCGCAGGCGCGCCTTGCCGATGGTGATGTTGCTGGCCGACAGGTTCACCAGCACCTCGGCCCCGGCCAGGGCGCCTGCGGTGGAGGGCGGGAGCGGAACCCAGACGTCCTCGCAGATCTCCACATGGAAGGTGAAGGGGACCGAGCCGGTGGAGCGGAACAGAAGATCGACGCCGAAGGGGACGGTGCGGCCGGCGATGGCGATCTCGCGGCCGACCACCTCCGCGCCGGAGGTGAAATGCCGCCGCTCGTAGAATTCGCGATAGCTGGGCAGGTAGGTCTTGGGCACCACGCCCAGGATTTCGCCCCGGTGGATCACCACGGCGGTGTTGTAGAGTCGCCCGTCGCTGCGCGCCGGCGCGCCGACCACCAACACGGGCATCAGATCGTTGGAGGCGCTGACCAGCTCGGCGATCGCCGCCTCGACGGCGTCCAGCAGGACGTCCTGGAACAAGAGGTCGTCGATGGCGTAGGCCGACAGCCCCAGCTCCGGAAACGCCACCAGCCCCAGCCTGTCCGCATCCGCCTTGCGCGCCAGTTCCAGGGTCGCCGCCAGATTGAACAGGGGGTCGCACACCTCAACCCGCGCCACCGCCGCGCCCACGCGCAGGAAGTCGTGGCTGTAGAGGGAATGGAAGGTCTCGCTCACAGGTCTCTCGCAACCTCCGCGCCGCAACGGCCCGGGTCATGCCAAGACCTAAGCATTGGACGGGTAAATAGCCAATTCAACGTGTGTGAGCGGATGTGACGGGGCTCCCACAATATTCCGCTCATCCCGGCGAATGCCGGAACCCAGATCATATGGCGCGGCGCTCTCGGAAAGGCCCATTCAAGGCCATTTCCAACTCGCGAGCTATGTCATCTGGGTCCCGGCATTCGCCGGGATGAGCGGGTTTTGTTGCGGGCTTAGGGGGATGACCCATCTGCGGAGACCGGCTCGCAATCCGCCTCTTCCGGCGGCGCATCCTGTGGTCCGCTCGCAGCCCGCTCGGCCCAGGCCGCCCCGCCCTCGGCATAGGGCGAGCCCTCGGCGTTAGTCTGCGCCTCCTCGATGGCCCAGGCCTCATTGGCCCACAGGGACCAGTCCGGCTCCATGCCGAAGTCCTCGCAGAGCCTGGCGATCACCGCCCCGACCGGGCGGCGGACGTAGTCGTATTCCCACTCCTGCTCCGCCATCGATTCGGCGACCCGCTCGTTGATCTCCACCGCGCGCTCGTGGACGTCCTCGCGGTCCAGGCCCTCGGCTTTCAAGGTCGCTTCCAGCACCTCGAAGACCATGTCCTCCCGCTGGGCGGCGTGGACCAGTTCAGCATGTTCCCTGGCCTCTCGCGCCCGCTTCCGAGCCTCGGCCTCCGCCTCCCGATCCGCGGCCTCCTGCGACCGCGCCCGGGCCCGCCGAACCGGCTCGTCACTGTCCAGCCGCGCCGCGAGGGCTAGGCTCAGCCGCACCATTCGCGCCATGCGCTCGGCGGTCGCGACAGGATCGCTCCGGCGACCCTTCGGCGCCTCATCCTCGGCCGCGTCAACCTCGCCGGCCTCAAGCGCCGAGATCTGGCGCTCTATCCGCGCCAGGGCCAGCCGCTGGGCCGCCTCGGCCAGCTCCATCGCCCGCTCCGCAAGATGGTGCGCCATGGCGATCCGCCGCGCGGCGCGGGCCTCGGGGTCCGGCGCGATGTCGGCCTCGGAAGGCTCGAACTGGGAGGGGTGGGGCTGGATGGTCATAATCGGAACAAAACTAGAACATCGTCGCGATCACGTCAAGCCCCGAGCGCCCGCGCCTTGCCCACCAGATGCTCCACCATCGCCCCGGCCACGTCGATCCCGGCCACCGCCTGGGCGTGGGCGAAGGAGCAGGGGAAGTTGGCCTCCAGCAGGTAGAGCCGGCGCGCTGGGGCCTTGACCCGCCTCGCCCGCCTAATATCGTCAGGCTTTCTGAATCCATGCTCGACGCCGCCGCCATCGTCCATCGCTGGGTGGAGCTCTATAACGACGGCGCGCCGGACACCTACGGCTCCGAGCGCTTCCTCGACCTCTACGCCAGGGACGTCGATTGGCGCGAAATGCCCAGCGGCATGTTTCCCGAAGGCCGCCGCGGCGACCTGGCCAAGCTGCGCGAGGCCCTGCATTGGGCCATGCCCCTGCTGCGCAACCGGCGCGTCACCCTGCGCGAGGTCATCGCCGATCCGGACGGCCGTCGCGCCGCCTTCCGCTACCACTGGACCGCCCGCCTCGCCGCCGACCTGCCGCCCTACGCTGCCGGCGCGCAGCTTGAGGGCGAGGTCTGCTGTTTCACGGAAGCCGACGGCGGGCTGATCACCAGGATCGTGGAGTATTTCTCGGTGGCGGCGCACTGAGGGCAGGCTCCCACCCCACCCGCGAAGGCCGCGAGGAACGAGGCTAAAGGCCGCCCTTCCCCTTCCGCCAAATCGTCGACACCACCATCATCCGCACACGGTCCGATCCATTGTGCGCCACGCCGTGCAGCATCAGCGGGTGCATGACGATCAGGTCGCCGGGGGCGCCGGTCATTTCCTCGACCACCACCTCCACCCCGCCGACCTGGGCGGGAACACCGAGATAGTCGGGGACGGCGTCCATTGGAGCCTCGACCATCGTGGCGAACCACGGATAGGCCGCCTTCAGCTTCTTGCGCATCGTCGCCGAGGGGATCGGTCCGCCCTTGCGGGCGATCTCCAGCGCCAGGCGATGGGCGCCGGCCACCACCAGGGTGCCGCCGCCGCCGGGGGCCACCGGCTCCAGGAAGCCGAACAGCCGCAGCCCCGGCAGGCCCACGCGGTAGTCGTCGCCCGGCAGGTCGAAGTGCCACACGGGTCCGGGCTGGTCCGACCGGGCCGAGGGGAAGGTGACCAGGGGCTGTCCCCAGCGGCGCGGGATTTCCCACGCCCCGGCGCCCAGCAGGTCGTCGGCCAGGGCGTGCATGGCGGGGGAGCCGAGGGCCTCGAACGCCCCGCCGTGGGTCAAGGCCTGGAACTGCGCCGGCCGCACAATGGTCCAGGTCTCCGGCCGGCCTCGGACCAGGCCCAGGCGCGCGTCGAGGTCCGCCCACAGAGCGTCCGCCATCGGCGCGATCACCGCCGGGTCGTAAAAGCCGGGCAGGCGCAAAACGCCCCGCGCCTCGAATTCGGTGCGCTGCGCATCGGTAAGGGTGAAAGGCTGGGGCACGGTAGACGTCTCCTATGGAGGCGCCCCGCGGCGGATGTCGCGCCCGCGGCCAGGGGCCAGGGCGTTTCATCCACCGCGGGCAGTACCCGCGGCTCACCGCGAGGCGCGGTGAACGATGAGGAATGTTCGCCAGCCACGTTGCGGCTGTCAAGAACCCCGCAAATCCCTGTAGGCTCGCCCCCCATGCGGATGCCCGAACCCGACCCGGCCCTGATCGCCCGCCGCGCCGAATTCCTCGCCGCCCTGCGCGCCATCGTGCCCGGCGAGGGGGTGATCGCGGCGGCGTCCGAACTGGCGGCCTACGACTGCGACGGCCTGACCGCCTATCGCACCCTGCCGCTGGCCGTGGTGCTGCCCTCCACCACCGATCAGGTCTCCCGGGTCCTGGCCTATTGCCGCTCTGTCGGTCTGAAAATCGTGCCGCGCGGCGCCGGCACCTCCCTCTCCGGCGGCGCCCTGCCCCTGGCGGACGGGATCGTGCTGGGGCTTTCCAAGCTGAACCGCATCCTGGAAATCGACTACGACAACCGCTGCGTCGTCGCCCAGCCGGGGGTGACCAACCTGGCCATCACCGAGGCGGTGGAGGGGCGCGGCTTCTACTACGCCCCCGATCCCTCCAGCCAGATCGCCTGCACCATCGGCGGCAATGTGGCGGAGAATTCCGGCGGGGTGCACTGTCTGAAATACGGCATGACCACCAACAACCTGCTCGGCCTGGAGGTGGTGCTGGCGGGCGGGGAGGTGGTGCGGATCGGCGGCAAGACCTTCGACTCCGGCGGCCTGGATATCCTTGGCGTGCTCACCGGCTCGGAGGGGCTGCTGGCCATCACCACCGAGGTCACCGTGCGCATCCTGCCCCGACCGGAGACCCAGCGAGCGGTGCTGGTGGGCTTCGCCGACATCGTCGACGCCGGGGCCTGCGTCGGCGCTGTGATCGCCGCCGGGATCATCCCGGCCGGCATGGAGATGATGGACCGCCCCGCCATCCACGCCGCCGAGGCCTTCGTCCACGCGGGCTACCCCCTCGACGTCGAGGCCCTGCTGATCGTCGAACTGGACGGTCAGGCCGCCGAGGTCGACCATCTGATCGAGCGGGTGCTGGCCATCGCCAAGGCGCACCACGCCGTCTCGGCCCGGGCCAGCATGACCGACGCCGAGCGCCTTTCCTTCTGGGCCGGCCGCAAGGCCGCCTTCCCCGCCGTCGGGCGCCTCTCGCCGGACTATTTCTGCATGGACGGCACCATCCCCCGCGGCGCCCTGCCCCAGGTGCTGGGACGGATGGCCGAAATGTCCGACGCCCGCGGCCTGAAGGTGGCCAATGTCTTCCACGCCGGGGACGGCAATCTGCACCCCCTGATCCTTTACGACGCCAACATCCCCGGCCAGCTGGAGACCGCCGAGGCCTTCGGCGCCGACATCCTCAAGCTCTGCGTCGAGGTCGGCGGGGTGCTGACCGGCGAGCACGGCGTGGGCGTCGAAAAGCGCGACCTGATGGAGGTGCAGTTCACCGCCGCCGATCTCGACCAGCAGCAACGCCTGCGCTGCGCCTTCGATGACGCCCAGGTGCTGAATCCCGGCAAGGTCTTCCCCACCCTCTGCCGCTGCGCCGAGCTCGGCCGGGTGCATGTGCGGGGCGGCGCCGTGCGCTTTCCCGACCTGCCGAGGTTCTGAGGGATGGGCGAGGTCTTGAAACCCGCCGACGCGGCCGAGGTCGCCAACCGGGTACGCGCCGCGTTCGACGCCGGCCAAACCCTGGAGATCGTCGGCTCAGGCGCCCGCCGCGCCCTCGGCCATCCGGTCAACGCGGACGCGATCCTGGACCTTTCCGCCCTGGCCGGCGTGACCCTCTACGAGCCGGAAGAGCTGGTCCTCACCGTCCGGCCGGCGACCCCGATGACGCGGATCGCCGCTCTGCTCGCCGAGGGCCGCCAACACCTGGCCTTCGAGCCCCCCGACTTCGGCCCCCTCTGGGGCCAGGCGCCGGGCGGCGGAACCATCGGCGGCGCGATCGCCACAGGCTTCGGCGGCCCGCGACGGCCCAGCGCCGGCGGACCCCGCGACCATCTCCTGGGCTTTTCCGCCGTGAACGGCTTCGGCGAGCCCTTCGCCGCCGGCGGGCGGGTGGTCAAGAACGTCACCGGCTTCGATCTGTCCAAACTGATGGCCGGCGCCTTCGGAACCCTGGGGGTGATCACCGAGATGACCCTGAAGGTGCTGCCGGCGCCAGAAGCCGCGCGCACCCTGATGCTGCCCGACCTCAGCGACGCCGCGGGCCTCGCGGCCCTGCGCGCCGCCTTCGCCTCCCCGGTGGCCATCTCCGCCGCGGCTCACCTCCCCGCCGACATCCCCGGCCGCATCCCCGGCGGCGCCCTGCCGACCGGTCGCGCCGCCACCCTGATCCGCCTGGAAGGCGTCGTCCCCGCCCTCGCCGCCTCCGAACAGGCGCTGGCCGCCGTGCTCGGCCTCGCCGGCGGCGCGTTCGGACATATTGAGGACGAGCCGAGCCGCGCCCTCTGGCGCGCCATCGGCGGCGCCTGGGCCTTCGCCACCTCCGCCGCCCCGGTCTGGCGGGTCTGCGCGCCGCCGGCGGGGACGGCGGGCCTGGGGGCGGCCCTGCGCCTGGCCGGCGCCACCGGCCTCTACTACGACTGGGGCGGCGGCGCCCTCTGGGTGGAGGGCCCCCGCACCCCCGACGCCGGCGCGGCCGCCATCCGCGCCGCCTTGGCCGCCCTCGCCGGCGAGGGCCACGCGACTCTGGTGCGCGCGCCGGCGGGCCTCGACCCATCGGTGGCCCGCTTCCAACCCGCCAGCCCGGGCGTCGGGCGCCTCACCGCCCGCATCCGCGCCCAGTTCGATCCCAAGGGCCTGTTCAACCCCGGCCGAATGGGACCGGGCCGGATGGAAGACGCCGCCTGATGCGCACCCAGTTCACCCCGGCCCAGCTCGCCGACCCGGACACCGCCTCGTCCGAGACCATCCTGCGCAAATGCGTCCACTGCGGCTTCTGCACCGCCACCTGCCCGACCTACCTTCTCCTCGGCGACGAGCTCGACAGCCCCCGGGGCCGCATCGCCCAGATCCAGGCGATGCTGGAGAGCGATGCGCCGCCGCCGGCCGAAACCGTGAAGCATGTCGACCGCTGCCTGTCGTGCCTGGCCTGCGTGACCACCTGCCCCTCCGGCGTGAACTACGGCCACCTGGTCGACCATGCCCGCGCCCATATCGAGACCCGCTATCGCCGCCCCCTGCCGGAGCGTTGGCTGCGGGCCCTGGTCAGCGCCGTCCTCACCCGCCCCCGGCTGTTTCGCGCCGCCGCCCGCGCCGCGTCCCTCCTGGCTTTCGCCGCCCCCCTCGCGCCCGGGCGGCTGAAGGGGATGATGCGAATGGCGCCGGCGCGCCTGCCCCCGGCCATGGTCACCGACCGGCCGGGCGTCTTCCCCGTCGCCGGCCCCCGCCGGATGCGCGTCGCCCTCCTCGGCGGCTGTGTCCAGCCGAGCCTGAACCCGGCGATCAACGCCGCCGCCGTGCGCCTGCTCACCCGCCTGGGCGCCGAGGTGGTGATCACCCGGGCCGACGCCTGCTGCGGCAGCCTGCCCCACCACCTGGGCCAGGCCGAGCGCGCCCGCGCCCTCGCCACCCGCCAGATCGAAGGCTGGATCGCCGAGATCGACGCCGGCGGCCTCGACGCCATCGTCGTCACCGCCTCCGGCTGCGGGACCACGTTGAAGGACTACGGGCACATGTTCCGCGCCGACCCGGTCTGGGCCGAACGCGCCGCGCGGGTCTCGGCCCTGGCGGTGGACGTCACCGAACTCGTCGGCCGCCTTGGCCTGGGCGAGGCGGGCCACGCGCCGCCCCTGACCGTCGCCTACCATTCCGCCTGCTCCCTGCAGCACGGCCAGGGCCTGCGCGGCGAGCCCAAGGCCCTGCTCACCCAGGCCGGCTTCCGCGTCGTCGAGCCCCGAGAGGCCCACGTCTGCTGCGGCTCGGCCGGAACCTACAACCTGCTGCAACCCGAGATCGCCGGCCAGCTGAAGACCCGCAAGGCCGCCCACCTCGCCGCCACCAAGGCCGATGTCATCGCCGCCGGCAACATCGGCTGCCTGACCCAGATCGGCGATGCGGCGGGGGCGCCCATCGTGCACACGGTGGAGCTGCTGGACTGGGCCACCGGCGGGCCGAAGCCGGCGGGGTTGTCGGGGTAGGGCGCAGGCCTTTCCGCTCCAGCACAGCGCCGGTGCGACACCATGCGTGGTTCGAGACGCGCGCGAAGGGCGCGCTCCTCACCATGACTAATATTATTGCAATCCAAGATCTTAGTCATGGTGAGGGCGACCGAAGGGAGCGTCTCGAACCACGCAGGCTCGAACTGCGGCCCCCTTCGGTCGGAGCGCTTGCGCGACCCGCCTCAGCCGCGAACCGCAATCACCACCGTCGGGCGCGGCCGGGGCGGGGGAGGCGGCGGGGGCGGGGGTGGCGCGGGATAGGTGGTGGTGCTGGTGTCGACGCTGTCCGCCGAGGCGGTGGTGGCCAGGGCGCCGACGGCGAGGACCGCGGCGAGGCCGAGTGAGAGCCAGTGACGATGGGTCATGAGACTTGGTTCCTGAGAGGGGCGGATCCGGCCGATCCGGCCCGCTGATCGTCCAGACGGCCGCGGCCCTTTTTTTCATCGGATCACGGATCGCCGCGAAAAATCGCCAGCGTGGCCGTCTGGTGAGGGTGCGCCCCTGAGGCGTGCAACGCGGCCTCGCCGCACACTCATAAAGGACCAGACCATGACCCTGCGTACCCTGCTCGCCGCCACCGCCCTGGCTTCGGCCCTCGGCGCCGGCTTCGTCTCCACCGCCTCGGCCACCGACACCGTCGAGATCGGCTCCAACACCCAAACCGGCGGGGCCACCGCCCAGGACCGGCAGACCATGGCCGACATCCGCGCGCGGATGGAAGCCCTTCGCCAGCAACACCAGCACTAGCCGGCTCGCCGGCGCGGTCCGCTCGGGCCGCGCCGCGCGGCCGCGCCAGGAGACACGCCCATGACCCGTATCCAGTCTCACCGCTTCCAGCTGCTTCTGGGCGCCCTGGCGCTCGGCGCGGCCCTCGCCGGACAGACGGTCTCGGCCGCCCCCCTCGACGAAGGCCCCCGCGGAGGCCCGGCCTCCGCCCTGACCTGCCCGCCCGTCGTCGGCGGCGAGGTCAACACCCTCTGCGCGCCTCGTCCGACCTGCGCCGCGGCGCCCGACCGGCCCTGTGGTCCGTACACGGATCACCCCTGGCCTTGCAGGATCGAGGACTAGACCGGCGTCTCGCCGTCGTCGTCCTACGGCCTCGGCACAGCGGTTCCCCAGGGGTGGCCATCGCGGTCATAGCCGCCGGTTCGCACGCAGTCGCCGCCTCGGTATTTCGAGTGGCAAACCCATTGATAGGGCACGTAGATGCGCTGACTTTCCGGCGGCGCGTGGGCAGTGATCCACGCACCCACGACCGCCACCGCAAAACATCCGGCCAAGACCAGGGCAAACGGGAACAGGGGCTCGTAGTATAGGCTCAAGAGGAAGGTGGATATTTTCTTCATCCGGCCAATAAGCCCCTCGAAACGACGAACCCGCCCGGCCAACGCCGCCTAGTCACAATACCCGAAAGCGGCCGAGACCAGCGCGTTCGTGGCGGCTCGCCCGTCAGCGGCGGGGTCGAGTCGAGCGGATGGAAAATACCGCGCGTAGTAGGCGGCCAGGGCCGCCTACGTGCGCCCGACCAGAGCGGCATGCCTGTGCAGGAACGACGCCTCGTCCGGCGAGATGTCGCCGCCTTTGCCCTGCCAGACGTCGCGGCGGCGAAGCCGCACGGCGTCCTCGAGCATGGCGTACTCCCGGCCCGTCGAGAAACGGATGGTGCCCTCGCAGGGCGGCTGCACGGCGAAGGCGGCCTTCGACAGGGTCGACAGTTCGGGCGGCGACGGCAGCGCGTCTTCGCAGTCCGAACTCGGCACCGAACTGTCGATAGCGCCGCCCCAGATCGAGCCCAGTCCGGCGACCAGCCCGGGACGGCGGATCAGGGCTGCACAGGGCCAGATGAGGTCGAGGTTGTCCTCCATGGAGGCGACGTCGAAGAGCTGTGCGAACCCCGCGTCGGAGGACGCCGCACCGTGGGCGGTTGTCGCATCCTTGCCGACGTAGTCGAGGCCCTGCCTGACCTCCCGCGACATCCCCGCATAGAGGGGGGCGAGCCTAGCCTCCACCGCCTTGGCGCGCTGGGCCGGATCGTCGATGGTGGCGTAGGCGAGCAGGGCTTCGTAGTAGGGCTCGGCCTTCGGGGCGACCGCGCGCAGTTCCGCCAGGGAGAGCTCGGGTGTCGCCAGCAAGTCCGCGACGGCGAGCGCCCTGAGCCGGTCCTTGTAGGCGCCCGCCACGCAGTCATGCGCCGACGGGAGTCCAAGCTGTTTCCAGGCCGCGGCGGCGCACTGGGTGTCCCGGTCCTTCAGCCATTGCCGCTGAGCGGCGAGCTGGTTGGAGCCGCTGTTCAGCGTCCCGGCCTTGGCCGCCTGATAGAGCGCCGCCATCCGGCGGTCAGCTGCCGACAGCGCCGCGTCGCCGCAGATGATCTGCTCGACCCGCGAAGGCGCGGCGCAGCCGAACGACGGACCCGCCGCCGGCGCGCCCGGTTCAGCCTTGCTGGGTCCGGCGGCGCACAGGCCGATCAGGAACGCGGCGGATACCAAGACGCCCAGGGTCTTGTTCAACGGGCCATCCCCTCATCCTTCCGGAACCTCGGCGCCGCCCCAGAGCGGTGGGCGTCAGCACCGCCGTATCGTGACGGGGAGCCGAGGCGGCTGCAATGGCCGGCGCGACCCGCCCCCTCACCGGATCAGCTGCATCTGCTCGATCAGCGCCGCCTGCTCCCCGGCGAAGGGCTTGCCGTCCAGGCGATAGTCCGAGGTGATTTTCATCCGCGCGATCAGTTGTCCGCCCTTGGCCTCCAGCCGATAGGTCGCCGCCGGCGCCCCTTGCGGGAAGATGTGGGCGAAGGGGCAGGGCTTGGAGGCGTCCTTGGGGTCGAACCAGGGAATGGCGCGGGTCAGGATCTCGTCGGCGCGGGCCAGGACCACGCCTGCCCGGTCATAGGCCTGCGCGCTCCAGGCCGGGTGGGTGATGCCGCTGCAGGTCGCGCCCCACAGGGCCGGGCGCACCAGCACCACCGCCTTCGCCGGCCGGCTGAATTCCAGGGTGTAGCTCACCGGCGCGGTGAAGGGCTTGGCGTCGAACTGGGTGAGAAAATTCTCGCTCACCGCCGGATCCGCCGCCCGGCCGCCATAGAGGCCGGTGTTGTTGAGGATGACCGGCGTCGCGGCGTCCGGCAGCTGCTCGACGATGCTGATCCCGTACTTCCGCAGCGTCGGCGCCGCGGCGACCATGTGGTCGGTGGTGGCGATGTGAACCTTGCCCAGGTCGACCACCGTGCGATGCATGGCCGCCACCTGCTGGGCGGTGAACAGGACGCCGGCGCCGAGGGCGGCCGCCAGCGGAACGCCCAGCGCTACCCGAACCGCCAGCCGCCGCCGCTCGCGGTCGCGCACCGAGCGGTCGACATAGTCGAGGGTCAGCCGATCGGCCGGGGTCCACAGGCCGTGACGGACATCGCGCAGGGTCTTGGCCGCGTCCAGCTGGGGTCCTGGCGGTATCGTCGCCCGCTCCCCCCGCGACCATTGGCCGGCTTCGCGGACGAGATCCAGCCAGAGGCGGATGTCGGCCTCGCTCTGCGCGCGGCGCGCCACCGCCCGCGCCCAGTGCCGCAGTAGGGCCTCGTGGGCTGGCCGAACCACCGCCTCGCCCCGCGCGCCGGTCTGGGCCGACAGCAGGCGGCGCGCCAGGCAGGCGTCGATCAGTCTACGGAGCGGCGCATCGGCCGGTATGTCCGCGAGGGACAACTCTCCATGGGTGGAGAGCCGCCAGATCATCTCGTCGAACCCGGCCTGCGCCTCAAGGCCAACCTGGTCAAACACCATATCCGCCCGGCTGCTGATCACCCCGTCGAGGCCGCCGACGGCCCGGTAGTCCGAGAGCCGCAGCAGGTTATGGGCTTCGTCTCGCCGCTCATAGAGTTCGGTGAGCAGCAGCTCCAGCAGCGGCAGGACGTCGGCGCCCCCCTTGCTGGCGGCGGAGAAGATTTCCGCGTCCAGGCCTGACTCGAAGCGCAGCCGCGCGGCGCTGGCGGGACCGCGGATCACCGCCTCCATTCGCGCCGCGTCCAGTTCGCGGGCGATGGCGTAGCGGCCTTCCACCCCGAAGGCCGCCATCAGCGCCGCATGGTCGGCCAGCCGCGCGCCCACGGCCGGCGTTCCGGTGGCGATCACGGTCACGCCGTGTTCGGCGAGGGCGGCGAGCAGACTAGTCAGTGTAAGGACTGTCGTCGGGCTGAGGGCGGCGTCGAACCATTGCTCCAGCTGGTCGACGACCAGGACCAGCCCCGGCGCCGCGGGCCCCGCCCCCGCGCCCAGCCAAGCCAACAGCCGATCAGCGTCCAGCGCCTCGCGGCCGAGCCGCGGCCGGGGCGACAGGGCGTGGGGATCGTCGTGCAGCCAGGCCGCCTGCACGGCGGCGGCCAGGTCGTCCAGTTCCCCCTCGGGGCCCGCGCCCGGCCGCACCCCACCGGGGCGCAGCAGACCCCAGGCCAGGCCCCCGACCGGCCTATCCTCCGCCCCCCGACGCAGCAGCGCCGGCATCACGCCGGCCAGCACCAGGGACGACTTGCCGGCGCCGCTCGGCCCTTCCACCAGCACCGCGCGCCGGCCCTGTGCGGCCCGGCGGCGGACCAGGGCCAGAACATCACTGGTTTCCTGGTCCCGGCCGAAGAAGATCGCGGCATGACGAAACTCGAACGGCTCCAGCCCGCGGAATGGCGCGTCGACCCAGGTCTGCGACAGGGAACCCCCCAGACCCCGCAGCGCCTCCTCCAGGGAGGCGCAGGCCATCAGCTCCACCCCGCCCTCGGCGGCGCGCTCGGCAAGCTCGGCCGTGACGTCGGCCGAATTCGCCCGCGGAAACACCACCACCCCGCCCCGGGGCAAAACCGCCAACGCCGCGGCGATCTTGGCCGGCAGGGCGTCGATGGCGGTCAGCCGACCCTCCTCGGTCAGGGCGCCGGTGGCGGCGATGGGCGGCAGGGCCAGGCTCGGCGCGCCGTCGGCCCGGGTCAGGTGGGCGGCGAGCGCCAGGGCGAAGGCGAGATCGGCGCTGTCCCCCGTCACATTGACCAGGGGCGCGGCGGCCTCGAACCGGACGATCAGCCGTCGGTCGACGTATTTTTCCCGGTAGAGCAGGGTGTAGGCGAGGCTCGCCCCGCGCAGGGCCGAGGCGCGAACCTCTTGGCTGGCGTCGTCGCTGGCGTCGCCGCCCACGTCCACCCGCCGCACCGCCTCGCCGCGCGCGCCTTCCGCCAGACGCGCGGTCAGGGGCGCGGCGACGCCGCCCCCCCGGCCGGCGGCCATCAACATCCAGACCCGGGGCTGGTCCATGCCGCGCGGGCCCCTCAGCGCTTCGCCGGCGCCGGGCCGAACACCACATTGATCGCATCGCGGCGGCGCAGATCCAGGCCCGTCAGCACGATGTCGGCGTAGAGCTCTCCGGCCTCTATGCGGCCCTCGGCCAGCACCCGCTCGGCGCCCGCGTCGATCACGAACACCCGGGCGGTGCGGCGCTCATAGCTGGCCTGGTGTTCGGGATGGACGCTCAGCAGCAGCACGCCGCGGCCCGCCTCCCGGTCGTCCGGCGACTGGCCGCTGAACACTTCCAAGGTCCAGATTCCGCTCTGGCTGCGGCAGACGATGGAGGCGTCGTCCGATTGGGTGGCGGCGGCCAGCAGCTGGAAAACCTCAACGTCATTGGCCGCAATGGGTGGCGGCGCCGGAGGGGCCGCGCGCAGCTGGACGACATCGGCGCTGGGGCGAACGGGCGGCGGGCCCAGCAGATCGCGGGCGGCTTGCATCAGGCTGGCCGGCGGCTGGCCCGACCGCGCCGCCACCTCGTCCAGGAAGTCCGCCGCCGCCTCGGCCCGGGCGCGGTCGTCGGCGCGGGCGAGGAGCAGGTCGGCCTCGTCGGCGGTCAGGCCGCCTTCGACCAGGGCGGCGAGGCTGGCGGGGTCCGCGGCGGACGCGCTGGGCTCGTCCAGGCCTGCCAGCGCCCGGGCGAGGTCGCCGGTGATCGCCGGCGAAAAGGCGATCGGATCGCTGTCTGAATTGTCGTCATGGCTCATGCGAAGGACTCCATGGCGGACTAGACGGACGCGGTCTGGATTTTTGGCGCGCCCATCGGGTGCATCTGGGCGATCTGGCCGACGCGGCGCATCACCCGCTGCTGGATCTGCCGCACCTCCTCGATCGGCCGGCCCATCACCCGGGCGATTTCCCGCGGGGGCAGGGCTTCCGTCGCTGAGAAATAGACCTGCAGATAGCGCCGCTCGTCGACGGGCATGGTCTCGGCGGCGGCCTTGATCGCCTCGATGATCGCCGCGCGGCCGGCCTCCTCCTCATGGGCGATGGCCGCGGCCTCGGCGTTGAGGGCGCCGTCGGGCAGGGTCAGCGGCTGGCCGCGATCGGCGGCGTCCTCGATGGAGACCGAGCGGCCCTGGGCGGCGGCGGCGCGTACGGCCTGCACCGGCCCCGTCACCTGGTCCAGGGCGAGCCGCACGGCGGCGAGATCGGCGCCTGGGCAGGCGCCGACCACGCGGGCCAGCAGCACCACCGGGTCAGACGGCGCGTCCTTCCAGGCGACCTCCACGAACACCGCCTGCTCCAGGGCCGGCATCGCCTCCACCGCGGCGGGCAGGCGCCGGCGGCGGGCCTCCTTGCGCAGCTGATCGATCAACAGCCGGTCGACGGTGATCAGCACGAAGCCTTCGAAATTGCCCCGGCCGTGGAATTTACGGATGCGGTCGAAGTCGTCCTCCAGCAGCTTCAGGCAGATCTCCTGGTAGAGGTCGTCCCGGGCGGCGGTGTCGGCGCGGGGAAACCGGCGGGCGATGCGGCGGCGGATGTCCCGGGCGAACAGGCGCTGGAACCGCGGCCAGGCCTGGGCCGGCGCGCCCTCGAAGGCCTCGGCCAGGTCCTCGATCAGCACCGCGCGTGCGACCAGGGCCAGGAAGCCGGCCAGGCTCGAGCGGCCCTGGAACCCCGTCAGCCGGCGCCAGCCGTTGGCCTGGACCTGCTCGACCACCCTAATGAAGGCCGCCTCGCCCGAACGGCCAGCCCCCGCCAGGGCGGCCACGGCGGACCACAAGGTGGGGGCGGCGAGATCGAGGAAGCGAGCCGCCGCGGCGATGTCGCCGGCGATCACCTGGGCGACCAGCGCCCGCTCCGATTGTTGGGGCTCCGTTGCCATGGATCGCCGCCCTCGCCTCGCTCCATGATCCACATATTCGCAGGCAGGTAAACGGCGAGCGGCGGTAGGCGAACACCGGTGCGTGGGTTCGCGCGAAATTCCGCCCCGTGTCCGTCTGAAGGGGCGACACCCTTCACGGAGATGAACGATGCGCAAATTCCTCGCCCTGGCCCTCTTCTGCGCCGCCAGCCTGAGCGGCGCGGCGGTGCGGGCCGATGAACCCGGCTGGCCTCCGGCCGCGCCGGAGCCCTGCAAACCCTGTTGGATCGAACCCTGGCTCTGCAAAAACCCGCCCTGCCCGCCCGCGCCCCGGCGCATCGAGCCCGACCCCCGCGTGGGGATCGACGATGGCGCGCCGCGGACCGATCCGGAGCCGGCGCCGAAGCCCGAGCCGAAGTGCTGCCATGAGCAGCCGGTGCGGCCACTCTAGCCGCCGGGTGATCGCTTGTAATTTGGGACATCTGCCGTCATATTGACCGCATTAACAGGCAAAGGACCGGCGCATGACTCAGGTGGTGAAAACGGTCGGAATCGTCGCCGGCCGTCAATCGGCTCGCAAAGCCGCGTCCCCACGCCTTTCCGGCCGCCTTGTGATCGCCAGTCTGATGGACGATCGCGGCGCCGTGAGGGTCGATGAGGTGGCGGAAGCCTTCGGCATGTCGAAGGCTCAGTTGGCGGAGACAACGGGCCTTGCCCGCGAGGTGTTCCAGAAGGCCAGCCGTCGCGATGGCCCCAAGGCGCAGAGCCGGGTGCGCGAGATGCTGGAAATCATCAGCCTGGTCCAGGGCTGGGCGGGCGGGCCGGCCCAGGCCATGGCCTGGTATCGCGCCGAACCCATCCCGGCCTTCGGCGGGCGCACGGCCGAAGCCTTGGTGAAATCCGGCTCGGCCGGCGCGGTGCGCGACTATGTCGATCACCTGGCGACCGGCGGCTACGCTTGAGGTTCATGGGGGAGTGCTTTCGAGCGCACGACCCCAACTGGTCCTGGACACCATTGTCGGGCGCCGGCGCGGCGCTCAGGGGCCGGCGGTTCAACTGGCCCGGACTTGAAACCCTTTACCTTTCGCTGGGCTTCAACACCGTATTCCGCGAGGTCTCCGGCGGCTTCGCCCACCGCCTGACGCCCTATGTGCTGTGCAGCCACGACGTCGACTGCGAGGACATCGCCGACCTGCGCACCGACGCCGGCCGATTGAGCCACGGCGTCGATCTGGCCGACCTCGCCTGCGCCTGGGGGAACGACCTGATCGCCGGCCGCGAACCGACGTCATGGGGCGTGGTGCGCCGCTTGCTCGCCGGTGGATTCGCCGGCGCACTGGTCCCAAGCTTCGCCAACGGCGCGACCGACGATGACCAGAACCTGGTGCTCTGGCGCTGGGGTCCAGACTTGCCGCACAAGGTGATGGTTTATGATCCGACCGGCCGATTGCCGAAGAACCAGCTCTCCTGGACTTGACAGCCCCGCGAGACCCGAAGGTCAGCGTCCGTAGCTGCCCGCTCAGGCCACCTCATCATGCGTTGTCGGGCGGATCAGCACCTCGGCTGAAATGCCGAGCTTGTCGTGCAGCCGGCGGATCATGGCGATCGACAGGCTGCGTTTGCGGTTCAGCACCTCGGCGACCCGCGCCCGGGCCCCGATCAGCGCCTCCAGATCCTTGCGGGTGAGGCCCTGCTGCTCCATCCGAAAGCGGATCGCTTCAATGGGGTCAGGGGGATCCATGGGATGGTGTTGGGCCTCATAGGCGTCGATCAGCGTGGCCAGCACATCGAGCCGATCGCCTTCCGGCGTGCCGCTTTCCGCGCCCCATAGACGTTCGACCTCGATCAGCGCCGCGGCGTGGTCCGCCTCGGTGCGGATCGGCTTCAACTCAGTCGCCATGTTCAATCTCCGTCACATCGATTCTGTCGTAAGCCTTGTGGGCGCCGATCCACTTGATCCAAACGATGGCCTTGCCGAAGTCGACGGCCACCACCAACCGATAGTCATTGCCCTTGATGTTGAAGACGATCCGTTCGGCGTTGACGATGCTGGCCGTTGCATAGAGCCGTTTCACATCGGCGGAACTGGCCCAAACCGCCTTGCAGACTTCGTCGAACCAGGCGTCGAGCGCAGCCTTGACGGCCGATTGGTCCTTCTGGCCCGCCAGACGGCCCACGAATTCCCGCAACGTTCGTCGGGCGATGATCCTCATCGCGGCCAATCTACCCTGGTCCCACTTTGGGATCAAGGGGCGGTCGGTCCCGCAAGTTCGCCAAGCACCGCGCTCCCGGACCTCGTGAGCTTCGAGAAGTTTGGTAGGCGCGGAGGGACTCGAACCCCCAACCAGACCGTTATGAGCGGTCGGCTCTAACCATTGAGCTACGCGCCCCCATGCCAGCGACAAGGTCGCCGATAGCGGGTCCGCCGGTTAGCACGGGCCGCCCGTGGCTTAAAGGCTGCGTTCAGCTTGAGCTTGTCACCCTGGTCTGACCAAGCTGGCGTATCACCCTTGGGGGCGACCCATGACGGAGACCATCTGATGAACACCCTCGCATCGGCCCTCGCCCTGGCGGCCTTGCTGGCGACAGCCGCGGCCGCGCCGGCGCTGGCCCAGACCGCCGCATCCGCCAGCCGCGCCTTCGACGCGACTACCCTCAATCTTTCCGCCTATGGCGAAGTGAAGGCCGCGCCGGATCAGGCGACGATCACGCTTGGGGTGCAGACCAAGTCCCCCACCGCGGCTCAGGCCATGGCCGGCAACGCAGCCCAGATGACCCAGGTGCTGGCGGCCCTGCGCCAGGCCGGGATCACTGAGCGGGACGTGCAGACCTCGAACATCAGCGTCTCGGCTCAATACCTCTATCAGGCCGGCCAGCCGCAGAAGCTGACCGGCTACCTCGCCGCCAACGACGTCACCGTGCGGGTGGCCGATCTCAAGCGCCTGGGCCCGACCATCGACGCCGTGGTGACGGCGGGCGCCAACCAGATCAATGGGGTCAGCTTCGGCCTGAAGGACCCCCATGCCGCCGAGGACGCCGCACGCCGCGCCGCCGTTGCGGCCCTGCGCGCCAAGGCGGACCTCTACGCCCAGGCCACCGGCTATCATGTGACCCGGCTGGTAAACCTCAGCGAAAGCGGCGGCTACGCGCCGGCGCCGATGCGGATCATGGCGATGGACGCCGGCTTCGCCGCGCCTCCTCCGACGCCGGTGTCCGCCGGCGAACTGACGGTGCGGGTCAGCGTAACCGGCGTCTACGAACTGGCCCGCTAGCCCCCCGTCGCCGCCGGCCACATCCCCACGTCGGCGAAGATGTCCTTCACGTCGCGCTCGATCTCCAGCCCTGGCGGGGCGTTGGCCGATTCCAGGGAGGCGACGAAGACCACGTCGCGGGTCGGGGTCTTCAGCCGGCCGATCCACCAGGCGACGCCGCGGCCGCCGTCCGGGGTGCTGGCGCAACTGGCCGCCTTGCCGGTCATGGTGGCGGGGCCGGCCGCATCGGTGCGGGTCTCCCCGGGCAGCAGGCCGGCGACGAAGCTGGCTGTCTGCGGCTTGACCGGCAGGCCGCCGCTTTCGAGCCGGCGCAGGAACGACAGCTGCTCCTCGTCGGTGATCCCCAAGGCGCCGCCACTCTGCGGGCCGAGCCAGAAGGTGGCCGGCGGCCCGTCGACGTTCTTGTCGCCGTAGTCGTAGGATTTCAGCGCCGCCTCCAGCCGGTCGTGGCCGGTCTGGGCGGAGAGCCGTTCCCACCACCACAGGATCGACTTCTGGCTGGCCGCGGTGATGTCCGCGTCAACCTGCCAGTCCTTGGTCTGCTGGGGCGAGCCATCCCATTTGAACACCGTCGTCGGGGTGATCACCCCGGTCTCCAGGCCGGCGAGGGCCGAGGGGATGTCGAAGGTCGAGCACGGCGGCAACGGCACGCGGCAGGCCGGGGCGTTGTAGCGATAGACCTCGTGGCCGCTGGCCGTGTCGGCGATGATCATGCAGGTGCCGATGCCGCCCATCTTCTGGTCGATCTCGGCCTCGAGCTTGTCGGTGTTCAGCACCCCGGCCGCGGGCTTGGCCGGGGCGAAGGGGTTCTGCGAGCAGGCGGCCAGGGCCAGGCTGAGGGCCAATCCGCCAAATCGCATCCGTCGCAGGGTCGATTGAGTGCGCATGCGGCGATGTTAGCCGAAGCCGGCCGCGATCGGAAATCGCGACCCCGCGCGCGGCGGGTTTGACATCGACCGGCGCGCCCGCCTATTCGCGCCCATGGCCGAGTTGCGCTCCCTCTTCGTCACCCAGGTCTACGAGGCCAGCCTCGCCGGCGAGCGCGGGTTCGGCGATTTCAATACCGAGCTGGAAGAGGCCTGCCGGATGTTGGCCGCCGAGGACAACGCCGGCCGCGCCTGGTGCAAGACCAACGCCTATCCCGGCTATACCTCCTACGCCTCCCTCGACGACCTGCCCCGCCGCGCCAGCGTGTTCGGCGCGCTGAAGACCAGGCTCGACAAGCACGCGACCGCCTACGCCAAGGCCCTGTCCCTGGACCTGGGCGCCGGCCGGCTGCGCCTCGACAGCCTGTGGGTCAATGTCCTCAGGCCCGGCGGCGTCCACACCGGCCACATCCACCCGCACAGCGTCCTCTCCGGCACGGTCTATGTGACCGTCCCCCCCGGCGCCGGCGCCCTGAAACTGGAGGACCCGCGCCTGCCGCTGATGATGGCCGCACCGCCGCGCGCGGCCGACGCGCCGGAAAGCGCCAAGACCTTTGTCTATCTGCGCCCCGAGGCGGGCACGGTGCTGATGTGGGAAAGCTGGCTGCGCCACGAGGTTGCCGTGAGCCAGGCCAAGGCCGAGCGGATCAGCCTCAGCTTCAACTACGGCTGGCGATAAGCGAATGGGTTGCACGACGAGCGTGCGTGGTTCGAGACGCTCCCGTCGGTCGCTCCTCACCATGACTAAGATTTTGAATTGCATAAGCCTTAGTCATGGTGAGGAGCGCGCACTTCGCGCGCGTCTCGAACCACGCACGATGGCGCAGCGTCCCCAACTCGCGCCAGGTTGACCCAACGGCGCCATAGGCGGCTCCGGATTTCGGCGCTAGGCTAGGCGCCAACGCCCACGGCGAATGGGCTCCCAGAGTTCGGAGAGACGGTATGGACGGCGCGGGCGACCTCAGCGGGTTTTCCAAGGACAAACTGGCGCTGATCGCCCCGACCCTGCAGGGGGTGATCGACGGAGGCCTGCTCTCCGGCGCGGTCACCCTGCTCTGGCGCAATGGCGAGATCGCCCAGGTCCTGACCCTGGGCAAACGCGACATCGAAAACGACCTGCCGATGCAGCGCGACACCATCTTCCGCATCGCCTCCATGACCAAGCCGATCACCTCGGTGGCCATGATGATGCTGATCGAGGAGGGTAAGGCGAGCCTCGACGATCCGATCACCAAATGGATGCCCGAGTTCAACAACATGCAGGTGCTGCGCGACCCAGAGGGTCCGCTCGCCGACACCTACCCCGCCCCCCGCGACATCACCATCGACGACCTGATGACCCATCGCTCGGGCCTGGCCTATGGCTTCACCTCCATGGGCCCCATCGCCCAGGCGCACCAGGAGGCCCTGGGCGACGTGCTCTCCAGCGACATGACGCCGGACGCGTGGCTGGCGGCCCTGGGCAAGCTGCCGCTGTCCTTCGCCCCCGGCGAGCGCTTCCACTACAGCCACGCCACCGACGTGCTGGGCTATCTGGTTGGCCGGATCGAGGGCAAGCCGTTCCGCGACGTGCTGATGGAGCGGATCTTCGGCCCCCTGGGCATGGTCGACACCGACTTCTACATCCCCCCGGCCAAGCGGGACCGCGCCGCCGTGGTCTACCGGTTCAACGAGGAAGCCGGGAAACTCAAGCCGGTGGCCTTCAAGCTCTACGACGCGCCGCCAGCCTTCACCGGCGGCGGCGGGGGCCTGGCCTCCACCGCGGACGACTATCTGAAGTTCGCCCGGCTCATGCTGAACAAGGGTGAGCTGGACGGGGTGCGGCTGATCAAGGCCGAGACGGTGGAGTTGATGACCACCAACCGCCTCACCGACGCCCAGCGCGAGATTCCGTTCATGGGCATCCCCTTCTGGGGCGGCCAGGGTTTCGGCCTGGGTCTCTCGGTGATCCTGGATGCGGAAAAGCAGGCCTGGATGGGCGTCGGCACCAATGGCGCCATCGGCTGGCCCGGCGCCTTCGGCACCTGGTGGCGCGCGGACCCCGCCGAGAACATGGTCATGCTCTACCTGATCCAGAACGCCATGCCCCTGGAGCCCGGCTCCGCCGGCCAACTGGCGACGGGACAACGCATGGCCGCCATGGCGGCGCTGCCGATGTTTCAGGGTCTGACGTATCAGGCGCTGGGACGGGGGTAGCCCTTATCAACGCTCAACCTTCGACTCGATTCTTGGGGATGCCGACATGACCGACCCGCTGAACGCCAAGCCGCAAAACGCCGCCCGCCGCCTCTTCCTCGGCCGCGCGGCCCTGGCCGTCGCCGGCGGAACCGCCGCCGCGGCCGCGGGCCTGGCGGCCAGCCCCGCCCAGGCCGCCGTCACCCAGACCCTCGCCCACTACCAGGGCACGCCCAAGGGCAAGGCCAGTTGCACGACCTGCAGCCAGTTCGTGACGCCGAACGCGTGCAAGGTGGTCTCCGGGGTGGTGGCGCCGACGGGGTGGTGTTTGCTGTTCGCGCCGAAGATGTAGGTAGCGGCTACTGGAACGGCTCTTCGCACGCCGCGTTGGAGGCAAATAATCCCACGCGACGGAGACGCCCCATGACATCGCGCATCATCCTCCGGGCCCGCGCGGGCGTTCACTGATGGATCCGGTCGGGCGCGGCTTCGCCCTTGGCGTCGGGGCGACGATCGTCGCCGGCGCCGTGATCGGGTTCGCGGCGCTGCACAGCGGCGCCATCCCCGCCAACGCCGACGCCAAGCCGGGCGGCCTGGAGCTTTGGGCCGCCAACACCTCGCTCGCCGCGACCCTCGCCCACGCGGCCCCGAAGACGGCCAATCCGGTCGCCCTGACCGACGAGAACCTGGCCGAGGGCGCGCGGCTCTTTGGTCAGCACTGCGCCATCTGCCACGGCACGGCGGGCGGCGACGCCTCGGCCTCGCCGGTGGCCAAGGGCGAATATCCCGCGCCGCCGCAGCTGGGGACCGACGGTGTCGAGGACGACGCCGAGGGCGTCACGTTCTGGAAGATCAAGCACGGCATTCGGCTGACCGGCATGCCGGCCTGGGGCGGAACCCTCAGCGACCAGCAGATCTGGACCCTGGCCCTCTTCCTCAAGCACATGGACAAGCTGCCGCCCAAGGCGGATGCGGTGTGGAAGCAGGTGAGGAACTAGCGGCGCTCGCGGCCGTGAAAGATGCGGGTGACAATCACGCGTTGCCCGACCACCCGATAGCGGACCAGATACCCGTCGCGGCCAAAGTCGATTGCCAGTTCGCGTCCGCGCGATTGATCGCTTTCAGGCCCCATCAATGGATATTGGCCTAGCTGCGCTAACCCGTTTTCGATTGCCGCGCTGGCTCTCTCGGCCGCATCTGGATTCTTGTCCGCCAACCACCGATGCAACCTCCCGAGATCGGCGAATGCGCGGCGGGTTAGCTCGACTTGGGCCATTTTGGCGGCGGCAGTTCGTCGGCTTTGCCCCACGACCGCAGCCAGGGCCGCACAGCCTCGAACGGCAGGGTGTCGCCCGTGCGGATAGCGTCGTCGGCAATCTGATCGTCGATCGCGGGATCCAGATCGTCCGACCACTCGAATTCAGAGGAGACGAGATAAGTCAGCGCGTCGCGGACAAACACCTCAACCGGGACGCCCCTGGCCGCCGCCGCCGCCCGGACGCCCTCGGCTAGGTCATCGTCGATCTGAACGGTGAAACCATCATCGGCCATAACCAAAGTTCCCCGTTCGTTCGAGAATTGTCAACCTTCCGCGAAGCGCGCGCTGACCGCGTCCCGGAAAGCCTTCATCTCGATTACGGCGTCCAGATATTCGCCCGTCCGCAGGTACGCGTCGAAACGAGCATAGGACTCGGCCCAATCGTCATCGAATCCGCAGCCGGCAACAGGGGGTTCGTCCATCGCCGCGCCAGGCCTAGCTATCCAAAAAGCTCCGCAGCTTTCGGCTCCGGCTCGGGTGCTTCAGCTTGCGCAACGCCTTCGCCTCGATCTGCCGAATCCGTTCGCGGGTCACGCTGAACTGCTGGCCGACTTCTTCCAGGGTGTGGTCGGTGTTCATGCCGATGCCGAAGCGCATGCGCAGGACGCGTTCCTCGCGCGGGGTGAGCGAGGCCAGCACCCGGGTGGTGGTCTCGCGCAGGTTCGACTGGATCGCCGCGTCGATGGGCAACACCGCGTTCTTGTCCTCGATGAAGTCGCCCAGGTGGCTGTCTTCCTCGTCGCCGATCGGGGTCTCGAGGCTGATCGGCTCCTTGGCGATCTTGAGGACCTTGCGGACCTTTTCCAGGGGCATGCCGAGCTTCTCGGCCAGTTCCTCCGGGGTCGGCTCGCGGCCGATTTCGTGCAGCATCTGGCGGGACGTGCGGACGATCTTGTTGATCGTCTCGATCATGTGCACCGGGATGCGGATGGTGCGCGCCTGATCGGCGATCGAGCGGGTGATCGCCTGGCGGATCCACCACGTCGCGTAGGTCGAGAATTTGTAGCCGCGGCGGTACTCGAACTTATCGACCGCCT
>FTAI01000877.1_pt1 | contig 24124 bp, 14 predicted proteins | sample 1638941 | NCBI WGS metagenome assembly FTAI01 (sample SAMEA3914813, study PRJEB12502) | metagenome | biome: forest; material: soil | place: Canada | collected 2011-07-07 | depth 0.3 m | reverse complement strand
TTGCGGACGATCGCGCCAAGGTGGGTGGTCGAGATCGCGGTGGCGCTCTGCTGCGTGGCGCTCTCGGCGGTCTGCCGGGTGCTGCTGGATCTGGTTTCGCCCGGGGCTCTGGCGTTCGGCCTGATCTATCCGATCGCCCTGCTGGCCACCCTGATCGCCGGCTGGCGGTCGGGCGCCCTGACCCTGCTGCTGGCGGGTCTGGGCGCCTGGTATTTCGTCATGCCGCCCCGGATGGGTTTCGCTGTCGTCAATTTCCAGGCGGGGGTGAACATCGTCGCCTTCTTCATCACCGGCGGATGCGTGGTGCTGCTGGCCGCCTTCGTCATGTCGGAGCTGCAGGCGCGGATCGCCGACGCCGCGGTGATGCGCAACGAGGTCGACCACCGGGTGAAGAACAATTTCCAGATGATCCTGGGACTGTTGGAGATGCAGGCCGCCCGCGCCTCCGATCCCGAACTCAAATCCGCCCTTTCCGACACCGCCGCGCGGATCTCCGGCTTTGCCCGCGCGCACCGGCGGTTGCATGGGGCGCAGGTCGGGGTGCAGACGGTGAATTTCGCCGGCTATCTGCGCGACCTCTGCGCCGACCTTGACGACGCCGCCTCCTTCGGCCGCACCGTCGCCTTCGAGAGCGACCAGCCCGATTTTCCCCTGTCCCATGACCGGGCGGTGGCGTCGGGAACGATCGTCAATGAACTGGTGACCAACGCCCTGAAGCACGCCTTCGAACCGGGCGCGCCGGGCCAGGTGCGGGTGATCCTTCAATGCAAGGGGCCGGGACGCTGCGAGCTTACCGTCAGCGACAACGGCAAGGGTCTGCCGGCGGACTATCGCTCCGGCAACGGCCTCGGCCACCGCATACTCGGCGCCCTGGTCAAGCAGAGCGAGGGGGAGCTCAAGGTGGGCGACGGGCCGGGGGCGAGCTTTACGCTGTCGCTGTAGTCGCTCTCCGCGCTTCGCTCAGTGTACGGAGGATGCTGTCAGACCGCCTTCGCGCCGCCAAGGCGCGGGACGCCGGCGGCGGCCATCAGGGGCACGAACAGGCCGATCGCCGTCACCCAGAGGGGGTGGGGAATGGTGGCGACGCTGAGGAGGACGCCCACGAGGTTGATCCCTGCTCCAGCGAAGGCGGCCCAGACCTGGCGATCTGCGATGAAATAGGCGGCGGCGGAGGCGGCGACGGCGCCTAACGCCCAGCTGGCGAGCAGGCCGAGGTACGCCGTCGCCGGCATGGCGTTCATGAAGGCCTCGAGCTGGGCCCGGTCGCTGAGATTGACCCCGTGGGGCACGGGGAAGGCCAGGCTCAAGCCCAGCTCCCCCGCCCAGACGAGGATGACATTGACGGCCAGGGCCGCCAGCACCGCGAGCACCGATCTGAGGATCACATCCCGCTCCGTCCAACCGTGGAGGGAGCTTGGCAGACCCGGGTTATGTTGTCGATCAGGTCGCCTCCCGGGCGAGCCCCGCCCGCGTCGGCCGCCCAAGGCCTGGGCGATACTGGACGCCGGACCGCTTCGCCCGCATGGTCCAGCCGCAATCCAACCAGCAAGGGGCGGCTTCATGGGATCGTCATCGCGGCGTCTGGCCGGCGCCATCGTTTTCGGCGTCCTGGCGGGCCTGGCCTGGGCGTCGGCGAATGCGTCGCCCAATCCGATCCAGCCGGCCGAGCTTTCGGCGACGGTGAAGGTGCTGGCTTCCGACCCCTTCCAGGGCCGCGCCCCGGGAACGCCGGGGGAGGCCAAGACCGTGGCCTATCTGATCGAACGTTTCAAAGCCCTCGGCCTCAAGCCCGGCGGGCCGGGCGACGCCTGGACGCAAGGCGTGCCCCTGGTGCGCACCCAGGTCGGGGCGGCGCCGCGATTGACGGTGGACGGCGCCGGCGAGCCGGTCAGCCTCGCCCAGGGCGAGACCGCCTATGTCAGCACTGTGCGGCCGGTGGACCACCTGGCCATCGACAAGGCGCCGATGGTGTTCGTCGGCTACGGCGTCTCGGCGCCCGAGCGCGGGTGGGACGATTTCAAGGGCGTCGACCTGAAGGGCAAGGTCGCGGTCTTCCTGGTCAATGATCCCGATTTCGAGGCCCAGCCCGGCGAGCCCGTGGCCGGCAAGTTCGGCGGCAAGGCCATGACCTACTACGGCCGCTGGACCTATAAATACGAGGAGGCCGCCCGGCGCGGGGCGATCGCCGCCCTGATCGTGCATGAGACGCCGGGCGCCGGCTACGGCTGGTCGACGGTGATCGCGCCGCAGGGGGAGTCTTACGACATCCAGCGCGGCGGGGAGGGTCCGCAGCCGATCCTGCTGCAGGGGTGGTTGCAACGGGACGCGGCCGTCGACCTGTTCAAACGCGCGGGGCTGGATTTCGAGGCCCTCAAGCTGAAGGCCCGCACCTTCGGGTTCACGCCGGTGGCCCTGGGCGACGAGACCTTCAGCGCCGATTTTGCCGTCCATCACGAGGTGGTCGAGAGCCATAATGTGCTGGCCAAGATCGTCGGCGCCAAACGGCCCGACGAGACGGTGATCTACGGCGCCCACTGGGACGCCTATGGGGTGGGCAAGGCCGACGCGACCGGTCAGACCATCCGCCGCGGCGCCAACGACGACGGCCTGGGGGTGGCGGGCGAGCTGGAAATCGCCCGGGCCTTCGCCCATGGCCCGCGCCCGGATCGGACGGTGGTGTTCGCGGTCTGGACGGCGGAGGAGCGGGGGCTGCTAGGGTCGGAGACCTATGCCGTCCATCCGGTCTACTCCCTGGCCAAGACCGCGGCGAACCTGACCATGGACATTCTGAACACCGCCGGCCCCTCGCGGGACGTGGTGCTGATCGGCGTCGGGCAGGACAGTTTGGAGGGTGATCTGGTTAAGGCCGCCGCCGCGCAGGGACGGACGGTGACGCCGGATTCCCATCCGGAAAAGGGGCTCTTCTACCGCGCCGACCACTTTTCCCTGGCCAAGCGTGGGACGCCCACCCTGTTGCTCATGGCCATTGGCGGCGGGCCGGACCTGGTCGATGGCGGCCGGGCGGCGGGGGACCGCTGGGTCGCCGACTACACGGCCAACTGCTACCACAAGACCTGCGACGCCTGGAGTTCGGCCTGGGATCTGCGCGGGGCGGCGCAGGACGTGGACCTGCTGTATGAGGTGGGCCGCAAGCTGGCGAACAGCGACCGCTGGCCGACCTGGAACCCGGGCTCGGAGTTTGGGCCGGTGCGGGCGAAGACGAAGGCCGAGCGAGGGGAGTAGCCGCCCTACTCGGCGGGCTGCGGCAGCGGCGCCGCCTCCAAATCCCGCAGGTCGAGCCCCCTTGTCTCGACGCCGAACCGGACGGTCAGGACCAGCGCCAGGGCGATCGGGGCCATGATCATGATGCAGGCGACTCCCAGGGGCGGCGCCAGGGCGGCGATGCTGACGGACTGGGCCAGCACGCCGCCGCCCTTGGTGCAGGCCGCCACCCAGCCGGTGGCGCGGCCGCGCACCTTCAAGGGGTAGGACTCCGAGGCGTAGGGCAGGAGGATGGCCAGCAGGCCGTTGCTGCCGACGATCAGCAGGGCGACAGGGAACACCGGACTGCCACCCATGTGGCCTTCCAGCAGCAGCACCCAGACGAGGCCCGCGAAGCTGACCGCGGTCATCGCCACCAGGGCCCATTTGCTGCTCCAGCGGCTGTAGAGGAAGGCGCAGAGGAAGACGGTGGGGAAGGCGATCAGGGACGACTGGGCCAGCAGCTTGGACGAGACGCCGATGCTGTAGCCCTTGGCCACAAGGTCCAGGGGCAGCCAGAGCAGCAGGCCGAAGTTGATCAGGCCCCAGGCGACAGCGGCGATGCTGAGGGCGGCGGTGCGGCCGACCAGGCCGGGGGTCCAGAGTTTGGGCTCCGGGCCGACGCCCAAAGTCGCACCTTGGCCGGCGACATGGGGATGGCCGTGGCCGATGACCTCGGTGGGATCGTCCTCGCCCTCGGCCAGGATGCGGCTTTGGGCGCCGAACCGGGCCATGACCTTGTGGGCCTCGGCGCCCCGGCCGCGGGAGAGGAGGAACTTGGCCGACTCGGGGATGAAACCGCCGAGGCAGACCAGCAGCAAGCCCGTGGGCAGGTTGATCAGCCACAGGATCCGCCAGCTGAAGGTCGGCACCAGCAGGCTGGAAAAGCCGCTGGCGGCGAAATAGCCGCCGACGGCGCCCAGGCCGCCCACCAGCACCAGGGCCCAGCCGCGGTGCTTGGACGGCATGGTCTCGGCCAGCAGGGCGTAGGTCACCGGCAGCATGCCGCCCGCCCCGGCGCCCATCAGGAAGCACATGCCGATGTTCCAGGTCAGCGACGGCATGGCCCCGCAGATCGAGGTGCCGATGAAGACCACGGCGGAGAGCAGGATGGAGGCCTTGCGGCCGTAGATGTCGGCGATGATCCCCCAGACGATGGAGCCGGTCACGGTGCCGATCAGGGCGGCGAAGGGGACCAGGGAGGCGGTCGCCTTGGGCACCCCGTACTCCTTGACCATGCCGGGCATGACGAAGCCGAGGGAGGCCGGCTTCATCACGTCGATGATCAGGGCCAGGACCAGCACAGCCATCAGGCCCCAGTGGGCGACGCTCAGGGGAGCGTCCTCGGGGGCGGAAACCGTGATCCGCTGCGCCGCCTTCATCTGTTCGGCCACCCGGGGCGGCAACAGGCCGTAGGCGGCGACGGCGAGGCCGCCGATGATCAGCCCCATGCCGGCGAGCATGCCGGAATCCATCGGCATGCCGGCAAGGGCGAAGCCGTTCATGCGGCCCATCCAATACATGGGCAGGTGCAGGAGCACGCCGATGGTGACCGCGATCACGCCCAGGCCGAAGGCCCAGAGGGCGCGGCGATCCTGCAGTGTCTGGCCTATGGACATCGATCACCCCCCCGGGTTGTTGGACCTAGCCTTTGACCAGGGCGCTCAGGGCGCTGGCAATCCCTGACGCCGGTCGATCGAGCACAAGCTGGGCGGTGTGCGGCTTGGGCTGGACGAGGCCGCGCGGGCTCAGGCGCTGCAAGGCGACCGGGTCGATGGTGGCGCAATCATGGACGGCGACCAACACCCGATTGGCCGAGGCTTCGGCCGACCGCAGGTTCGCCGCGCCGCCCAGGGCGGTGAGGATGGATTGGACCAGGCCGGCATCCGCCTCCGTGACGGCGGGCTCGGGGGCGGGCTCGGCGGCGACGGCCGGCGTGGCCGCCACCGGCGCTGAGACCGGCGCCGGCGCGCCCAGCACCTCGCGCATCTCCCGGGCGACCTGGTCGGCGATGGGCCCCAGCACCACCTGCAGATCGCGGGGGGAGGGACGGATCAGGCCCCGGGCGCCCAGGGCCTTCAGCACCGGCGCGTTCACCTTGTCCTGGTCGGTGACAACGAGGCGCAGGCGGGTGGTGCAGGCGTCCACGGACACCAGGTTCGCCGCGCCGCCGAGGGCGTCGATGAAGCCGCCGGCGCGGCCCCGGTCGCCGGTGAACGCCGGGGCGGCGACCACATCCTCGTCAGCTTCCCGGCCGGGGGTCTTCAGGTCGAAGCGCTGGATCGCGAAGCGGAAGACGCCGTAGTAGACGCCGAAATAGGCCAGGCCAATGGGGATCAGCCACAGGGGGCGGGTGGCCTTGCCGAAGTTGATCACATAATCGAACAGCCCCGCCGAGAAGCTGAAGCCGAGGCGGATCTTCAAGGCGTCCATGATCACCATGGACAGGCCCGTCAGCACCGCGTGGATGGCGTAGAGCGCCGGCGCCAGGAACATGAAGCTGAACTCAATGGGCTCGGTGACCCCGGTGAGCATGGCGGTCAGGGCCAGGGAGAGGAGCATGCCGCCGACCTCTTGGCGGCGCTCCGGCTTGGCGGCGTGGTACATGGCCAGGCAGGCCGCCGGCAGGCCGAACATCATCACAGGGAAGAAGCCGGACATGAAGGCGCCGGCGCTGGGATCGCCGGCGAAGAAGCGGTTGAGGTCGCCGGTGGCGCCATGGAAGTCGCCGAGGATGAACCAGGCGATGTTGTTGAGGATGTGGTGCAGGCCGGTGACGATCAGCAGCCGGTTGAGCAGGCCGTAGACGAACAGGCCCACCGGCCCGGCCGCGACGATGGCGCGGCTGGCGGTGTCGAGGCCGCCGTTCAACGCCTGGAAGCCCCAGCCGAAGATCAGGGCCAGGACCACGCCCGCCAGGCCGCTGATGATCGGCACGAACCGCCGACCGCCGAAGAAGGCGAGATATTCCGGCAGCTTGATCGCGCCAAACCGGTTGTAGGCGCCGCCGGCGATGACGCCGGAGAGAATCCCCAGGGGCACGCTGAGCTTGTTGATCGATCCGGCCTTGAAGGCGGCGCCGGCAAGATCGGCGGCCTTGCCGGTCATGCCGACCAGGGCGTCGGCGGGAATCTTGATCAGGGCCTCGGCGCCCTTGGTGGCGACCAGGAAGCAGACCACCCCGGCCAGCCCCGCCGCGCCGTTGCCGTCCTTGGCGAAGCCCACCGCGACGCCGATGGCGAAGAGCAGGCCGAGGTTGTGAAAGATCGCGTCCCCGGCCGCGGCGATGAAGGGAATGTTGGCCATGTCCGGCTGACCCAGCCGCAGCAGCAGCCCGGCCACCGGCAGGACGGCGATCGGCAGCATCAGGGCGCGGCCCAGGGGCTGCAGGGCGCTTAAGGAAAAGCGGGCTTGGGCCATCAGGCGGCTCCTCGGCCGAAGGCGAGCTTGGGGGGCTTGGCCGGCGACAGGCCGCGCACGGCGGCGGCGGAGGTCTGGGCCAGGGCCTGGCGGGCGAGGTCGGCGCAGGCCGGGGCGGTGAGGGTGCGGATCAGCGCCTTGAGTTCGGGGGCCACGGCCGGGGTGGCGGAAAGCTCGGTGACGCCGAGGCCGATCAGGATGGGGGCGGCGGTAAGGTCGGAGGCCAGGCTCCCGCAGACGCCCACGGGCCGGCCGTGTTTGCGCGCGCCCTCCACTGCCTGGGCGATCAGCCGCAGGACCGCCGGGTGAAGGCTGTCCACCTGGGGGGCGACCAGGGGGTTGGTGCGATCCATGGCCATGGCGTATTGCGCAAGGTCGTTGGTGCCGATGGAGATGAAGTCGGCTTCGGCGGCCAGGATGTCGGCGGTCACGGCCGCGGCGGGGGTTTCGACCATGACGCCAAGCTTGATCGGGGCGGTGTCGCCGAGCTCGGCGCGGGCCGCGTCCAGGGCGGCGCGCACCGCCGCCAGTTCGGCGACGCTGGCGATCATCGGGACCATGATCCAGGGGCGTTCGGCCGCCTTGACCCGCAGGATGGCGCGCAGCTGGACGCGCAACACCTCGGGCCGCCAGAGGCCGATGCGGACCCCGCGCAGGCCGAGGGCCGGATTGTCCTCGGCGGGGATCGGCAGATAGGCCACCGGCTTGTCGCCGCCGATGTCGAGGGTGCGGATGATCAGCGGCCGGGCGCCCAGGGTATCGGCGATGGCCTGGTAGCAGGCCAGCTGCTCGTCCTCGTCCGGCGCCGTGTCGCGCTCCATGAACAGGAATTCGGTGCGCAACAGGCCGCAGCCCTCGGCGCCGGCGGCGACGGCGGCTTCCGCGTCGGCCTGGGAGCCCAGGTTGGCGAAGACCTCAATGCGGGTTCCGTCGGCCATGTGGCAGTCCTCGCCGGCGGCGGCCTTGGCGGCCGCGCGGCGGGCGCGGGCGGCGGAGACGCGGGCCTCGGCCGCAGCCCAGGCGGAGGCGTCAGGGGCGATGTCGAGGGCCCCGGTGTCGGCGTCGAGGATCAGCCGGGTTCCGTCGGCGATCTTCAGCACCGCCTCGCCGACGGCGACGACGGCGGGCAGGCCCATGGCCGCGGCCAGGATGGCCACGTGGGAGGTGGGCCCGCCGCGGGCGGTGCAGAGGCCGGCGAGGCGGGTCGCGTCCAGGGCCATCAATTGGGAAGGCAGCAGGTCGTCGGCGATCAGGATGGCGTTTTCGGGCAGGGCGATCATCGGTTCGGGGGCGCCGCTGAGGGCCAGCAGCACCTGGCGTTCGAGGTCGATCAGGTCGTCGATGCGCTCGGCGATGCGGCGGTCGCCTACCCCGCGGAGCACCTCGACATAGCCGTCGACGGTTTCGCGCCAGGCGGCGCCGGCGCTTTGGCCCTTGTCGATCAGGCCCTGGGCGACGGCGATCAGCTCCGGGTCGTCCAGGAGGGCGAGGTGGGCGCCGAGGATTTCCCGGCGCTGGCGGGGCCCGCCCGCGGCCTGATCGACCAGCCGCGCCTTAACCGCGCCCAGGGCGCCGATGAGGGCCACCCGTTCCTCGGCGACGCCGCGACTTATGGGATCGACGGCGATCCGCGCCACGATCAGTCGCGCGGCGACGCCGGCAGCCAGGCCGGGGGCGGCGGTGACGCCGCTCAGGCGGTTCGCGCGGCCGTCGCTGGGGGCAGGCTCGCGGAGCGGTGGCGACCAGGGCGCAGGGGCGGCGGCCGTGGGCTCGTCGGTGTCGGCGAGCAACAGGGCGGCGACGGCGGCGACGGCGGACTCGGCGCCCTCGCCGCTGGCGCTGACGGTGACGGTGTCCTTCAGGCGCACGCCCAGGGCCATCAGGGCCACGGGGCTCTTGGCGTTGGCCCGCTTGCCGGCGGAGACCAGGGTGACCTCGGCGGCGTAACGCTTGGCCGCAGCGGCGATCATCGCGGCGGGGCGGGCGTGGACGCCATGGCTGAGGGCCACGGCCACCCGGCGGAAGGCGATCTCGCGCGGGCCGGTGGGGGCATGGGCCGCCGCCGCGCCGGTCGGGCGCAGGGTCATCAGCACCTCGCCGACCTCGACGAGGCGGTCCTGGGTGCGCTCTGTGATGGCGAAGTCGTCGCCGTTGGTGATGACGATCGGGGTCATCAGGCTCTTGGCCCGACGCGCCAGGAGGTCGATGTCGAAGCTGATCAGGCGATCGCCGGCGGCGACCTGCTGGCCGTCGGCGACATGGACCTCGAAGCCCTCGCCGGCGAGGCCCACGGTCTCCAGGCCGATGTGCATCAGGATCTCGGCGCCGTTCTCGGCGCGCAGGGTGACGGCATGGCGGGTGTGGTGCACCCCGATCACCTGGCCGTCGCAGGGGGCGCAGAGGGTGGTTCCGGTGGGGTCGATGGCCAGGCCGTCACCCAGCATACGCTCGGCGAACACCGCGTCGGGGGCTTCGTCCAGGGGGGCGGCCCAGCCGGCGATGGGGGCCAGGAGGATGAGGTCGGACATGCGTCAGGCTCCCGGCTTAAGGGCTGGGGCGGCGGCCGATCCCGCTGGAACCAACTGGACCCAGTTGATCGCCCACATCGGATCGAGGCGCTTGGAGGTGAAGGTGAAACAAAGGTCGTGATGGCCGATGCGCGGCGGCAGGGGGGCGGTGAGGGTGGTGACGCCGGTGCTGGCGGTGGCCGGGGCCAGGGGCAGGGTGGCGATGAGTTCGCCGGCGCAACTATCCATCCGAACTTCCAGTTCGCCGTCCGGCGTGTGGGGCGTATGCAGGACGATCTTGTCCCGGTCGGCGCCGATCTGGAAGTTGAATGGGATCTGGCCGACGCTGACCGCCAGGCTGGCGATATTGGGCATGTCGGCGCTCTCGTAGATCCAGCAGGGCTCGAGGATGTCGACCAGGAAGACGGCGCGGGGGCCGTCGATGGGGCCGTCGTCCTCCAGATTGAGCGGCAGCTTGCCGGCGCAGAGCTTCAGCTGCTGGCTGGTGCGGTGGCGGATGGTCAGGGCGTCGATCTGCGCGCCGGCGACGGGGGAGACGGCGCGGCCATCCTTGAACGCCGCGGCGCGCAGGCGGGTCGGCAGGGGCAGGGTGAAGGGGCCGGTGTAGGCGGCGGAGGTCGGGCGGGGCTCCGACCCGTCGGTGGTGTAGCGGATATCGCCCAGGCCGATCTGGGTGGAGAGGCGCACGAGGGCGCCGTCGCCGGCGGGGGTCGGGGACTGGTCGATGGCGACCGCGAGGGCGGCCGCGTCGGCGCCCACGCCGAGGGCCTGGTAGCGGTCCATCTGCGCCGGCAGCCGCTCGGTAAAGCCGGTCCAGTCGCGGACGGCGGCCGGGGACCAGCCGATCTCGGCGGAGGCGGCCAGGCGGGGGAAGATCATCGCCGCCGCGCGATCCTCGGTGCGCACATGCTCGGTCCAGAGGTTGGCCTGGACGCCGAGGACGTGTTGGCGCTGGTCGGTGGTGAGGGCGGCGGGCGCGGGATCGAAGGCGTAGACGTCGTGCAGGCTCACGGTGGTCCCGCGGCCGGGGGGCTCGTCGGGGCGATTGGCCTGGCGATTGTCGAAATAGAGGGTGGGGGCCGGGGCCAACACTGTGTCGTGGCCGGCCTTGGCGGCGGTGATCGCCCCGCCGATGCCGCGCCAGGACATCACCGTGGCGCCCGCGGGCAGGGCGCCGCCGTTCAGGATCTCGTCCCAGCCGATCAGACGGCGGCCGTGGGCGTCGAGGAAGGCGCCGATGCGCTGGGTGAAGACGCCTTGCAGGGCGTCTTCGTCGGCGATCCCCAGGGCCTTCATCTGGGCCTGGATCTTCGGCGAGGCGCGCCATTGGTCCTTCACCGCCTCGTCGCCGCCGACGTGGATGTAGGCGCCGGGGAAGAGGTCCATGACCTCGGTGAGCACGTCCTGCATCACCGCGATGGTGTGGTCGCTGGGATTGTAGAGCCAGGGAAACACCCCCCAGTCGCCCTGGATCTTGGAGGGGGGCAAGCCGTAGGAGCCCAGTTCGGGATAGGCCAGCACCGCCGACAAGCCGTGCCCGGGCATCTCGATTTCGGGGACGATGGTGATGTGGCGGGCGGCGGCGTAGGCGACGATCTCGCGCACCTGGCCTTGCGTGTAGAAGCCGCCATAGAGGCGCGGCTGGCCGGTGGCTGGATCGATGTCGGCCTGCGCCGCCGCGCCGGCGGGAACGCGCCAGGCGCCGACCTCGGTCAGCTTCGGGTATTTCAGGATCTGCAGCCGCCAGGCCTGATCGTCGGTCAGGTGCCAGTGAAACATGTTCAGCTTGTGCAGGGCCATCACGTCGATCAGCCGCTCGATGAACTCGGGGGACTGATAGTGGCGGGCCGAATCGAGCATCAGGCCGCGCCAGGCGAAGCGCGGGGCGTCGGCGATGTGGACGGGCTTGAGGGCGACGGGGCCGTGGGCGGCGTCGGGGGTCAGCAGTTGCCAGAGGGTGACGGCGCCGTAGAAGAGGCCGGGCGCCTTGGCCGCCTTGATGACGACGCGTCCGCGGCTGACGTCGAGGTCATAGGCTTCCGCGCCAAGGTTCGGGTCGGCCCGCGTCTGCAGGGCGATGACGGCGCGGCCGGCGGGGACGTGGCCGCCTTCGACGATATCGAGGTTGAGGCCGCGGGTGCGGGCGACCAGGGCCTTGAGGTAGCCCGCGACCTGGCGGGCGTCGCGGTCGCCGGCCTCGACGGCAATGACCGAGCCGTCGGCGATGGTCGCCCCGCCGAGGAGGGCGAGGGGCGGGGTCTGCGCCGAGGCCGGGGCCGGGATGACGTCCACGACGGCCGGGGTCTTCGGCTTGCCGAAATCGGTGATGAAACTCGGCAGGGTCAGGTGCGGGGCGGTCCAGCCGCCCAGGGACAGCAGCATCACCGCGGCGGCGGCGCGGCGTATGGGAGATGGCCGTCTAGTGCAATGTCGGTCCAGTTTGGCCAGATCCGCGACATTCCAACCCTCGTCACCCCCGGGCTTGTCCCGGGGGCAAGGGATCACAGACGGTGAAGTCGTCGCACGGAGGCTAAACTCCTCCGGTTCGTGTTCCCTTGCCCCCGGGACAAGCCCGGGGGTGACGGACTTGTTGGGCGATCCAACAAAGACCGGAGCCCGCCTACCCATGGCTTGGGCGGCCAAGGCGGGGCGTCTGCGCCGGGGCGGCGGCGTGGGAGTCGACTCCGCCGATCCAGGTTTCGGTGACCTGCAGGTCGTCGTCCAGCAGGACCATGTCGGCGCGATAGCCCGGCGCGATCCGGCCCAGTTCCCTGTCGAGGCCCAGGAAGGCCGCCGGGTTGCGGCTGGCCATGTGCACGGCGTCCGGCAGTTCCAGGTCCAGCAGGCCCATGGCGTTGCGCACTGCGGCGGCCATGTCGAGGTCCGAGCCGGCCAGGGTGCCGTTCTCGTCGACGCAGACCCCGTTCTGGACCGTGACCAGCCGGCCCTGCAGGCGAAAGGATTTTTCGGCGGCGCCCACGCTGGGCATGGCGTCGGTGACCAGCATGAACTTGTCCAGCCGCTTGGCGCGCAGGGCGATGCGCAGCACCACCGGGTCCACGTGCTTGCCGTCGACGATCAGGCCGCACCAGCTGGCCTGGTCCTCCAGGGCCGCGCCGACGGCGCCGGGCTCGCGGCTGGTCAGGGGCGACATGGCGTTGAAGAGGTGGGTGAAGCCGCGCAGGCCGTAGTCCAGGGCCGTGCGGATGGTGGCGTAGGCGGCGTTGGTGTGGCCGGCGGCGACGATGACGCCGCCGTCGGTCAGGCGGCGGATCATCTCCGGGCTGGTGGTCTCCGGCGCCAGGGTCAGCATGGTGCGGCCGGGGCCGAGAGAGGTCAGCAGGCGGAACGCCGCCTCATCGATGACGCGGAACTTGGAAGCGTCGTGAATGCCCTTGCGCTTGGCGCTCAGGAACGGGCCTTCGATATGCACGCCGAGCAGGCCGGGCACGCCGGCGGCCATGGCCTCACGGGTGGCGGCGACAGCGGCCTCGAGGGTCTCGATGTCGGTGCTGATCAGGGTCGGCAGGAAGCCGGTGGTGCCGAACCTTCGATGCGCCGCGCCGATGGCGGCGATGGAATCGACGGACGGCGCGTCGTTGAACAGCACCCCGCCGCCGCCATTGACCTGGGTGTCGATGAAGCCGGGGACCAGCAGGCCGCCGCCCAGATCGTGGCGAATGAAGTGGCGCGGCGCGGCGGCGCCATCGACGATCGCGGCGATCCTGCCGTCCTGGATCAGGACGGCCTTGCCCCGGACGACCTCATTGTCGGTCAGGACGCGCGCATTGACGAGGGCAGTGTCCATCAGACGGTTTCGGTGACTTTGTTGAGGTGGGGCGGGCGGTCGGGATCGAATCCGCGCGCGAGCGCCAGATCGTTGACCATCCTATAGAAGCTTTGCACGTAAAGGATGGGCTCGATCACGGGATGCGCATCCAGGGTGGCGAGGCGCCGAAATCCCGGGCGGCTGGCCCCAAGGCCGCCGGCCCCAAGGCTATTGGGCGCCGCCGCTTCGCCGCCGGCCAGCAGGACATCGGCCCCGCGGTTCACGAACTCGGCGACCAGTTCATCGACCCCGACACGGCTCTGGTCGTTCTGGGCGAAGGCGAGCACCGGAAAGCCCGTGCCGACCAGGGCCATCGGCCCGTGGCGCACCTCGGCGGCGCTGAAGGCTTCGGCGTGCAGGCCGCAGGTCTCCTTGAACTTCAACGCCGCTTCCTGGGCGACGGCGAAACCGAGGCCCCGGCCGACCACATAGAGGTTGGCGGCGTTCGTCAGCAGATCGACGCCGGCGGTCCAGTCGCAGTCCCAGGCCCGGGCCATCTGGTCGGGCAGGGCGACGAGGGCGGCCTCAAGATCGGCGTCCTCGGTCCAGGCCGCGACCAGCTGAACGATGGCGCTCAGGGAGGCGAGGTAGGACTTGGTGGCGGCGACGCTCAGTTCGGGACCGGCGCCGAGGGGAACGACGGCGTCGGCCAGCTTGGCCACCGGCGAGGCCTCGTCATTGACCAGGGCGATGACGAAGGCGCCGGCGGTCTTGGCGCCCTCGATGGCGCCCAAAAGGTCGGGGCTCTTGCCGGACTGGGAGATGGCGAGGCAGGCGACGCCTTCCATGTCCGGCGTCGCATTGTAGAGGGAGCTGATGGAGGGGGCGGCGGAGGAGGTCAGGACGCTGAGCCGCGTCTCGATCAGGTATTGGGCGAAGGTGGCGGCATGGTCGGAGCTGCCCCGGCCGATGGTGACGACGGCGCGGGGCTGCATGGCGCGCAAACGCGAGCCCAGGCCGGCCATCAGGGCGCGATTGGCCGCCAACTGGCGGCGGACGACCTCAGCCGCCTGGCTGGCCTCCGCAAACATCTGAGTGGGTCTGGCCGCGGAATCATCCGCCCCTGGGGATCGCCTCGAACGCAACGCCGGGTCTCCTGAACGCTAACTGAGCCAATTGAGTTCGGCGACGAAGTCGTAGGCGTCGCCGCGGTAGTAGGATTGAGTAAACTCCACCGGCCGGCCGTCCTTGAGAAACCCGCGGCGCTCGATCAGCAGCCCGGCGGCGTTCTCGGCCACCCCGATCAGCTTGGCCTGCTCGGCGTTGAACAGCACCGCGCGCAGGCGCTGCAGGGCGCGCGCCGGGCGCATGCCGTGCTTTTCCAGGGCGTCGTAGAGGGAGTTCTCCACCGACTCGGCCGCCGGCAGGCAAAAGCCCGGCACCGTCGAATATTCCAGGGCCATGGCCGTTTCGTCCGCATAGCGGATGCGGTTGAAGCGATAGACCGGGGTTCCGGGGCTGAGGCCCAGGGTCATGGATTCCTCCGGCGTCACCGCCCCGGCCGCCCGGCTCAGCCAGGCGCTGTGCGGGGTGCGTCCGCGCGAAAGCATGTCCTCGGAGAAGGACGACAGCTTGGAGAAGCTCTTTTCCACCCGGGAGGTGACAAACGTTCCGGCGCCCTGGCGGCGGGCGAGCAGGCCTTCGCTGACCAGGCCGTCCAGGGCCTTGCGCACGGTGATTCGCGAGATCTGGAACTCCTCGGCCAGGTCCCGCTCGGGCGGCAGGGCCTCGTCCGGCGCCAGCAGCTCCTTGTTGATCGCCGCCCGCAAAGCCCGCTGCAACTGCTGATAAAGCGGCGCCCGGTTCTGCTGGTCGAGAGTGCCGATAATTTCCGAAAACGACGCCACGCCTTTGAGTCTCTCTTTCCGTCCGCGACCGAACCGGTCCCGCGTTGATGTTTGTGCCACACTGCCCGACCATTTGCATACCAATAAAATAATGGTCTTCGATTGGTGTGTTTTTGGGCTTGCAATTCCTCTTGGTTTGATGACAGTTTTGCTCACGCTGCCGGAACCCGACCGATTGTGGGCGGACCAAGCAGCAAATTGGTATCTAATTGGACTTATGGGGCCGGTCAACACCTGATTGACCTGGAAGATGGGGAAGACCAATGGCGTTTCGGAAGACTCTACTGATTGGATCGGTCAGCAGCATCGCGATGTTGTGCATGGCCGCGCCGGCCTTCGCGGCGCCGGATACCAGCCCGAATGACGAAGTCGTCATCACCGGCATCGGCCAGTCGCTGGAAAAGGCGATCGAGATCAAGCGCGTCAGCACCGACCAGGTGGACGCCATCTCGGCCACCGACATCGGCAAGCTGCCTGACCGCAACGTCGCCGACGCCCTGCAACGTCTGCCGGGCATCAACACCTCCTCCGCCGCCAGCGGCGAGGGCGGGTTCGACGAGAACGACCGGGTCAGCATCCGCGGCACCTCGCCCAGCCTGACCCAGGTGACCATCGACGGTCACTCGGTCTCCACCGGCGACTGGTTCATCCTCGATCAATTCTCGACCGTGGGCCGCAGCGTCAGCTTCGACCTGCTCCCCGCCGAAATCGTCCAGGGCGTGAATGTCTATAAGACGCAGGACGCCAGCCTGCTCGAAGGCGGCGTCGCCGGCGTGGTCGATATCCAGACCCGCGATCCGCTGAAGCTCGGCCGCCAATTCACCATCGAAGGCTCGCTCCAGGGCGCCTACAACAGCCTCAGCAAGGAAACCAAGCCGCAGTTCAATGCGCTACTCGGCTGGAAGAGCCCCGACGACACGTTCGGGGTGATCGTCCAGGGCTTCCATGAAGAGCGCAGCGTCCAGCGTTACGGCCAGGAGACCCTCGGCTATACGACCATTCAAGCAGCGACCTTCGACAGTGGTGGCCATCTCACGGGCGGCAGTCCGGCGACGGTGGCGCACCCTGATCTGATCGGCGTAGTCGCGCCGACACTGATCGGCTCAAGTCTGTTCCAGCAGGAAAAGAAGCGCGACGGTGGTTTCGCCGCGATTTCCTGGGCCCCGAATCAGAAAATGGAGTTCGAGCTCAGCGGATTCTATTCCAAGCTCGATGCCACCAATCACAACGACAACTACATGTATTGGGGCTCCAACGAGATCAACAACAACGTCCCATCCAGCTACACCGTGGTGAACAATACCCTGGTGGCGGCGACATGGCCTGGCTCTCAACCCGCCTTGCCGGGCGGCAAATGCTACAATGCCGGCTGCACAACCGGACCGGTGAACGGGCTGGTGGTCGACAACATCGTCCGCCCGAATGCCAGCGGCGAGAGCTATTACGTCAACCTGGACGGCAAATATCACGTCAGCGACACCCTGACGATCAAGGGCCAGATCGGCTTCACCCAGGGCATCGGCAACACGCCGACCGAGCCCGCCTTCGAAGTCGACGGCGGCACTGGTGGCACCTCCTACGCCGCATCGGGCAATGGCTGGCAGGTGGCTTCGGCGGGGATCAATCCGCAGAGCCCCGCCGGCCTGGCCAACGACTGGGCCTGGAACGAAACCTTCCGTTCCGTCGACAAGGAAGTCTACGGCAAGGTCGACGGCGACTGGGAAGTCAACAACGGCGCCATCAAGGACGTCACCTTCGGCGCCCGCGTCGCCAAGCACAGCCGCCAGGTCGACGGCTGGGACCGCGGTTGCTCCCTGGGCGCCAACGGCCAGTGCTGGACCTCCCCGTCCATGCCGTTCTCCGCGACCAACCCCTCGTCCTATCCGAGCGGGTACAGCGGCGGCGCTCTCGGCATTCCGGGCCTCATCGTGCCGATCGCGGGCAATCCGAACAGCATCGTCAACATCTTGAACGGCATCACCGACGGCGTTCACGGCCCGATCTCTTCGATCAAACAGCCCCAGAACTACTACTGGCTGGGCTCCTTCAAGGTCGATGAGACCGACACCGAAGCCTATGTCATGGCCAAGGTCGGCGGCGAAGGCTGGCGCGGCAACGTGGGTGTCCGCCTTGCCGACACCCAGGAGAAGCCGGGCGCCAACATCTCCGACCCGTCGGGAACCCATGCGGGCGACATCACCACCTCGGCCTATGGCGACTACTACGTCACCAACAAGACCTACGACTACTTCGATGTGCTGCCGAGCCTGAACATGACCTTCGACCTGGAGAAGAATGTGCTGCTGCGCATCTCCGCGGCCGAGACCATGTCGCGCCCGGACTTCAGCGCCCTGGGCGGCACCGTGTCGCTCACGGACCTGAACCTGACCGGCAATGGCGGCAATCCGCAGCTGAAGCCGATCAAGGCGGCGGTCTATGACGTGGCGGCGGAATGGTACTATGCGCCCAAGTCCGTGGCCGCGATCAGCTTCTTCTACGACGACATCTCATCCTATGTGACCTACGGGGTGTCGAACCAGACCTACTTCAGCCAGTTCTACAACGCCTTCAAGACCTACGCGGTCACCTCGCCCCTCAATACCTCGGGCGAACTGAAGGGTGTCGAACTGCAGGTCCAGCAGCCGGTCGGTTACGGCTTCGGCTTCCAGGCCAACTTCACCTATGTCGATGGCCACGAAGCCAGCGGCGCCCCGCTGGTGGGCACCTCCGCCGAGACCTACAACCTGGTGGGCTACTACGAAGACCACGGCGTCAGCGCCCGCCTCGCCTACACCTACCGGTCCCACTACTTCGTGGGCCTGGATCGCAGCGCGGCGGAGAACCAGGACAACTACGGCACCCTGGACGCCTCCTTCAACTACCAGGTGACCCCACAGGTCAGCTTCAACGTCGATGCGACGAACCTGACCAACGCCCTCTTGAAGTACTATGCGGCGAACAAAACCCAGCCGCGCGCCGTCTATGAAAACGGCACGCAGTGGTACGCCGGGTTCCACTTCAAGTTCTGAGTATCCCCTAGACTTGCGTCCCCCTCCCTCCGGGGCGCAAACCAACTGGCGGAGAGGCTGCAAAGCCTCTCCGCCTTTCCTTTTTTGGGCGGTCAGTCCACGGAATAGCCGAACCGCTCCACCCACGGCGCCAGCGTCGGCATGACCGGCGCAAGGTGGGCCGCATAGGCGCGCCATCGACCCAGGCCCGACGCGTTCAAGCCCGCCCGAACCTGACGGGCCGAGGGCGTGCGGATGGCGCGGCCCGCCGACGTCGCCGCCACATCGACCATGCCGTCCGTGATCTGAATGCCGAGAAACTCGCCGATGGCCGCCCGCTCGGCGGCGGTGTCCTGAACGAAGGCTTCGTGCCGCGCGTCTCGCACGGCCAGGGGCAGAACGGTCCGGTAGATATCGGCCATCCGCATGCAGGCGTCGTAACAGGCGGCCGTCTGCGCCAGGTCGGTGAAGGCGTAGGTCATGGCGTTGAGCTGGAAATTGTTGCGAAAGCAGCTCAGCGTCACATCCCGCGGATCGCGCAGGGCGAAGAGGATCTTCGCGCGGGGGAACAGCTTGGCGATCAGGGGCAGGTAGAGGGTTCCGGCCGGCGCCTTGTCGACGAACACCCGGCCCAGCGGACCCGCATGAAGCTGGGTCACGGTCCGCCAGTAGCCGCGCCGCCAGGGCTCGGCTTCCGCCGAGGTTAGGCGGGCCAGCCGCGCCAGATCGTCCGGACCGGTCATGAATTCGGCATAGGCCTCGGCCAGAGTGGGCGCCTCCTCCAGGGTCGACACCTCGGGGTGTCCGGCCAGGACCTGTTCGAGCAGGGTGGTGCCGGAGCGGGGAAAGCCGACCAGGAAGACATGGATCCGCGCCGGGCCGGGCGCGGACAATTCGTCAGGTGAGTTCCGCCACGGGGCGGGATCGCCGGCCGCGAACCAGTCGGCCAGGCGGTTCAGCTTGGCGACCTCGCCTTCGCGGCTCGCCGCCCGGGCCGCGTGGACCTGGCGCTGCAGCGCCTTGCCCTCGGCGGCGGCGGCGAACGCCTCGTCGGTCCGCTCAAGGCCGTCGAAAGCGGCGGCCTTGAGCAGCAGGGCCTCGCCGCGCTGATCGGGGGTCAGACTTGTGGCCGCCAGGGCCGGGGCGATCCGACTGGCCGCGGCCGCATGATCGCCCCGCGCCAGGGCGATCCGAGCGCCCAGCCAGGCGAGGGCGGGTGACGGTCCATGGGCGGCGAGGAGCGCGCCGATCCGGCTGTCGGCCGCGACCAGGTTTCCGGTGTCCAGGTCCATGACCGCCAGGCTGATCCCTGCCTGAAAATGGCCGGGTTCGGCGATCAGGGCGCGCTCGAACAGTCGCCGCGCCTCCGGCAGACGGCCCTCGCCCTGCAATTGGGTCGCCTGGCGACAGAGGGAGGCGGCGTCGAGGTCGGCCAAGGACGGGTTCCGTTCGGTTCGCGCGGCAGTCTAGTCGCTCCGACCGGCTCCGGCGAGGCGATTTCAGCAAGGGATTTCCGTGCGTTAAGGCTCGCCATTGCGCGTTCGCCGACGTAGGCTGCGCGGGCGTCCAAGACCCTGTCCGGACGCCAGCGGGGGCGCGATCATGCCGAAACCCATCGAGGATGTGCTGATTGTCGGCGGCGGCACGGCCGGTTGGCTGGCGGCGGCCTATCTCGCCCGCCGCCTCGGCGCGGACCGGGCGGGCGGGGTGCGCGTCACCCTGATCGAATCCAGCGATATCGGCATCATTGGCGTGGGGGAGGGGACGTTTCCCTCGATCAAGAAGCTGCTGCTGACCCTGGGGATCGATGAGCGCGACTTCATGCGCGCCTGCTCGGCGACCTTCAAACAGGGGATCGAGTTCGTCGACTGGGAGCGGGCGCCGGCGGGCGGGCGGCACAATCGCTACTACCACCCCTTCAACCTGCCCGAGGCCACCGAAAGTGGCATCGACCTTCTGCCCTATTGGCTGCTCGGCCTGGCCGGCGACCGGCCGCTGAGCGAGGCGGTGGGTCTGCAGGACCGGGTCTGCGACGCGGGCCGGGGCCCCAAGAAGCTGGATGAGCGGCCCTTCTACGGGGCGATGAACTACGCCTACCATTTCGACGCCGGCAAGCTGGCGACCTGGCTGGCGCAGGTCGGCGTGGCCGGCGGGGTGCGGCGGCTGATCGGCACGGTGGAGGCGGTGAACCTCGCCGAAGACGGATCGATCACCTCGGTGACGACGCGGGAGCACGGCGACCTGACCGCCGGCCTCTTCATCGACTGCACCGGGTTTCGCGCCGAGTTGATCGGCAAAGCTCTGGGTTCGGAGTTTCACGACGTAAACGACCAGCTGTTCGTCGACCGGGCCCTGGCCATGCAGGTTCCCTATGGCCGGCCGGACCACCCCATCGCCACCACCACCATCTCCACCGCCCATGAGGCCGGATGGACCTGGGACATCGGCCTGGATGACCGGCGGGGCGTCGGCTACGTCTATTCCAGCAACCACACTGACGATGCGGCCGCCGAGGCGGTGCTGCGCGGCTACGTCGGCCCCGCCGCCGAGCCGCTCACCGCGCGCCAGCTGAAATTCCGCCTGGGCTATCGACGCCGGCCCTGGGTGAAGAACTGCGTGGCGATCGGCCTCGCCGGCGGGTTTCTCGAGCCCCTGGAGTCCACCGGCATCACCATGATCGACATGGCCTGCGAAATGCTGGCCGACACCTTCCCCCGCAATGGCCAGGCGATGGAGGCCGCCGCCCGGGCGTTCAACCGAGCCATGACCACAAGGTTCGAATTGGCGGTCGATTTCCTGAAGCTGCACTACGGATTGTCGAAACGCACCGACAACGCCTTCTGGACCGACAACGCCGATCGCGGGAGCTGGAGCGAGCGCCTGCGCGACCTGATCGACGTCTGGGCCACGCGCCCGCCGTCCGCCTACGACTTCGTCTCCACCTTCGATAGCTTCCCGGCCAGCAGTTACAAGTTCGTCCTCTACGGCATGGGTTTTCGCACCGACATGACCGGGCGGGAGACGCTGTTTCCGTATGCGGAGCAGGCGGCCCGGGAATTCCGGCGAATCCAGGTGCTGGCGGAGCGTCAGACCCAGGCATTGCCGGATCACCGGGTGCTGATGGACGCGATCTACCGGGCGGCGTGAGGGTTTAGCTCCTCCGCCATTTTATGAGACCGTTGCAATACGAGCCTGCGTGGTTCGAGACGCTCCCTGCGGTCGCTCCTCACCATGACTAAGATATTGGATTGCAATAGTATTAGTCATGGTGAGGAGCGCGCCCTACGCGCGCGTCTCGAACCACGCACGATTTCGCGACCGTCCCATTCACGGGGCAGGAGCAAGCAGAGCTACCCCGCCGCCGCCCGATACCCCAGGGCGTAGACCTCGCTCACCAGGGCCCGGTGATCGGGGAGGGCTTCGATGGTGGCCTGGGTGAGGGCGGCGATGCGGGCGAACTCCTGCTTCGCCAGGTCCATATGCGGATAATCCGCGGCCCGGTCGGTGAGGTCGGTGCGAAAGCCCATGCCGTAGAGCACATACTGGTAGCTGGCCTGGGGGAAGGATTCCTGGGCGGTCATCATGTCGTGCCAGTTGGGCGGACGGCGTTTCCACATGGCGATGCGGTCGCGCAGATAGTCCGTCCAGGTGCGCGGATCGGCGTTGTCGATCCAGAATTGGCTGTCGGCGCGCCGGGTCAGGCAGTAGTGCAGTTTGAGGAAGTCGATGGCCCGGTCGTAGCGGGTGGCCATGGCGCGGTTGAACATCCGCGCGGTGGGCTCCAATTCGTCCGTGGTGCGCGGAAAGGCGAAGGCCAGCATGTCGCAGGCGGCGCCGATCATCACGATGCCGGTGGATTCCAGCGGCTCCAGGAAGCCCCCGGACAGACCGATGGCGACGCAGTTCTTGATCCACGACTGCTCGCGATAGCCGAGCTTGAAGGTCAGCTTGCGCGCCGAGAGGTCCTTGGCCATTGGGCCGATATAGTCGCGCAGCACCTGCTCGGCCGCCTCGTCGTCGGTGTAGCGGCTGGAGAAGACGTAGCCGACGCCCCGGCGGTTCTCCAGGCTGATGTCCCAGGTCCAGCCGGCGTCATGGGCGGTGGACACCGTCGACGACAGCAGCGGCCCGCCGGGCTCCGCATAGGGGGTCTGGATCGCCAGGGCGCTGTCCTGGAACAGGACGTCGTCGATGGGTTTGAAGGGTGAGCCGAGGGCGCCGCCGATCATCCGGGCGGCGAAGCCGGTGCAGTCGACGAAGAGGTCGGCTTCCAGCCTTCCATGCTCCTTGCTGACCACGGCGGCGATGGCGCCGGTTTCGTCCTGGAGGGCCGTGTCCACCGTGCCGATCAGCCGCCGCACCCCCAGGTCCTCGGCGACCTTGGCCAGGACCACCGCCAGCTTGGCGGCGTCGAAATGGTAGGCGTAGTCCTCGGCGCCCACATAGGCCGGGCCGGTGACGCGGCGGGGCGCGCGCCGGGCCTCGCAGACGGCGTGTTGCGCGCCCATGGCCAGGCCGTAGGGCCTATCCCCCGCCGCGCCGAGCAGCCAATAGGGGGTCAGGTCCAGGCCGGACTTGCTCGGCGTCGGGTGGCTGAAGGGGTGGTAGTAGAAGCTGTGTTTCCCCGGGCTTGGCGTTTCGGCCCAGTCGACGAACTTATTGCCCTGTTTGTAGGTGGCCGAGCATTCGCGCAGGAACCAGGTCTCGTCGACGCCGAGGGCGGTGAGGGCCAGTTTTATGGTCGAAAAACTGCCTTCGCCGACGCCGATGATGCCGATGTCGGCGGATTCGATGAGGGTGACCTGGACGCCGCCGGGGCGTTTGGCGCCGAGGGCGCGGGCCAGGTAGCCCGCGGCCATCCATCCCGCCGTGCCGCCGCCCACGACCAGAATCCGCTTGATCGGCTTGTTCACGACGCCCCCTTTCGTGACCGCCTTTATCCTAGCCTAAATGTTTGGATTACGTAACAAAATTTCGCATTGGTCGCGACGTGAAATCGGTTCGCGAGCGGACCGATTGGACCCTCGTGGGCCGCTCCCGCCGTGTCGCCGAAAAACGTCCCCTACGGCGCAGGTCGCGATCCTCGGCGAGGCGTGTTACGCCATGGGGCAGTCGAAGCGCGCGTTGAAACGCTACAACATCGGGAGGCTTTCCATGCTGCTGAAAACCATCGGCGCCGCGGCGCTCTGCTGGACCCTAGCCGTCGGCGCGGCCCAGGCCGCCAGCGTCACCTACAAGGCCGCGCTCAAGGGCGCGGACGAGGTTCCGGCCAACACCACCACGGGCACGGGGGCGGTCACCGCCAAGCTGGACACCAAGACCGGCGCCCTCACCTACACCATCACCTATTCCGGCCTGACCGGCCCGGCGACCATGGCCCACTTCCACGGCCCGGCCGCGGCGGGCGCCAATGCGCCGCCGGTGATCGTGATGAAGACCCTGCCCAGCCCGATCACCGGGACGGCGACCCTGACCCCGGCGCAGATGGCCGATCTGGCGGCGGGCAAGTGGTATTTCAACGTCCATACCGCCGCGCATATGTCCGGGGAGATCCGCGGGCAGTTGGCGGCGAAGTAGGCATTCCCGCTCCTCCCCCATAAATGGGGGAGGAGCGGGCGCGCCTATCGCTTGGCGCTGGTGGGGATCTGGTTGAAGGGCACGTCCTTGTCCACGCGGATGTCGGCGGGCAGGCCCAGGACCCGCTCGGCGATGATGTTGCGCAGGATCTCGTCCGTGCCGCCCTCGACCCGGGTGGCGGGGGAGCGCAACAACATCGCTTGAAAGCGCGCGTTGGCCGCCGAGATCGCCGGGTCGTTGATGACCCCGTTCTCGGCCTGCAGGTCCAGGGCGAAGGCGGCGATGTCCTGCATGGTTGCGCCGGCCACCAGCTTGCCGATGGAATTCTCCGGACCCGGAATTTCGCCGCGCGACAGGGCGGAGATGGCGCGGAAGCCGGTGTACTTCAGCCCGCTTTGCCGACAGGCCCAGGTGGCGAGCTTGGAGCGCACGGCGGGGTCATCGACCGCCAGGCCATTGGCGGTCTCGATGCGGGTGCAAAGGTCGAACAGCTCCGGAAAGCCGGTGGACATGCCCGAGCCGATGGAGAGGCGCTCGTTCATCAATGTGGTGAGCGAAACCTGCCAGCCGCCGCCGACCGCGCCCAGGCGCTGGGCGTCGGGGATGCGCACATCGGTGAAATAGACCTCGTTGAAGCCGGACTGGCCGTTGGCC
>FTAI01000325.1_pt1 | contig 24754 bp, 23 predicted proteins | sample 1638941 | NCBI WGS metagenome assembly FTAI01 (sample SAMEA3914813, study PRJEB12502) | metagenome | biome: forest; material: soil | place: Canada | collected 2011-07-07 | depth 0.3 m | reverse complement strand
GATCAACGGGATGTGCAGCTTCACCGCCGCCAGGGCCGCGGCCAGGGTGGAGTTGGTGTCGCCATAGACCAGCACCGCGTCCGGCCGCTCCTCCAGCATCGCCGCCTCCAGCGCCTCCAGCATGCGGCCGGTCATCTGCCCGTGGCCGCCGCCGCTGATGCCCAGCGACCGATGCGGCGCGGCGATGCCCAGTTCGCGGAAGAAGACGCCGGACATGTTGTCGTCGAAATGCTGACCGGTGTGGACCAGGCGCTCCTCCAGGCCGCCCTCCGCCGCCACGGCGCGGCTGAAGGCGGCGGCCTTGATGAACTGCGGGCGGGCGCCCACCACGGTGAGAAGTCGCCTCGCCATGCTTCAGACCCTGACGATGCGTTCGCGCAGGTGGGTCACCGACCTGGTGACGTTGCGGGAGTCGGCGACCACCGGGATGGCGTTCACCATGGCCTGGTAGTCGACCCCATCGTGGTCGGTGCAGATCAGGGCGGCGTCGAACCGCGCCAGGCTCTGCGCGGTCAGGTCCACCCCTTCCCGGCCCGCCAGCTCGGGATGCTCCCGCGTCATGGGGATGATCGGGATGTGCGGGTCGTGGAACTCGACCTCGGCGCCGCGGTCTTCCAGCGTCCTGAGGATCGTCAACGCGGGGCTCTCGCGCATGTCGTCGACGTTCTTCTTGTAGGCCAGCCCCACGAGCAGGACCTTGGCGCCGTTCAGGCTCTTCCTGCTGCGCCGGCCCAGCGCCTCGGCCAAGGCGTCGACCACCTGGCGGGGGGCGGCGGCGTTGACCTCGCCGGCCAACTCGATGAAGCGCGTGGGCGTGTCGTATTCGCGCGCCTTCCAGGTCAGGTAGAAGGGGTCGATGGGGATGCAGTGCCCGCCCAGGCCCGGTCCCGGATAGAAGGGCATGAAGCCGAACGGCTTGCTCTTGGCGCCTTCGATCACCTCCCAGATGTCGATGTCCATCTGGCCCAGGATGGTCTTCAGCTCGTTGACCAGGCCGATGTTCACCAGACGGAAGATGTTCTCCACCAGCTTCACCGCCTCGGCGGCGCGGGTGCTGGAGACCGGAACGACGCGCGAGACGATGGCGCCGTACAGCAGTTCCGCCGCCCGGCGCGAGCGGTCGTCGTCCGCCCCCACCACCCGCGGGATGGTCGAGGTCTCGAAGCTCTTGTTGCCGGGGTCTTCGCGCTCGGGCGAATAGGCCAGCAGGAAGTCCTCGCCGGCCCTCAGGCCATCCTCCTCCAGGATCGGCTTCAGCACCTCCTCGGTGGTGCCGGGGTAGGTGGTGGATTCCAGCACCACCAGCTGGCCGGGCCGCAGCACGCTCTTGAGCATCCGGCCGGTATTGACGATGTAGGACAGGTCCGGATTGCGGTGCCGATCCAGCGGCGTGGGCACACAGATGATCACCACGTCGGCGGTCTTCAGCGCCTGAACGTCGCTGACCGGGTTGAACCGGCCCTCGGCGCTGATCGCCACGATCGTCTCGTTGGAAACGGTGCCGACCGGGCTCTGGCCCAGCTTCAGCTTGGAGATCTTGCTGGCGTCGACGTCGAAGCCCAGCACGGGGAAGCCGGCGCGGCAGGCCGCCGCCGCCAGGGGCAGCCCGACGTATCCCAAGCCGACCACGCCGACCCGCGCGTCCCGGCGCTCCAGGCGATCGAACAGGGCGTTCTGGCTCGGCCACGCGCCGGGCGCGAGCGAGGTGACGTGACGGGCTTCGGCCAGGGTCTCGATGCTGTCCATGGTCGCTGGGCCTCTTTCAAGCTGCGGTTTCAAGGGAGCGGGACGCGCCGGCCCCGCTGTCGAGAAGGGCGCCGCACACCTGGTCCACTTCCGCGGGGGTCAGGTACGGGTGCATGGGAAGGCTGAGCACGCGCTCGCAGAGCCGGTCGCTGACCGGCAGGTCGCGCCGCGCCAGGGCGGCGTAGGCCGGCTGGCGGTGCATGGGCCGAGGGTAGTAGACGGCGCTGGGCACGCCGGCCGCCTTCAGCCGCACCCGCGCCGCATCGCGCCCGCCCAGCCAGTCGGCGTCGATCTGAAGGGTGTATTGCGCCCAGGCCAGGCGGTCGCCCTGGGCGGGGAGTGGCGGTGTCTGGACCGCTCCAGCCAGGCAGCGCTGGTAGGCCCGCGCCACCGCGTCCCGCCGCTCGATCTCGTCCTCGAAGATCGCCAGCTTGGGCAGCAGGATCGCCGCCTGCAGCGTGTCGAGGCGGCTGTTGAGGCCCACGCGGACCACGTCGTACTTGGCCGCGCCCTTGCCGTGCTGGCAGATGGACCGCATGCGCAGGGCCGCGTCGTCGTCGTCGGTGAAGATCGCGCCGCCGTCGCCGTAGCAGCCCAGCGGCTTGGCCGGAAAGAAGCTGGTGGTGGTGATGTCGGCCATGGCGCCGACCCTCTGGCCGCCGACCGCGGCGCCGAAGCTCTGGGCGCCGTCGGAGATGAAGGCCAGGCCGTGGCGCACGCAGAGCGCCTTGGCCGCGGCGGCGTCCGCCGGCCGGCCGAACAGGTCCACGGTCAGCAACGCGGCCGGCCGCAGCTTGCCTTCGCGCGCCACCGCCTCGATCTCGGCCTCGGCGAAGGCGAGGTCGATGTTGCAGGTCGCTTCGTCGACCTCGACGAACACGGGGGTCGCGCCCAGCAGCAGGATGGCTTCCGCCGTGGCGGTGTAGGTGAAGCTCGGCACGAAGACGGCGTCCCCAGGTCCGATGTCGGTGGCCATCAGCGCCACCTGCAGGGCGTCGGTGCCGTTGGCGCAGGTGATGGCGTTGCGCACGCCGGCGAACGCCGCCAGGGCCGCTTCCAGTTCCGCCACTTCCGGACCCTGGATGAAGACCTGGTGCGTCATCACCCTATCGATGCTGGCGCGCAGTTGATCCTCGATCCGCTCGCGCTGACGCTTCAAGTCAATGAATTCCATGCCTCTCAAGCTCCTCGGATGGCGCGCAGGTGATCGAGAAAGCGGTGGTGCTCGATGGCGAAGTTGCCGCTGACGGTGGTCCCCGCCGGCACGTCACGGGTCACCACCGCGCCCATGGTCAGCTTGGCGCCGGCGCCGATGCGCGCGCCGTTCACCACCACGGCGGAGGGACCGATGTAGGCGTCGTCGCCGATCTCGGCCCGGCCCAGGATGTTGGCCAGGGCGCAGATCTGGACCCGGGCGCCGATCCGGCAGTCGTGTGCGATGTAGACGTGGCAGTCGGCCAAGGTCTCTTCGCCCACAAAGGTCTCGCCGCCGAACAGGGCGCGGGCCACCGACACGTCCGCCAGCAGTTCCACGCCCCTGGCCAGGCGCACGCCGCCAAGCTGCGGGGCGATCCGCTGGCGCCCGCCGATGCAGGCGGCCTGGAAGCCCGCGACGCCGATCACCGCGCCCACGTGCAGGGCGCAGTCGGCCTCGATCGCGGAGCCGGGCAGCACCACGCAGCGCGGCCCCACATAGACCCCCGGCCCGATCTCGACGCCGTAGGACGCGACGCTGGCGCAGCCGTCGATCCGGGCGCTGGGATCGATCCTTGTCGGTTGCGCCTGCAGCGCCGCCGCCCGGGCCGCGGCCAGTTGCGCATGGACCTCGGCGTGAGCCACGTCCGGTTCTCGCGCCACCGCCACGCCAAGCCGGCCGTCCAGCCTCTCGGCGAGGTCCGGCGTGGTGATCACCGCCGCCAGGCGCGCGCAGGCGTTGGCCTCGGCCAGGTAGCGTTCCGAGCGCAGGGGCGCCAGGAGGCCATCCAGGGGCGTCGAGAGCTTCCCCGTGACGGCGAAGGAGGCGTCCCGCAGGACCTTCAGTCCGCCTACGCCTTCAAAGGCGCCAAGCCGTTCGGTCATGCGGCCCTCGCGGTGTTGACCGGCTTGGGCGCCGCGGCGTCCTCGATCCGGCGCAGCACGGTCAGGACCCGAATGGCCTCCTCCGCCCCGGTCCTCGGCGCGCGGCGTCCACGGACGACGTCCAGGAACCAGGCCATCTCGGCGCGCAGCGGCTCATCGGCCTCGTAGGCCAGCCCCTCGCCCTCGCCCTTGCGGTAGGCGGGCGCCGCGCCGGACCGGTTCACCGGATCGCGGAACAGCATCAACTTGCGCTCGGCCGGGGCGGTGTCCTCGAACACCAGGGCGCCGGCGTCGCCCAGCACCGTCAGCTTGTGCTCCTTGAACGGCGACAGCCACGAGGCCTGGATGTGGGCGGTGACATCGTCGCCGAAGGTCATGTTGGCCCAATAGGCGTCGGGCACGCCCGCTCCGCTGATGGCGGCGCTCATGGCCTCCACTGCGTCGGGCCTGGGGCCGCAGAGGCGCAGCACCATCGACACATCATGCGGTGCGAGACTGAACAGCGCCGTCTCCTCGGTCCGGATGGCGCCAGGGTTCAGGCGGTGCGACGAGACGTGCCGAACCGGCCCGATCGCCCCCTCCTCCACCGCCTTCACCAGCCGCAGGAAAGCCGGATGGTATTGCAGCAGATGCCCCACCATCAGCGCCCGGCCGGCGGCGCGCGACGCCTCGGCGCAGGCCTCGGCCTCGGCAAGGGTCAGGGCCAGGGGCTTTTCCACGAAGACGTGCTTGCCCGCCGCCAGGGCGGCTTGCACCAGGCGGGCATGGCCGGCGGCGGGGGCGGCGATGGCCACCGCCTCGATGTCCGGCCGCGCCAGCACCGCGGCGGTATCGGCCACCGCTTCCACACCCAGTTCCCGCGCGATGGGACCCGCCAGGTCCGTCGCCGGATCGGCGACGACCTTCAGGGCCCCAAGAGCGCTGAGCGCGCGGGCGATGTTGCGGCCCCAGCGGCCGCAACCGATCAGGGCGACCGCCGGGGTCGATGGATCACTCATGGGCGCGGTCTCTCCGGTCATTGGGCGGCGTATGCAGTGGCGGCGCGGTCTTCGTCCCAGCTGCGGCGACCGCCGGCGGCCGGCTCGCGCGCGCGCTCCAGAAGTTCGAAGATCGAGGCGCGGACGTCGTCGGGATCCCCGCGCCGGGCGATGGCTTCCAGCGACAGAAGCTGGGTCCAGGTGAGACCCGGGGTCGGCACGCTCTGGGTCACCTCGATGACGCCGGGGCCGCACGGCTCGGCCGTCTCGGACTCGTCCACCAGGACTTCGGTGAGCTTCTCGCCCGGCTTCAGGCCGGTGAAGACAATGGGAATGTCGCGGCCGGGCGCGTGTCCATGCAGCTCGATCATCCTGCGGGCCAGATCCAGGATCTTCACCGGCTTGCCCATGTCCAGCACATAGACGCCGGACCGGCCCTCCGGGGCCTCCTCGCACTTGGCCACCGCGTGCAGCACCAGTTGCACGGCCTCGGGGATGGTCATGAAGAAGCGTTCGACGTCCGGGTGCGTCACCGTCACTGGGCCGCCGCGCTCGATCTGGTCCTTGAAGATCGGCACCACCGAGCCGGCCGAGCCCAGCACATTGCCGAACCGCACCACGGAGAACCGGGTCCGGCTGGCGCGCTCACGGTGGGTCTGGACCACGGTCTCCGCAAGTCGCTTGGTCGCGCCCATGACGCAGCTGGGTTCGACGGCCTTGTCGGTGGAGATGAACACCATCCGCCGCGCCCCGGCGGCCCGGGCCGCCTCGGCCACGTTCCAGGTGCCGACGATGTTGGTCAGAACCCCCTCGCAGGGATGGTTCTCCACCAGCGTCACGTGCTTGAGCGCCGCGGCGTGAAAGATGATGTCCGGCTTCTCGGCCACCGCCCAGGCGCGCAGCCGCTCGGCGTTGCGGATGTCGCAGAGGATGTCGCAGCGGGAGAGCTTGGGATGGCTGTCACCCAGTTCCCGGTGGATGTTGAAGAGGGCGAATTCCGAGGCGTCGAGCATGGACAGGTGCGCGCAGCCGAGAGCCGCGACCTGCCGGCAGATTTCCGAGCCGATGCTGCCGCCGGCGCCGGTCACCAGCACCCGCTGACCGTTCACCAGCTTGCGGATATCGCTGGAGTCGAGCTTCACCGTCGGCCGTGCCAGCAGCTCCTCGACGCTGATGCTGACCAGGGACGAGCGCTCCTCGCCCTCGCCCAGCTCGGTGATCCGGCTGGGCCGCAGCAGATGCACCCGCGCCGCCTTCAGCCGGCCCAGGTGTTCGGCCGTCAGGCCGTTGGTCTGCGTCGGATCGCAAAGGAACAGAACCGCATCCAGCCACGGGGACTGGGTGAGCAAACGGTCCAGGATCTCGGTCAGGTCCGAGACCTCGCCCAGCACCGGGACGCCCCGCAACTCGCGCCCCGCATCGCCGGCGGCGAGCGCGACGATGCCGATCGGGTGGTAGGCGCCGTCCCGGTCGAGCGCCTGGGCGCGGAGGAAGGCGTCGGCCTGGTCGGTGTCCCCGATCACCAGCAGGGTGTCGCGGTCAACCGCCGGCGTCACCGCCGGTCCGATGGGCGGCAGCAGGGCGACGACGCTGCGCTCATGCACGGCCCGGCGGATCAGGCGCGCGCCGGTGGTCAGGCCGATGTCCAGCAGCCACGCCATGACCAGCGTCGACCGCGGCAGGCTGATCGCCCGCTCGAAGATGAACACCAGGAGCAGGAGCGTAAGCGCCGTCAGGGTTGAATTGCGCAGGATCGCCAGGACATCGGCGATGCTCGTGAACCGCCAGGCCGAACGGTCGCTGCGGAAAGCGGCCTCGAATCCCATGCCGAGCGCTGCATACAGGGCCGCCACCGGAAAGACCGAAAACACGAAGGATAAATCGTTCTGAGCGCTACCCACGGCGGTTAGCCCATAGGCCAGCGCAAAGGCCAGAAGAGCAAATCCGCCCCGAGCAGCATTCTTGGCGAAGCGCATCAGCATGCATTCACACTTTTACTGAAGCGGCGTTTTTCCACGGCGCAGAACAACGCCATCACGCCGCAGGAGAAGCGGATTTGACTGTTGAACTTCAGGCCACGCGCGAACGTTCCGGGTTGCTGGCATTTATTCCCCCAGCGACAGTCGGGGCTGGGTGAGCACCCCGCAGCAAAAGGCCAGGACGGCGCTCAGGGCGAGCGTGCGCAGCGGATAGTCGACCAGGGAATGCACCAGCAGCAGCCCCACGCTCGCGCTCGCCGCCGCCGGCAGAAGCGACTCCGTCCGCCGTCCCCAGGCGCCCGTCCAGGCCTGGAAGCTTGCCCAAGCCCACCAGGCGGCGAACATCAGCACGCCCAGGGCGCCGCCCGCACCGGCCTCGAGCCAGAGCTCCAGATAGTCGTTGTGAGCGTGGTTGAGATAGTTGGGCGCCACCAGCGCCATGGGCTCCGCCGCCCGGTAAGCCGGTTCGAAGGCCCCGATACCCGCGCCCAGTGGCGCGTACCGGGCCGCCGTCTGGTAGATCACCGGGGCGGCCTGGAAGCGGATGTCCGCGGCGCCCTCGGCGTGGAACCGCTGGGCCACGGCGGCCAGGCTGAACGCGCCGACCAGGAACAGCCCCATCACGCTGGCGCCCACCAGGAGCAGCGCCGCCGGCCGCTGCCGATAGGCGCCGCGAGCCGCCAGGGCGATGGCGAGACTGGCCAGAACGGCCGGCGCCAGGAGCAGCATGCCGGCCCGCGACAGCGACACGCCCACGCCGACGATCAACAGCAGATAGACCCCCAGACTGGCCGCGACGCGCAGGGTCGATCCCCGTCGCCCCTCCATTCCCCAGTCGACGGCCAGCGCGGCGGCCAGCGGCATGCTGACCACCAGGAGGCTCGCGAGGTGGTTGCGGTTGGCGAAGAAGCCGACGCCGGAGTCGGCGTTGGTGATGCTGTAGAACCGCAAGGGAGAATAGGGGCCGCCCGCCAGCTGCAGCGCGGCCAGCAACACGCTGGTCAGGGCGAAGAGCAGGATCACCGCGGCCAGGCGCCGTCGCCCGGCGACATCCAGGTCGGCGGTCGCCACAAACAGCGCCGTGGGCGGCAGCAGCGCCAGGAGGCTGCGCCAGGTCAACTCCGGCGTGAGGCTGATCGGCCGCCAGACCGCGCCCGCGCCGGCCAATCGCAGGTCATCCGCTAGGGGACCTCGGCCGGGCAGGCCGGCCCAGACGGCGGGTGGCAGCGGAACGATCTGCGCCGCCAGGAAGATCGCCGCCAGGCCGATGAAGGCCAGTCCAAGGCGCGCATTGACCGGCGGCCCCAGCGCCCGGCGGCGCCATGCCACGTGCAACAGAACCGCCACGGCGCAGACCTGGGTGAACGCAGCGGGCAGGGCGTTGCCTTGGCTCGCGCCGCCGAACAGAAGACAGACCACCAGCAGCGCCGCGGGCGGCTGCCACGGCGCTGGCTCGGTGAGGCCGACGGCCGGCCGGACCGTAGCCCGGCCAAGCAGCACCTCGCCTGTGGTGTCGGCGCTCATCGGTCAACACCCCGCCGGGAGGGTTGCGCCACGCCGTTACGGGCTGACGGGCCCGCCGCCGCCGCCGGAGGTCCCCCCGCTCGCCGGGGAAGAGCCATTGTCGGTGGCGGCCGCCACGATCACGGCGATGATGCCGGCCGCGGCCACGCCGCCGATGACGAGACCCGTGGTGCTCATCCCGCCAAAACCGCCCCCTGCGGAGCCGCCGGACGACGGCGGCGGGGCGTCGGACTGGTAGTCAGCCTTCATCAACCGGGGAGCGGTGCCGCCGGCGCAGGGTGACTGGGCGCCGACCGTGGCCAGGGTGCGCGAGTTGACCTGGACGTTGCAGCCGTCCTTGTAGTTCAGGCGCACCAGGCCGCCGTGCGAGGCTATGATGCGATCACCACGGTGCAGCACCGTGTGAGCGTCAGCGCGCGTGAAGCCGTTGCCCTGGTCGACGTACACGGCGCCCTGCAGGCCCGAAAGCGTCGGCAGGCTGGCGGTTTGCGCCAGGACCTGGCCTGAGATGAAGCATAGACCGGTGGCGGCGACGGCCGCGATCTTCCACGACATGGAACAGCTCTCCTTGATTGGGCTTGCCCAATCGTCCAACTGGCGGCGCTCGAAATTCGTTCGCCTCCCGCAGCTTTTTTTCGCGCGGGGCGCGACTTGACCGGGATCAGCTTGCCGGGACCGGGGCGCGGCGCACGTCGACGCCGTCGTACCAGACCTCGATATCGTCGGTGCGTTCGCCGGGGATCGCGGTCAGCGCCAGCCACTGACCCTCGCAGCCGCTGTCCGGAACCTGGAAGTCGGCGACCACGGCGTTCCAGCCCGGCTCGAGGGCCGCATCGGGCGTGGCCGCCAGCGAGCGGTCGTCCTCCGCGCAGCGCACGGTCCAGGCCAGATGCGCGCCCAGCCGCTGGGCGGAGACATAGATGCGCGCCGACAATCGGTAGTCTCCAGGCCCAAGGACCAGCAGCTGGCGCGCCGGCGTCGCCGATGACACGCCGTCGTAAGACACCTTCAGCGCGGTGCCGCCGCCGCCGGCGATTGGCCCCTGCAGCACCTGCGCGCTGGCCCCCGGTCCGATTTCGAACTTCCAGCCGAACGGGGCCGCGCCCGGCTGGCCATTGAAGTCCCCGTCGCGAACATTGGCGCGCATGCTCGTGGCCGAAGCCGGCAGGAACTGCTGCCAGGCCACATAGGCGTCGAGGAAGCGATGCTGCGCCACCATGCGGGTGAGCAGCGGCGTCACCTCATCGTCCGTGGCCGGAGCGCCGTCGTCCGCCATCTTGGCCATCACATCCAGCGCCACCGCCGGATCGGTGACCTTCGCCGCCAGGAAGGTGAGAAAGCTTGGACGCCATGCCGGCCGCGTGGCCAGCTGACGCGCAACGGCGGGTTGCGAGCGCGGGTCGCCGGCCAGCTGCGCCAGGGCGGGGAACACCGCCGGCGACACATCGGGGGCATAGCGCAGGATCAGGTCCGCCTGCCGCACCGCCCCCGCCACATCGCCCCGTCGCAGCGAGTCGTCAAGAAGGGAGGCGTTGGCGATGGTGTCGCGCCGCGTCCAGCGCGCGGCCGCCTGGAACAGGCTCACGGCGCGAGCGTGGTCCCCCCGGGCCGCCGCCACCTGGCCAAGCACCCGCAGCGCCGGAGCATTGAGGGACTGCGCCCGCAGGGACGCCATGGCCAGCTTTTCGGCGGCCTCGACGGCGCTCGGCCCGCCTTGGCCGTCCAGCCGGTTCTGCGCCGCCACGGCCAGGGCCATGGCGTCGCGCGGATTCACCGACAGGGCTTGGTCGGGCGCGCGAAGCTCCCATTGGGCGGCGAAGGCTTCGACCAGGACAAGTCCGGCCGCGACGAGGCCGACGACGGCGAACGCCGCCACCAGGATCGGGCTTCGCCGCCCGGCCGCGGCCCGCTCGGCCGCCAACCGGCGACCTTGCCGCGATAGCCGCGCCACATAGCTCATCGTCCAGGTCTCACTGGGCCAGTGCCTCCTTGGCCGTCAGGTCTTGGCCACGCCGCGAGCGCGGCCGTAGTCGTGTCCATAGGCGTAGTCGTAGCCATAGCCGTAGGTCGCGCGCTTGGCGTTGAACTTGGTCAGCACGATCCCCAGCACCCGCCCGTTGGCCCCCTGCAGCCGGCGGATCGCCGCCCTGGCCGCGCCACGGCGGGTCCGTCCGGCCTCGACGATCAGCACCGTGCCTTCGGTGGCCGACGCCAGGATCGGCGCGTCGGCGAGGCCCATGATCGGTGGTCCGTCCACGATGACCACATCGAACTCCGCCCGCGCGGCCGCAAGGAACTTGCGCAGCTTGTCGCCTGCCAACAGTTCAGCCGGGCTCGGCGGCAAGGGCCCGCAGGGCGTGATCGAAAGGTTTGGAATACCCGAAGGGTGCGCCGCCTCTTGAAGCGTGCAGCCACCGGCGAGGTAGCTCGACAGCCCGATGCTGTTGTCGATCGGGAAGCTCCTGTGCTGCGAGGGATTGCGCAGGTCGGCATCCACCAGCAGGACCCGCGCGCCAATCCGCGCGAAGTTCTGCGCCAGCGCCTGGGCCGTGGTCGACTTGCCCTCGGACGGCTGGCAGCTGGTGACGAACAGGGCGCCGGGCACGCCTTCGTTGGTGGTGAACTGAAGGGACGTGCGGATCGAATAGTAGGCCTCGGAGAAGGCCGACTTGAGGTCTGCCAGGGCGGCCTTGGGCGCCTGTTCCTTGCTGAGCAGGGGGACGGCGCCCAGCAGCGGCAAGTCCAGCTTTTCCTCGACGTCCTCGGGCGTGCGGATCGACTGGTCGAGGGCCTCCATGATGAAGGCGACGATGGTGCCCAGCACCAGCCCCGCCACGGCGGCCAGCGCCAGGTTGGTCAAGGGCTTGGGCTGCGAAGGCGAGTCGGGGGTGTCGGCGCGGTCAACCACCGAGATGTTGTTCACCCCGATACCGCCGGTGACCCCAATCTCCTTGTAGCGCTGCAACAGGCCGTCATAGAGGGTGCGGTTGGTGTCCACCTCGCGCTGCAGGATGTTGTACTGGATGCTGCGGTCGTTGAGGTCGAGCATGTCGCCCTTCAGACCGTTCACCTTGGCGTTCAGCGAGCGCTCCTGGTTCAGGGCTGTCTGGTACTGGGCCAGCAGGGCGCGCTTGATGCTATCGACCTGGGTGTTGATCTGCCGGTCGAGCTCGGCGATCTGGGCGTGCATCTGCACCATCGACGGGAAGTCGGGCCGGTACAGGTTGAGCTTGTCCTGATAGGTCGCCTGCAGCGCCGCGCGGGCCTGGATCAGGGCCTGGATGGTCGGACTGGCCAGAGCCTGAGGCAGATCCGTTCCGGGCGTGTTCTGGGCTTGGCGATATTGCTGCTCGGCCTTGATGCGCTCTGCGGTGGCGTCGGAAAGCGCGGTGTTCAACGAGACCAGGCTGCTGGCCGTCGGCGATTGGGTCACCTCATTGCCGCCGCTGGTGGCGCCGGGCAGGTTGATGATGCGCTGCTCGGTGGCGTATCCGGCCAACTGTTTTTCCGAGTCTTCCAGCTTCTGCTTCACCTGGCCCAGCCGATTCTGCAGGAAATCCCGGGCGTAGGACGAAGCCTCGTACCGGCGTTCCAGGTTGGCGGTGATGAAGTTCTCGGCCGTGGAATTGGCGATCTGCGCGGCCAGCACCGGATTGGGACTGCTGTAGCTGAGCTTCACGAGGTGCGAGCCGCGCACCGGTTCGACGGTGAGGTTGCGGCGGAAGATCTTCATCGCCCGCTTTTGGGCGGCCCCCTGGCTGTGCATGTCGGGCAGGCCGATCGGCAGGCCGGTGAACAGCGAGAAAATCCCCACGCGCCCGCCGGTCAGGAAGCCGATGTTGGAGTCCAGGCCCAGCGCCTTGACCATCCGGCTGGCCAGGGACTTGCTGCGCAAAAGGCCATATTCGGTCTGGTAGAACTCCTCGCTGGAGAACAGATCCGGCGAATCCACCTGCTGGACATTGACGACCTTGGGCGCTTCCCGATCGATCTGGATCGTGGCCGAGGCGGTGTACACCGGCGGCATCAGCAGGGTGACCAGCGCGCCCACCACCAGGGCGATGACGAACACCACGCCGATGGCTACCCGGTGTTTGACCAGAGCCTGCCAGTACTCCAGCAGATTGACGCCGTTCTCCTCGTGCGGGCGCAGCACCCGAAGCTTCGAGGCCATCTGATCCTGCAGGTTCACCGCCCTGAGCGGCGGTCGGCCGCCGGCCGGAGCCAGTCCCGTGGGGGGATCCATTTCGCTGACGCTCATTGGGTCTTCCTACGCTAGGGGCGGGTTGGATGCCGGTTGAAAGGAGGCCGTCTCAGCGGAGATACGGCACGAAGGAGAACAGCGGCGCGACGCCGGTGACTTCCCGCAGCGTGCTCTTGAATCCGGAGGTGCCGACCATGACCAGATCGTCGCCAAAGATCTCCGGATCCTTCAAACGGCCGTTCTGGATGTCGCGCATGTCGACGGTGGCGACGAAGCGCTGGCCGTTGACGGTGCGAAACACCGTGACGTGCTTCAGATCGGCCACCCGGTCGGCGCCCCGGGCCAGGGCCACGGCCTGCAGCAGGGTGGTCTTGCCCTTGATCTCATAGACCCCGGGCTGGATCACGGCGCCGCCGACGGTGACCTTCTGGCTCTCGGCCTCCTTCACCATGACAGTCACCTGAGGCGACTTCAGGTATTTGGCGTCCAGGCGCGCGGCGATCTCTCCGGCAAGTTCGGACGTGGTCTTGCCCGCCGCGGCCATGGCGCCCAGCAGGGGCAGGGAGATGTTTCCGCTGGCGTCGACCTGCACCTCGGTCTTCAGCTCGTCCACCTGGAAGACCTGGATGTCGAGCTTGTCCAGCGGGCCGATGCGATAGTTCTTGGCCACATCCAACGAGGCGTAGCTGGGATCGGGCGCCGGCATGTCCTGGGGGGCCGGCTTGCCGGCCATCGCCGGCGCCGCGACCGCCATGCTCAGGCCCAGGCTGAGCGTCAGGCTGGCGGTGATCCTGGAACGATGACGGCTCATGGCGACCCTCCTCTGTTGCGGGGGCATCAGGCGTTCGAAAAAATGCGACTGAACAGGCTTCGCCGTTCGGCGCGGACGGGGAGGCCCGCCAAGGGCGGCAAGGATGTCGGGGCGACATCTTCGAGGACCCCCTTGGGGCGGGTCAGGACCATGTCGATGGCCGCCTTCTCGCCCAGGCGCGCGGCCACCGCGTCGCGGGCGTGCGACATCACCGGATTGCGGTTGCGCAGGTTGTGGGCGTCGGTGGCCAGCACATGCACCAGCCCCTCGTCCAGCATCCGTTCGGCCCAGTACTTCGGACGTTTCCCGAAGCGTCCGGTGACGGAGCCGCAGGTGATCTGCATCCAGGCTCCGGCGTGCGCCAGATTGCACATCACCTCGTAGTGGCTCTCGATCCAGGTCAGGCGCTCGGGGTGGGTGATCAGCGGCTGGTAGCCCGCGCTCATCACCTCGAAGACGGCGTCTTCCAGCCGCGGCGGCGCCACATGGTGCGGGGGTTCGAACAGGAAGTAGCGTGTCCCGTTCAGCGCCGCGATGCGCCCTTCCCTCAAGCCTTGGGTCAGGCCAGGAGCGATATGTACGTCCGCGCCTTGCACGAGCTTCAGGGGAATCTCGGCCTCGTCCAGGGCGGCCTGCAGGCGGATGATCGCGGCGCGGATGCCCGGGCCGGTGTTCTCGTACACGCCCGGCATGATGTGCGGCGTGCAAGCGGTGACCCGGATGCCATCGGCCACGGCCACGCGCGCCATGGCCAGTGACGTTTCCAGATCCGGAGCGCCGTCGTCGATGCCCGGGAGCATATGGCAGTGCAGGTCGATCATGCGCGCGGTCTCCCCGCCTCCGGAACACAGGCTGACGGCGCGCCCTGAATGTCGCCCGCATGGGGTTGCCAAAACTGTGGCGTCTTCACTCAGCGGGCCCTGCAGTTGTGCGCGACCTCACAAGCCGCCGCGCCGCCAAATCGTTCCGGCCCTCCTGAACAGAGATCCAAAAATTATGGCGGCCGGCCACGAGTTCCGCCGCCGTCGTGCAACAGTCCGTGGGTTTCTCCCCGGGCGATGGAACAACTTGCCCCCGGTCGGTGTTTGCCCGGCGCATCCCAGTTGGATGGCGCGTCGGAGGCCTCAATGATCCAGTCCAATTCGCCCCTCGCTGTCGTGACGGGCGTCTCTGGAAGGGTAGGCTTCGCCTTGGCCGAACGTTGCGCCGCCAACGGCTTCGATCTGCTCATCGTTTCGGGCGACGGCGGCGCGATCGCCGCCGCCGAGCGGCTTCGCGATCATGGAATTGGCGTAGATCCCGTCCAGGTCGAGCTGGATACCGCTGACGGCGCCGATGAGCTCTGCGATATCGTAAGGGTCCTGGGCCGGCCGATCGACGCCCTCGTCATCAGCGCCGGGCGCGTTCCGGCAGCGACCTTTCTAAGCCAGGACTTCGAGCCGCTTGCCGAGGCCCTCGACAGCAGCGTGGTCGGGCCGCTGCGCCTGACGCACCGCATCGGCCGCACCATGCGGGATCGGGGACAGGGTCGCATCCTGATCGCCGGCGCCGCCCCCCCCAACGGCGCCGGCGGCCGTGCGGTGGTCTGCGGGGCCAACGCCTTCCTGGCCGGCTTCGCCCTGTCGCTGCGGGAGGAACTCGCGCAATCGGGCGTGTCGGTCACCTGCCTGATGCCTCAGGCGCGCCGGGCGATCACGGACGAGAGCCTGGGTCGGATCCAGGCGGCGGTGGACGCCAAACTGGGCTTCGAAGCCATGATGCGTGGCGACCTTGGCCTGACGCCGGCGACCGCCGCCGCGATTGCGCAGGCGGCCGGCTGCGGGGTCGAAGCGACGCGCCCGCTGGACGCTGCGACCGGGACCCTGACCTAGGCATCGTGAAGCGGCCGGGCCTGGCGGGGCGATGGCTTGCGCTTTTGTATTATGTTCATCATATCACTTCGGCGGTGCGCGCTCGCTCCGCCCCGCCGTCGGCGGGCAGCCCCCGTCGCAAGCGATCATATGACCGACCTTTTCTCGCCGGACCTCACCCGCCGCCGCTCCGTCGAGTGGCAGGACAGCGCCACGGTGCGTGGCAATATTGGAGGTTGGACGGGATTGGAGATCATGCGCGGCATTCGCGATGGCGCCCTGCCCCCGCCGCCCATCGCCCGGCTGATGGGCTTTGACTGCGTTGTCGCCGAGCCAGGCGAGATCGTCATGGCGCTGTCGGCCGACGAATCCCTGGAAAACCCCGCTGGCCTTCAGCATGGCGCCGTGGCTGCGGCCCTGCTGGACACGGCCATGGGCGCGGCCCTGCATACCCTCCTGCCCAGCGACAAGACGCCGGTGACCCTGGACCTTCACCTGACCTACATGAAGCCCCTGACCAAGCGTTCTGGCCGGATCACCGCCACGGGAAGGGTCCTGCGCCAGGGCGGGCGCACCGCCTATGTCATCGGCGAACTGCGCGACGAGGCCGGCGATCTGGCCGCCCATGCGGTCGGCAACTTCTCCATCGTCGCTACGCCAGGGCTGGCCAAGCCCAAGGATCTCGCCGAGAGCGAATAGACCGTAGCGCCGGCGGGCGCCAACGCCCTACTTCAGGCTGACCTTCACCGTGGTCGACAGGCCAGGCCGCAGGCGCGCCAGATCGGCTTGTCCCGGCGCGAAGCGGATCCGCACCGGCACGCGCTGCACGATCTTGGTGAAGTTGCCTGTGCCTGGCTCGAAGGGCAGCAGCGAGAACTGCGATCCGGACCCCGGCGCCAGGCTTTCGACCTCGCCCTTGAAGGTCACGCCCGGCAACGCGTCCACCTCGATCCTGGCAGGCTGGCCGACGGTCATGCGGCCGGTCTGCGTCTCCTTGAAGTTGGCGGTCACATAGAGGGCGTTCAGGGGCACGATGCTGAGCAGCCGCGTGCCTGGCTGGACATAGTCGCCGGGCTCGACCTGCCGGTCGCCGACAACGCCGTCGATCGCGGCGCGGATCAGGGTGTGGGACTGGTCCTGCAGGGCCAGGTTCAAGGCGGCCTGGGCGCGCGCGACGCCGGCCCCCGCCTCGGCGAGGTTGGCCGCCAGGGTCGCGGCCTTGGCGTGGGTCACCGACGCCTGATTGCGGCTGACATCGAACTGCGCGCGGCTTCGGTCGGCGTCGGACTGGGCTGAGATGGCCGTGGCGCGGTACTGGTCGGCGTCCCGGCGCGCCACCCAGCCGCTGGCCACCAGGGCGTCATAGCGGGCGCGGTCGGCCTGGGCCCGCTCGCTCTGGGCGTCGGCGGCCCGGATGCTGGACTGGGCGGCGCGCATGTTGGAGGCCGCCAGGTCCTCCTCGGCGTTCAGGGACACGATGGCCGCCCTGGCCGCCGCCACCGCGGCCCGCGCGTTCTGCAGGTCGGCCGTGGCCGAGGCCACGCGGGCGTCGAACTCCTCCGGATCGATCCGCACCAGGGGATCGCCGCGCTTGACCGGCTGGTTGTGGCGGACCAGCACCTCGGCCACCAGGCCGCGGACCTTGGGCGCCACCACCGAGCTGTCGGCCTGGACATAGGCGGCGTCGGTGGCTTCCGAGGCCTTGGGCATGACGATATAGGTCGCGCCCCCCACGGCGACGGCGAGCGCGACGCCCACCGCCAGCAAGGTGCGGCCGGAGAACGGCAGGCGGCGGGCCTTGGTCTTCACCAGCCCGGCGGGGGCCGGCGCGGCGCCGCGGGTGAGGGCGTCGTCGATAGCGACATCGGTCATTGGAGATCTCTTGCCTGAAGGGACCTGAGCGCGGACAGCCGAGGTCAGGAGGGCTTGTCGAGGCCGGCGCGGCGGCGGACCGAGGCCCGCGTGCGCGCCAGGATGGCGTCCGACGTCGCGGGGTCCGGCTCGGCCCGCGCGAAGGCCACGGCCCCAACCATTTCCGCCAGGATCGAACTCGCCTCCTCCTCGGCGTTGGCGTGGCCCATCGCCGTCAGAGGCGCGGCCAGTCCGGCCGTCAGGCGCGCGACGCCCAGGGCGAACCGCGCCCGCGATTCCTCGGTCAGGCGCGGCGCATCGGCGGCCAGGAAAGGCAGCGGGCAGCCGCTGGAGCGGGCGTCGCGGTGGGCCTTGGAGAGGTAAAAATCGATGTAGGAGTCGAGAGCCGCGGCGGGCGTGCGGCCGGTCAGGGACTCGGCGAGTCGGTCCTGGCCCTCCTTGAACATCTGGCCGATCGCGGCGGTCAGGAAGTCCTCCTTGGAGGAGAAGTGGGCGTAGAAACCGCCGTGGGTCAGGCCGGCCTTGGCCATCACCTCGGCCACGCCCACCTTGTGCGGGCCCTGAGCGCGGATCGCCTTGGCGGCCTCCTTCAGCACCCGCTCGCGGGTCTTCTGCTTGTGCTCGACATCGTAGCGCATGGACTTGCGGCCTCCCTTGGTATGACACATATAATATTACGACCGTCATCGGCAAGAGGCACATATGACCGCTGCGACTATCCCGGCGGGATCCCTGCCCTCCTCCAGCGCCGCGCCGATCGTCAATCCCGTGGACCTGCCGACCGCGCGCAAGTTCCTGATCTTCGCGGTGATGGCGTTCGGGCAGTTCATGGCGCTGATCGACATCCAGATCGTCGCCGCCTCCCTCAACGACGTGCAGTCGGGCCTGTCGGCGGGGCCCGACGAGATCAGCTGGGTTCAGACCGGCTACCTGATGGCCGAACTGGTGATGATCCCCTTCTCCGCCTTCCTGGCCCAGGCGCTCTCGACGCGCTGGCTGTTCGCCCTGTCGGCCGGCCTGTTCACCCTCTCCAGCGCCCTGTGCGGCCTGGCCTGGGACATCCAGTCGATGATCGCCTTCCGGGTCCTCCAAGGGTTCGTGGGCGGCGCCATGGTGCCCACGGTGTTCGCCACCGGCTTTTCCATGTTCGCCGGCAAGCAACGGGCGATGATCCCGGCGATCCTGGGCATGGTTTCGGTGCTGGCGCCGACGCTTGGGCCGACGGTGGGCGGCTGGCTGACCGATGCGGCCGGCTGGCGCTGGATCTTCTATATCAACATCCTGCCGGGCATCGCGGTGACCGTGCTGTCCATCGTCGTGATCCGGGTCGACCGGCCGAACCTTAGCATGCTGAAAAAGATCGACTATTCGCACCTGGCGGCGATGGCGGTGTTCCTGGGCGGGCTGGAGTATGTGCTGGAGGAGGGACCGCGGCACGACTGGTTCGGCGATCCGGCCATCTGCGTCGCCGCCTGGTTCTCGGCGACGGCCTTTGTCCTGTTCCTGGAGCGGTCGTTCCGCTCGGGCGGACCGATCGTGCGATTGTCGCCGTTCCGCAAGCCGACCTTCGCTTTCGCCTGCGTCTTCAACCTTGTGATCGGCTTTGGGCTGTACTCGGCGACCTATCTGATCCCGGTCTTCCTGGGGCGGGTGCGCGGCTATGACAGCCTCCAGATCGGGACCACCGTCTTCGTCACCGGCATCGCCCAGATCGCGAGCACCGTCATCGCGGCGCGAGCCTCGCAGAGCGTCGACCAGCGGATCGTCATCACCATCGGCCTGACCCTATTCGCCACCAGCCTTTGGCTGACCTCGCACCTGACGCCGGAGTGGGGGTTCGCGGCGTTCCTGGGACCCCAGGCCCTGCGCGGGTTCGCCATCATGCTGTGCATCGTGCCCAGCGTGACCATGGCCCTGGGCGGGTTCGAGGCGGCCGAGCTGCGCTACGCCTCGGGGTTGTTCAACCTGATGCGCAACCTGGGCGGCGCGGTGGGCATCGCAGTGGTCAACACCTGGCTGCAGGACAACGCCCGGATCGGCGCCGCCCGCATGGGCGAGGGGCTGGGCGAGGCGGGGCGGCAGGCGCCGGCGTTCGTGGCCGCGCTGTCGCAACGGGTTGTGCAGCAAGGCGGCGACGCCGCACAGGCGCTGCTGCTGTCGCAGGGAGAGCTGGCGCGGGTGGTCGGCCGACTGGCCCTGACCCAGGCCTTCAACGACACCTTCCGGGTGATGTCCTGGATCTTCCTGGCGGCCCTGGTGATGGCCCCGTTCTGCAAGCCGCCGCGCCTCAACGCCGCCGCCCCGCCCCCCGACGCGCACTGAAAAAAATGGCGCCCCGGACCTGCGCCACGGTGGTTCGGGGCACGACGACACGCTTCTCGGTCTCGTCCGAGCCGCCCGGCGCCCAGGTCAAGGCCAACAATGGTTCCAGCTGCGATTCCACGCCCCGCACCTTCCGCCTGTCGCGTAAGGACGCCTTCGACGTGACCGTGTCCAAGGCCGGCTAGCAGCCCCAGACCGTGCAAGTCCGCTCCAAGGCGGCCACCGCCGGCGTCGCCGAAATGACCGGCGGCAACTTCCTCCTGGGCGGGCCGATCGGCGCGGGGGTCGACGCCATGAGCGGCGCCACTAACGAACTGGCGCCCAATCCGCTGACGGTGACCCTGGTCCCCGTCTCAGCCACGAAGGCCGATGCCGCGCCCCAGGCGCCCACGGCCGCCCTGGCGACGAGCCCGGACACGCCGGCCAAGCCCTGATCGCCAGGTTGACGCTTTCGCGGCGGCGGCCCTGGCCATAGGTTGAGTCTTCAATCTGGGAGGCTCCCCCATGCGCCTTGCGCTCGCCGCCGCGTTCTGCGTCGCCCTGCTCACATCTCCTTCCCTCTCCATCGCCCAACCCACGGCCACCCCGACCGCGATCGGCCAGGATCCGCCGGCGGATGCGGGCCATCCCGCGCGCATGGAGGTGATCCATGTTCCCAGCGGCGGGGTGAAGATCAACGGCATCGTCTATGTGGCCGCCGGCGCCGGGCCGCACCCGACCTTCGTGCTGTTCCACGGCCTGCCGGGCAATGAGCGGAACCTCGACCTGGCCCAGGCGGTTCGCCGCGCGGGCTGGAACGTGGTGGCGGTGAACTATCGCGGCTCCTGGGGCAGTCCGGGGACCTTCAGCTTCGCCCAGAACCTTCAGGACGCGCGCGCCGTCCTGGCCTTCGTCCGCGACCCCGCCAACGCCGGTCCCCTGCAGATCGACGCCCGCCGCATCGCCATCGGCGGCCACAGCATGGGCGGCTGGGTGACGGCCGAGACCCTGGCCGCCGAGCCTGGCCTGCTCGGCGGGGTGACGATCTCGGCGGGCGACATGGGCCTCCTGGGCCTGGGCGGCCGCCAGAACCGCGCCGGCGCCGTCAAGACGATGGCGGACAACCGCGAGTCCCTGAACGCCACGGCCGAGGCCATGGCCGACGAGGTGATCGCCCACGCCGACGACTGGACCTTCGCGGCCCTGGCGCCGAAGCTGAAGGACCGGCGGCTGTACGTGCTCTACGGTGACGACTTCGTGAAAGGCCACTCCGAGGCGCTGGTCGCCGGGATAAAGGCGGCCGGCGGAACGCTGGTGACCACCGCCCACGAACCCACCGACCACAGCTGGTCCGACCACCGCATCGCGCTGGAGACGCTGGTGATCGACTGGCTCAAGGGGCTGCGCGGGGCGCCTTAGGGGGTATCGGTGACGCCTGAACCCCTGATCCTCCCACGGCTTCGCCGCGGGCCCCTCCTTCTCCCTCTGGGAGAAGGGTAGGGAATAGCGCGGGTAGGAGCTCGAAACACCTTCCCTGGGGAGACGGAGGGCCCCGATTGCGAAGCAAGTGGGAGGGTGAGGGGTTACGTCGTCCGCCGGCGCCGCGAGCCCGCCACGACCGCCAACGCCGCGCCCGTGAACCCCGCCGCCAGCAGCATCGTCACCCCCGAACAGGCCGGGTCCCGCCCTCCGGCGATGGACCAGGCGAAGAGCTGCGTCAGCCCGATGGGCGCGGCCACGCTGGTCAGGCTGGCGATGGAGGCGAGCGCGCCCTGCAGCCGGCCCTGCTCATCGGCGTCCGCCCTGGCCGACATCAGCGCCTGCAGCGCCGGCGCGGCTACGCCGCCCAGGATGATGGGAACGTTGGCCAGCCAGAAGGCCGCGGCGCTGGGCGCAAGGCCCATGGCCAGGAGGCCCGCGGCCTGCAGGGCCAGCCCGCCCAGCACCGTCGCCCGCTCGCCCAAGCGCCGCGCCGCGATGGCCGCGCCGCGGGCCTGGACCAGGATGCTCAAGGCGGCCAGCACCGTGCAGAACACCCCGAAGTTCAGCGCCGACCAGCCGTAGCGATAGGCGGTGTAGAGCACCAGCATGTTGTCCTTGGCCTGGAACGCCAGCCAGACGAACAGCAGCGCGGCCGCCAGCGGCGCCAGGCCCGGGCGTCGGACCAGGACATCAAGGCTGGCCAGGGGCGCCAGGTTTGACCAGCGCAGCGGCGCGCGGCCATTGCCCCTGAGCAGGGACTTTGGCAGCGACTCCGGCATTGCCAGCAGACCCCAGAATCCCGCGCCGATGGCCAGCCCCGCCGCCGCCCAGAACGGCGCCCGCAGCCCAAGCCCGGCCAGCAGCCCGCCCAGCGCCGGCCCCAGGCTGACGCCGCTCCAGATGGCCGCGTTCACCCAGCCGAACCGTCCGGCCCGCTCCGCCGCCTCCGTCACGTCGGCCACATAGGCCATGGCCGCCGCCGCCCCGCCGCAGGTCAGGCCGCACAGCACCCGCGCCGCCATAAGCCAGCCGATGCTGGGCGCCAGCGCCCCCGTGATCAGCTCCGCGCCCACGCCCAGCACCGAGGCGACGATCACCGGCCGCCGCCCGAACCGGTCCGACAGCCGGCCCAGCACCACCGCCGCCAGCACCTGCGGTACGGCCCACGCCACCTCCAGATACCCGACCCACCGGGCGGCCGCCGCCGGATCGCCCCCCAGCAGGTGCTGCGCCAGGCGCGGCAGGATCGGGAAGCTGATCGACTGCGCCAGGCTGTCCAGCCAGACGGTGACCAGGACGAAGGCCAGCGCGGGGGGCCGGGCGCAGGGCGCGGCCGCGTCTGGGGATTGGGACATGGAGCGTCTCGAATTTCCGGCGGTCCGGCATGGCGGGGGGTCCGGCCGGCGACGGGCCGGAGGCGGGACGGCGCGGCGGCCCGGGGCAAAGCGCCGGCGCGCGGTGCTAGATGCGAAGTTTCTCGAGCATCGCCATGATGCGCCCAGACTACCGGATCGCGTCGCCGGGGCAAGGCGGCGGGGCCCTTAACACTGACCAATGGTCAGTCGGTAATGACTATCGGTCATTAGAGCAGGTTCGATGGGCAAGCCGCTGCGCCGCCGCCGCCACCCAGAGGCGCGGAAACTGGAGATCGTCGAGGCGGCCGAGCGGCTGCTGCAGGCCCACGGCTCTCGGGTGCGAGTTGACGTGGTCCGCGAGGCGGGCGTCGCCAAGGGCGCCTTCTTCGTCTACTTCCCGACCTGGGACGACCTGCTCGAGACGCTCCGCCAGCGCCTCGTGTCCGAATTCGACGCGGCCTACCCCTCCCCGCCGAGGTCGACGGGTCGGTGGACTGGCCTAGCCTTGTGGAGTCGCAGGCGGGCGCCTTCATTGACTTCACCCTCTCGCGCCGCGGGATCGGCGAGGCTGCCGAGCGCCGACCGCTGGCCGACAACGCCATCCTGCGGCTCTCCGCCGTCATCCGCGCCGGCCAGGAGGCCGAGGCGTTCGGGCCGGTCGATCCGGCGCCCACGGCGCGCCTGCTGTTCGCCGCTATCCACGAGGCGGCCGACGCCGTCGCCGACGGCTCCGACCGCGCGGCCATCCTGGCTGCGCTGCGCAGCCTGCTCCGGCGCACCCTGGCGCCATGAAAGGCGCAACCCACCAAGGAGGACCCACCCATGAACGAGCACCCTGTGATTGTTCGATACATGGTCAGCGACGTGCAGGACTCAGTCGCCTGGTACGTCGGCCATCTCGGCTTCACCCAGCTCCCCAACGGTCGCCGGCCTTTGCGGCCGTGGAGCGCGGGTCCAGCCAGAGCCCGGCGGCTGGAACCGCCTCCAGTTCGTCTTCGCCGATCTGGGCGCCGAAGTCGAATGCCTGCGCGCCCTGGGCGTGAGCTTCCGCAACGACATCCTCACGGGCCCCGGAGGATCGCAGATCCTGGCGGAGGCCCCCTCCGGCAATGTGGTCGAGCTGTTTCAGCCCGCCGCGTGGGCCTGACCCTCGAGGGCGTGGCGAGTCTCCGAAGCTGGGGCGTCGGCCTGCGCGCCGGTTGAATAGGGGGAAATCGTGTTCCCGTCGCCGTATTCAGGCTACCCGGCAACTGGCTATCAACTCATCGGCAAGGTCGCCTTCCGCCGCACCGTAGCCGGCTGCAGCGTCCGCCAGGCCCTGGAGGCGATCTGCGAGGACCTGGGCGTCGGCTTCGACCCGCTGCACTGGCAAGACCGGCCCTGCGCGCTCCAGGAAGCCCTCAACTACACCGCCGGCCCCCTACAGCGGCTCCACCTCGCACCCCAGCTCCGCCTGGATCAGGTCGGCGAGGATCTTGCGATGACAGCGGGCATGGTCGGCTTCGAAGCAGAGGAGCGCGACGGTGTGATCGCGCGCCAGGTCGACGGCCTTGGCCAGTTCCAGCTGGGCGGCGGGTTCGGCCATGTGGTCGTTGAAGATGGCGGTCATCTCGCCGATGCGGCCGTGGCGGGCGGCCTCGCGGCCAGGCTTGGGCGTGCCGAGCTGGCGCAGGTGGACGTAAGCGATACCAGCCTCCGCCAGGGACCCGGCCAGCAGGGACTTGGAGAACCCGGCGCGACGGGAGGACGCAACGGCGCGCACGTCGATCAGGGTGTCGACGCCGGCGGCCTTGAGGCGGGCGATCAGTGCGGGCTGGGTGGTGGTTTCGTAACCGATGGTGCGGAGCGCTCGCATGATCGAACCTCAAAGCCTGGCGGCCGCCCGGAAACTCCAGATCGGGCCCCGCCAATGCTCGCCGTCGCCGTCGAGGCGGACCAGGTCGGAGACGTTGGGGGCGGCGGCGATCGCCTGGGGCCAGAAGGCCTTGGCCGCTGTGTTCCGTTCGGCCACGCCGACTTCCCAGCGGCCGGGATACCGCACCAGGATCTGGCGGACGGCCTGCTTCGCCACCCCGCGGCGCCGGTGCTTCCGGGCGACGAAGAACTCCCCCATGTTTCGCTCGACGGCGCCGCCACGGTGCGAGTGGGTGTTGATCAGGGCGAAGCCGGCCGGTCGCCCGCCCACGCGGATCACCAGCGGGTGGAAGCCCTCCAGCCGCCAATAGTCGTCCAGGCCGGGCAAGGGATCGAAGCCGCCCCGGGCGTTGAACTCGAAGGCTTCGGACTGGGCGCGCTCCATCTCCGAGAAGTCGTAGATGTAGAACTGCGAGAGGCCCTCGATCAGCGACCGCCCGGCAGCGTCGGCCACTCTCACGCTCACGGTCACCTCGCCATGGTCGCTCAAGGATGCGCCCTGGGGCCGATCTCGGCGATGACGCCATGGGCATCGTAGGCGGAGGGGACGTTGGGCTTGGGGCCACGGCCCATCAGGATCTCCAGGGTATTGCTGACCACGGGGCCGCCGCTGAGATCGAAGCTGGTGCCGACGCCCACGGCGCTGTGGCGTCCGAAGTC
>FTAI01000300.1_pt1 | contig 25301 bp, 26 predicted proteins | sample 1638941 | NCBI WGS metagenome assembly FTAI01 (sample SAMEA3914813, study PRJEB12502) | metagenome | biome: forest; material: soil | place: Canada | collected 2011-07-07 | depth 0.3 m | reverse complement strand
TATCCGGTCGGCTGGGCCTGGGCGATGGATACGCCCTTCCAGTGGGCGAAACAGGTCGCCTCGCACTTCGGCGGCACGCGCAACGGGATGGTGATCTCATGGCCGAACCACATCAGGGACGAGGGGCGGCTGAGGACCCAGTTCCATCACGTCATAGACGTCGCGCCGACGATCTACGAGGCCGCGCACGTGACGCCGCCCGCCGTCGTGCATGGCGCGCCTCAGCAACCGCTCGAAGGGGTGAGCATGCTTTACAGCCTGAGCGACCCTAAGGCGCCGTCGACGCACCATGCGCAGTATTTCGAGATGCTCGGCAACGCCGCCTTCTACCGGGACGGCTGGATCGCATCGACCACGCCGATACGGGCGCCCTGGGCGGGTTCCCCGGCGATGGGGCCCACCTCCCACGCGTGGGAGCTCTATGACCTCAACAAGGACTATTCGCAGGCGGACAACGTCGCCGTCCGCTACCCGGAGAAGCTGAAGGAACTGCAGGCGGGTTTCATGGACGCGGCCGGGGCCGACCACGTCCTTCCCCTCGACGACAGCTTCGTCAGCCGGTTCGACCCGTCCCTGCGTCCGAGCCTGCTGGGCGGACGCAAGCATTTCACCTTCTACCCAGGCCCGGCGCGCTACGCCGACGGCGCCTTCCCGGACCTCGGAAAGACCTGGCGTGTCGCGATCACCCTCGACGCGCCGGAGGGCCGGGCGCAAGGCGCCCTGATATCCCGGGGCAATCGCTTCAGCGGCTGGGGCCTGTTCGTCATTCAGGGCAGGCCGGTCTTCATCCACCGGGCCAGCGATCGACCCGGCGACACCACTCGAGTCGTCTGTCCCCGGCCCCTGGGCCCCGGTCGCCACGTGATCAGCGTCGATGTCGCGGCCAATGCGGACGCCCCGGGCGTGACCGCGACCTTGATGGTTGACGGCGTGGCCACCGGCAGCGCCGTGATCCCTAACCTCGGCTACGGCCAGCAGACCGACGTCTACATCGGACGCAGCGGCTTGATCCCCTTGACGGATGAGATGAGCACGCCCTTCGCCTTCAACGGCAATATCGATCATGTGGACGTCAGCCTGGGCGCTGCGGCGCGATAGGCTCCTTGCAGCGGCGCGCCAGGCGACCTGCTAGCGCCGCACGATGCAGCGGAACCCCACATGGGATGCCGAGGTGTCGATCGGCTGGGCCCAGCGGGCCGCCGGACGGTAGCGCTGGCAGTAGTTGGGCGCGCAGAGATGCGAGCCGCCTTTCAGCACCCGGCGCGGAATGGGTTGGATCGGGGGGCTGCGATCGCGGCCGCCGCCCGCCCGCGGCCTGCTCGCCGAGCCGCAGCAAGGCCGCGCGGCGTCTGGCCCGCCCGCCGCGTAGGGATCCGCAGTCCACTCCCAGACATTGCCGATCATGTCGAAGAGGCCATGGCCGTTGGGCGGGTAGCTGCGCACCGGCGCCGTGCGCTCAAGGCCGGCCGGCGCCAGGTTGACCGCCGGAAACTCACCACGCCAGGTCTTGGCCATGGCCCGGCCGCCGGGTTCGAGTTCGTCGCCCCAGGCATAGGTGGCGCCGTCCAGGCCGCCCCTGGCGGCGTATTCCCATTCCGCCTCGTTCGGCAAGACCTTGCCGGCCCAGCGGCAATAGGCCAGGGCGTCGGCCAGGGCCACATGGACGACCGGGTGAGCGCCCATCTCCTCTATGCCGCCGCCCGGCCCGGTCGGGCGCCTCCAATCCGCCCCGAACACGAACCGCCACCATGTGGGCTCCGTATCGGCGCCCACCGGCCCTGCGGAGGCCTCCAGCGGCGGTGTGAAGACGGCTGAGCCCGCCCGCGCCATCTGAGGCGCCATGCCGGGGTAGTCCGCCGGATCCGGTGCGATCTGCGCAACCGTGACATGGCCCGTCGCCGCCACGAACCGGGCGAACTGGTCGTTGGTGATCGGCGTCTGGTCGATCCAGAAGTCGCCGACGCTGGCCGAGCGTTCCGGGTATTCGTCCGCGTAGAACGCGCCTGCGCCCATGCGGAATTCACCGCCGCGGATCAGGCGCATGCCGTCAAACCGGCGCCGTCCAGCGCCCGAGCCGGTTGTCTTGCGGAGCTTCACGGCAGACTGGCCTCGCGGGGGTGGAGCGGACTTCACTGAGCCTGGACCCCGTATCATGACAAGTGGCCAGGCCAGGCGCCGACCGTGCCGGGCGGGCTGGCGGGCGGCGCCCCGCAGCGCCACTATGGCCCATTCAAGCCAGCCGGGAGCTCGCCATTGCGCTACGTTCGTATGCCAATCGAGGTGGAGTCGCCGGAGGAGTACGGCTACGCCCGCATTCGGTACAACCTGTCGGAAAGCTCGGTGGCGGACCGCAAGCTCTCAGACCTGAATCTCCAGATTCCAGACCTGACGCTGCTCTACACCGAGCACCGCGGCGCCGAGCGGTTGCGAACCCTGATCGCGGCCGACGGGCCGGGCCTGACGGCCCAGGACGTGCTGATCACCAACGGCGCCGCCGGGGCGCTGTTCATCATCGCCACGGCGCTGCTGGGCCCGGGCGACCATCTGGTGGTGATCCGGCCCAACTACGCCACCAACCTGGAGACGCCCCGCGCCATCGGCTGCGAGATCAGCCTGATCGACCTGGCGTTCGAGGACGGCTTCGCCATCGACTTCGACCGACTGGCCGCCGCCATCACGCCGCGGACCCGGCTGATCAGCATCACCTGCCCGCACAATCCCACCGGGGTGATGCTGACCGAGGCGCAGATGTGGGCGCTGGCCGACCTGGCCGCGGCCCGCGGCTGCCGCCTGCTGGTGGACGAGACCTACCGCGACCTCACCTACGACGGCGTCCTGCCCCTGGCGGCGTCGCTGGGGCCGCACGTGATCAGCGTCTCCTCGCTCTCCAAGGCCTATGGCGTGCCGGGCATCCGCATCGGCTGGCTGATCTGCACCGACCCGAGGCTGCAGGAGCTGTTCCTGGCCGCCAAGGAGCAGATCAGCATCTGCGGCAGCGTGCTCGACGAGTATGTGGCCAGCAGCGTGATGGAGAACCGCGCAGCCATCCTCACGCCCGTCCTGGCCGAGATGCGCCGGCGGCTTGGCGCCATCAGCGATTGGATGGCCGGCGAGGATCGCCTGGAGTGGGTGCGGCCACAGGGCGGTGTGGTCTGCTTTCCACGCATGCGCGCCGACCCGCCGGGCGGCGACCAGGCCTTCTACCGCCGCCTGCTGGACGAGCAGGGCGCCTATGTCGGCCCCGGCCACTGGTTCGAGACGCCGGACCGCTACTTCCGCATCGGCTATGGCTGGCCGTCGTCGGAGGAGCTCGCGGGCGGCCTGGCGGCGATCTCGGCGGCGTTGCGGGGCTAGATCAGGCCCAGTGTCTTGAAACTGGCGACGCCGTCGCGCCCCACCATCAGGTGGTCGTGCACGGCGATCTTCAGGACGCGGGCGGCCTCGATCACCTGACGGGTCATGTCGATATCGGGGCCGAGGGATTGGGATCGTCGCTGAATGGTTGTGCAAGATGTGATCGGAGTCAAATAAGTATTTGATATTAAATATTTTGGGCCGCGTTGGGGGGAGGCATTCGCCACCCTCGCCACCGGGGCCGCCGCGGTTGGCGCCGCGCTGATTGTCGGCGTCCGCCACCAGGGAATCGCTGACCGCCAGCGGGAGATCCTGCAGCGCCAGGTAAGACTTGATGAGATGCGGCTAAGGGCGGACCTGTTTGACCGCCGCTTCAATGTCTATGGGGCGACGCTCCACTTCTTGGTGCAGGTGCTTCAGCGCGCGGACAAGGCTGATCCTGAGACCGAGCGGGCCTTTCTGGTCGTCCTTGATCAAGCGCGCCTGCTGTTCCGGCCTGAAGTCCACACAGCCCTTGAGGCGATATGGAGGGACTACTGCCAGTTCCGCGCGGTCAAGAGCACGATGAAGGCGAACTTCGAGCGCACTGGCGCCTATGGGCAGGCCGAGATCGAAGCTGAGTATCAATACAACATGGCTCTTGGTGAATTGCTCCCGCCCCTCAGCGGCGTCTTCGGCGACGAGCTAATGCTCGGGAGCCAGAGGTATGCGCGGTTAGACATCGCCCCGGAAAGCTATTGAAATTCAATGGGGGAGGCGGACTCTGACTGCGCTTCGGATATCCGACATTCCCGACTGACAGCGAATGAGCGATTCCGACACGACTCTGCCATTGTGGAGGTCCGATTGTCAGTTGCCTCGGTAGCCGGTGCGGTCTGAGCGGCGGTGCACGGCCCGACCCGATCAGCGCGCGCAAATGGCGGCCAATTGTTCAAACCCATGGGATCGAGTGCAATTCTTCATCAATGTGCTTAGGGAGCAGGTGCGATGGCAAACAACGAACCGCTGTCCGGTCTCGAGTTGATGGCCGACTACGAGGCCCGCGCCGAGAGCATCTACGCGGCGATGTACGATGCTGAGCCTCCTGACTGCAAAGACCTGAAGGACGATGCGTCCTTCTATTTCGCCCGCGCCGTGGAGGTTGCCGAGGCTCTGGGCCGCGTCGATGACGCCGCCCGCTTGCGCGCGCGTTCCGAGAACATTCACGGCGTCTACAACAGCCAATTCCGGGGCGTGGGCCCCTAGCAGTGAGCCGAGAAGTTACGAGATAGAGTCAGCCAGGTGGATGGCCGCGAACCCCACGGCGGCCACGGCGATCACCGCAGCAGTCAGGATGAGGGCGCGCCAGACCCACCCGCCGCGGCCCGAGCCGCCACGCTCCGGTTTGGCCGGCTTGGACTTTCGAGGTGCGGCGGCCAAAGCCTTTTTCGCCTCCTGGGGCCGGCCCGCCTTGGTCAGGGCGGCGGCCAGGTCATCGCGCACGCGGACCGAAGCGGGGTTGATGTCGAGCGCCTTGCGGAACGCCTCGGCGGCTCCGGGCCAATCCTGCAGGCGCGACTTGACCCAGCCGACCCAGGCCCAGCCATTGGCGTGCTTGGGATTCCAGACCAGGGCCGTCTGCAGCACGCCCAGAGCCTCCGCGTCCCGGTTCAGGTAGTACAGGCAACGGCCGAGTGCGGCCCAGCCGTCGGCGTCGTCCCGCTGGACCGAGGTGTAGCGCCGAAGGGCGGCTTCGGCTTCGGTATATAGATTCAGGTCTTCGCAACAGGAGCCGAGATTGTACCAGGGGATCGCGGGTTCCGGATTGAGCCGGGTCGCCTCGCGATAGGCGTCCAACGCCTTCTCCGGCTTACCCAACTGGACGTAGCAGACCCCGATCACATTGTGCGTGCCGGCTATGGTCGGATCCAGCGCGCGCGACATCTCAAGTGACTCCACTGCCGCCTCGAGCGCCCCCGCCTCGCGTTGGGCCTCGCCAAGCTTGCGCCATGCGTCCGCGGAGTCGGGCTCTTGCTTGAGCGCCAATGGGATGTCGCCCGCGACCGCATCGTTCCGGCTGGCGTGGTGCGTCACGGCGGCGGAGGTCGGGTCTTCCAGACCGACCGGCTGGGCCTCCCGCCCCTCGAACGATCCGTCGGCCGGCGCCGCGCTCTCTGTCGTGACACGGCCCGCCGCCGCCGCCGGCCGCATCGACGGGGCGCCTGTAGACGCGGCCGGCAGAGCCTCCAGGGTGGAAACCAGAGCTTCCGCCTCGTCATCGGTAAGGATCGGGGCCCCTCCATAGCGCCGAGGCTGATAGTAGCCCTCGACCAAACGCCGGACGAGGTCACTCCCCAGATGCCGGTCGGCGGCCGCAGCGATCTCGCGCGCGGTCAAGGATCCGGGCGCCAGCGCCCCCCGCGCCTCGATGGCGGTCAGGGCGCGCTTCCAGAGCTCGTCGTGAGGGGCGCTCATTGCGCCACCGGGTCGAGCGGCGGCAGTTCGCCGCCGCAGATTCGACAGGCGGGCGCCGCAGCCGTTTCGGAGTGTGGCGCCTGTCCAGTCTCGCCCGCGGCGCCGGCGACGCCGCGGCCCAAGGCGGCGATCAGGGCCTCGGCTTCCGTATCGCTCATCCCGCCGGGCTGATCCCCATAGCGGCGCGGGTAATACCAGTCCCAGACCAGGCGGGCGACGCGGCGATCGCCCCCGGTCGCCGCCAGTCGTCCGGCCAGTTCCGCCGGGGTCATCCGCTCGTGCCCGAGCGGCAGGCGGCCCGCGCGCCGGAGTGTCGCGATCAATTGCGCCCACAGGGTCTCGGCGGGAGTGCTCATGCCGGTTTACGCATGCTCGACCAGACGTAGCCGATCAGGACCAGAGCCGCCGCCGCGCCGGCCAGCACCGCCGCGCAGAGGAGGGTCAGGGGCCGCGTCAGGACCGATAGCAGCGAAGGCTGCGCGACCACCTCCGAGGGCTGGGCGGTGGCTCGGCCCGAGCCGCCGTCGCCGTCTGGCGCCCCGCCGGCGCCCCGGGGCATGGTGGGCGTCGCGGCTTCCGGCGGCGGCTTGGGCGGCGGCGGCTTGGGGGGAGGCGGCGGTCCGGATGTCGTCTGGGGCGGATGGGCGTCATCATGCGTCGGCGCCGCGCAAACGGGCGGCGAGCAATCTGGAGGACGCGCGGCGTCGCGCGCGGCCGTGCTTGGCCTGTGCAGATCGATCAGGCTGGCGGCGGTCGCCGCCAACAGGGTGGCCAGCAGGGTGATCACGATGGGCTTGGGCGGCAGGCGGGTCATGCCACGTCGATCCTGACGGGATGGTCCTGGGCTCGGTCAAGTCTCGCCACCACGCTCAGCGGCGCCGCACGATAGGTCGCGCGCGGCGGCTTCCACTGGCTGGCGTCCAGATCGCGCAGTCCCGCATAGACGAGCAGGCTGATTTCCACCCAGGCCGTCGCCAGATGAACTGCGCTCGGCAGGACCCCGCCGCCCGAAAGGACGAGGCCGCCAAGATGGAGGAAGGCCGCCGTGGCCAGGGCGTTGGCCAGGGTCGGACGCCGCGACATCAGAAGCTCGAGCACGATCAGGACCGCCGCGCAGCCGACGGCCGGCCCCGCCGGCGCGCCGGACAAGGCGCCCGCCGCGAGCCAGGCCACGGCGAGGCTGTAGATCGCGGCCCGGCGAACCCACCGCCAGGCGCCCATCGCCGCGGCGCATGCGACGGTCGCGCCGAAGGCCAGCGGGATGATGATGCTCCAGGGCGGACCGTCCGAGCCGGGGATCCTGGCGAGGCCCAGCAAGGACACCAGCAGGGCGGCGGCGATGGCGGCCAGAACCGTGGTGCGGGCCTGGGCGCGTGACTGGCCCTTGGTCGGCGATGCGCCAGGCTGCACGTCGAGCAGGCGGGTGATGAGGATCGCCGTGGTGGCGGCCCAGAGGCCGGCGTCGAGCTGGCCCATGGCGTCGGCTCCCCGGCCGAACTCGGCCCCAGCGAACAGGCAAAGCGCCAGGGCCGCCGCGAGCGCCGCCCGATATCGCCGGTCGGAGGCGAGTTGCGCCCGATAGCGCGCCAGTCCCGTCGGTTCGGGCGGCGCCGGGGGGGCGGTGCGCAGGGCCTTCTGTTCGGCGGCTTCGGCCGTGCGGAGCGGGAGCTTCATGCGGCCGACACCTCGCGCGTGAGGGCCGTCTGCATCTGGGGCGTGATGGTGAGGGAGGGCAGCGCCGGATGGACCCGCTCGAGCCGGCGGTGATCCAGGCTCACCACCAATATGGCGGCGTTGCTGGCCTTCGCCTCCCGCCGCACCCGGGCGAGCAGGCTGGTCCCCGCCGGCGCCGCGCCCAGCAGGGCAAGCCGCGCCTCCAGCCGGGACAGGTCGCGGCCGGGCCGTTCGACAGGAATCACGATCTCGTGCCCGGCTTCGTCCACCGAGCCGAAGCGCACCCTGTACTTCTGCTCGCAGAGAAGGCGGCACAGCGCGACCGTGAACGAGATCGCCTTCTCCCGCCGGTATTGAAAGCCGAGCCCCGCGTCCGCTGCGGAAGGCGCGTTGTCCAGCAGCACCACCACGTCATCCGCGCTCGGGTCCTCGAACTCGCGCACCACCTGCTGCAACGGGTATTCCGCGAGGCGCATCGACAGCGCCGCATGGATGTGACGCGGATTGTCTCCTGGCCGATAGAGCCTGACTCCGAGGAAATCCTCGCTCGCCGCGGGGATGGCGTGCAGCCGGCCGCCCGCCAGTCGTCGGCCCTGCAGCAGTTCCAGCGCCTTGCGGTCCAGGCGATAGATCGCCGGCAAGACCGTCAGCCGGCGGGCGAGGGGGGCGGTCCCGGCCGCGCGGAACGGGCTCCCCGGAAACAGCGCGGTCGCGCGCACGCCGACGACTTCGAAGGCGCCGCGAGCGCGGATGGTCACGAGCCACGCCCGCCGGGTCGTTTCCCCCGACTCCAGGCGTCCGATGAAAGCCGTTGGCGACGGCAGCGGCCGTCCGGCGGAGATGGTGTCCAGGGTGAGGGTGACGAACAGGGCCGGCCATCGCCGCCGTGCGTTGCCGATGCTGAGCGTCAAGGCGAAGCGCGAGAGCGCGTGTAGATCGCCGAGCACGTTGGGCAGGCTCACCACCACCTGGCCGAGGCCGCAACACAGGGTGATCGCGCCGGCGACGGTCATCCAGCCCAGCAACGCCACGCTGGTGAAGCGCAGCAGGGGACCGAGGGGGCCGCCGTCCAGGCGAAGCGAAATCACCAGGCCGGCCACGGCCAAGCCGGCCGCCGCGAGCATGCCGGGCCGCCAGATCAGTCCACCGCGAAGGGGGATCGCATCCTGCGACATCCTCAATTTCCGCTTTCAAAGGTCCGGAGGCCGCACGTCGGCCAGGATTTGTTCGACGCAACGCCGCTTCAGGTCGGACACGCTGTCGTCCTCCGCACTGTAGGAGGCGGGAACGACACGGTGCGACAGGGCATGGACCGCCAAACTCTTGACGTCGTCCGGGATCACATAGTCGCGCCCCTCAGTCAGGGCGTGAGCCTGGGCGAGCCGCATGAGCTGAAGGCCCGCTCTGGGACTGGCGCCTGTCTGCAGCAGCGGCGAAGCGCGTGTGGCCTGGACGATCGCCACGATGTAGTCGATCACCGGATCGAGGATCCGGATGCTGGGCGTCAGGGCGATCAGGCACGCCAGGGCTTCGCCGTCCATCACCGGCTTGATCGAGGCCAGCGGGTCCACGGTCGTGCGCGACTGCAGCATCTGTTTTTCGTACTCTGGGGCGGGATAGCCCGGGGTCAGCAGCATCATGAAACGATCCAGCTGCGCTTCAGGCAGGTCGTTGACGCCCCGATGCTCGATTGGGTTCTGGGTGGCGATGACGAAGAACGGTTCGGGAAGCATGCGGGTGACGCCCTCCACCGTCACCTGCCCCTCGCCCATGGCTTCGAGCAGGGCGCTTTGCGTGCGGGGCGTGGCTCGGTTCAGTTCATCGGCCAGGACGATTTGAGCGAAGATCGGACCCGGCATGAACTCGCGCGATCTCGGATCGTTGTAGCCCGTCACGTCCACCGGCAGCAGGTCCGGTGTGCACTGGATGCGCTTGAAGTCGCAATCCAGCGAGCGCGCCAACGCGCGCGCGAGCATCGTCTTGCCGACCCCCGGCATGTCCTCGAGCAGGACATGGCCCCGCGCCAGCATGGCGGTGACGACCAGGCGGATCACCTCGGTCTTACCGCTGATGACGCTGCTGACGTTGTCGATCAGCCCGGCGACGGCTTTGAATGAATCCTTCATGTGAACGTCACCTCCCCGTGGGCGTGCGAGGACGGCCGGGCCCGCAATCTGGCGAGCAGGCGGGCGCCGAGGGCGAAGGGGGCGAACAATTCGGCGGCGAAGGCGCAAAGGGCTGCGCCGGATCCGACGACGAGGGCTAGCTTGGGCGCCTCGGCGCTTCCGAGTTCCGCAACCACGCGTTCGGCGAGGCCGCCCAGACCTGCGCCGCTGAGTTCATACGCCACGACGGCGGCTGACAGGGTCAGGATGGCCAGACGCGACCCCAGCAGAAAATCGGGTGCGGACGGGCGCCGGACGGGGGCGCCCCGCACGAGCAGGACCCCACCGAGCCGCCAGCCAAACCCAAGAAGCACGAACCCGCCTATGATCCCGGCGGCGATCACCGCGATCGGCCAAAGCGCGGCGGCGCTGACCGGCTGTTCGTGCACGGCCGCGAGCACGGGCAAGGCGAGAAAGAACAGGAGGGCCGCCGCCGAGGTGCAGTCGGCCGCCAGAACCCATCCGCCGATCCAGCGGCGCTGGCTGATGCAGCGCGCGCAGACCTCGGCCCTGGCTAGCCTTTGCCAGGGCAGGGCCCTCACCAGGGCCACGCCGCCGCCCAGGGTGAGAACCGTCGCGGCCGCCGCGGCCAAGGACAGCGCGATCCATCGGGCGGGGACGGTCTCTCCCACAAGGTCCAGGAACGCCGCCCGATTGTCGCCCGCCTCTCGCCAGGGTTGGACGCCGCGATCCCGATCGAGCCAGGCGAACGCCCGGTCGCTGCGTCCGCCGGCGCCGGGTCTGATGGTGACGTGCGGGTCGCTTCCGTCGAAGGCCCGAAGCTCCGTGCCGCCGCCGAAGCCCCCCGAGATGTCGTAGACGACACGTCCTGCAGCATCGAGTGTCGTCAGTTGGCCACTGCGAAACGCCACCCTGAGCACAGGCGATCGGGTCACCGTGAGCGGGGGCAAGTTGGTGTCGGAAGCGCGGGGCATGGCGAGGATGCGGCTGGCCAGGGCCGGGTGCTGGCGGACGAGATAACGGGCCGCGACATAGGCCCGATAGATCATTTCCAGGTTGGCCAGCTCAGGCTCGCGCTGGACGTATTCGGGCCAGTGCCGGGTGAAGTGGGCGGTCAGCTCGCGGTCGTAGCCGGATGGCTCGGTGTCCTCGAAAGTGCCGCTCCTGCGTCCGGTCACATAGAGTCGCGGACGCACGTCCGCCACGTCGATGCGCGTCGCCGTGGCGGCGACCTCGACGTGGTCGAGCTCGAAATCCGCGCGTCCGGCGCCCCGGGTGGTGTGGGTCCAGATCGGATCGAAGTCCGGGAAGCTCCAGGCTACCGACGGGCTTAGGTCGTCGTGCTCGCGAAAGCCGCTGGCCACCGCCTTGATGGCCAGATCCGCGCGGTACAGCATCCAGCCGAGCTTGGTGTAGCGCAGCCAGTCGGGAGAGAAGACCAGATCCTGCGCATCGTCGTGCCCTGCGTCGGCCGCGGCCGACGGGTCGAGGCGGGAGATAGGCGCGTAGTAGTAGTCGAGGCCCCTGTGATGAATCGGCGGGCCGGCGACGGCCCGGATCCGTTTGGCGATCTCGCGCGGGCCGCCAAATCGCCGATTCAGGGCGCGCGCCATGCGGCCGAGCTGTGTGTCCCAGTCTTCGGGCGAGCGCGGGTTGAGGCTGAAGAACGGCTCCTGCTTTTCCACGGCCAGGCGCAGGACATCGGCGAACACGTCGAGATCGAATCCCTGGCTCGACCTGGAGCCCACCAGGACGAGCCGGCCGTGTATCGGATCGAACTCCACCGCCGTCACGTTCAGCGCGAGCGCCGCGCCCTCGGCGTTCTTGTTGTTGAACTTGATCCCTCCGGGCTGACGCACGGGCGCCGTCGGCATGTCGGCGCTCATCCGCCGCAGCAACTGGTCGGCCGAAGAGTCCTGCACGTCGGCCTCGCGTTTCAGGACCGCCGCCAGCGCCGGGTTCGATGCATGTTCGGCCTCGGCGCGCTTGGCCTTGGCGATGCCCCGCATCTGCTCCACCAGCCGGACCTGTTCCCGCCACCGCTCCAGCCGGCCAGCGATCGCGCTCGCTTGGGCCGGATGGCCCGCATCCCGCTCCTGGCGCGCCTTTCGCTGGGCATCGTCCAGGGACGCTTGAACCGCGGCCATGCCGGGCGATCCCTGGAAAAGCGGCGAGCCGCCTCCGCGATTGGGATCGGCCACGACGCCGCCCTTAGGATCGACAAACCCTGAGTCGAAGCCGTTGCGGCCGCCGGCCTGGCCGAGCTGGCTCAGCTGTTGCGCGAGCCGGCAATCGCGCAGCATGCCGCAGCCCGCGGGATCTGGGGTCTGTCCGGTGTTGGCCGGGCTGCGGCCAGCGAGGCGGTTCGACATGGCCCCGGCGCTCGCCGCAAGCGCCTGGGCTTCACCGAGGAGCCTGTCCTGGTCGGCCTGCGTCCGGGCGCGCTCCGCCTCGGCGACCTTCCGGCGGGCGAGCGCGCGCGTGTCCTCCACGACCCGCACCATCGACAGCCCGGCTGCGGCGGCGGCGCGCGTGTCCGGGGCCGCTACTCCAGGGGTGGTCGGCGGCGGGGCGGCCGGGGGGTTGGCGAGCGCGGCGCGCATGGCCTGGGTGTCAGAGCCATCGCCGATCGCCGTTTCGATCGCGTCCTTCTTCCCGTGCGGGATGCGAATCCGGTAGCTTGAGCCGCTGTCGCCGGCGAGGTCTGCGGCAGGATCCGCACGGGCCGTCAGGGAGGCGGCGGCCAACAGCGCGGCCAGCGCCATCACCGCGGCGCGTCGCATCGAATCTCGTTGGGGTCGGGGGCGTTCTCCGCCGGATAGACGCCGCGACAGACACCCAGATTACGCACAGTGATCTTGAGTTGCCGGTCGAGCACACAGGTGGCGTGCAGGATTTTGTCGCCGTTCTTCACACCCTGCAGGATACGAGCCCGACTGACGCCCCACGCGGACGCGTCATAGCCGTAGTTCACCAGGAAGCTGCCCAGGTCGAGCGTCTTTTGGGCCTGCGTTGCGAGGAACACCTTCAGGGTGTCCGCTGCGAAGGTGAAGCTATGCTCGCGCATGAGGGCGGCCAGTTCGGGATCGCTCTGCATTTTCTTGTAGACGTCAGCCAGCCCACCTGCCTGGCGGGCGCCCTCCGCAGTGTGCTCCTGCACGACCGTCCACAGTTCCGCGGCGTTCTTGCCTGGGTATTGCGCCAGCTCGAGGCCGTCGATGACCCCCTCCAGGCGGTCGGCGCGCAGGCGGAACTCCCGAACCTGCTGCAGTCTGGCGGTCCAGGTCCGCCCCGTCGGCCCCCGGCGGTTCACGTCGATCTGCAGGGCGTCCAGTTTGCCCTTGAAGCTTTCGCCCATCTTGGCGGTGACGCTGTCGACGAGGAAGTCGGTCGCGTGCTTCAGGGCGGCCTTTTGCGCCTTGTCGCTTTCCTGTCCCCAATTATCCAGTTCGCGGCTGTTCAGGTCGTCGGCGCGCTTCTGGTTCAAGGCCGCCTGCTGGTCGCGCTCCAGTTGATCGCCGAGCTGGCCGCAGGGTAGGCGCGAGCAGTAGAGGAAGTTGTCGTCCCGGCCGATCTCGACATCGCCCGGCCGGCAGTGAGGGTCGTCCTGAGCGTTCGCCACGCCGGCGAAGGGCGCGGACGCCGGCAACCAGGGCGGAAAGGTCAGCAGGACCGCCGCAACGCATCCCCCAATGGCTCTGAGCGTCTTCATTCCGACGCGCCCCCTCTGGTCAAGAAGGACGTAGCCCGGACCGCAATGTCAAGCATGCCCGATGGATCGCGGCGGGCTACGGCGCCGGCTGGCCGGCCGTCCCCGGCTTCCTGGAAAAAGGACCTCGGAAGCAGGGCTCGAACCTGCGTCCAACCGGTTAGCGAGCCGGCCGCTCCACCAACTGAGCTTTTCCGAGGCGCCTCGAAGGCAGGTCTCGAACCTGCATCCAACCGGGCCAGAGCCGGCCGCTCCACCAATTGAGCTACTTCAAGGCATTGGTATTCTGGATCATTCCTGCGCGGCGTCAATGGCTGCCTCTTGCGGGTCCGCGGGCCTTGCCCAACAGCCGCCGCCAAAAGCCGGATTTGGCCGTCGTCGCGCCGAGGACCCAGCCCTCCTCGTCGACGCGCACTTCAACCTGCAGCCCCTTGGGCAGCGGGCGCGCGCCCTTGCCCGAGAACCAGTTGGCCTTGCGCAGGATCACCGCCAGTTCAGGATGCGACACGGCCACCCCGTGCACCAGTTCGGGCGTTGGCTGGAAGGGGACCGGCAGCCGCCGTCGCCGCGGCGCGATCCAGCCCGAGCCGACCGGATCGACGTGATGGCGCGCGCAGGCGATCTCGACGTCGGATCGGGTGCAGGTCGCGGCCCCCAGGAACGCCTCCCAGGGCAGGGGCAGCTCGGCCCAGACCGCGGTGTCGAGGTGGACGGAGTCGTGCCAGGCCGCCACGTCTCCGGCCATCAGCCGCATCGCCTTGCCCAGGCAAACGAGGTCGAGCAGGTCGTCCATGTCCAGGGCCGCGACGGCGCTCAGCCAGCCCTGGCGAGACATGTTCCAGGCGCCCGCCAAGGCGTTCCAGGCGCTGGAGTCGTCGCCCTTGGCCACGACCATGGTGTTTCGGTTGAAGTGGTTCTCCGCCCAGGTCGTCTGCATGCGCGCGGCGATGTCGCGCATCGTCTGCAGCCAGCCGGCCAGCAGCTCCAGCTTGTCCTGCTCCGACAACTGCGCGATCGCTTCGGGGTCCGGCGTCGCCTGGGCGATCGCGCGCCATCCCTCGACCCGGGCCGATCGCCGGAAGCGTTCCAGCAGCATCTGGCCGATCTCGTCGAACGCGGGGTCCTGGCCGAGGTTGGTGAACACGCTGCGGCGGTTGCGACGGGCGGCGTGATAGGCCACGAAGCAGGCGGCCTCGGGCGAGGCCTGGAAGTCCTGGACCGCGATGCGCGCGGCGAGCCCGCTTTTGGCCAGCATCTGGTCGCCCGTGTTGCTGAGCTGGCACTCGTAGGTGGCGACCTTGCGCTCCAGGCGCCGTAGGAAACGGAACAGCTTGTTGTAGCGCCGGCGCGAATGCTCCAGGCCGTGGGCCTTTCGCCCGGCCCGGTTCAGCCGGTCGTCCTTGAAATTGCTGGCGCCGACGGTCTTGTCGATCTCCATCGACAGGGCCGCGATGTAGGCCTTCAGCTGTTGCGGATCGGCGCATTCGGCGGGGGTCAGAACCGGGGGCGAGCGGAACAGCCCGGACGCGGTGGCGACCTGCTGCCGGGGCGGGACGGCCTGGAAGAACGTCATGGCCATGGCGCTGGCCTCGCCGGCAAGGCGGCGGAACGCGTGCCGGGCCGCCACCTCCAGCACCGCATGTTCCTCCTCGGAAAACAGCTCCGGGGCCCGCGACAGGATCATGTCCGCCACGTCCTCCGGCCGCCGCCTGTGCTGAAGGGTCTCGTGCAGGTCTTCGATAAAGGCGGCGTCCATGGCGGCTCAGAGCTCCCCGGGCTTGGCGGCGTCCAGAAGGGCCGCTGTGTCGAGGTCGAGGCGCGCTTCCTTGACGCGGCCGACGGCGGAAAAGGCCCGGGCGCGCTGACGGTGGGATTCGGCGCTCTGCGGATCCCGCGCGACGATTTGACCGGCCAATTCGAGAGCCTCCTTGAAGCGGCCCAACTCGCACTGCACCTCGAACAGTTCGCGGCCGACCGGCAAGGTGAAGTACGCTCGGTTCATCCGGTCGAGCGCCTCGTACGCCCCGGCGAGGTCGCCGGCTTTGCGCAACAGGACCCCGATTTCGCAGCCGAACTCCCACTCCCACGGCGCCGCGGTCCAAGCCGCCTGCAGCGCCTCAAGGGTCCGCGGCACGTCGCCCATGTCGCGCAGCACGTCCGCCCTCAGCCTGTGCCCCGAGGGCCAGTCGGCGAAGGCCTCTGCGAAGCGGTCGGCGGCGGCTAGGGCCTCGTCCAGCCGGCCGAGCTTGCGCAGGAGGCCGACGTAGGCGTCCTGGCCGTCGACGCGGTCGGCTCTGAGCGCCACCACCGCGGCCTGGTCCTCCAGGGCGCCCTGGAGATCCTCAACCTGCTGCCTGAGCTCGCCGCGGTACATCAGCAGATCGATGTTGTCCGGCTCCAGGCGCACGGCGGCGTCCAAGGCCTCGATCGCTTCCGTGCGCCGGTCCAGCGCCGTCAGGAAACCCGCCCTGCGATGGTGGAGGTTCGCAGACTTCGGCAGCGCCGCCATGGCCAGGGTGATCTCCTCCAGAGCGGTCTCGCGGTCGTCGTCGCCGCTCCCCGCGATATGCGCGAGCCAGCGCCAGGTGGTCTGATTTTCCGGCTCCAGGCGCACGGCGGCTTTCAGGTCCTGCCGGGCGCCGGCGATGTCGTTTAGCCTGAACCGGCAGGCCCCACGCCACATCATCTCATCCGCCGGCGCTGGCCCGAACCGCGCCTCGGCCGCGAGAATGTCGTCCAGCGCGACGCCATAGTTGTTCAGCGCGTACTCGCAGGCTGCGCGGTTGACGAGGGCGGAGCGATCAGTCGGGTCGAATTCGATAACCCGGCTCCAGTCGTCGGCCGCGCCGGCGAAATGCGAACTCCGGTGGCGGGCCCAGGCCCGCCCTCTGACCACCGCCAACCGCTGGGCGGGCGTGAGATCGCCGCGCGCCAGCAGCAGGGCGCTAAGCAGGATATACGCCCGGTCGTCCTTGCTGCCATGCGCGGCTTCCAGTTCGACCAGGAGCTGGGCGGTGTCCGGCGGCGCGTCCCGCTGGTCGTCGGCGGCGGTCACGTCTCGATCTCGTCGTCGAGAAGGTCTGGATGGCGCGGGAATTGCGGATGCAGTGCCCGGTCCAGACAGGCGCCGTGGCAGAACATCTGCTGGGTGCGTTCGCCGGCCGCCTCGCCCGGCGGCGACAGGTCAATGAAGAACATCTCGGCCTGGTCGGCGAACTGGAAGCAGAAGCAGCAATAGGCCTGATCGCTCATATGGATCGCCTACCGGTGCGCGCACTGTCGAAGGGCGTAGGCGTAGTTCGAATTGGCCGTCCAGCGTGCGGCAAGGCCCTGCATGTGGCGGGCCCAGACCTCCGGTCGGGCCGAGACGTCGCGAACGAAGAACGGCGGATCGTCCGGACCCGCGCCGCGGCTCATCCCCGAGCGCCAGCCATTGGCCATGTAGGCGTCAGGCCCGATCCGGACGTAGCGCTGCACCTTGGCCCCGGGCTCGATGAGGGTGTCGGCGTAGATCAGGTAGGCGCAGTCGCCGCCGTCGACGAACGCCGCGGCCTCAGGCGAGCGGTCGGAGAAGTTGTCCAGCGTCTGGCGCAGCTCGGCCTGGGTCACCGGGCCGAAGGGCATGCCGATGAACAGCTGACTGTGGTCCGCCTCGTAGCTGGAGTGGGCGCAAGGCAGTTCGTATTCGTCTGCGACGCGGTCGTAGACCGGGGCGTGCAGGTGGGGAGTCGCGGCCCGATCGACGATCGGCAGGCCCTCCATGATCGGCAGCCAGCGGGCCAGGTTCCGGTCCTGGCGGCTGCGAGCCGGGGATTCGTATTCGGCCCGGATGGCGGCGGCTCGCTGTTTGAGGGTCTGCGCAGGCCGCTTGGGCCGGCGGCCCAGCAGCAGGAAGACGACCACCAACGCCAGCACAACGACCAGCACCCAAGGCATGTCCCGCTCCTGACCCCGACCAGCTTGACCATAGAGCCGCCCCGCCCGCAATGCGCCGGCGCTGGACCCTTCCCGCCTCCAGACGGACAGCCCCGCCGATTTGCAGAGCGGCGAGCGAAACGCCCGGTTTGTCCGTCTCCTGACCAGAGGGGCTGGAACTGCCCGCCCGCGTCCGCCGGAGATCCATCATGCCCGCCACGCTGCCGCCCGCCTGGAGCAGCCGCGCCGTCACGATCGCCGGCGTGATCCGCTCGCTGAGGGAATCTCAGATGGAGCCGGCCGCCGCGGCCCAGGCCAGCTTCATGCTGGCGCGCCCGCACCGGCCGCCGGTGGTGGTGGTGCTGCCGGCGCCGATCCCATGCCTGGAGGGCGACCGGGCTGTGATCGCCGGCGAATTGACGGAGGGGCAAGGCCTGCCGCCCGTGCTGCTGTCGCCGCGCATCCTCAGTTGCCGGCTGCCGGGGGAGGGTCGATAGGCTTCGATCCTCGCGGCGATCAGCGCGGGCGCGGCCGCTCGGCTGGGACTTCGGCTGGGACATTGGCTGCTGGCGCGTCGAAACGCGGCGCGGCGGCGAGCGAGGCGGCGGCGTCGGCGGGAGCGGACTGGCCGCCGGCAAGGTCGTCCTGACGCGCCGCGGTGACGGCAGTGCGGTTGGCCAGGCAGAGTTGGTAGGCGGCGTTGGCCTCCGCCCTGGCGGTGGCCTCGGGGCCGCCCGCGCCCTTGGACCGGGCGCCTTGTCCGTCCGCCGCCGGCGGCCTTTCACATGACGAAGCCAGTTCGCTCTGGTCCGCCGACGCGGCGAAACGGGCCTCTGCGGCGGCGGGAGGCCGGGCCTTCGGCGCGACGGCGAATTCGGCCTTGGGCGTCTCGAGTGCCCGGGCCGCGCGGGCCGACGGAGCGGCGGGGGCAGACGGAGCAGCGGGGATAGGAAGAGGGGTGGGGGCCGCAGGCGCGGCGCCAGGGGCCGGCGCGACGGCGGCCGGCGGCGGCGCGGGATGGCGCAGCAGCGCACCGGGCGCGATCACCGCCACCAGCACTATCGCCGTTGCCCCTGCGAGCGCCAGCTCCCAGGGGCGGCGCGGTCCGCTGAAAGCCCAGAACGGCCGCGCCGGAGCTCGCGCGGCTGCGGCCGGCTCGAGCATCGCCCGCGCCCTGGCCAGGAGCTCGGCCGGCCCGGCGGCGGCGGCCGGCCCGGCCTGGTCGAGCACGTCGGCGGCGGCGGCGAGGTCCGCGCGCGCTGCGGCGGACGAGAGCAGGCCGGCGGCCAGCGCGCGGCCGGCCTCGTCGTCGAGCCCGCCCTCCAGATAAGCGGCCATCGCCGCCGGATCCTGCAGACCATCCACCGGCGCGGACGCCTCCGCATTCGCCAGGGCCGCAGCGAGTTCGGCCGCCAGGCGCGCGGCGCCGGGAGCCGCGGCGGTGTGGCCGGCTACGAGGCCCGCGAGCAGGATTTCCAGGTCGGCCTTGGTCGGGTCGGTGTTGGACATACTCATCCCTGGATCAGACGGACACGCCGGAAAAATTCTGTTCCTGCGCCGCCAGTTCGCGAAGCCATCGGTGCATGCGCTGTCTTAGACGATAGACCTCCTCCACCGGCCGTCCCAGCAGACGGGCGATCTCGCGCGGGGCCAGGACCTCGGGCGCCTCCAGGACCACCTGCAGATAGCGCCGGTCGTCGGCCGACAGCGCCCGCGCCTCCTGCCGGACCCGGTCGATGAACGCCGCCTGAGCCCGATCGGCCTCCTCGGCCATCAACCGCTGCTCGGCGTTGGCAGTTTCGTCCGGCGGCAGGGCGACGTCCCCCTGTCGCGCCTCGTCGAGGGACACGGGTCGGGCGGACCAGGCGGCGGTCCGCGCCGCGGCGATCGATTGGGCCAGGTCGTGGAGACAGGACTCGAGCTGGGCTGCGGCGACCTCGCCTTCGAAGCGGCCGCCGAGCGCCTGGCGCAGGGACGCGGCGTCCGCCCTGATCCCGGCCCAGGCCACGGCCTGGAACACGGCCTGGTGCAGCGGCGAGGCCCGCTCCACTTCGGCCGGCAACCGCCGGCGCGGCGCCTCGCGCCGCAGCATATCCAGCAGCAGCCGCTCCACGATCGCCGCGACATAGCCGCCAAAGCTGCCCTTGCCGCTGTAGCCGCGGATGCGGCGATAGTCGTTCTCGACCAGCTTGAGGCAGACCTCCTGATAGAGGTCCTCGGTCTGGGCCTCGTCGGCTCTCGGGAAGCGCCGCCGGATGCGCCGCCGGATGTCCTGGCCAAACAGCCGTTCGAACCGCCGCCAGGCGCGTTCGGGCGCCTCGGCGAACGCCCGCGCCGAGCGGTCGGCGAGGATGTCGCGGGTGGTCAGGGCCAGGAAGGCAGCGAGGCTGCTCTTGCCCTCGAACCGGCGCAGCCGGGCGAAATCGTGCGCCTGCAGTTCGGCGATCACCACCAGGAAGGCCGCCTCGGCCTCCGCGGTGGTCGCCTCGACCCGGCTGACCACCGGCCATACCGCGGCCGCCGCCGCCTGCAGAAAGGCGTCCAGCGCGCGCCGGTCCCCGGCGATCACGCCCCGCGCAACAGCATGGTCGGACAAGCCGTTCTTGTTCTGCATTCCCGCGCCCACCTACGGGAACGTCACCACGAGGGGGCGATGAGGTAAAGGCGCCTGCGCCGCGGCGCCCCACGCCGCGTGGCGATAGTTGGCAAAAGTCGATCTGCGTCCGTCTGGCGTTCTACGGGCGACGGCAAAGGGCCCGGCCCATGAAATCTGACTATCCGGGCCGGACCATTTGGCCGACTATCGATCCTGTTCAGCGGCGCTTTTTCCTCCATCTGCAGGAGTCGACCATAAAGCACCTCCAAGCCAAGCCGCCCGCGGTCCGGACGGGCCTGCTCATCCTCGCCGCGGCGGCCGCCCTGGCGCTTGCCCTGCCCGTCGTGGCCCAGGAACAGGTCGTCACCGGGGTGAGCCCCGGCGCGACCACGGTTCCGACAGCCAGCGCGCCTTTCGTCGGCCAGACCTCGCTGTCGCCTAGCCTGGGCGGCGCCCATTCGGCGCCGGTCGCGCAGCGGCAGCCCAAAGCCGCTTCGCTCGACGGGAGCCAGCTTGCGGACGACCAGGCCAAGCCGACCGCGGACCGGGCCGCCCAGACGACGCCGTCGCCCGACACCGTCGCAGCGGCCACTGCCGCGTCGCCGGCCGCTGATCTCGCGGTGGCCACCCCGGCTGTGGTCCCCCAACCGAAGGCGCAGGGGGTTCCTCTGTGGGCCGTGATCCTGATCGCCTTGGTCGCCCTGCTGATCGGGCTGCAACTCGCCCGCCGCCCGAAATCCTCCTGACGCCGTCATCCGGGCGCCTGTCGCGCCGCCGGGCCGCCCGCGCGGCCGTGTTCTCGCCCTAGTAGATCCCGCCCCCATTCCCGTCGGGTAGCCAGCCGGAGTCTGACGGCGGCTCGGGGACGACGGGACGCGGGGGCCTTTTCTTGCAGTGGAAAGGCGACGGGGGCGGCGGAGGCGGGGGTCTGTGGCAGAGCCAAGGCTCGATCCAGCACGTCTTGCAGTTGGCTCCTTTGGTCCCGTCGATGCACGGGGCGGGCGGAGCGCCAGGTCCGTGCTCCTGCGAGGATGGGCCGCCCAGCGTCGGCTGGGCCAGGGCGGCCGAGGCGAAGACGAGGGCGAACCCTGCGGCAAGGGCGGTTCTCTGCGAGGTCATAGTTCGGTTCCTCTGGACCGAGGCGGCGTTGTATGCGGGACGCAGCAGACCGCAGTCGGCGCTCTGCTCGAGATGGCCGCCGAGGATCGCCGTGCGACAGGCCTCCACAGCGCCCATGACCTTGGTCTCAATACGCCCGAGATGGCCGCGATGATCCTCGCGGTATGCAGCGCCGTGGCGGCGGAACACGTCCGCCACCTCCAATGATCCTTCTCAGACATTGCGAGCGTCAGCTGTCGGGCGATGACGCGAATGTGCAGTTTCGGCTGGGGCCGCTCGACCCTATCGCGGACGTCGAAATTCGCGTCTCCCAGTGCGGCTTCAGTCTCTAGAGCCGCGCACTTGGGTTGAGTGTCCCAGGACCCAGGCGGAGAGCTCGGCGATCGGCTCGAAGCCGAGGCTCGCGTAGAGCGGCCGGCCCGCCTCGGTGGCGGTCAGGTAGAAGCGATCCACGCCGCGGCTCCGATAGTCGTCTATCACCTGAGTGAGCAAGGCGCGGCCCATGCCCTTGCGTTGGTGCTCCGGCAGCGTGGCCATGAGCGAGATCCCCGCCGTGTTTCCGGTAGGCGTCACGGAGACAGCGCTCATCGGTCCGTCGTCGCCCCAGGCGATATAGGTCTCCACGCCCGCGGTCTCGGTGATTCCCACATCGATGCACCTGGCGACGGCGTCGCGCGGCACATCGAACGCGGCGGCGGCAAGATCGCCGGCGACGCCGACCAGCTCGGGGCCGAGCGCGCGGGCGATCTTGACAGGCCGGCTCGGCCGAACGGGCGACCCGGCGCGCAGCACCATGAGCGGCGCCGTGCCCGCGGCCGTCAGACCCAGCCGCGTTGCGGCTGGCGCCAGGGTCTGCGCCACATGGGGGCTCATCATGGCCATCAGGGGCAGCCCTCGCTCCTTCACCCGCGCCATCGACCGGGTGAGGAAGGCCTCGGCGTCGGGGTCGGGGCCCAGGGTCAGCATATTGAAGTCGGCCAGAGGCTCGCCGGTCAGGCCCAAGACGCAGTTCCGCGTCATGTGCAGTTCGAACCCAGGCGCGTCGCTCATCTGGGCGACGAGCGCGCGCGCACAGAGCCGGATCAGCTCTCCGGTCTCATCCATAGCTCTTGCCCCCCGCGCTCTGCCTTCGGTCGAGCTTGCCACAGCGCCACTGGAGTTAGCTCTCCCTCAAACCAACGGTGGCTCCGTCCGCTTGTTCAGACAAGACGCTGCGCGCCGCTCTTCTGTGAGTTCCTGACCTGAACACGACGTGAGTCGTCCCGACGAGCCGCTGTACGCTCCGCCGCCGGCCTGGATCAAGGCGGCCACCCTCCCTGACCGTCCTCGAGCGATGCTGGACAAAGGGCGCCTGGGGCGAGCGATTGCAAAGTGCGCTTAGCGACTGCAACGCCGCGCTGGCGTTGATGCCTGCGGACGGCCTCGTGCTGTTCAACCGCGGCTTCGTCCCCCTGCGGCCCGGCCAGTTCGACCAGGCGATCGTCGATTTCACCGCCGCGGTCCAAACGGGCCCCAAGGTTGACGCCGCCCTCCATGGGCGCGGCGTCGCCAAGCGTCGCAACGGTCAGATGGGCGGTGGGGACAGCGATCTGGCCGCAGCCAAGGCGATCGATCCCCAAATCGGGGCCTCCTTGGCGCGCTTCGGAGTATCGCCCTAACGCGACCAAGGGTCGGGGCGCGGCGGGCGACGGCCACATTTCCGTGCCGTCCGACTGCGATCCCATCGATGTTCGAAGGAGTGCGAGCTTGGGCGGCGCCTGCCCGCAGTGATGCCTGGGGATCAGGATGTGAAGACCGTGGCCTCGCCGCTGTTGAGAACCGTGGCCGGCGTTGTGCTGCTCGCCACCGCGACGCCTGAGCTTTTGGCCGCGCGGGAGGTGCGCTTGTCAGGTCTAGCGCACGCCGGAGCCGGAGCCGGAGCCGCGGTGGGGAGGCCTCCGACCGAGGCGGACCGAATGTCCGCCTCATCGCATCGACCGTCCCGGCACGTTGTCGCGCGAGGTGAGCCTGCCAGGATCGGGCGGCCGCCAAGCAGCGATCAGATCGCCGAAGTCCGCCGTCTCACCCAAACTTACATCATGCAGAACGACTGGGTGTCTCCCGACGTCATGGCCGGCTTCGAACTGCCGCCCGCAATCTGGCTGAACGAACAGCTGGCGCAGCGGCGCCGCGCTTGGCGGGTGATCAATGCCAAGGGCCGCGCCTTCGACATCATCGACGTATCCAGATAGCACAGCCTTCAGAAGAGGTTGGCCGCCAGATTGATCATCGTCGCCAGGATGGCCGTGTTGAACGAGAAGGCCAGCAGGGAATGGACCGTTCCCACACGACGCAGCTCCTTGCTGGCAATGCTGACGTCGGCGGTCTGGGCGCTCGCGCCGATGATGAAGGCGAAGTAGATGAAGTCCCAATAGTCGGGCGGCTCGTCGTCGGTGAACTGCAGGCCGCCCTTGTGCTGATCGCTACCCTCCTCGGCCATGTAGTAGACATGGGCGTAGTGGATGGCGAACACCGTCTGCACGAAAAGCCAGGACAGGACGATGGTTGAGGCCGCCAGCCCCACCCGCAGGCCTTCGCGGCCGAACGACTGTCCCTTGGCGGTGGCAAGCTCGGCGCCGATCGCGGCGACGCTGATCACCGTGGCGGCCACGGCCAACAGCAGGATCAGATGCCGACCCTCGTCGTGGTCCAACGCCCGACGCTTCATATGCTCATGCTCGACGTCCCGCATGGCGAGGAACGAGAGACCCAGAAAAACCAGTACGCCGCAGTCCCAGCCGATGAGAACCCGCGTGGTGGCTCTGGCCGCCCAGGGCGCGGCGGCAAAATACGCCGCAACGCCGATCACAAGGCCGGCGAGGAGATGCGGTCGGTTGACAATCGGCCGCAGCACCCTTGGCCAAGCTGACGATCCCAGCCCCCCAGACATAGACGCCCCCTTCTTGCCATCGCACGCACACAAGGAGCGCGTACCCGATTGCCGCCGAACGCGGCGGATCACCATCAGGCATGGTGGACCACGAGGCTCAGGTCAGCCAGCCCTGAGCGGCCCCAACGAGGAGAACGACCCCTAAGACGCCCCTGTAGGCCACGAACGGCCATGCGGAGAACCGCTCCAGGACCCGCATGAGCCCCCAGATCGCCACGAACGCCGAGAGCGAAGCGACGACGAGCCCCACGAGCAGCAGCGACCAAGCGTGGCCGCTGATATGCAGGCCGTGAAGCGTCCATAGTTCCTTGAACCCTGCCAGGGCGATGGCCGGCAGGCCCAGGAGGAAGGAGAACCGGGCGGCCTCGTCGCGCTGGAAACCAAGGCCAAGCGATGCGGTCAAGGTCGAGCCCGACCGCGAGACGCCGGGGACCAAGGCGCCGACCTGGGCCACGCCGACGATGAGGGCGTCGAGAAGGGTGACGCTCTCCATGGAGCGTCGGTGACGCGCCAGGATCTCCGCCAGGGCCAGCAGGGCGGCCATTCCCAGACAGGCCCAGCCGATGATCGAAACCGATCGAAGCGGCGAGTTGCAGGCGTTCAGAACTCCGCCCAGCAGCACCCCGGCGATGGCGATGGGGAGCGTGGCCAGGGCGATCCAGAACGCCAGCCGCAGGTGTCGATCGGTGAAATCCCGCCGCCCCAGAGCCTGAGCCGATCCCATCACGAGTTCGCCCACGTCGCGCCTGAAGTAGGCCACCACGGCCGTGAGCGCGGCCAACTGCATCGCGGCCGAGAACGCCGCGCCAGGATCGCGCCATCCCAGGACCGCGGGCACGACGCGCATGTGAGCCGTCGAAGAGATGGGCAGCAGTTCGGTTACGCCCTGAACGACGCCCAGCAGCGCCACCTGAGCATAGGTCAGCGCCGCAAACCCGGTATCGACGCCTTGAGCGCAAAGGTTGGACATGGGCGAATAGGTCTCCAGGTTGGGTGCGAGCAGGGTCTCAGACCCATAGGGCCTGGAGTCGGTGTTGGGGAGGCGCAGAGATCGCGTCGACGACCCAAAATGCCGTCGCCCCAAGCTCTTGGGTCCGCCGCTGACCGCGCTCGCCCCTGGCCAAGGGGACCGCTCGCATGCCACGAAGGACGATCTCTTCTTCCTTGGCGCCCCCCGCGATGTTGAACGTCTTTCCAAGCAGTGAGGCGTGCGGCGCCCGAACGCCGCCGATCTGGGTGGACCTCTACAGTCCTAGCGCGGCGGAGCAGACCTATGTTGAGGAACTGATCGGCGTTGAGGTTCCAAGCCGCGAACACCTCAGCAAGATCGAAAGTTCCAGCCGACTGTCCGTGACCGATGGCATTCTGACGCTCAGCATGCCGCTGGTCAGCAGCCTGGATGGCGATCCGCGGCCGGTGCCCGGT
>FTAI01001250.1_pt1 | contig 25329 bp, 21 predicted proteins | sample 1638941 | NCBI WGS metagenome assembly FTAI01 (sample SAMEA3914813, study PRJEB12502) | metagenome | biome: forest; material: soil | place: Canada | collected 2011-07-07 | depth 0.3 m | reverse complement strand
CGGCGCAGATCGTCGCTCGGATAGCCGCCCAGATAGTCCGCGGCCCGATTGGGGTCGGATTCCAGATACTCCACATTGGCGTGCTGGATCGCCATGAAGACGATCATCGCCTTGAAGTCGCCGTCGTGCGCCTTGGCCGCGGCGGTGGTCAGGGTGATCAGGAATTCCAGCACCAGCCGGGTGACCAGCCGCTGGGGCGGACCTCCCAGGGCGACCGTACCGGAAACGGCCGCGCCGGAATCGTGAACGCCATGAGGCCGCCCGTAACGCAGTTCCTCCGACACGCCCCACCCCGTACGCGACCCCGCCAACCGGCGTTATCAATCTAATGGCGCGCCGGATACTTGAACAGCCGCGACGGCGCCGCTTGTTGCCGCAGGGCTCAAGAGGGCGCGGGATGGATCGACGGCCCCGGAGCCCCCGAGCTGCTGATATTCGCAGTAGTGGGCGCCTCGCGTCCGCGCCGTCCTCACGCCGGCGAAGACGTCGCTGGATGCGAAACCGAAACCGGGACGATGCCTCCGGCGTGGGTGACCACCCGCGCGGCCACCTTGAGGCCCGCCCGCGCCGCGTCGAGCGGCGGCGCGCCCAGCAGTCGCGCGGCTAGGTAGGCCCCGTTGAAGGAGTCGCCGGCGCCGGAGGTGTCGACCACCCGATCCACGCTCGGCGCCGCGAGCCGAACGACACCACGCTCCGCGGCCGAAACGCAGCCATCGGCGTCAAGGGTCAGGGCGATCTCGCGGGCGCCGGCGCGCCTGAAGGCCTCGACCTGGGTTGCGGGATCGTCGAGGCCGTACAGCAGCGCGCCATCCTCGCGGCTGGCGCGAAGGATGTCGGCGATGGCGAACATGGGCTCGATCACCCTTCGCGCCGTCGCCAGATCGGGCCACAGGGCCGGCCGCACATTCGGGTCGAAGGCGATGCGGCCCACCCTGCCCTTCAGCCCGGCCAGCAACCGCGTCGCCGCGACCTGCTCGTCCGGGGGCAGGATCGCCAGGGAGATCCCCGACAGATAGACCAGATCGGCCCCGGCCAGCCGCTCCGCCCCGCCGTCGGCGATCAGGCGGCTCAGCCACTGGCGCGCCGGCGAGGCGGAACGCCAGTATCGAAAGCTGCGCTCCCCCGTGGGCGATAGCTCGATCATGTAGAGGCCGGGCTCCGCGCCCTCGATGGCGAAGGCCAGCTGGTCGTCGACCCCCTGGCTCGCCCAGTCGGCCCGCATGGCGGCGCTGAGGCCGCCCACGCCGGTGGCGGTCAGCAATGACACCTCGGCCAGGGGCGCAGAACGTTTGAGGTAGACGGCGGTGTTGTAGGCGTCGCCGGCGAAGTTGCGCGCGTAAAGGCCGTCGCCGGCCTGGCGCAACTCGACCATGCATTCGCCGATACAGACTACGCGCATTCGTCCGATCCCCTAGGCGTCGCGGCCACTGGGGGCTGGTCGAGCTTGTAGGCCCGTTTCGGCAGCCGGTAGGCGAGGTCGTGCGCGACTTCGGCCGCCTCGTCGTGGGCCAGCCGGTGCTCGCACACCAACCTGGCCAGGAAGCTGCAGTCGACCCGGCGGGCGACGTCGTGCCGGGCCGGGATCGACAGGAAGGCGCGGGTGTCGTCGTTGAATCCGACGCAGTTGTAGAAGCCCGCCGTCTCGGTGGTCTGCTCGCGAAATCGCCGCATGCCCTCGGGGCTGTCGTGAAACCACCAGGCCGGCCCCAGCTTCAGCGCCGGATAGACCCCCGCCAGAGGCGCGAGCTCGCGGCTGTAGGCGGTCTCATCAAGGGTGAAGACGATCAGGGACAGGCCAGGGGCGTCGCCGAACCGGTCGAGAAGCGGCTTCAGGGCGCGCACATAGTCCGTCGCCTGCGGAATGTCGGCGCCCTTGTCGCGGCCGAAGCGCTCGAAGAGGCGGCGGCTGTGGTTGCGGAACGAGCCGGGGTGGATCTGCATCACCAGCCCGTCATCGACGCTCATCCGCGCCATTTCGGTGAGCATCTGGGCGCGGAACAGCTCGGCCTCCGCCGCGGTCCGGTCCGGGCGCCGTATGCGGTGAAACAGGGCCTCGGCCTCGGTCGGGGACAGGTCGGCGGTCGCGGCGGTAGGGTGGCCGTGGTCCGTGGATGTCGCGCCGGCCTCGGCGAAGGCGGCGCGGCGGACGCGGTGCGCGGCCAGATAACCGCGCCAGCTGGTCACATCCTCGCCGGAAAGCCCGGCGAAGGCGGTCATGGCCTCGGCGAAGAGCTCGTGCTCCGGGTCTACCACCGGATCGGGGCGGTAGGCGGTGATCACCCGGCCGCCCCAGCCGGAGTCGCGGATCGCCTGGTGGTGGTCGAGGCGTTCATGCGGGCTTTCGGTGGTGGCCAGAACCTCGATGTTGAACCGTTCGAAGAGGGCCCGCGGCCGAAAGGCGTCGGTGGCCAGGGCCGCGCCGATGGTGTCGAAATAGAGGTCCGCCGTCGACGTCTCAAGCGCGACCTCCAGGCCGAACAGTTCGTGAAAGACGTGGTTCAGCCACAGGGCCGAAGGGGTGCCGCGGAAGAGGTGGAAATGGCTCGCCAGCAGGCGCCAGGCCTCTCGCGGATCGGCGCGCGGTCCGCCCTCGCGGCTCTCCACGCCCAGGCGGTCGAGGGCGATTCCCTGGCTGTAGAGCATGCGGAAGAGGTAGTGGTCCGGCGCCAGGAACAGATCGGCCGCGTTCGGAAAGGCTTCGTTCAGCGCGAACCAGGCCGGATCGGTGTGCCCGTGCGGGCTGATGATCGGCAGGGATTTGACGGACTGATAAAGGCTGCGGGCGACCTCGCGCGCGTGCGGCTCGGCTGGCAGCAGACGATCCTCATGCAGCAGCAGTGGCTTGGCCATCCAAGATTTCCCCTGTTCGCCGGCTTTTGGTAACCGTCTTAGCTTGAGGCCCGTCCGTGCGCCATTTCATATGCAGCGGGCCATGACGCCGGTTTCCGAGCGCGCCCATCCGGGATCCCGCGCTCGCCCCCGCGGGACAGGATCAGTTGCGTTGACCGCCAACGAAACGGACCGCCTTTCCGACGCCACCATCGCATCGGTCCGTCACGGCGTGCCGACCCCGGCCTATGATCGCGCCGCGGTCCGCCCGGGCGTACTGCACTTCGGACCGGGGGCCTTTCATCGCGCCCACCAGGCCGCCTATTTTGACCAACTGCTGAGCCGCGACCCGCGCTGGGGCGTTTGCGATGTTTCGCTGAGGAGCGCGGGGGTGCGCGACGCGCTGGCGCCCCAGGACGGGCTCTATGTGCTGGCCGAATTGGATGCCGAAGTCCGGTTTCGCGTCATCGGCGCGATCAAGTCCGTGCTGGTCGCCGCCGAGGCGCCGGACGCGGTCTTCGCGGCCCTGGTCTCGCCGGAGACCCGGCTGGTGACCATGACGGTCACGGAAAAGGGCTATTGTCTGACCGCCGCCGGTGAGCTGGACCTGGGCAACCGCGACATTCGCCAGGATCTGGCGCGGTCCGGTCCGCCGGTCAGCGTGATCGGCTGGCTGGTCGAGGGGCTGGCGCGGCGGCGGGCGGTGGGTCTCGCGCCATTCGTGACCCTCAGCTGCGACAATCTCCCCGACAATGGCGATCGGCTCGGCCGCGCCGTCGTTCGATTCGCCCAGGCCCGGGGAGACGCCGATCTCGCCGCCTGGATCGAGGACGAGGCGCGCTTTCCCAAGTCCATGGTGGACAGCATTACCCCGGCCACCGATGCGGCGCTGCGGGCCCGGGTCGCGCGCGAGGTTGGGCTGGTCGACGCCTGGCCGGTGCAGCGCGAACGCTTCACCCAGTGGGTGGTGCAGGACAACCTGGGTCCGGACGCCCCGGATCTGGCCGCCGTCGGGGTCACCCTCACCGACGATGTCGCGGGGTATGAGCGCGCCAAACTGCGCCTGCTCAACGGCGCCCACTCCAGCCTCGCCTATCTGGGCAGTTTGGGCGGCCACGCGACAGTGGCGGAGGCGATGACCGACGGGCCTTTGGCGGCGTTCCTGCGCGCGCTGATGGCGCAGGACATCGCCCCCAGCCTGCGCGCGCCGCATGGCCTGTCGATCGACGCCTATATCGGCTCCATCCTGGAGCGGTTCCGCAACCCGGCCATCCGCCACAGCCTGGCCCAGATCGCCGGAGACGGCTCGCAGAAGCTGCTGATCCGCCTGCTCGGGACGGTCGATGACGCCCTGGCGGCGGGCCGACCGGTCGGGCGCCTGGCCGCGCCGGTGGCGGCCTGGATGCGGTTTGTGGTCGAGGCGACCCGCAACGGCGCGACCCTGGTCGACCCCCTTGCCGAACGCCTGCGCGACGTTGCCACGGCCTGCGAGGATCGCGCCGAAGGCGATGTCGCCGCCTTCCTGGCCCTGGACCAGGTGTTCCCGCCGAACCTCGCCACAGCGCCCCGGTTCCGCGCCGCCGTCGATGCGGCCTACGCCGACCTGGTCGGCGGCGGCTTCGCGCGTGACGGCGTGGCGCGACTGTTGGCGCGGCTGTCCACCGACGGCTAGGCCGGTCCGCAAACGGCCTTAAACCGTTCTGGCCTTATCATATTCACGCTCTCGATAGTGAGCATTGACGGCGCTGGTAAGCCCACGCATGGTGGCTTCGAACACCGACGGGATGATCGATGTCGAGACAGGGAGTGGGCGGATGGGATGCGGCGTCGACGTGCGAGCCTTCGCGCCCCCTGAGGCCGATCCCAACCGGCTCCGCGGCGACGGCGGTCGCTGAGCGGTGGCGGCGCAATCTCCCCCGGCGGCGGCGGTCCGATCCGGCGCGCGCGCCTGGTTCGTCCTCGGCATGCTGTGCTTCGTCTATGTCCTGAACTTTCTGGACCGGCAGCTGCTGTCGATCCTGGCCAAGCCGATCCAGGACAGCCTGCATGTCACCGACGGCCAGTTGGGCCTTATCGGCGGCCTCTATTTCGCGCTCTTCTACTGCCTGATCTCCATCCCTGTCGGCTGGCTGGCCGACCGGACCAACCGGGTCGCCATCCTGACCCTGGCCTGCGCCCTGTGGAGCGCGGCGACCGTGGGCTGCGGCCTGTCGGCCACCTATTCCCAGCTTGTCGCGTCACGGATGGCGGTGGGGGTCGGCGAGGCGGGCGGCGTGCCGCCGTCCTATGCGATCATTTCCGACTACTTCCCGTCCGGCCGTCGCGGCACCGCCCTCGGCCTGTTCAACCTCGGCCCGCCGATCGGCCAGGCCTTGGGGGTCGCTTTCGGGGCGTCCATCGCCGTGGCCTACAGCTGGCGACACGCCTTCATCGCCCTGGGATCGGTGGGCGTGCTGGCCGCCCTGGCGGTGATCTTGTTCGTCCGCGAGCCGCGCCGAGGCGGTCTTGACCTTGCTCCGGCGCCCGTCGCCCAGCCGAGCCGGCCGGCGGCGTCTGGGCTCCTGCCGACCATCCGCATGTTCTTCACGACCCCGACCCTGTTGCTCGCGGCCCTGGCGAGCGGCGCCACCCAGATCGTCACCTACGGCGCGGGCAACTTCACCACCCTCTTCCTGATCCGGGAAAAGGGAATGACCCTGTCGCAGATCGCCCTCTACTACGCCCTGGTCGTGGCGGTGGGGATGGGCGGGGGGATCTTCGTCTCCGGGCGGGTGATCGACCGGTTCACCCGCCGCTCGCGGCAGGCCTATGCGGTGGTTCCGGCGATATCCCTCACCCTGGCGGTGCTGCCGTTCATAGGGTTCGTCTGGGCGCCGACGTGGCAGGTCGCCCTGCTCTTCCTGCTGGGCCCTACCTTCCTGAACTACTTCTACCTGTCCTCGTCCGTGGCCCTGGTGCAGGAGGCGGTGGCGCCGCAGCAGCGGGTCCTGTCGGGCGCCCTCCTGCTGCTGGTCATGAACCTGATCGGCATGGGCGTCGGCCCCACCTTCGTCGGCGCGGTCAGCGACGCCCTGCGGCCCGCCTATCCGCACCATTCCCTGCAGATCGCCTTCTACTGCCTGCTGCCGGTCTACGCCGTGGCCATTGGCCTTTTCGTGCGGCTGGCCCTGGTGCTGCGCAAGGAAGGCCCCAAACCCGGAGCAACGCCCGCATGAGCCGCTTTCATCGCCTGATGCTCTGGGCCGCGAGCGCCGTCTCGCTCCTGGCCGCCGCGCCATCCTTCGCCGACCTCGGCCCGATAGTGGAGGCCCCCGCCGGGGCGGTCCTGGGACGCGCCGACGGCGATGTGCGCGTGTTCAAGGGCCTGCCCTACGCCTCGCCCCCGGTAGGCCCGGCGCGCTGGACCCCGCCCGTGGCCGCGCCCAGGTGGGCCGGCGTGCGGGACGCGACCCGGTTCGGGCCGGCCTGCGTCCAGCCGCGGTCGGGGGGCGTCAACATCTACGCCGACGATCCTGGGGCGATGAGCGAGGACTGCCTGTCGCTAAACATCTGGACCCCGGCCGCGGCGCGGGGCCTGCCGGTCCTGGTCTGGATCCATGGCGGCGCGCTCACGGCGGGCTTCAGCCACGAAGGCATCTACGACGGCGCCAAGATGGCGCGAGCCGGCGTCGTGGTGGTCTCGATCAACTATCGCCTCGGCGTCCTGGGCTATTTCGCCCATGCCGGGCTCAGCGCCGAGTCGCCGCTTGGCGTCTCCGGCAACTATGGCCTGCTCGACCAGATCGAGGCCCTGCGCTGGGTTCAGCGCAACATCGCCGCCTTCGGAGGCGATCCCGCCAAGGTGACCATCGCCGGCCAGTCGGCGGGCGGTCTCAGCGTCATGTATTTGATGGCCGCGCCCCCGGCCCGGGGCCTGTTCTCCAAGGCGATCGCCGAGAGCGCCTATATGATTTCCACCCCCGAGCTGAAGGTCCGCCGGTTCGGCGAAACCCCGGCCGAGGCGGCGGGCGCGGCCCTCGCCGCCAAGCTCCACGCGCCGGATATCGCTGCCCTCCGCGCCATGGACGCGGGCAAGCTTACCCAGGCGGCCGTGGCCGCGCGGTTCGCGCCGTTCGGCGCGATCGATGGAAAGATCCTGCCCCGCCAGCTGGTCGATGTCTTCGACCGGGGCGAGCAGGCGCCCGTGCCGTTGCTCGCCGGCTTCAACAGCGGCGAGATTACCTCCCTGCGCGGTCTCGCGCCCCCCATTCCCGCTCTGGCGTCGACTTACGAGAAGACCATTCGCGCGCAATACGGCGACCTGGCCGAAGCCTATCTGCGGCTCTACCCCAGCAACCACCTGGACAGCAGCATCCTGTCCGCGACGCGAGACGCCCTCTATGGCTGGACCGCCGAACGTCTGGCGAGGAAACAGACGGCGCTGGGACAGCCGGCCTATTTCTACGTCTTCGACCATGGATTCCCCGCGGCGGATGACGCGGGCCTGCACGGTTTTCACGCCGCCGAGCTGCCCTTTGTGTTCGCCACCCTCAATCGCACCCCGGCCTATTGGCCCAAGGCCCCGCCAACGCCAGGCGAGGCGAAGCTGTCCGATGAGATGCTCGGCTATTGGACCAGCTTTGTGCGGACCGGCGAGCCCGTGGCCGCGGATGCGCCGAGTTGGCCGGCCTTTGGCGCGGCCCACGCCGTGATGGTTTTCCAGGATGCGCCCCACCCCTCGGCCAACGTCCTGCCGGGCATGTATGCGTTCAACGAGGAGGTGGTTTGTCGCCGCCGCGCCACCGGGGATCAGGCCTGGAACTGGAATGTGGGCCTCTACGCCCCGCGCCTTCCCGGCCCACAGGCGGGGTGCTGAGGACCGATCAGCCGGACGCGTTTGGCGCCTAGGTCTTCAGGGCCTCAAAGCCGGCGGCCATGAACTTGGCCATGCGCTTCTTGATCGATTCAAAGTCGTCGGAGCGACAGATGCCGCCCGAAAGGCGATCGAGCCGGCCCGTGCGGGCGAGGGTGTTCATCAGCGCCCCGGTCACGAAATGGTAGCCCCAGAAGATGTCCTCGTCGGAAAGGTCAGGGCGCGCGCGTTTGAGGATGGCGATCAGTTTCAGCACCACCGGGTCGAAATAGACGTCCATCAGGGCGGCGCCTTCGGGGGTGTTGCTGACGCGGGCGCCGAACGCGCCGTAATTCATCCAGCCCTCGCCGCCCTGGATATAGAGATCAAGATCGGTGTCCAGAAAGGCGTGCAGAGCGCCCTCAATGGTTGGATGGTCGCCGGTTTCCGCCACATACTGGTCCAACGCTTCGATCCGACGACCGCTGGTGACGCCCGCCCGGCGGGCGAATACGGCCTCGAACAGGCTGCGCTTGTCGTCGAAATAGTAGTGCAGCAGGGTGGTGTGAACGCCGACCCGCTTGGCCACATCTCTCAGCGTCACGCCATGAAGACCATGCAGGGAGAACAGGTATTCGGCCGCGTCGAGAATCTGCTCCAGCGACTCGGCCCGCTGTTCCGCCTTGGTGCGGCGCACCCGCGCCGCCGTAGACCCCTCGGCCATCAAGCCAACTCCGTTACGTATAGGAGAGGCCGACCCAGCTACATCCATCGGGAATCCGACCTCGCCAGACGACCTGCTCCACGCACGTAGTCGGCACGCAGCTTGGTCTTGTCAATCTTCCCGGACGCCATCGGCGGCATGGGTCCGGCGCCGGCGGTTTGCTCGGCGCCGCGCCGACCAGGCTGCGTCAACCCGTTCATCAAGGTCGCCGCTTCGAGCGACGTGGCAAGGCCCGCCTCACCGGCGGGTCGGCCCCATGGCGTCACGCCACGCGACCGACCCTCTCCGGGGAGGAGACCCTTAGAACAGCTTCAGCAGACGCACGCCGTACTGGCGCGGCGGGCCTTCGAACCGAAGACCGGAGTTGAGGGCGCCGACATAGTGCTGGTCGGTGAGGTTGGTTCCGTAGATCGTTGCGACGAGATCGCCATGTGACCAGGCGATCTGGCCGTTGAAGATATTCCGCTCACCCAGGTGGTCGCCGAGGGCGGCGTTCTCGAACAGCGTCGCCCATTGGTCGGAGATATGGCCGTAGTTCAGCCGCGGCGTGATGTTGTCGCCGTCGGCGAGCCTGAAGACGTACTGGCCCCCGAGGTTGAAGGTGAAGTTGGGCGCGTAGGTTTGCTGTTTGCCGCCGAGGGCGATGCAGGACGAACTTGTCGGGCCAGTCGCTGGGTTGCAGGCGCTGACCGAGCCAATGCGGGGATCGGTGGCGTAGAAGGCGCCCAGCTGGCTATGCGTCAGCCCGAGGCCAGCGTCGAAGGAGAAATCGCCGAAAACGGCCTCGGCCTGGAATTCAAGGCCGTAGATCTTGGTCGGATTGGGCGTGTTGACCTCGAAGCCGAAGGTGGGGAAGGCCGGATAGCCGATCGTCACCTGGAAGTTGCGATAGTCATTGTAGTAGGCGTCGACCTGGGTGCGCAGGTGACCGTCCAGCAGCCCCGCTTTCCAGCCCAACTCGTATTCTGTCACCTTCTCGGGCTTGAATGGCGCGGGAACTCCCAGGCCCACCGGGAGATTGAGGCCGCCCGCCCGGTCGCCGGTCGCCACGAAGGCGTAGACGAAGTTGTGCTGGTCGATCGTCCAGTTCAACGCAATCTTGCCGGTGACGCTGTTCGAATCGGCCGACTGCTCGTCGACCAGCGGCAAGCCGTATTGGTCGATCGTTACGTGGTTGGTTGTTTTTGAGTCCGAATACCGCGCGCCCACCTGCAGCTGGAAATTGTCCGGCAGGGCGAAGCTGATCTGGCCGAAGGCGGCGCTCGTCTGCTCCGGGTTCGTGCCTTGGAGGGTGTAATAGACCGGCGGCGGGACGCCAATGAAGAATTGGCCGGCGGGGAAATTATACTCGTCGGATTGGTAGTAGGCGCCCAGGACCCAGGTGATCGGCCCGGTGCTGGGAGAGATCAGGTTGAATTCTTGGGAGTAGATTGTCTCATCGACCTTGTCGCCGAAGGTGAGGTTCGCCGCGCTCGTCCCATCCAGATCGGTATGGTAGTAGGTGTTGCCCCGCTGATAGCCGCTGAGTGAGCGAAGCGTGATCCCGCCCGGCATCACATAATCAATCTTCAGGTCCGACCGCACCCACTTGTCCAACGCCGCGCCCGGAAAGTTGGCCGTGACATGGAAAGGGCTGTTGGTGGCGTTGTACGGGTCAGCGGGAATGGCCCCCATATCAATGTAGTTGTAGTCGGTCTTGAACAACACTGACAGCGCATCGATCGGCTTCCAAAGCAGGCTCAGGCGAGCGCTGCCTTCGCGCAGGTTGCCGGGGTTGCCATGGTTGGGACCGGTGACGGTGTAGAAGCTGTTGCGGCCCTCGGCGTTGAAGGCCAAGCGGGCGGCGAAGGTGTCGCTGACCGGCAGATTGACCGCGCCCTGGGTGGCGACGTCGCTGTAGTTACCGACCTGGCCGGCGATGTAGCCGTGGGCGCCGCCGTTGATGACCGGATTGTTCGAGGTGATGAACACCGCGCCGCCGGTGGCGTTCTGGCCGACGAAGGTGCCCTGCGGGCCGCGCAGGATCTCGACGCTGGCGATGTCGTAGTAGGGCTCTTCCTGGAAGTAGCCTGGGAAGGTGGCGATGCCGTCGCGGTAGACGATGACGCCGACCCCGGTCTGGCTGTTGTGCTCGGCCTTGCCGATGCCGCGGATGTTGAAGTCGTTGCCTTGGCCGAAGTTGTTGACGGTGATGCCCGGCGCCACGAACTGGATGGCGTCGACGGTCACGACCCCCTTCTTCACCAGGTCCGCGCCGCTGATGACCGTCGCGGAGATGGCGGTGGTCTGCAGGTTGCTGGGCCGGCGTTCGGCGGTGACGACCACCTCCTGAACCTTGCCGACGCCGGCGTCGTCCTTCTGCGACGACGATGTCGTCTGCGCGCTGGCGACGCCGCAGCAGACCAAGGTGAGCGCGGACACGCTCAGCCACAATGCGTGAATCTTCATGGTTCCCTCCCCTAACCCAAATCCGTGAGCGCTCTTCGGCGCGTGATGGGAAGCTGACACGCACTCACTAGCCCGTCAATACTGACTATCACGATAGCGAATATGTTGAGCCCACGACGCCCCCTCGCCGGCGCGTTTCGGACGCGACGTCAGTGGGTCGGTGGTGACTGCCGGCCGGGCCCGCGACGGGGATTTCCTGATGGCGAAGAACGGGTCATGCTCGCGCCATGAAAGCAGGGCTCGGTGCTTCGGTCGGCTGGCGCATCTTCGCCTTGGGCGTGGTGGCCATGGCCGTGGTCAATCTGGCGCTGGGAACATTCGATCCGGGCCAGCCCGTGCCCAAGACCTTTCCCGACCGCACCCTCCTGGCCTACGCCGCCGCCGGATTCATGCTGGTCGCCGGCGCCGCTGTCCTCTGGCGCCGGACCGCGGCCTGGGGCGCCGGGGCGCTCACCGCCTACCTTGCCCTGGTGGTCGTCGTCCTGATGAACGGCCGGGTGATGCTCGCCCATCCCACCGAATACGGCGCCTACAGCGGCGCGGCCGAAGAGCTGGCGCTCGCTGCGGGGGCGCTGATCGTCTACGCCAAGAGCGCCCAGATCGATCCCGTCCTGGCCGCGCGCCTGACCCGCGTCGGCCAGGTGGCGTTCGGGGTCTGCGCGGTGCTGTTCGGCGGGGCGCACTTTTTCTACATGAACCTGACCGCCCCCCTGGTCCCCAAATGGTTGCCGCCCGGCCAGGTCTTCTGGGGCTATGCGACCGGGGTCGCCCACATCGCGGCGGGCCTTGCGATCCTGACGGGGGTGCGGGCGCGCCTCGCGGCGATCCTGCTGACCGTCATGTACGCGTCTTTCACCGTGCTGGTGCACGTCCCGCTGCTGCTCTCCGATCCCGCCAACCATTTCTACTGGACCGAGAACGTCCTGAACCTGGCCCTGATCGGCGTCGCCTGGATCATGGCGGACTCTCTGGCCGGGGCGCGCGCGGACGAGTCGCTGAAATAGGGGTTGATCACGCTCGTCGGATTCGTGCCGCCGCCGCAATTTTCGCGGCGAGTCAGTGTGATAGATGGCATTCTGACAGGACGAACCGCCAGGTTGGTCCCAGTGAATTGACAGCCGTATCGCCACGTCGCATCCAGCGCATCGGATCGAGTGGCCGGGCGGCGTCTTGTTTGCCTGGCGTGATCGAAATGGAGCCCAATGACCGACCCGACTGATCCCGCGCGATCGATCCGGGCGGACTCCCCGGGGTTCATCTGGCCAGCGTCGGTCCGGCCGGCGTCGGTCCAAATCGGCGCGGCCCTGGCCTGCGTGGCCCTGGCCGGATGCGCTGTAGGCCCCAACTTCAAGCGACCCGCCGCCCCGACTGTCGAGGGCGTCGCCGCCCACCCGATGTCGAGCACCGTCGCCACGCCGAACGTGGCCGGCGGCGAAGCCCAGCGTTTCGACATCGGATCGGACCTGCCGGGGGACTGGTGGACGCTGTTCCATTCCCAGCCGCTGGACGATCTGGTCAAACAGGCCCTGGACAATAATCATGACCTGAAGGCCGCCCAGGCCGCCCTGTCGGTGGCGCACCAGAACGTGCTGGCCCAGCGCGGCGTCTACCTGCCCAGCGTCGCCGCCAGCTTCGACGCCATCCGGCAGCGGCAGTCCGGTTCGCTCGCGCCGGTCCCTAACGACAACACCTTCGAATACAGCCTCTACACCCCCCAGGTCAGTGTCTCCTACGCCCTGGACGTCTTCGGGCTCAACCGGCGCAACACCGAGCTGGTCAAGGCCCAGGAACAGTCCGCCCGGTTCCAGATGGTCGCCGCCCACATCACCCTCACGACCAATGTGACGGTCGCGGCGATTCAGCTGGGATCCCTGCAGTCGCAGGTCGATGCGACGCGCGAGCTGGTCGCGATCAACACCCGCAGCGTGGAAATTCTGCGCTACCAGTTCGCCAAGGGCTATGCGAGCCGTCTCGATCTGGCCGCCCAGGAGGCGCAGTTGGCGCAGGTGGCGGCCGCCCTGCCGCCCCTGGCCAAACAGCTGGCCCAGCAGCGCGACCTGCTGGCGGCCCTGACCGGGCGCTATCCGAGCCAGGGCGCCGGCCAGACCTTCGACCTGGCGAGCCTGCAGCTGCCCCCCGACCTGCCGGTCAGCCTGCCCTCGGCCCTGGTGGCCCAGCGGCCGGACGTGCGCCAGGCCGAGGCCGCCATGCACGCCGCCAGCGCCCAGATCGGCGTGGCCGTCGCCAACCGCCTGCCCAACATCGCCCTGACCGCCAACGCCGGCAGCACGGCCCTGGCGATGGACCAGCTGTTCCGGTCGGGAACCGGGTTCTGGGCCCTGGGCGCCAACGTCGCCGCGCCGATCTTCGAGGGTGGCGCCCTGCTGCACCAGGAGCGGGCGGCGCGGGCGGCCTATGTGGAGGCGGCCGAGCAATACCGCAGCACGGTGATCGGAGCCTTCCAGAATGTCGCCGACACCTTGGCCGCCCTCGAACAAGACGCCGAGGCCCTCAAGGCCGCCGCCGCCGCCGAACAGGCCGCCCGGACGACCCTGGAGATTTCCCAACGCCAGGAGCGGGACGGATATTCCAACGCCCTAGCGCTGCTGAGCGCCGAACAGGCCTATCAGCAGGCGCGGATGGGCCTGGTGCAGGCGCAGGCGAGCCGCTTCGCCGACACCGCCGCCCTCTTCCAGGCTCTGGGCGGCGGCTGGTGGCGGCGCGCGGACTTGGCCAAGGACCACAATGACCATTAGGCTGCTTGATCGACCGACCGCACCCGGGCGGCGTTGGCCCCTTCATTTTGCGCGGTTCGTCCTGGCGGCAAGCCTGGCGCTGGCCGGCTGTTCGGCCAAGACCGACAAGTCGCCCTCCGGCGAGGGCGCCGCGCGGCTGGTGACCCTCACGGCCGCCCAGCGCGAGCATGTGCGCCTCTACACGGTCACCCCCTCGACCTTTCACAAGACCATCGAGACCACGGGCGTCGTGGACTTCGACAATGACCACGCCACCAGCGTCCTGGCGCCCTTCTCCGGCCCGGTGGCGCGGATGCTGGTCTCCCCCGGCCAGAGGGTGCGGGAGGGTGACGCCCTGGCGACGGTGATCTCCCCCGACTTCGCCGTGGCGGTCAGCACCTATCGCAAGGCGATCGTCGCGGCGGACAACGCCCGCAAGCTGGCCGACATCGACAAGGACCTGGTGCAGCACAACGGCGTCTCCCAGCGCGAGGCGCGGCAGGCGGAAACCGACGCCGCCAGCGCCGAGGCCGACCGGGACGCCGCCCTGCAGATGCTGGTCTCCCTGAAGGTCGACCCCCAGACCATCAAGGCCGTTCAGCAGGGCCGGCCGACGGGGGCGGTCGAAGGCGTGATCCGCTCGCCGGTCAGCGGCACCGTGGTGGAGAAGCTGGTCACCCCCGGCGAACTCCTGCAGGCGGGGACCACCCCCAGCTTCACCGTCGCCGACCTTTCCCGGGTCTGGGTGATGGCGCAGATTTCCGAATCCGACCTCGCATCGGTCAGCCTCGGCGACGCCGTCCAGGTGGAGAGCGGCGCTTCCTCCATCCCCCTGGCCGGCACCGTGGCCAACATCCCCGCCCTGGTGAACCCCGACACCCGCGCCGTGGTCGCCCGGGTGGTGGTCGCCAACCCGTCCGGGGTTCTGAAGAAGCAGATGTATGTGCGCGTGCGCATCCAGGCGCGGCAGGAGAACACTGGCCTGCTGGTTCCGGCGTCCGCGGTCCTGCGCGACGACGAGAACCTGCCCTTCGTCTATGTGGCCGATCCAGGCGGCGGCTTCGCCCGCCGGCATGTGACCCTCGGCTATCGGACCGGTGATCAGTCCGAGATTACCGGCGGCCTAGCGACCGGCGACCGGATCGTGGTGGACGGCGCGATCTTCGTCCAGTTCATGCAGAACCAGTGAGCGAGCTTTCGCCCCCGCCTGAAGGCGCGCCTGAGTCGGCGCCGGAGTCCGCCCCAGTCGCCGCGTCGGCGTCGATCATGAACAGGATCGTCGCCGGCTCCCTGCGCCAGCCGCTGCTCGTCGCCCTGCTCACGATGATCCTGATCGGGACCGGCATTTGGTCGCTGAGCCGGCTGTCGGTGGACGCCTATCCCGACCTGTCGCCGCCGAGGGTGGAGATCATCACCCAGTGGCCCGGACACGCGGCCGAGGAGGTCGAGCGGCTGATCACCGTGCCGACCGAACTGGGGATGAACGGGGTTCCCAGGACGTCGATCACCCGTTCGATTTCCCTCTATGGCCTCTCCGACGTTATCCTCACCTTCCAGGACGGGGCGAACAACACCGCCGCCCGCCAGGAGGTGTTCAACCGGCTTGGCGACCTCAGCCTGCCCAGCGGCGTGACGCCGTCGGTCTCGCCCCTCTCCTCGCCCTCGGGGCTGATCTACCGCTACGTTCTGCAAAGCCCCGACCGCTCGCCGATGGAGCTGAAGACCTTCGAGGACTGGGTGGTCGAGCCGCAGTTCAAGGCCGTCCCCGGCGTCGCAGACGATTCCGGATTCGGCGGCGGGACCATGCAGTACCAGGTGCTGTTCGACCCGGCCCGCATCGCCGCGATGGGGCTTTCGATTTCGCAGATCGAAACCTCCCTGGGGGCCAATAACGGCAACGCCGGCGGCGGGTTCTATTCCCAGGGCGGCCAGTTCTACTACGTGCGCGGCCAGGGGCGGCTGACCAGCGTCGAGGACATCGAGAATGTGGTGGTGGCCGTCCACTCGGGCGTCCCGATCCTGGTGAAGGACGTCGGCCGGGTGGTCATCGGCATCGCCCCGCGCCTGGGCGAGTTCGGTTACGAAAAGCAGGACGACGCCGCCGAGGGGGTGATCCTGCTGCGGACCGGGGAGAAGACCCAGGACGTGCTGAAGCGGGTCGAGGGCCGCACCAAGGTGCTCAACGAGCAGGTGCTGCCCAAGGACGTCAAGGTCGTGCCCTTCTACGACCGCACCGACCTGATCGTCCTGACCACCCACATCGTCGAGGCCAACCTGCTGCGCGGCATGTTGCTGGTCATCGTGGTGCTGATCTTCTTCCTCTACGACTTCCGGGCCGGGCTGATCGTCGCGGTCACCATACCCCTGGCGCTGCTGTTCGCCTTCACCTGCCTGAATATCCAGAACGCCTCGGCCAATCTGCTCTCCATCGGCGCCGTGGACTTCGGCATCCTGGTCGATGGGGCGGTGGTGATGGTGGAGAATATCTTCCGTCAACTCGCCCTGCGGCGCGGCACGCCGCTCAGTGTCGGGGCGATCATCCGGGACGCGGCGGCGGAGGTGGATCGGCCGCTGTTCTACGCCGTCGCGGTGATCGTGGTCAGCTTCCTGCCGATCTACGTCCTCTCCGGCCCGTCGGGAACCCTGTTCAAGCCGATGGCGGACACGATGATCTTCGCCCTGATCGGGGCCCTGATCGTCACCCTGGTGCTGCTGCCGGTGCTCTGCGCCTGGTTCATGCGCAACGGAGTCCGCGAGCGGCGCAGCGCCATCTTCGAGGCGGTCAAGTCGCTCTACATCAAGGGGCTGGATTTCTGCCTGGCCAATCGGTGGGGCACGGTTTTCGCGTCCGGCGCCGCCCTCGCCGCCTCCCTGCTGCTGATCCCCGCGGTCGGCGCGGAGTTCATGCCACAGCTGGATGAAGGCGCGCTCTGGGTGCGGGCGACCATGCCCTACACCATCTCCTTCGACGAATCGGCCAAGGTCGCGCCGAAGATCCGCGACATCCTGAAGTCGTTTCCCGAGGTGACCACGGTCGCCTCCGAACTGGGCCGCCCCGACGACGGCACCGACGCCACCGGCTTCTTCAACGTGGAGTTCTACGTCGGGCTGAAGCCCTATGCGGAATGGACGGGCCCCTACCGCACCAAGGCCGCGCTGATCGCGGCCATCAACCAGAAACTCGCGTCCTTTCCAGGGATTATCTTCAACTACACCCAGCCAGCGGAGGACGCCGTCGACGAGGCGGAAACCGGCCTGAAGAGCGCCCTGGCGGTCAAGGTCTTCGGCCCCGACCTCGACACGCTGCAGAAGAAGGGTAAGGCCATCAAGGCGGTGCTAGGGGGGGTGCGCGGCATCCACGACGTGACCCTGGTGCAGGAGCTCGGCCAGCCCAGCCTGACCATCGACATCGACCGGGCCAAGATCGCCCGCTATGGCCTCAACGTCGCCGACATCAACAGCCTGATCACCGCCGCCGTCGGGGGCGACGTGGCCACCCAGGTGGTGCAGGGGGAAAAGCAGTTCGACCTGGTCGTGCGCCTCGACCGCCAGTACCGCGACAACCCGCAGGAGATCGGCGACATCCTGGTGGCCACCCCCGGCGGCCAGCAGATTCCGCTCAAGGAGTTCGCCGACATCAAGGTGACCAACGGCGCCTCCTTCATCTACCGCCAGGACAACTCCCGCTACATCGGGGTGCAGTTCTCGGTGGAGGGCCGCGACCTCGCCGGAGCGGTGGAGGACGCCATGCGCCAGGTAAACGGCAAGGTGTCCCTGCCCCAGGGCTACCGGCTGGATTGGGGCGGGCAGTATACGGAATACACCGCCTCGCGGGGACAGCTGAAGCTGATCCTGCCGCTGACCGGCTTCCTGATCTTCCTGCTGCTCTTCGCCCTCTACAGTAATTTCAAATTCCCCTTCATCACCCTGGCCGGGGTGGTGCTGTCGGCGCCGGTGGGGGGCATCCTTGCGCTATGGCTGACGGGCACCCCGTTTTCGGTGTCGTCGGGGATCGGCTTTCTGGCCCTTTTCGGCGTCTCGGTGCAGACGGCGGTCGTCTACATCTCCTACGTCAACGAGCTCCGAAAGGATGGCGCACCGGTCACCGAGGCCATTCGCGAAGGCGCGATCCTGCGGCTTCGCCCGATCATGATGACCGCCCTGGTCGCCGCCCTGGGGCTGTTGCCGGCGGCCCTGGCCACGGGGGTCGGCACCGACTCGCAACGGCCGTTCGCCCTGGTCATCGTCAGCGGCCTCTTCACCCGCCTCTTGATCAGCGTCTTCCTGATGCCGGTGCTCTATACCCTTGTCGCCCGCCCGGACGACCGGCTGGAGGTCTGAGTTCGGGGCGGCGCCAGGCGCCCGATCCCCGCCACAACGGACTCCACCTCGAATCCGGGAGTTCCCCGCGCCTTCCACGACTCAGGTGACTCCAGCCGCGGCTCTGGACGCACGATGCGCTCCCGCGCGATCATCGGATCGCACGAAAGGACCCGCCGCGATGTCTCCATCGCTTCCGCCCCTGTCCATCGACGTCCCCGCCGCCTGGAGAGCCGGCGACCTCGCCGCCGAGGCCTGGATCCACACGCTCACACCTGGCGAAGTGGGCGAGGTGGTCGCCGCAGCAACGGCGGTCGCGGCGCGGGGCGGCGACCTGGCGATGCTTCGCGAGGCGGACTTTCCGTTGCCGACCCTCGCGCCGCGGCTGGCGGACATCCTCCACGGCGATGTGCTTGGCGGGCGCGGGTTCGCGGTCATCCGGGGGTTGGATCCGACCAAACTCGATCGACGGCAGTGCGCGGCGGCGTTCCTGGGGCTCGGCGCGCACCTGGGAAACCTGAGGCCGCAGAACGCCAAGGGGCACATCCTTGGCCATGTGAAGGACCTCGGCCGCGCCTCGACCGACCCCACCGCCCGGCTCTATCAGACCCACGAACGCCAGACCTTCCATACCGACTCCTGCGACGTGGTCGGGCTGATGTGCCTCCGTCCGGCAAAGGCGGGCGGCCGCTCCAGCCTGGTGAGCTCGGTCACGATCTATAATGAAATGCGCCGCGAGCGGCCGGACCTGGCCCTATGCCTCTTCGAGCCCATCGAGACCGACCGGCGCGGCGAACAGGCGCCCGGCCAGGCGCCCTTCTTCAACATCCCCGTCTTCAACTGGCGCGAGGGTCATTTCGCCGCGATCTACCAGCGCCAGTACATCGAGTCCGCCAGACGTTTTCCGCAAGTCCCCGCGTTGACGGGCCTTCAGGTGGAAGCGCTGGACATGCTCGACAGGCTTGCGAACGACCCCCGCCTCAGCCTCGAGATCGCGTTCAAGCCCGGCGACGTTCAGCTGGTGAACAATCACGTCCTGTTCCACGACCGGACCGCTTTCGAAGACTGGCCCGAGCCGGAGCGCCGCCGACACCTCTTGCGCCTGTGGTTGGCCCCTCCCGGCGCCCAGCCGTTGCCCGATGTGTTCGCCGAGCGGTTCGGCTCGGTCGTTGTTGGCGAGAGAGGCGGCGTCCCGGCGCCCCGCGAACAATGGAATGCCCCATTGGACGCCGAATGACACCGTCCGCGGCGCGAGGGCCAGGGCCCCAGCAATCGGCCCTACCCTAGAGCGCTTCCCGGCTAGAGAGAATCGCCGAGCCGATCAGGAAGCGCGACCAACAAAGACTCTAGGGCGGTTCACGGCTCATCAGAGCCGGGAAACGCCCTAGTCGATCGGTCTCAGGCCCTTCGACCGGGCAAATTGCAGGACCTCATCGGCCCAGTCGCCGTCCTCGACCAGATTGCGGATGATCACCTGCAGCGTGCGTGCAAACTCGCGCAACTGGTCGGCGTCCACCCCTTGCAAGGTCCGCCGACCGAGAGCGGCGACCAGCGGAATACCCTCAGCGTAGATCGCCTCGCCGCGGTCGGTGAGCACAAGCCTGACCCGGCGACGGTCGCTGGCGTGCGCCTGCCGGGACACCAGTCCAGACGCGACAAGGCGATCGATCTCTCGGGTCAGCGTCGTGCGATCGACGGCGCTGTACTTGGCAAGCTCGTTCATCGTGCACCCCTCGGTGCGACGAATGATCGCAAGCGTGCGGGCGTCGGTGGCCGTGAGATCGAACTGCACGAGCGCCGCATCCAGGGCCACATCGCGGCGGCGACCCGCCTGAAACAGCAGGTAGAAGAAGTACTCGGGGGCGGCGACCGCAAATTCCCCTTGCGGATCAGGGAGATACTCCTTGAACGGCATTGTTACCTCCGCCAGCGTCGGAGAAGATCACCATGATCTGTGAGTGCGCACAATATGAAAATGCACTATGCGCATACGATCAAAGTGCAATTGCACATTTTTCTTGCCATGGCCGCGCTTAGGGTCTACTGACCCCCTCGATCAGTAAAACGAGCGTGCGCCCCAATGACGCACAGCCGCGCTCGAGGCGTTCATGGGCGTCCCCTACACCTTGCGAGATGAGCCGTGAGCGCCAAACCTAAGAACGCGACAGAGACTGTTGAGCTGCAGTTGAAGGCCATCGACATCGACGTCAGGTGTTCGCTAGCGATCAGCCGGGCCCTCTTGCGAGGATTTGCCGCGACCTCGGACCAGGCGCGCCACGCCCTCGACGCCGCCCTCGACGAGGAACTGCAGCTGATCACCCCCCATGCGTCGCACACGGACGCCGCGGTTCACGGCATCGTCAGCGAAGCCCGCGCCCAACTTCGGGTGATCTCCGGCTTTCAGGACCGCCTCGCCACCGAACTCGAACAGGCCATCGTCGACAGCGCCGACAGGCTGGCGGAACCCGAAGATCTCGACTCCGCTTCCACGGCTCTGCGCTCCTGCGCCTGAGCCACACGACGTCAGCGGCCGCAGCGACGGGGCGACTCCCCCTCCGTCTCGTCGCTCCCCGCCGATACGTTCAGAGCGCGGGCGCAATCTCCGCGCCCGCGCTCTGAACCCCCACTACCCGGTTCTGATTCAGACTAGACCCATCCTGCTCTAAGCGTCCCGGGCGAACCGGGCCGCCACCGCGCGCAGCCCCTCGACGATGGCCGCGCGGGTGGTCGGATCCTGCGAGCCGTCCAGGGTGGCCAGCAGCCTCACCCCATCGATGTGAACCCCGATGGCGGGCCAGTTGATCGATTCCCGCGGGCGCGAATCGTCGGCGAGATCGCACAGTCCATAGGCGGCCTCGGCCAGCTCGGTCATCTGGAAGGCGCTGGCGACGCTGTAGACATCGTTGGCGACCCGATAGATGCCGGTGACCGCCTCGTCCGGCCGCCCCGCCTTGGCCAGATCGGCCAGGTTCTGCAGCTTTGCGCCCTTCTCGGCCAGGGAGGCCAGGCAATCGTCGCGCACCGACTCCAGCCGGGCGTCGGCGCCCCGCAGGGCCTCGGCGACCGTCTTGCCGCCCGGCAGGCTGACCACCTTGGCGAGGCGGTTCTCGATCTTGAACACCCGGGCTTCGCTCATCAAACGACCTTCTTGGGTTTGAACAGGGCGTCGATGTCGTCCTGATCGAGATTGGGGGTCTTGGCCTGGCCGACATCGACGGAGAGGTCGTCATGACGGCGGCCCTTGGCCCCGACAGGCGGTCCGAGGGCGCGGAAACGGCGGTCGGGGCCGCAGTAGGTCTCGCATTCGACGAACGACCGGGTCTCGCTGGACGCCCAGAATATCCGCTGCAGCAGCACCATCGGCGGAGCGGGCTTACGCAGAACCAGATTGGCGCCGCAGTCGCGGCCCTTGAAGATCTGTGAGGCCTTGGTGTGCCCGGTCAGCAGGATCACCGGCGCGAATCGGTTGGGCTTGCCGCCGTCGCGCCGGAGCCAGCGGACGAATTCGTAGCCGTCCATGTCCGACACCCCGCTGTCCACGATGAGCAGGTTGAACTCGCGATCGCGCAGGGCCGTCATAGCGTCAGCGGCGGTGCTGCAGCGACAGGGCGTGTGCATGCCAAACCCGGCGAAGGTCTGAACGAGGAGCTCCAACCCCTCGGTGTGGCTGTCGAGCAGCAAGACCGAAGCGTTCGAAAGGTTGATCCTTTCGCCGGGGAGCAAGGACGGGGGCGCCATCGCCTAGTCCTCGAAGAAGGCGACGTCGCCGCCCGCCGGCTGCATCTCGGCGAAACGTCGCCCCGACAGCCGATGCGCCTGTTCGGCGAGGGTGAGGCTGTTGACCGCCTGCAGGACGTCCACCATCACACCCTGCGGCGCGGCCTTGGCCAGGGAGGCCACGAAGGCCGACACGCCCACGAGGCGCTGGGACAACAGATCGGCCACCTGGCATTCCGCCAGCAGCTCCAGGCTGGCGCCGCCCGCATGGGCGGCCAGGCTGGCCAGGATCCGCTCCAGCTGATCGCCGAGGCGCGCCAGGTCGATCAGCTCCTCGGCGGCGACGCCAAGGGCCTCCGCCATCGGGCGCATATTGTCCGCGCAGGACATCAGAACAGCTCCACCGCGCCGCCGTGATCGCGAGGCTCGGGCCGGCGCTGACGTTCCGCCGCGAAGACGGTCGCCTCGTTCGGCGCCAGCAGGATCTGCCGCGCGCGGCCGCTGACGGGCCAGAACTGCACCCGCCGGGCGCGGTCGCCCCGCAGGCTGCCGCCGGTGAAGGCGACGCCTTCGTCGCGGAGGAACCGCTCGGCGAAGGCGGCGTTCTGGTCACCCACGTCGGTCAGGCCGTCGATCAGCCGCCCGCCGCCGAACAGCTTGGCTTCTAGGCGATCGCGCCGGGCGCCGCGGCGCAGCAGGCCGTTGACCAGCAGTTCCATGGCCTGGACGCCGTAGCGTAGACCGCCTTCGCCCGGACGCACGTCGTCCCCCGGCAGCAGGAAGTGGTTCATGCCGCCGACCCCAGCCAAGGGGTCGCGCATACAGGCGGCCACGCACGATCCCAGGATGGTGGTCAGCACCAGGTCCGGCTCGTCGGTGACGTAGAATTCGCCCTGAATGACGTGGACCTTGCGCGGTTCGACCGCGCCCATGTCCATCGACCGTCGGATGTCGGAACTGGGGTCGCTGAAGATCACACCAGGGCCCCAAAAACAGCCTCGATCTTTTCCTTCAGCGTCGCGACGGTGAAGGGTTTGACCAGGTAGTTGTTGACCCCGAACTGCACCGCCCGCTGCACCAGGTCCTTGTCGGCCCGGCCGGTCAGCATGATGACGGCGGTGGTGCGGATCGGCGGGTGGGCGCGGATGGCGCGCAGCAGGCCCAGGCCGTCGAGCTTGGGCATGTTGTAGTCCGAGATCACCAGCGCCGCCGGCTTGACCAGCATCTGGCGCAGGCCGTCTTCGCCATCCACGGCCTCGCGGATGTTGGTGAAGCCGAGCTGGCCGAGGCCGCCGCGGACGAGGGATCGGATGGTCTGCTGATCGTCGACGACCAGAACGCTGAGAGAAGATGCAGCAGGCATCAGCTGTCTCCGTGGTTGAGGTTGGTGAGCCTGATGATTTCGGCGGCGATTTTTTCGAGGGGTAGCTGCCGCTCGACCGCGCCCAGTTCGAAGGCGGCCTTGGGCATGCCGTAGACGACGCAGGACGCCTCATCCTGGCCGACGGTGCGCGCGCCGGCCTGGCGAAGATTCAGCAGGCCCTTGGCGCCGTCGCGGCCCATGCCGGTGAGGATGACACCCAGGGAGGCGGCGCCCGCGGTGCGCGCGACGGAATCGAACAGGACATCTACAGACGGCCGGTGTCCGTTGACGAGGTCGCCCTCCTCGACCCGGCAGCGATAACTGCCCGCCGCGCCCTGCAGGCGCAGGTGCGCCGCGCCGCCCGGGGCGATCATCACCTGACCGGTCCCCAGCGGCGCGCCGGGGGAGGCCTCGGCGACCTGGGCGGCGGAGGTGCGGTTGAGCCGCTCGGCGAAGCTGCGGGTGAAGGAGCCCGGCATGTGCTGGGTGATCACCGTCGGCGGACAGTTGGCCGGCAGGCGCGAGACGATCTCGATCAGGGCCTCGACCCCGCCGGTGGAGGAGCCGATGGCCAGGACGAAGCCGTTGGGCCGGTAGTTGGCCGGCGACACCGAAACCGGATCGTTCCCCCGGACCCGCGTCGCGCGAATGCGCGCCTTGCCGGCCGCCTTGACTTTTTCCGCCAAGCCCTCGAAGGCCCCGAGGCCGCCGGAGGTTGGCTTGCAGATGCAGTCGAAGGCGCCGAGCTCCAGGGCGGTCAGGGTTGCGTCCGCGCCGCGGGAGGTCAGGGTCGAGACCATGATCACCGGCATCGGCCGCAGCCGCATCAGCTTTTCCAGGAACTCCAGGCCGTTCATGTTCGGCATCTCGACGTCGAGGGTGATGACGTCGGGATTGAGCGCCTTGATGGCGGCGCGGGCCTCCAGGGGATCGGCCGCCTCACCGATCACCTCGATGTCCGGATCCCGGCGCAGGGTGGCGGCGATGAGGCCGCGCATGGTGGCGGAGTCGTCGACAATCAGGGTGCGGATCATCGTTTGCCTCCGCCGACTTTGCGGTAGGTGGTGACGCCGTCGGGGGCGAACTGATCGGCGGCCGGACCGGAGACCCGCTCGGAGTGGCCGATGTAGAGCAAGCCGCCGGGGCCCAGCAGCGGGGCGAACCGGCCCCAGATGCGGGCCTGGGTGTCCTCGCCGAAGTAGATCACCACGTTGCGGCAGAAGATGGCGTCGAAGGTCCCCTGCATCGGCCACTGGCCGATCAGGTTCAGCTCGCGGAAGGCGACCAGGGCCTTGACCTCATCGGCGATCTGCATCGCGCCGTCGGCGGACGGCGAGAACCAGCGATTGCGCATGTCCGGCGGAACGGCGTCCAGCAGGTTGCGCGGATAGGCGCCCACCCGGCCGTCGGCGACCATGTTGGGGTCGATGTCGGTGGCGAGGATCTTGATGTCGAGGCTGGCCGCGTCGGGGGCCAGCGCCAGGATGGTCATCGCCGCCGAATAGGGCTCCTGCCCGCTCGAACAGGCCGCCGACCAGATGCGCCCCCGCCCTCCCCGCCGCGCCGCATCGATCAGCGGCGGCAGGACGCGGGTCTTCAGATGCTCGAAATGGTGCGGCTCGCGAAAGAAGCGGGTGACGTTGGTGGTGAGGGCCGCGAACATCGCCTGGCGTTCGGCGAGCCCCTCGTCGCTGGCCACCAGGGCGCAATAGGCCTTGAAGCTTGCCAACCCGAGGGTGCGCAGGCGTTTGGCCAGCCGCGAATAGACCAGGGTGGCCTTTCCGGCGGTGACGACAATGCCGGTCTCGCCATGCAGCATGGCGGCGATGCGGCGGAAGTCCTCCTCGGTGAAGGCGAATTCCCCGTCCACCAGGGCGCGCCCCGGGCTGTCCGTCGTCTGAGATCGTGCGGAGGCGGTCATGCAGCCTCCAGGTCCAGATCCGGCAGCAGCCGGTCGAGGCCGATCAGGCTGATCATCCGCCCTTCGATGGCCAGCAGGCCGCGCACGAAGGTCTTGGCCGTGTCGGAGGCGACCTCCGGGGTGGGCTGGATCACCTCGTCGGTGACGGTGAGGATGTCGGACACCGCATCGACCAGCAGGCCGACCATCTGCGGCCCGATCTGGGCGACGATGATCACGTGGCGGGCGGTGGGCTCGGCGCTGTCGAAGCCCAGGCGGGCGGCCAGGTCGACGATGGGCAGCACCGCGCCGCGCAGGTTGATCACCCCGCGCACGAAGCTGGGCGAGCGCGGCAGGGCGGTGGCGGCGGTCCAGCCGCGGATCTCCCGCACCGCCATGATGTCGACGCAGAATTCCTGGACGCCGACCCGAAAGGAGATCAGCTCGCGCGCCGCGCCGTGG
>FTAI01001126.1_pt1 | contig 25999 bp, 25 predicted proteins | sample 1638941 | NCBI WGS metagenome assembly FTAI01 (sample SAMEA3914813, study PRJEB12502) | metagenome | biome: forest; material: soil | place: Canada | collected 2011-07-07 | depth 0.3 m | reverse complement strand
TACTGGGCCCATAACCTGACCCTGACTCCGGGCATGACGCCGCGCATGCCCCTCACCGGCGCCGGCCAGATCGTGGTGACGACCCCTGAGGTGACTTTGAGAGCCGACGCCCTGGCCGGCTCGAAGGCCGCGTTCTGGAACGGCGCGCCGACCATGCGGCTGTTCGGCTACCAGATTTCCCCGCCCAGGGACGGCGGCTCGGAGGCCCTGGCGGTGGGTTACGGCGCGCCGGGCGTAGTGGGCAAGGACCCGCCCGACCCGATCCAGGTGGCGCCGCCCTTCATCGCCCTGCGGATGTGCGTGAAGACTTAGGGAGCGGTCAGTTGACCGCGCCCGTCACCGCCACGATCTCGACCTCGTCGCCGTTCACCATCGCGGTGTCGCCCACGCCCTTGCCGAGCAGGGCCTTGGCCAGGGGCGAGATGTAGGACACCGAGCCGCGCGCCGGATCGGCCTCGTCCTCGCCGACGATCCGGAAGGTCTGGCGACGGCCGTCCTCGCGTTCGAAGGTCACCGCGCCGCCGAACACCACGGTCTCGGACCTGTCCGGCGTCTCCACCAGCTGCGCCGAAGCGCGCCGGGCGCCGAAATAGCGCAGATCCCGCGTCGCCCTGGCCATGGCGGTGCGGTCCTCGTGCACATCCCCCCTCGACTGGGCGGCGTTATAGGCGGCCCGCGCCTCGACGAGCCCCGCCTCGAGGGCCGCCAGACCGGCCGCTGTGACCAGGTTGGGATGGGGTGAGATCGGACGGTCCGGCAGATCGGCGGCGCTCGCCTCGCTGTCGCCTTCCTTGGTGAAGGCGACGCTCATAGCCGGGGCCGACGCGGGGGGCGGGGTCTGTCTGTATGGGTCATATTCTTACAAGCGCGGGAGAACCGATTGGGTTTCCGACATTGAGCCTGAACCCTTAATTTGTCAGGGGGTCATGGGTTCGCAGAGCCAGCAGTCTTCTGCGCCCGCGCCGATGGGCATGCCGGGCGGCGGCGCGACGTGGCGCGCCCTGTCGTTGTCGACCAGCGCCTTCAGCCGATCCGGCGACGGATCGGTCAGGATGGCGGCGAACTGGCGGGCCTGGGCGCCGCCGGGTCCCGGCGCGGACTTCAGCCGGCGGCCCAGATCATCGAGGCTGGCGTGGATGTCGGCGGCGGCGGCGGGCGAGAGGGCGCCGTCCTGCAGATTCCTGGCCAGCTGCACGATCAGCCTGGCCTGCACGCGGCGGCCGATCAGGGCGGCGCGGCCCTCGCCGTCCTTGGTGGGGAACACCGTGTCGGTGGTCCGCTTGAGCAATTCGGCGAGGCCAAGCTGCGTGGGATCCCTCGCGCCCATGTCGGCCACGCGGTTCAGGCGCTGGACGTTGAGGAGATCGCCGAAGGTGATGTCCGCCGCCGCTTCGGCGGCGGTGGACAGATCGAACACCGGCGTCTCGGACTTGCCGAAGACCTCGATGTCATAGGCCTTGTCCCGATCGGAGAAGCCGCCCGCCGACAGCAGGTCGATCAGGGGGTCGGGCAGGTCGAGAACGGCGGGGGCCACGGTGGCCAGAAGGGCGTCCAGGGCCCGCCTCTGGTCGGCGCCTGGGGTGGCGTGGGCCGACGGGCCAGTGTCGCCGACGACGGGATAGGCGAAGTCCACCCCGCCCACCAGCTTGGCGGCGGCGTCCACCTCGTAGCGGTGGAAGAGGTAGATCGGCACGATCACGCGGCGCAGGTCCGCGACCGGGGCGCCGGGCGGCAGGTTGCGCAGGCCAAAATCGGCCAGGGCGAGCTTGCGGACCGCCATGACGTGGGCAAGCTCCGCCAGCGGATCATGGCCGTCGTCCCAGAGCGCCCCGGCCGGATTGGCGGCGTGGGCCGGGCGGGAATCGTCGTCGGAGACGAATTTCAGACCGGACCCGTAACCGTCGCGGACGATGGCCGCCAGCCGCGCCGCCTGGTCCTCGCCAGGGGGCGCCTCGTCGTACAGCCAGCGGATGGCGAAGCGGTCCCAGGCGCCAATCCCGACCTTGTAGGCGTCGGTGAAGTCCAGCCTGCCGCCGACGATGGCCACCCGCGGCGGCGGATAGTCCATCACCGACTCTCGGTCGCCAAAGGCGCTGCCGGCGAAGTTATGCTCCAGGCCGATGGCGTGGCCGGTCTCGTGCACGCCCAGTTGGCGGATGCGCATCAGCGAGACGCGGATCGGATCGTCCTGGCGGCCCGTGCCGGTCTTGTCGGCGCCGGCCAGGCCTTCGAAGATCATCCGGTCCTGGCGCACCCGCTGCGAGCCCAGCAGGACCGCGCCCTTGACAATCTCGCCGGTGCGCGGATCGATGATGTTCTCGCCATAGGACCAGCCGCGGCTCTGACGGTGCACCCAGTTGACGACGTTGTAGCGGGCGTCCAGCGGGCTCACCCCCTCGGGCAGCACCTCCACCCGGAAGGCGTCGATGAACCCGGCCTCCTCGAAAGCCTTGGCCCACCAGGACGCGCCCTCCACCAGGGCCGATCGGATCGGCTCGGGCGCGGCGCGGTCGACGTAGAAGACGATGGGTTTGATGACCCGCGAGCGCGGCGCGGTGGGATCGACCTTCTCCAGGCGGAAGCGGTGGGCCAGACGGATGACGATCGGCTTGTCGAGGGGGGCGCTGTAGTCGGCCACCAGGCTGGTGATGGCGCCGGTGCGCGGGTCCGCCAGCCTGGGCGTGAAGCCGGGTTCCGGCAGCTTGATCAGGGAGTGGTGCTCCACCAGCGTCATGTCGTGCGGCGCCGGGGCGATGCCGGCCACCTCGGGGCCGGGTTCGTCGCTGACGAAGGTCTGATGCGCCTCGAATTCCAGGTTCTCGGGAAACGCCAGGGTCTCGTTCAGATCGACGTAACTCAGGTTTTGTTCAACCTTGAACGATCCCTGTTTGGCGTTCTTCAGCGTGTCGACCACGCCGAAGCCGTCCCGGGTCAGGAAGCTGGAGATGTCGATCAGAACGCCGCCGTCGGCCCGCTCGGCGACGATGTTCGCCGACCAGATGGTCGAGGACGCAAAGGAGTCCCGCACCGCCATGGCCTCGTCGGGCGTCCCATGGTCGGCGCGGAAGGCGTGGTTCTCGAGATTGGCGTAGACCTTGTCGCCCGACCTCTGGAACGCCAGCACCTGGGTCGCCGCGCCCGCGTCGGAGCGGTCCAGGCCCACCGGTGCGGACCCCAGGCCCTCGCGCAGATAGACCTGATACAGGAAGCGGCCGTAGAGGCCGTTCGGTCCCGACGGCTTGAGGGCCAGCAGCACCTTGCCGGCCTTGCGGTCCAGATAGACCGTCGTCAGGCCCTCCTTGCGGTCCAGGCCAGCGACGGCGGCGTCGAAGGCGAAGACGGCGGGCGGCCCGGCCTTGACCGCGGCGCCGGCGCCGAATGCGCCCCCCAGCTGCATGGCGCCCGCCAGACCCACCGCCAGCACCGTCCGCATCCAAACCGTCATGCCCGCCCCCCGCAAATCGCGACCTGGACGTTAGTTGACCTCGCCGCTGCACGCCACGCCTTGCCAGCCTTGGCGCGACGTAGGAACTTCGCCGTCCAAAAGGGAGGCGGAGACGGCGTCGATGAAGACCGCCCTGCGAATATTGCTCTGGGGGCTTGGCGTGATCGGCGTGGTGCTGGTGGTCGGCTGGGCCGTCCTGCAACGTCCCGACATCCCCTACGCCGTCCTCGAGGCCAAGTACGCCAACGCCGCCTCGCGCTACATGGATCTGCTCGGCGGCGTGCGGGTCCACTACCGCGACCAGGGGGTCCACGACGGGCCGGCGGTGGTCATGGTGCACGGCTTCTCTGCGTCGCTGCACGCCTGGGAGCCGTGGGTGAAGGACCTGGGCGGCCGCTATCGGATCATCACCCTCGACCTGCCCGGCCACGGGCTGACCCGCGCGCCGACGGGCTATGCGGCGTCGGCGGACGCCTACGCCGACATCGTCGATCAGCTCGCGACGCGGCTGAACGCCGGACCCTATGTGGTCGTGGGCAACTCGATGGGCGGTGGCGTCGCCTGGGATCTGGCGCTGCGCCACCCCGACCATGTCCGGGGGCTGATCCTCGTGGATTCGGCCGGCTGGCCCGTGCACGCGCAGCGGCGGGGTCCGCCGCCCCTGATCTTCGCCCTGCTCGGCAATCCGCTGGGGCGGGCTCTGATCCACCACATTGACACTCACGCCATGGTGGCGGGCGGCCTGAGGGCGGCCTACGTTGACACCGCGCTGGTCACGCCGGCCCTCGTGGACCGCTATGTCGAGCTTTCCCGCGCGCCCGGCCATCGGGACATCCTGATGGCGATTCAGTCCAGGCCCGCGCGGCCGGTCACCCCAGCCAGCTTCGCAGCGATCCGGGTCCCGACCCTGGTGATGCACGGCCAGGCCGACGCCTTGATTCCCGTCGCGGACGGGCAGGGTTTCGCGGGCGCCATTCCGGGCGCGCGGCTGATCACCTATCGGGGCGTCGGCCATGTCCCGATGGAGCAGATTCCGGATCGCTCGGCCGCCGACGTGGCGGCGTTCCTTGGGGCGCTGCCTGCCGTCGGAAACGGCGACAACACGCGTTAGGCGTGGTCTAGCCAGCGGAACGGCGCGGAAAAGGATGCGACATGGCGGATGCGGGACGGGATGCGTTGCAGGCGGCGGCCAAGGCGGCCTGGCTGTTCACCCTGCCCCTGGTGGAGATCGCCTCCACCCGCGCCCGGGGCGTGGCGGTCGGCTCGCGGATGAACGCCTTTGGCCACATGCGCAACCTGGCCGATCACCGGTCGCGCGCGGTCACGACGCCGAACAACGACACCTTCTATTCCACCGCCCAGGTCGACCTCTCGCAGGGGCCGGTCAGCATCACCCTGCCGCCGTGCGGCGACCGCTATCTGTCGCTGGCCCTGATGGACGCCTACACCAACAACTTCGCGATCCTTGGCACGCGCACGACGGGCGGAAACGGCGGGACCTTCACGCTGGTGGGACCGCGCGACGCCGCCTGGGGGCCCAACGTGGTGCGCTCGCCCACCCGCCATGTCTGGGCCCTGGCCCGGATCCTGGCGGATGGCCCGCACGACGCCGACGCCGCCAAGGCGATCCAGCACGGACTTTCCATGCAGGGACCCGTCGTCGATCCGCCGGCCCCGGTCGCCAACCGTGCGGCCGCGTGGGAGGACTATTTCACCGGAGCCGCAGCGCTGCTGGCCGACGACCCGCCGCCCGTGACCGACCGCGCCATGCTTGAGGTCATGGCGCCGCTGGGGCTGTTCGACTGGGATCCGACCCGATTCTCGGCGGAAGAGGCCAAGGCCATCGGGGACGGCGTGGCCGAGGCGCGCCAGCAATCGCGCCGCGGCGGCCTGGGCGGCGCCGACTACGTAGGAGGCTGGTCCTACCCATCCGCCCGGCTCGGCGACTTTGGCCAGGACTATGTGTACCGCGCCGCCGTCGCCCTGTCCGGCCTGGCCGCCCTGCCGCCGGCCGAAGCGATGTACATGCGCGCCCAGGGCCCGCTGCCGCGCGATCTGTTCGACGGCAATGAATCCTGGCGGCTCAGCTTCCCGCCCGGCGAACCCTTGCCAGTCAATTCGTTCTGGTCGCTGAGCCTGTACGAGGCCACCGATGACGGCCAGTTCTTCTTCACCGACAACCCCCTCAACCGCTACGCCATCGGCGACCGGACCGAAGGCCTGACGACAAACGCCGGCGGCTCGCTGGACATTTGGATCGGACATGCGGACCCCGCACCGGTGCGCCGGTCCAACTGGCTGCCGGCGCCGCCGGGCCCGTTCGCCCTGTTCATGCGCGCGTACCTGCCCAAGCCGGACCTGCTCGACGGCCGCTATCGGCTGCCGCCGCTGGTCCTGGCGTAGGGGCGCGCCGTGGGTTCCGCCCCCCGCTCGCGCAAGGCTCCGGCCAGGAACGTGTTCAGCCGCGCCGAAGGCGTGCACTTTCCGCGCTGGGTGATCGCCGCCGTCGTGCTCGCCGCCATCGGTCTGGTCGCCGGCTTCGAGCTCATCGATCGCTTCCTGGAGGTCCGCGACTCCACGGCGCAGGGCAACGCCACGGGCATCGCCGGGCCGCCCTGCCCGTCGGTGTCCCAGGCCGACTTCCTCGCCCAGGGCCTCCAGACCCGCTGGGTGAGCAACTTCAACGGCGTCATCGTCGGCCGGCGGTTTGGGGAAGTGTCGTGCAGCGAGGTGGCGACGAAGGGGGGCCTGGGGGTCGCCGCCTATCCGGTGTGCCAGTTCAACGCCCCGGACGTGCTGGCGGTGCGCCTCGGCAAGGAGATATTCTACTTCCGACCCGGCATCGGCCGGAAGGCCAGCATTGTGGTCCAGAATGGCGCGCCTCGCTGCATTCTGGCGGCGCCGGACTGGTCGTGAGCCTCGCGCCGGCGTGCTAGGTCCCCCTGGCGTCAAGTCAGACCAGGAGTCTTCGTGGCCACCGTCAGCGTCTTCGACCTCTTCAAGTTCGGGATCGGACCCTCCAGCAGCCACACCATGGGCCCGATGTCCGCCGCCGGCCGCTTCGTCGATCGGCTGAAGGCGGCCGGCCGGATCGGCCAGGTCGTGCGTGTGGAGGTCAAGCTCTACGCCTCTCTCGCCCTCACCGGCCGGGGCCACGGGACGGACCGGGCGGTCATCCTGGGTCTGGCGGGCTACCGACCCGCGACAATGGACCCCGACGACGGCGAGGCCGCCCTGCAGGCCATAGCGACGAGCGGCCGCCTGCGGCTGGGCGCGAGCGCCGACATCGCTTTCGATCCTGAGCGGGACATCGTCTGGGCGGGACGCGAGCGATTGCCCCAGCACCCCAACGCCCTGGTCTTCACCGCCTTCGACGCCGCCAGCGCCCAACTGGCCCGGCGCGGCTACTTTTCGATCGGCGGCGGCTTCGTCCGAGACGAGGACGAGATCGGCCGCAACGATCCAGACGATGTCGACGCGTCCGTCCCCTATCCCTTCGAGTCCGGGGAGAGGCTGCTGGCGATGGCGGACGGCGCTGGCCTGACCATCGCCGGCGTGATGGCCGCCAATGAGCGCGCCCTGCGTCCGGACCACGACATGGAGGCGGGCCTCGACGCCATCTTCGCGGCCATGGAGGCCTGCATCGACCGGGGGCTGCGCCAGGGCGGGCGCCTGCCCGGCGGCCTGAACGTCAAGCGCCGCGCCCAACAGCTCCACGCCTCGATCATCGCCAAGGTCGAGCGCCAGATCGCCGATCCCCTGGCCGCCATGGATTGGGTCAACCTCTGGGCCCTGTCGGTGAACGAGGAGAACGCCGCCGGCGGACGGGTGGTGACGGCTCCGACCAACGGCGCGGCGGGCATCATCCCGGCGGTGCTGCGCCTGTATGACCGGTTCCACAACAGCAACCGCGAAGGCCGCCACGCCTTCCTGCTCACGGCCGGCGCCATCGGCGCCCTCTACAAGCGCAACGCCTCGATCAGCGGCGCGGAGGTGGGCTGCCAGGGGGAGGTGGGCGTGGCCTGCTCCATGGCCGCCGCGGGCCTGGCCGCCGCGCTGGGGGCCAGCAACGCCCAGATCGAGAACGCCGCCGAGATCGGCATGGAGCACAACCTGGGCCTCACCTGCGATCCCATCGGCGGCCTGGTCCAGATCCCGTGCATCGAGCGCAACGCCATGGGCGCCATCAAGGCCATCGACGCCGCCCGCCTGGCGCTGCTGGGCGACGGCGAGCACTCGGTCAGCCTCGACAAGGTCATCGCCACCATGAAGCGCACCGGCGCCGACATGAACGAGATCTACAAGGAGACGTCCCTGGGCGGCCTGGCGGCGGACCTGGCCGTGAACCGGGTGGAGTGCTGACAGCGCGGCCGGCTCAGCGGGGTTGAGGTTCGCGCAGGCCCAGGGCGTCGATCCGCGCTGTCAGGTCCGAGGGCAACGGCCCCGCCGCCTCGGCCGCGATGCATTGGCGCAGCTCCTGACGGTTCTTGACGCCGATCACCAGGGTGTCGACGCCTTCAATGTCCAGGGCATAGCGGTGGGCGATCACGGCCGGGTCCTCGCCGATCCCGGCGCACAAGGCGCGGAATGGCGCGGCGCGGGCGAAGTCGGCCAGCTCGGCGCTCCTGGGGTGGAGTTCGCGGTCGATGGCCGAGGTCAGGGCGCCGGCCTGCACCGCGCGGATGCCCATGACGCCGACGCCGCCAGCCTTGGCGCTCGCCAGGATGGTGCGCGGCTCCGGCGGCTCGGCGTAGGAGCGCATGTCGCCGGCGCTGTCCATCAGGTTGGCGATCACCTGCGCGACAGCCGGCTTCGCACTGAGAGCAAGAGCCTGGCGGATGGTCGCCGGCACGCCGGTGGCGGTGATCCCCCAGGCGCCGATCCGGCCCTGCGCCTGCAGGCGCTCGAACGCCGGGATCACGGCGTCCTGGTAGAGGCTCCAGGGGGTGGCGAACTGGGCCTGCCTGTGCGCGCCGCGGGCGTAGACGTAGCCGTCCGGGCAGATGTTGGTGTGCAGGAAGTAGAGGTCCAGCCGCTCGAGCTGCATCTTGGCGAGGCTGGCGCCCAGCGACGCCTCGATGCGGGCGAAGACCTCTTCGGCCGCTGGAGCGCCCAGATAGACCTTGCTGGTGATGCGCACGCCGGAGGGCGGCGCGCCGGCGAAGGCCGCGCCGATGACGTCCTCGCAGTTGCGGTACAGCGGCGCCGTGTCGATCAGGTTGATCCCGGCCTCGACGGCTTCGCTGAGGGTGGCGATGGCTTCGGCAGGTGTGGTCTCACCCCAGAGCTGGCCCAGACCGCCGCCGCCCAGGGTCAGGCGGCTGACGTTCGCGAGAGGGCCAAGGTCGCTGGTCCGCATCGAGGGTCCTCCACAGGTTGGCCGCGACCCTATGCGCCGCCGCGCTGATGGGCCAGTCGGCCGGCGAGGTAGGTGCGCTCGACCACGCGGTCGTCGGCCAGCAGGCTGAGGGCGAACAGCTTGTCCGACAGGGTTTTGGCGCCGGCCATCCGCCGGGCCAGCAGGGGCGTGGCGGCCAGGTCGAGGACCAGGAAATCGGCTTCCTTGCCGGGCAGGAGGTTGCCGATCCGATCGTCCAGCTTCAGCGCCCGCGCCCCGGCCAGGGTGGCCAGGTAGAAGGCGTGCAGGGGATCGACGGTCTCGCCGGCCAGCTGGCCGATCTTGTAGGCCTCCCCCATCATGTGCGGCAGGAAGAAGCTGCTGCCGGCGCCCACGTCCGTGCCCAGCCCGACATTGACCCCGCAGGCGCAGGCCTGGCGCAGGCTGAACAGGCCGCTGCCCAGCAGCAGGTTGGACGAAGGGCAGAAGGCGGCCGAGGCGCCGGCGGCGGCCATCCTGCGCAGGCTGTCATTGCTGGCGTGGACGCAGTGGGCGAAGACCGACCGGTCGGTCACCAGGCCGTGGCGCGCGTAGACGTCCAGATAGTCGTTCGCGCCGGGAAAGAGCTCGGCCACCCGGTCGATCTCGTCCAGGTTCTCCGACAGGTGGGTGTGGATCAGCACGTCCGGGTGGGCGGCGGCCAGGTCGCCGGCCATGGCCAGCTGGGCGTCGGACGAGGTTACAGCGAACCGCGGCGTCACGGCGTAGCCCAGCCGCCCGCGGCCCCGCCACGCCCGGATGAGGGCCTCGCTCTCGGCGCGGCCGCTCTTGACGGTGTCGCGAAGGCCGTCGGGCGCGTGGCGGTCCATCAGCACCTTGCCGGCGACCAGGCGCATGTTGCGGGCCAGGGCGGCCTCGAACAGGGCGTCCACCGAGGTCTTGTGCACCGTGCAGAACACCAGCGCGCTGGTGGTGCCGTTGCGCAGCAGCTGGTCCAGGAAGAACGCGGCGGCCTGGTCGGCGTGGGCGCGGTCGGCGAAGGCCAGCTCGGCTGGAAAGGTGTGGTTGTTCAGCCAGTCCAGGAGCTGCGAGCCCCAGGCGGCCATGACGTCGACCTGGGGATAGTGGGTGTGGGCGTCAACAAACCCCGGCGTGATCAGGCGGCCGGGCAGGGCGATGATCGGCGTGTCCCTGGCCAGGGTCGGCGCGATCTCCTCGTAGGCGCCGAAGGCCGCGACGTGGCCGCCATCGACCACCAGAAGACCGTCTTCGTGATAGGCGCCGGCCTCCCTAGCCTGGGCGCGGGTGGGATCCGCCAGGGCATGCAACAGGGCGGCGCGGTAGGCGACCAGGCTCATGGAGTGACAAGGATCTGGTCGGCGCCGTCCAGCTGAACCTCATCCAGGTTCTCGCCCGGCCCGGCGCGGTCGATGACCAGGAAGTCGCTCTGGGCGTGCAGGGCCAGGAGGAAGTGGTGCCAGACCCCCCTGCGGTAGTTCACCCCCTGGTCGGGTCCTGCGAGGAAGACCTGGACGGCGGCGGGGTCGAAATCGCCGGCAGGGGCCACGGCGACCAGGTAGGAGCGGCCCTGCAGCGGCATGAAGGCCTGGCTGCCCAGGGGGTGGCGCTCGAACACTTTCAGCAGCGGCGGCGACAGGGGCTGGGCGCGAAACAGGCTGACGATGGCGCGGCCGCCCTGGTCGGCGACATCCACCTTGGCCAGGTCGTTGAAGCGGAGGGTGTAACCGTAGTTGATCTCGAGCTGCTCGGCGCGGTCCGAGGCCTCGATGACCTCGCCGAAGGGCGCGAAGGCCTCGGCGGTGAGCGGGCGGGGAACAACGTCGCGGGTCATGGTCCCTCCGTCTTCGCGCCGGCCTTGATCCAGGCGCCCAGCTTGGCGCGCTCAGCGTCGGTCATCCCGGTCTCGTTGCCCAGGGGCATGGAGTGGGTGGCCACGGCCCGCTCGTAGATCTTGGGCGCGAATTTCTGCAAGCCAAGGGCTGAGTCGTAGGCGGCGCCGTTGGGGGCGGTGGCGATGCCGGCGTGGGTCGGGTGGGCCGAGTGGCACATGACGCAGTGCTTGTCGACGATCGCCCGAACGGCGGCGTAGGTCGGGGTGGGGGCCTCGGCGACCCTGGGTTTGAAGCTCTCATTGGCCAGGGCCACGCCGATGAAGACGAAGGCGCCCAGCGCCAGCACCTCGGGGTGCGTCTTGCCGGCGTTCTTGAGGTTGAAGAAGTGGCGGATCGACCAGCCGCTGATCCCCAGCCCCGCCAGCCACAGCCAGTTCAGCGGCGCGGCGAAGATCATCGGATAGTGGTTGCTGACCATGATCAGCAGCACCGGCAGGGTCATGTAGTTGTTGTGCACCGACCGCTGCTTGGACTGCTTGCCAAGGCCGGGGTCGGGCGCCTCCCCGGCCAGGATCTGGGCCACCAGCTTCTTCTGGTTGGGGATGATGACCAGGAAAACGTTGGCCGCCATCACCGTGCCGATGATCGCGCCCACGTGCATGAAGGCGCCCAGGTCCGAGAAGATCCGGGTCAGGCCCCAGCCGGCGGCCGTGAGGACCAGGAACCAGACCCCACCGAACAGCTTGAGGTTCTTGCCGATCGGCGAGCGGCACAGGCCGTCATAGACCAGCCAGCCGGCCACGAGGCTGCCAAGGCCGATGCCGATGGCCTGCCAGCGCGTCATGACCAGCTTGGACGGGTCGATCAGGTTGAGGTCGGCGCCGACGTAGAAGATCAGGGCCAGCAGCAGGATGCCGCTGATCCAGGTGGTGTAGGCCTCCCATTTGAACCAGTGCAGTTCTTGCGGCATGCCGGTGGGCGCCACCATGAACTTGGTCTGGTGGTAGAACCCGCCGGAGTGGACGCTCCACAGTTCCCCGGCCACGCCCGCGCGCGTTTCAGCTGGCGTGCGCAAGTGGCTGTCCAGCCACATGAAATAGAACGACGAGCCGATCCAGGCGATGCCCGCGATCAGGTGCAGCCAGCGGATGGCGAGATTGGCCCAGGCCCCCCAGTCGAAACCCATGGCGAAACTCACGCCGCCTGGTCCTCTGTCAGTTGCAACAGCTCCGCGGCCAGGGACACGGCGATCACCGCCGGCGCCTTGCTCTTGAGGGTCCGCACGCCGATCGGGCAGGTGAGCCGCGCCAAATCGGTGTCGGCGAGCCCATCGGCCTTCAGCCGATGCTCGAAGCGGGCGCGCTTGGTGGCCGAGCCGATCAGGCCAAGATAGCGGAAGTCGCCGCGCGCCAGGACCGCCTTGGTCAGCCGGTAGTCCAGCTCGTGACTGTGGGTGAAGATCGCGAACAGGGTGTCGGCCGGGGCGGCGGCGATGGCGTCCTCCAGCTCGTCCTCGGTCAGGATCGCCGCCTGGGTCCCACCGGCCTCGGGGCGCAGATCCTCGCGGCTGGCCAGCCAGTCGACGTCGAAGGGCAGGGGGGCGAAGGCGCGGGCGACGGCCTGGCCGATATGGCCGGCGCCGAACATCACCAGGCGGGGTTGGGCGGGGGTGAACATCTCGCTGAGGATCCTGACCTCGGAAAGGGGGACGCGGGGGCTGTCGGGCGCGATCGGTGGGGCCGCGGCCGCCACGGCGCGGCTTAGCCCCTCGTCCTTGAAGACAGCCGTCAGATGGAACGGCGCGCCGCTGGCCCGCGCGGTTTCGGCCGCGCCGAGCCAGTCCAGGCTCTCTCGGTCCAGAGTTTCCAGCAACAGGCGCACATGGCCGCCGCAGCATTGGCCCAGGATCGGGCCCAGGGGGTAGTCCTGCAGGGCGTGGCGGCGGGCGTCCTGGGCCAACAGCCGGCGCGCCTGGTCCAGCGCCTGGCGCTCAAGAGCGCCGCCGCCAATGGTGCCTTCGAAGCGGTCAGGCCAGACCAGCATGCGCGCGCCCGCCTCCCGCGGGGTCGAGCCACGGGCCCCGACCACGGTGACCATGGCCAGCCGCTCGCCGCGGCGCACGCAAGTGTGGGCGCTGCGGATCCAACCGGTCATGGCTGGCCGCTCCTTCGCCGCACGTCCTGGGCGGCGGCGAGGATGCGTTCGGGGGTGGCCGGGGCGTCCAGGTCCGGCATGACCCTGTGGCCGCCCATGCTGGCCACCGCGTCGGTGAGGGCCGAGAACACCGAGATGGCCAGCATCAAAGGCGGCTCGCCCACCGCCTTGGAGCGATGGATGGTCGGCTCACGGTTCACGCCGCCTGGCCAGATGCGCATGTTGAACACGTCCGGCCGGTCGCCCGCCGTGGGAATCTTGTAGGTGGAGGGCGAATGGGTCGCCAGCCGCCCTTTGGCGTCGAACACAAGCTCTTCGGTCGTCAGCCATCCCGCGCCCTGAATGAAGCCACCCTCGATCTGGCCAAGATCGATGGCCGGGTTCAGAGAGCGGCCGACATCGTGCAGGATGTCCACCCGCACCAGCCTGCTCTCGCCGGTGAGGGTGTCGACCACGACCTCGGACGCCGCCGCGCCATAGGCGTAGTAGTAGAACGGCCGGCCCTTGTGCGCCGCCCGGTCGTAGTGGATGTCCGGCGTGCGGTAGAAGCCGGCGGCCGACAGCGAGACGCGGGCCAGGTACGCCTGCTTGACCAGCTCGGCGAAGCTCATCTCCGCCTCGCCCGCCCGCACACCGGCCAGGCTGAAGATCACGTCGCGCTCGTCGCAGCTGAACTCTCGGGCGGCGAAATCGATCAGACGGGCCTTGATCTGGCGCGCGGCGTCCAGCGCCGCCATGCCGTTGAGATCGGAGCCGGAGGAGGCGGCGGTGGCGGAGGTGTTGGGGACCTTGTCCGTTCGCGTGGCGCTGATCCTGACGCTGGCCAGAGGAACCTGGAAGGCGTCGGCGACGACCTGGGCGACCTTGATGTTCAGGCCCTGGCCCATCTCCGTGCCGCCATGGTTGAGGTGGACCGAGCCGTCGGTATAGACGTGCACCAAGGCGCCGGCCTGGTTGAGGTGCTTGGTGGTGAAGGAGATGCCGAACTTCACCGGCGTCAGGGCCAGGCCGCGCTTGAGCCACTGGTTCTGGGCGTTCCAGTCGGCGATGGCGGCCCGGCGGGCGCGGTAGGCGCAGCCCCTCTCCAGTTCTTCCATCAGCTCGAGCGCCACGCTGTCGGTGACCACCTGGCCGTAGGGCGTCAGCTCGCCGGCGACGCCGTAGAGGTTGGCCTTGCGCACATCCAGCGGGTCCTTGCCCAGCTTCAGGGCGATGGCGTCCATGGCCCGCTCGATCCCCATCATCCCCTGCGGCCCGCCAAAGCCCCGGAAGGCGGTGTTGGAGACGGTGTTGGTGCGCAGGCGGTGGGAGACGATCCGCGCGGCGCCCAGGGCGTAAGCGTTGTCGGCGTGGAACATGGCCCGGTCGTTGATGGCCAGGGAGAGGTCGGCGGAGTGGCCGCAGCGGGAGGCCAGGTCGAAGGCCGCGCCGCGCAGGCGCCCCTCGCCATCGAAGCCCACCCGCCAGCCGATCTCGAAATCATGCCGCTTGCCGGTCATGGCCATGTCGTCGTCGCGGTCCAGCCGGATCTTGGCCGGCCGGCGGGTCCTGTGCGCGGCCAGGGCGGCGATGGCGGCGTAGTGGACCGACTGGGTCTCCTTGCCCCCGAACCCGCCGCCCATGCGCCGGACCTCCACGGTGACGGCGTTGTCGCGCAGGCCGAGCGTCCGGGCGATGACGTGCTGGGTCTCGGTGGGATGCTGGGTGGACGACCAGACGTGCAGGTCGTCGCCCTCGCCCGGCAACGCCAGGGCCACCTGGCCCTCCAGGTAGAAGTGCTCCTGCCCGCCAATGGCGATCCGGCCCTCCAGGTCGTTCGGCGCGGCGGCGATGGCGGCGTCGGCGTCGCCCAGGGCCATGACCTGGGCCGGCTCGATCACGGCGCCGGCGGCGCGGGCTTCGGCGATGGTGAGCAGGGCCGGCAGGTCCTCGTATTCCACCACCGCCAGGGCCGCGGCGGCGCGCGCCTTGGGCAGGCTCTCGGCGGCGACGGCGAACAGGGGCTGGCCCAGGAACCGGACCTCGCCCTGCGCGAACATCGGATCGTCGCCGGCGAAGGGGCTGATGTCGTTGGTTCCGGGCACGTCGGCGGCGGTCAGCACGGCCACGACGCCGGGCGCGGCGCGGACGGCCGACAGGTCCAGGTTTAGGATGCGGGCGTGGGCGCAGGCGCTCTGGCCGACGTGGAGGTGCGCCAGGCCCGGCGGTTCGGGGATGTCGTCGATGTAGAGCGCTGTGCCGGCCACGTGCCGCTCGGCGCTGTCATGCGCGATCGCCGCGCTGACGCTGGGCAGGCCCTGGGTCTTCGCGGCGCCGGAGTCAGGCATGCGCCACGGCCTGCGCGTCGATGAGGCGGGGCGCCTGCGGCTGGTCCGCCTCGAGGAAGGTCTTCAGCAGCAGGTTCCGGGCCGCCTGCAGGCGATAGCCGGCCGAGGCCCGCATGTCGGTGATCGGCTGGAAGTCCTCGCTCAGGGCCTGGGCGGCGGCGCGCACGGCCGCTTCGGTCCAGGGCGCACCGGTCAGCGCCGCCTCGCACGCCGGCGCGCGCTTGGGCGTCGCCGCCATGCCGCCCAACGCAATGCGAGCGGCCGTGACGGCGCCGTTCTCCACGCTGATGGAAAAGGCGGCGCAGACGGCGGAGATGTCCTGGTCGAAGCGCTTGGAGAGCTTGAAGAGCCGGAACACCTGGCCGGCGGGGGGCCTTGGAATGATTACCGCCTCGACAAACTCGCCGCTCCGCCGGTCCTGCTTCCCGTAGGCCAGGAAATAGTCTTCCAGCGGCATCTGGCGGATCGCCTCGCCCCGGCGAAGGACCAGGGTCGCGCCGGCCGCGATCAGGGCCGGGGGCATGTCGCCGATGGGCGAGCCGTTGGCGATGTTGGCGCAGACCGAGCCAAGGTTGCGCACCTGCAGTCCGCCAAGGCGCCGCAGCAGGCCGCCGAACTCCGAGTGCAGGGCGGCCAGCGGGCCGTGGGCATCGACGTACCGAACGCCCGCGCCGATCCGGATGGCGCCGCCCAGGTCCTCGATCCGGTTCAGTTCGGCGACGTCATTGATCGAGATGATGTCGGGCAGGGGGCGGCGCTGCTTGGTCACCCACAGTCCCACGTCCGTGCCGCCGGCCAGGATGACGGCCTCCGGCCGCTCCAGCACCGCCGCGGCGAACTGGGCGAGGGTGCGCGGGGCGCTGAACCGGACGCCGCGATGGACGATCTCCAGCGGCTCGTCCGATCGGATGGAGTCGAGCGCCTTGGCCAGGCCGGGCGCCTCCGCCGCGTCGGGGTCTGCGCCCATGGCCTGGCCGGCGGCCAGGATCGGGCCATAGCCGGTGCAGCGGCAGAGGTTGCCGGCCAGGGCGTCCTTCAGGCTGGCGGTGTCACTCGCCGCGCCCTGGCGCTGGTGGGCGTAGAGCGACATCACGAAACCCGGCGTGCAGAAACCGCACTGCGAGCCGTGCTGGTCCACCATCGCCTGCTGCACCGGATGCAGGGCGCCGCCGCGGGCCAGGCTCTCGACGGTGAACAGGGCCTTGCCGTCCAGCATCGGCGCGAACAGGATGCAGGCGTTCACCGCCAGGAAACGCGGCCGGCCGCCGGCAAGTTCGGCCAGAACCACGGTGCAGGCGCCGCAGTCGCCCTCTGCGCAGCCCTCCTTGGTCCCGGTGCGCCGGGCGTCGTAACGCAGCCAGTCCAGCACCGTCAGGGTCGGGTCGACGTCCGTCAGGTCGCGGACCTCGCCATCCAGCAGTAGTCGGATCGGCCGTCCCATCCTTCAGCTTCCGCGATAGGTGGAATAGGCGAAGGGGCTGACCAGCAGCGGCACATGATAGTGGGCGGCGGGGTCGGCGACGCCGAAATCGATGACCACGGTCTCCAGGAACGCCGGATCGGGCAGCTCGACGCCAAGGTCCCGGAAATAGGCGCCCACATCGAACTCCAGGCGGTAGGCGCCGGCGTTCATCTCCTCGTCGGTCAGCAGCGGCGCATCGCAGCGGCCATCGGCGTTGGTCACCGCCGCGGCGACGGCGCGCCCGTCCCGCAGCAGGCGCAGCGCCACCCCCGCAGCCGGCCGGCCGTGCATGGTGTCCAGGACGTGGGTGGTCAGGCCGCTCATGGGGCTCCCAGGTTCGCCAGCCGCACAGAATCGGCCCGGCCGGCGGCAATTGCAACTTCATCGCGCCCCTGCGAGGCTGCGCCCCCCTCCCGGCCTGCTAAGCAGTCATCGATGACGAGCGACGACTATCCCCGTGATCTTGTCGGCTATGGCCGCAATCCGCCGCACGCGGCCTGGCCCGGCGGGGCGCGGCTCGCCGTTCAGATGGTGCTGAACTACGAGGAGGGCGGCGAGCGCAGCATCCTGCACGGCGACGCCGGCGCCGAGACCTTCCTGTCGGACATGATCAACCCCGCCCCGGTGATCGGCGCGCGGCACATGAGCATGGAGCAGATCTACGAGTACGGCGCCCGCGCCGGGGTCTGGCGGCTGCTGCGCCTCTTCGACCGGTGCGACACGCCGGTCACCGTGTTCGCCGTCGCCATGGCCATGGAGCGCAACCCCGCCGTGGCGGAGGCCTTCCTTCAGGCCGGCCACGAGATCGCCTCGCACGGCTGGCGGTGGATCAACTACCAGGACGCCCCCGAGGCGCTGGAGCGCGAGCACATGGCCCGGGCCATCGAAATCCACACGCAGCTCACCGGCGAGCGGCCGCTGGGCTGGTACGCCGGCCGCACCAGTCCCAACACGCGGCGGCTGGCCGCGGAAGAGGGCGGGTTCCTCTACGACGCCGACGACTATTCCGACGACCTGCCGTTCTGGACGCGGGTTGCGGACCGCCCGCACCTCATCGTTCCCTACACCCTGGAAGCCAACGATATGCGCTTCTCCGGCACGGGGCTGAACACCGGCGAGCAGTTCTTCAGCTACCTGAAGGACAGCTTCGACGTGCTCTACGCCGAGGGCGCGGAGGCCCCGAAGATGATGTCGGTGGGCCTGCACTGCCGGATCGCCGGGCGGCCGGGCAAGATGGCCGGGCTGGAGCGCTTCATCCGCTACGCCCAGTCCCACCGCGACGTGTGGTTCTGCCGCCGGATCGACATCGCCCGGCACTGGCGCGCGCGGCATCCCTATGTGGAATAGGCTTTCGAAGGCGCAGTTCGTCGAGCGGTTCGGCAGGGTGTACGAGGACTCGCCCTGGGCGGCCGAGGCGGTCTGGCCGCGGGTCGAGGCTGGGGAACTGACGGACGCGGGCCAACTGGCGGGCGCAATGCGGGCCGTTGTCGACGGCGCCGGCCACTACGACAAGCTCACCCTGATCCGCGCCCACCCGGAACTGGCCAGCCGTACGCGCATGGCGCCGGCCTCGGTGCGCGAGCAGTCCGGCGCGGGCCTGGACCAGTGCTCGCCGGCGGAATTCGAGGCCTTCCAGCGCCTGAACGGCGTGTACAACGCCCGCTTCGGCTTTCCCTTCATCATCGCCGTGAAGGGCCTCACCCGCGCCGACATCCTCGCCGCCTTCGAGACCCGGCTCGCTAGCGATCCGCAGACCGAATTCGACACGGCCATCGCCCAGATCCACAAGATCGCCGGCTTCCGCCTCGAGGACCTTGCCTGACGCATGACCCGCTTCGACGACCTTCGCCGCCACCATGTCGACCTGGCTCAGCCGCGGCTGGGCTCGGCCGTGGTCTTCGCCACCGACGACTTCTTCGCCGACAAGGCCCGGCTGATCTCGCCCGCCGAGCCGGTGTTCATCCCCGGCAGGTACGACGAGAACGGCAAGTGGATGGATGGCTGGGAGAGCCGTCGCAAGCGCATCCCAGGCCACGACTGGTGCGTGGTGCGCCTGGGGGCGCCGGGGCTGGTGGCCGGATTCGAGATCGATACGCGCCACTTCACCGGCAACTACCCGCCGGGCGCCATGATCGAGGTCTGCCGCTCGGAGGAGGAGGCGCCGGGCGATGACGCCGGCTGGATCGCGGTGACGTCCCGCCTGAGCCTGAACGGCGACGACCGCGTCTTCGTACCTGTCGAGGCTGGGGAGCCGGTGACGCATGTGCGCCTGCACATCTATCCCGACGGCGGGGTCGCCCGTTTGAGAGTCTGGGGGCGCGCCCTGGCCGATTGGTCGGCGGTCGCGCCGGACCAGGTTGTCGACCTGCTGGCCATGGCCAACGGCGGGCGCGGGATCATCGCCAACGACGAACACTACGGCCGGGTGGAGAACCTGACCGCGCCAGGCCGCGGCGCCGACATGGGAGACGGCTGGGAGACCCGCCGCCGCCGCGAGCCAGGTCACGACTGGGCGATCCTGCAGCTTGGCGCGGCCGGCCTGATCGAAGAGGTCGAGGTCGACACCGCCCACTTCAAGGGCAACTACCCCGACCGCTGCTCCATCCAGGCGGCGGCAAGCGTCCTGGGCTCGCCCGATGAGATCGCCGCCGTCGCCGAAGCCTGGCCCGTCCTGCTGCCTGAGACCAAGCTGCGGGCCGATCATGTGCATGTGTTCCGCGACCTGGCGGCGCTGGGGCCGGTGCGCTTCGTGCGCCTGAACATCTTTCCGGACGGAGGGGTCAGCCGACTTCGGGTGCGCGGCAAGGTGGCGCTCTCGCCGCCTATTGGGAGGCGACCATGACCATCGAGACGCCCCGTGGCCGGCTGCGGCCCTGGCGTGACGACGACCTCGAGGCCTTTGCCGCCATGCACGCCGATCGGGAGGTGATGTGGGATGCGGTTGCGCCGCTGGACCGCGACCAGAGCGGCCTCAAGCTGGCCCGCTACCGCCAGGCGTTCGCGCGGGACGGGTTCAGCCGCTGGGCCATGGAGGACAAGGCAGGGGGCTTTCTGGGCTACGTCGGCGTGCTGTCCCTGCCCCCCGACCACAGGCTGGGGTCGGGCGTCGAGATCGGCTGGCGGTTCCGCCGCGCGGCGTGGGGGCGTGGCTACGCCACCGAGGGCGCCAGGGCGGCCCTGGCTGACGGCTTCCGCCGCTTTGGATGGCCGCAGGTGCTGAGCTACACGGCGCCCGACAACCTGCGCTCCCAGGCGGTGATGATCCGCCTGGGCCTGCGCCGGGATGCGGCCAGGGACTTCGCCGCCGACGACGGCTGGGCGGGCCTGGTGTGGGTCGCCGATCCGCCCGCAACCTAGTCGCGGCTCATGCGCGACGGGCCGTCAGCTGGCGTAGTCCAGCTTGGGATACCAGTCGCCGCCGCGCCCCTCGGGTGTCGAGTCCAGCACCATCCACAGCGGCGCCGGGTCGGGCGCGCCCCTGGGGTCCTGGCCGGGGTCGGCGGTGGAGCCGCTCATCTCGCCGGACCAGAAGTGGCGGATGGTTCCATCGCGGCGGGTGAAGACGTTCAAGGACGGGATATCCGAGCCGTCCGGCAGGACGCCGAAATAGTCCCGTGAATAGGCCTCGTTGAGATCGGCATAGAGGCGCAGGTTCTTCCAGCCGCGCTCGCGCTTCCAGGCGATCAGGCGTTCGATGGGCGAGCGGGCGACCACCACCAGCGAGATGCGCTGGGCGATATCGACGGCGTTGCCTTCCCAGGCGCCCAGCAGATTGGTGCACATCGGGCACGGCCGCTCGCGCTGCGGGCCGAACATGTAGCTGTAGACGGCCAGGGTCTGCTTGTCGCCGAACAGCCCGGCGAAGTCGGTGGGTGCGTCCTCGCCCTGGAAGCGGTAGTCGCCCTTGACCTCGCCGCCGGGCGGCAGGGCGCGGCGCTGGGCGGCGACGCGCTCGATGTGCCGGCGCAGCTCGATCTCCTCGGTCAGCAGGGCGGTGCGGGCGGCGCGGTACTCCGCGCTTTCGTTGGGCATCCGCACGGGATTCTCTCGGGCCAGCTTGGCGGCCGGGATCAGGGTGTCGGTCTTGGCGTCCATCGAAGGGTCCTCCGCTTGGGTAACACGTCTCAAGAGCGGCCGGTTGCAGCTTGGCCACGGACCGGAGCTGCAAGGCCAAAAGGGTTTGACTATGTACGTTGATATCAACACAAAGAGGCATGGCCGGTCTACCCACTGTTTCCTTCGAGACGACCTTGCACGTGCGCGATGCGTGCCTGTGCTTGCACACGCAGCGCGCGGCGCGGGCCCTGGCCCGCCGCTTCGATGACGCCCTGCGCCCGGCGGGCCTCACCAACGGCCAGTTCTCCCTGCTGATGGCGCTCAATGGACCGCAGCCCGCGCCGATGGGCCGGGTCGCGGCCCTGCTCGGCGCCGACCGCACCACCCTCACCGCCGCTCTCAAGCCCCTGGTGCGACGGGGCCTGGCGGAGATCCTCACCGATCCGGGTGACAGCCGGGTCCGCAACATCGCCCTGACGGCGGACGGCCGGGCCTGTCTGGCCGCCGCCCTGCCGCACTGGACCCGGACTCATGCGGAGCTGGAGGCCGAGCTCGACGGCGCCGATCCCGTCCGATTGCGGCGCGACCTCCGCACCCTGTCCGCCCCGCGGCCGGGCGCGGCGGCCCCCGCGCTCTGCGACAGCCAGGAGTAGTCCCATGACCATCACCCTGACCGCCTTCCGCTGGGTCCCCCCGTTCGCCCAGGGTTACGTCCGCGATCTTCGCATCCGCTGGGCGCTGGAGGAGGCGGGCCTGCCCTATGCGGTGACGCTGGTGGACCCGCAGGTCCAGGCCTCCGACAGCTACCGCCAATGGCAGCCTTTCGGCCAGGTGCCGGCCTACCGGGACGATGCGGTGGAGATGTTCGAGTCCGGCGCCATCGTGCTGCACATCGCCGAAAAGTCCGAGGCCCTGGCGCCGCGCGACGAGGCCGGGCGGGCGCGCGTGGCCACCTGGGTGATCGCCGCGCTCAACTCCATCGAGCCGCATGCCCAGAACCTGGTCGAGCTTGACGCCTTTCGCGCCGGCGAGGCCTGGACCGTGGATCGCCGCCCGCAGGCCGAGGCGATGCTCACCGACCGCCTGACCAAGCTCAGCGCCTGGCTGGGGGCCAAGGACTATCTCGAAAGCCGGTTCACGGCCGGCGACCTGATCATGACCACGGTGCTGCGCGAACTCGTCGACTGCGGCGTCCTGGCGCGGTTTCCCACCCTCGACGCGCTCGTCCGGCGATGCCAGGCCCGCCCGGCGTTCGGCCGGGCGATGGAGGCGCAGTTGCAGACCTTCCGTGAGAACGCGCCGGCGTGAATAGCCGGGCGCTGCGCCCGCCTTCCAAAAGTCGAGCCACGACAGACCGTGAGCAAAGCGCGACTCCCGGATGCGTTTGGCCTAGGGTCAACCGACGGCGTCCGGCCGTCGGGAGTTATGAGCGTCCATGGTCGAGTCCTCTGTTCGGAAGCCAGAAGCGATCCCTGGACTTCAGAGCGCCCAGACCCTGGCGCAAGCCATCGTCAACACCATTCACGAGCCCCTGTTGGTGCTCGATGCGCGGTTCCATGTCATGGCCGCGAGCCGGTCGTTCTACGAGATCTTCAAGGTCGACCCGGAGCACACCCAGGGCCGGCTGCTCTACAGCCTGGGGGATGGCCAATGGAACATCCCGGCCCTGCGCCTGCTCCTGGAGACGATCATCCCCGAGCGGGCGGCCATGGACGGCTTCGAGGTCAACCACGACTTTCCCGGGGTTGGCCGCCGTACGATGCTGCTGAACGCGCGCAAGGTGCTCTACGACACCGCCGCCGATATCGCCATCCTGCTGGCGTTCACCGACGTGACCGACCAGCGGACGATTGAGCAGGCCAAGGACGCCCTGCACGAGAAGACCGAGGAATTGCTCCGGCAGAAACATGTCCTGCTCCAGGAAATGGAGCACCGCGTCGCCAACAGCCTGCAGATCATCGCCAGCATCCTGATGCTGAAGGCGCGCCTGGTGACGTCCGAGGAAACCCGCCAGCACCTGCGCGACGCCCACCAGCGGGTGATGTCGGTGGCCAGCGTCCAGTCGCATCTGCACGCCACCGACGGCATCGACCAGATCGAGGTCGGTCCCTATCTGTCCAAGCTTTGCGAGAGCCTGGCCGCGTCGATGATCGGCGAAGACCAGCCGATTGCGCTGAAGGTGATTGCGGACGAGGGCCAGGTCACCTCCGCCCAGGCCGTGAGCATGGGCCTCATCGTCACCGAACTGGTGATCAACGCCCTCAAGTACGCCTTTCCCAGGGACAAGACCGGGTCGCTGGTGATGGTCACCTTCGAGAGCAAGGCGGACGACTGGAAGCTCGTGGTTTCGGACAACGGCGTCGGCAAGGACGTCGCGGAGATCATCGAGACCAAGGGCGGCCTGGGGACCGTGATCGTCCAGGCGCTGGTGAAACAGCTCGACGCGCGACTGGACATCGTCAGCGCCGCGACGGGCCTCACCGTCGCGATCACCCGCGCGAGCTTCACCTCGCACATGCCGCAGGCGGCCGCGTAGGGCGGAGCCGACTGAGGTTGGCGTGGCGGCCTTGCGCCCCCCGGAGGCGAAGATGGATGGTGGAGGGGGGCGCAGGGCCGCGCAAACAGCGCTCCTACGCCGCCCCGCTCATCGGCGCCCGCAGTCCCCCAGCGGCGACGATGAACGCCTCGATCTGCGCCACGCCCTCCAGCCGGGTCAGGTCGGAGAACACGAACGGCCGGTCTCCCCGCGCGCGGGCCGTATCGGCGCGCATCACCGCAAGGTCGGCGCCCACGTGCGGCGCCAGGTCGGTCTTGTTGATCACCAGCAGGTCGGAGCGGGTGATGGCGGGGCCGCCCTTGCGGGGAATCTTCTCGCCCTGGCAGACACTGATCACATAGATCGTCAGGTCGGCCAGGTCCGGGGAGAAGGTGGCGGCCAGGTTGTCGCCGCCGCTCTCGATGAAGATCACGTCGAGGTCCGGATGACGCCGATTCATCCGGGCGATGGCGGCCAGGTTGATCGAGGCGTCCTCGCGAATGGCCGTGTGCGGGCAGCCGCCGGTCTCCACGCCCAGGATCCGGTCCTCGCTCAGGGCCTGGAGGCGCGCCAGGATCAGGGCGTCCTCCTGGGTGTAGATGTCGTTGGTGACCACGGCGATGGACCACCGGTCCCGCATGGCCTTGCACAGCTTCTCCACCAGGGTGGTCTTGCCCGAGCCCACCGGGCCGCCGATGCCGACGCGCAGGGGGCCGTGCTTGGATGGCTTGCCGCTCATGAGATGAAGATCCTCGAGGCCAGGGTTTCGTGCCGCATTGAGGCGATATCCGAGAGCAGCGTGGCGGCGCCCAGGCTGTCCAGGCTGGAGGCGGCCGCCCGTTCGGCGGTCGCCAGCAGCAAGGGCGCCAGCGCGGCGATCACGGCGACGCCCTGGGTCTGGCCCAGGGGGACCAGACGCACGGCGACACTGGTGAGGTTGGCGGCGAAGGCGTGCAGGAAGGCGGCGAGGGACGCCTGCAGGGGAATGCCGGCCGCGCCGCAGACCGCGCCCACCGCCACGGGGTAGGCGACGGCGCCGCAGACGGGAGGCTCGCCCCAGGCTCCCGCGGCGATCAGGAAGGCTTCGCCTTGGCCAAGCGATTCGCGCCGCCGCTCCAGGGATGGCGACAGGGCCTCCGCAAGCTCGGCGATCTTGGCCAGGCGGGCAGCGTCGCCCACGGCGCGCCAGGCGGCGGCGAACAGCACCGCGTCGGTCCAGCCCGAGCCAAACTCGACCAGGCCGGCGACCCAGGCGCCCAGGGTGTCGGCGGTGGCGATCGTTCCGGCCTGGATCACCGTCTCCAGTCCGTGGGAATGGCCGAACGCCCCTACCGGGAAGGCCGGCGACAGCCAGGTCTGCAGGCGCAGGAGCTGGGCGTCAGTGATCATGGCCGCGCGAGTCGTGATCGTGTGGCCCATGGTCCTGGTAGGCCCCGCCCTCCGGGTCGAAGGGCGCCTCAACCTCGCGCACCTGCGCGCCCAGGTGTTCCAGCATGTGGCCGATGACGTGGTCGCGGCGGATCAGGATGCGACCTGGCCCTATGGCCGCGGCCAGGTGCCGGTTGCCGATGTGCCAGGCCAGGCGGAGCAGGGCCTGGGGACTGTCGGCGCGAACCTCCATCAGCGGCTCGGGCCTGGCGACGATCCGCAGCACGCCGCCGCCGCTCAGGGCCAGGCCGTCCCCGTCGCGCAAATGCGCCGCCTCCGCCAGATCCAGCAGGTAGCGCTCTCCCGACTGGCCGGTGATCACGACCCGCCGGCGATGGCGCCCGTCATAGTCGAGCACCGCCAGGTCGGCCGGCGCGCCGCCCCAGGTTCCGGCGGGCAGGACGGCGATGACGGGAATGGGGTCGGTCATGGTCAGAACAGGAAATACCGCTGCGCCATGGGCAGCACCTCGGCCGGCTCGCAGGTGAGCAGTTCGCCGTCGGCGCGGACTTCATAGGTCTCGGGGTCGACCTCGATCACCGGGGTGGCGCTGTTGTGGATCATCGAGGCTTTGGAGAGCCCGCCCCGCACATTGCCCACCGCCAGCAGTTCCTTGTCGAGGCCAAGGCGCCCGCCCAGATCCAGGTTCACGGCGGCTTGCGAGACGAAGGTCACGCTCGAACGGCTCACCGACTTGCCATAGGCGGCGAACATCGGCCGGTAGTGCACCGGCTGGGGCGTGGGGATGGAGGCGTTGGGGTCGCCCATGGGCGCGGCGGCGATGCTGCCGCCCAGGATCACCAGGTCCGGCTTCACCGCGAAGAAGGCCGGCGCCCACAGCACCAGGTCGGCGCGCTTGCCGACCTCCACGCTGCCGATGTGGGCGCTCATGCCCTGGGCGATGGCCGGGTTGATCGTGTACTTGGCGATGTAGCGCTTGATGCGGGCGTTGTCGGCGGGGCCGTCTCCGGCGAGCGAACCGCGCTGGCGCTTCATCTTGTCGGCGGTCTGCCAGGTGCGGATCAGCACCTCGCCCACGCGGCCCATGGCCTGGCTGTCCGACGAGATGATCGAGAAGGCGCCGATGTCGTGCAGTATGTCTTCCGCCGCGATGGTCTCCTTGCGGATGCGGCTTTCGGCAAAGGCGATGTCCTCGGGGATCGACGGCGACAGATGATGGCAGACCATCAGCATGTCTAGATGCTCGGCCAGTGTGTTGACTGTGTAAGGCCTAGTCGGATTGGTCGAGGACGGGATGACGTTAGGCAGGCCGCAGACCTTGATGATGTCGGGCGCATGGCCGCCGCCGGCGCCCTCGGTGTGGAAGGCGTGGATGGTGCGGCCCTTGATCGCCGCCACGGTATTCTCGACGAACCCTGACTCGTTGAGCGTGTCGGTGT